>Ga0193743_1001003_pt1 | contig 21510 bp, 22 predicted proteins | sample L2c2metaG_FD_143038 | JGI IMG/M metagenome (GOLD analysis project Ga0193743, IMG submission 143038) | Soil microbial communities from a riparian zone of the East river system, Colorado, United States - L2c2 | ecosystem: Environmental > Terrestrial > Soil > Riparian zone | place: USA: East River... | reverse complement strand
GGTCGCGCTGTTCGACCGCGTGATCGACAACCTGTTGCGCGACGAGCAGGAGATCCTCGACACCACAGACGATCTCGGACGAGCGCTCGACGCGTTGATCGCCGGCCAGATCGAGTTCGTCGTGGGTGATCGACACCTGGCGCAGGTCTACTACAACGAGATCAACCATCTGCCCGAGGAAGACCGTCGCCGGTTGCGCCGCAAGCAACGGCTGTATCTCGAGGAGTGGGTTCACCTGGTCAACGAGCTGCGCGTGGACCTCAGCGATACCGACGCGCGATCCGTCGTGCACGCAGTGATCGGGGCGATCCAGTCACCGCTGTTCCACAACACCGGCCTAGCCGAGGAGAGATTGCGGGCGCTGCTCGCCGACGCCGCGCGCGCGATCCTCGGCATCGGCGGCTCACCGCTGCGGCAAGAACGCCGCGGCGGTCCAGACGAGCACCACCGCGAAGCCGATGCTGATCACCGTCGCCACCGCAACGAGCAACGTCGTCGTGTGCTCGGCGTGCAACGCGATGATCGCGGGCCAGCCGGCACCGAAGTTCGCCATCAGGAACGTGCACGGGAACAGTACGAATAGGCCCAGCAACTGCCATTGTCGCGACGTGCGGACCCTTAGCGCAGACGCGGCCACCGCGAAGCACATCACCTGGGCGGCCTCTAGCACACCAATCACCAACGGGTACTCGAAGATCCGGAACACGTGTGGACCCCAATAGCTGTACGCGCCGGCGTTGATGGCGAAGATCTCGAACGTGGCCGACATCAGCAGCTCGATCCCGGCACAGACGAACAGCTTGCGCCGAGTCAGTGTTCCCCGCGCGATCTCTCGAGCGACGTAGATCGCCGCGCTGGCGTAGAGCACCACGTAGCCGCTGTGCGTCCAGATCGGTTGCGGTATGTCGAAGACAGTGAAGTGCGTCCACATCCCCTCGGTCGAGTAAAAGTACAGCGTCATCGCGACGTCGTAGAGCGGCTCGACGAACGCCCCGACCATGACGGCGAGCACCATCAACGCGTAGAACGGTGTTCCTTCACGCCGGCCCATCCGGACTGCCAGCGCGAGGATGACGACGGTCAGTCCCCAGCTGGCGTAGGTCAGGATCGCCTGCGTGGTGAGGTTCAGCGCGTGATCGACCGGTGGCATGCAGTCAAGCTATGGGGTGCATCACACGAAAGCGGCTCCAACAAGGGGGATTTCCCTCCCCCTGACGAGAGGGATTAGGCGCGCACCGCCAAGGGGCGTGCGAGTCTGAGCGAATGCACGTTGATGGCAATATCGGCGGCGGCATCGACGGAACCGGCGGTGCCGACCCGACGGTGCTGGCCAACGAGGTCGCCACGGCGGAGAAGATTGGACTGGATGGCGTCTGGTCCACCGAAGTCAGCCGCGACCCCTTCCTGCCCTTGGTGCTCGCGGCCGACAGGTCCGCGACCTTGCAGATCGGCACCGCGGTGGCGGTCGCCTTCGCCCGCAATCCGATGAACATGGCGGTGGTGGCCAATGATCTCAACACCATCAGCCGCGGCAGGTTCGTGCTGGGCCTTGGCTCGCAAGTCCGAGCCCACATCACCCGGCGGTTCAGCATGCCGTGGTCTACGCCAGCCGAGCGGATGCGCGAATACATCCAAGCGCTGCAGGCGATTTGGCACGGCTGGCAGTCCGGCGAGAAGCTCGACTTCCACGGCGAGCACTATCACCACACGCTGATGACACCGATGTTCACCCCCGAGCCGCATCCCTACGGGCCGCCACGGGTGATGGTCGCCGCGGTAGGGCCAAAGATGACGGCGGTGGCGGCCGAGGCATCGGACGGTCTGCTGGTACATGGCTTCACCACGGCGCGCTATCTGCGTGAGGTGACGATGCCGGTGATCGAAGCTGGGCTGGCCAGCACTGGACGTACCCGGGGCGACTTCACTACCTCGTATCCCGGGCTCATCGCCACCGGAGCCGATGACCGATCCTTCAGCGAGGCGTTGCGACGAGTACGTCACCAGATCGCCTTCTATGGCGCCACCCCCGCCTATCGGGCGGTGCTGGACCTGCACGGTTGGAGCGATCTGCACGAGGAGTTGCACCGGCTGTCCAAGGCCGGCGACTGGGCGACCATGACCAGGCTGATCGACGACGACATCCTCCACACGTTCGCCGTGGTGGGTGAACCGAAGAACGTTGGCGCCGAGATCGTTCGACGCTTCGACGGGCTGGTGGACCGGTTCACCCTCTACACCCCCTTTCCACTTACATCGGCGAGTTCCTGCTCAGCAGCGCGGCCCAGCCGAGCTGGGGAACCTAGCTCGGCTGGGCCGCGCTGCTGAGCAGGAACTCGCCGATGTAAGTACGGGTCTGATCGGCATTGAGCGGCTGGAACATCGAGGCCGCAGAATCGCGGTAGAGGCGCTCGAAGATGGTGCCCTTCCGGAAGGACGAGCCGCCCACCATGCTCATCGCGTGCCGGGACATGTGCATCACGTTGTCGGCGACGAACGTCTTCGCCAGACCGATATAGGGGAAGCGCAGCTCGGGTGCCCAGTCGGCGTCCTTGCCGTCGATCAGTTCCTGACAGGTCGCATAGAGCACCCGCCGGGACATCTCCACCCGCGAGGCCATCTCACCGATGCCGTCGATGATGTGACCGACCTTGGCGACCTCGGTATCCGCGGCGACGATCGCCCCGAACGTGGCACCAAGATGCTTCTTGGACAACGCCTTCACCGACTCCTCGAGGATGCGCTGCTGCATTCCCAGGTAGATGCTGGCGAACATCAGCGAGGCCCACTGCAACACCCCGAAAGCGCCAGATCGCCACGGCGCGATATAGCCGTCCTCGGGGATGAAGTACCCGTCGAAGTGGATGACCTGGGTCCCGGTGGCGTGCATGCCAAGCGCGTTCCACGTCTTCTCGATCCGCAGACCGTCGCCGATTCCGTTCTCGTCGACCGTGAAGTCGCCGACGAAGAACTTCTCCGCGGCCACCCGCCCGTCGAAGGTGTCCGGGAGGTTGCCCTCGGCGTCGGTCTCAGTGGCGTTGGTGGTGACGATGTCGGCCGCTTCGCACAGCGTGCCCCACGTCTTCTTGCCGTAGATCTTCCAGCCGCCGCCCTTCTGGGGCACGGCCTTCATGTCGGCCAGGCCGCTGAAGCCGGCGCGCTGCTCGGAGAACGGGCCGAACATCAGGTCGCCGTCGGCAACCCGCCCCAGCCAGTACTTGTTCTGCTCATCACTCATCAGGTTCCCGGCGATGCCGACCATGATGTAGTGCATGTTGTAGGCCAGTGAGATCGCGGAATCACCGCGCGAGATCTCCGAGATGATCTTCGATGCCTGCAGAATGTTGCCGCCGGGGCCACCAAAAGCCTTCGGAACCGGCAGCGCGCCAAGGCCGGACTTCTTGAACACCTCAATCGAGGGATAGGCGAACGTGTTCTCGACGTCGTACTTAGGGCCGATTTCACGGAAGTACTGTGAGACTTCCTGCGCCTTCGCGAAGTACGGCTGGAATTCCTCGTCGCTCATGTCCTGGTCTAACATTTCCACTCCGAATCGATGGTCGGTGCTGCGATTGCCTTCGATGCTGGCACCCGGCAGTGCACGTCCGCACCCCTCAGAGGGGGTATCTCGCTCCAACGTTGGGGATGCGAACCCGCAGGACAAGACATCGGACGCCGTCGGGGTGGCAGCTGATATCCCCCCATGGGGCAGTCGCTTTCATCCCGGGGGTAGGGGTCTCGCGCGGCTCGGCTCAATACCGTCGAAGGCAACGCCGCGCCCCCGTCGAACACGCTAGGAGAGACATCCATGAGCCATCACTTCGCCGTCAAATGGTTGAAGGCGTTCCGTGAGAGCCCCGAAGCCGTCGTCGCGCTGTATGCCGATGACTTCCTCTTCGAGGACCCGATCCTCGGCCAGACCATCACCACCAAGGAGGAATTGCTGCGGGTGTTCGCCCCGTACGCGAACGCCGATACCGAGAACGGCATCGGCATCAACAACTTCCGCATCGATGAGGTGGTCGGCGACGACAAGGCGGCGATCTACCGCTGGACCTGGCAAGCGCCGACCGCGGCCGCGTTCATCGGGATTCCGACCGGCGGGAAGGTTCCCGGCGCCAGGGGCATCACGTTCCACGTCTACGACGACGACGGGCGCATCACGCGCGAGGAGAGCTTCTGGGACGCCGCGACCGCCGTTCGAGACCTCGGCCAACCCGTCGATCCGTCATCCGTCAGCCACTCCGCCGTCCTGGTTTGACCGAAGGGAAATCAGCAACATGACTCTGGGCACCAGACTCGCGGTCGACCACGCTCAGGCCTGGGCGACGACGCTTACGTCGGACACCGCGGCCGCCGTCGACTTGTACGCCGACGACCTGGTCTACGACGACCACGGCGACTCCGACCACGTCTTCGACACCGCCATCACCAAGGCCGAATTGGCGCCGCGGCTGACCCCGTACTCGAACAAGGACGTCGGCAACCGCGTCGGCGTACACACCTTCGTCGCCACCGAGGCGTTCCAGCTTGCCGGCGACGGCGGCGACCCGGCGGTGGTGATCCTGTGGGACTGGGCTGGCGAGCACCTGTCGACCTACCGCGGCGTGCCGGTCGGCGGCAAAAGCCTTGCCACCCGGGGCATCACGTGGCACCAGCTGAACGCCAGCGGCAAGATCACGCGCGAGACCACCTATTGGAACGACACCCCGGTGCTCCAGGAGCTCGGCATCCCGATCGTGACCCCCGAGTACTGGGTCGAGGGATTCGATCCGTCCTCCCTGGCCGGATCCTGAGGATCGAGGGGTTTCGGCATGTGGGGCGTACTTCCCGACGTACTCGACCGCGCCTGCACGTACTACGCGCAGAACACGGCGATCATCGATGGGGACCGAAACATCACCTACCGCGAGCTGAATGCCTGGCGCAACCAGATCGCCAACGCCTTGCTCGAGGTCGGGGTGCAAAAGGGCGACCGAGTCGGGCTGTTGATGCCCAACTGCCTGGAATTCATCCCGATCCAGCACGCCATCTGGGCCGCAGGTGCGGTGCTGGTGCAGATGGCCCCCCGCGCCGCCGCGGATGCGTTCCGGTCGAACCTGGCCCAGACCGACGCCACCACACTCGTCTACCACGCCAAGTTCGAGCACGCCGTGGCGTCGATCCGCGACCAGTTGCCCAAGTTGCAGACCCTGATCCGGGTCGGCGGCACGGAGGCGGCGCCCCGGATCGACACGCACGATCTGACCGAGTTGGTCGAACGCCAGCGAACCACCCGCCCCGACGTTGCGATCGACGACCACGACGAGGCCTACGTGCTGTTCACCTCGGGCAGCACGGGCGACCCCAAGGGTGTGGTGAACTCCCACTTCACCTGGGGGTACTACGCGATCTCGGCGGGCCTCGACGTCGCCGACATTCGGCGTGGGGAGGTGTTCGCGCACGGTGCACCGTTGACGCACTTCTCGCAGGCCTTCGTCATGCCCACGTTCGTGCGTGGCGGCACCAACGTCATGCTGCCCAGTCTGGACGTCGACACGTTGCTCACCAACATCGAGCGGCATCGAGTGACTGCGACGGCCGTCGTCCCGACCATCGTCTATCTTCTGCTCGACGACCCGCGGCGGTCCGACTTCGATCTGTCGACGCTTAACACGATGATCTACGCCGGCGCGCCGATCGCCCCCGAACGGCTGCGTCAGGCATTGGACGCGTTCGGCCCCATATTCATTCAGACATATGCGGGCACCGAGCAGGGGTTCGTATCATGCCTGCGCAAACACGAACACCGAACCGACGGCGACACGTGGACAGGGCGTCTGGCCTCTGCCGGACGGCCGTTGTTCCCGGTGCAGGTCTCCGTGCGCGGGGAGCACGACGAGGACGTGCCCCCTGGCGACACCGGCGAGATCTGCACCAAACAGCTCGGCCAGATGCAGACCTACCTCGACCCGGCGCGCAATCGGGAAGCACTACGTGACGGCTGGGTGTACACCGGCGACGTCGGCCAGGTCGACGAAGACGGCTTCCTCTATCTGGTCGACCGCAAGAAGGACATGGTTGTCAGCGGCGGGTTCAACGTGTTCCCCCGCCAGGTCGAAGACGTCCTGTCGACCCACCCGGCGGTCGCCAACAGCGCCGTCATCGGTGTGCCCCACCCGAAGTGGGGCGAGGCGGTGCTGGCCATCGTCGTCACCAAGGCCGACCTCTCGGTGACCGAAGGCGAGCTGATCGACCACGTCAAGTCCACCCTGGGCAGCGTCGCGGCCCCCAAGTCGGTCGTATTCGCCGACGAGCTTCCGACCAACCCGGCGGGCAAGGTCGACAAGAAGGCGCTCCGCAAACCGTACTGGCAAGGGCGCGAGCGCCAAATCGGCTGAACAGCAAGGAATCTCACATGACCACGAAAACATACTCGCTCTACATCGACGGCAAGTGGATCGACACCGACGAGGTGTATGAGATCCGCAGCCCGGCGACCGAGGAACTCGTCGCCACCGTAGCGAAGGGAACCACACAGCACGTGGATGCCGCGGTGGCCGCGGCCAAGGCTTCGTTCGACGAAGGCACGTGGCGGCGTACCCCGCCGCGCGAGCGTGCCGCACTGATCAACCGCGTGGCCGAAGGCCTTGCCACACGCGGCGACGAACTCGCCGCGCTGCAGACCCGGGAGAACGGCGCCACCATCCGCATCACCGGTGCCTTCCACATCGGGTTGTCCGTCGGACAACTGCACTACCTGGCCGCCATCGCCGCCGACTACGAATGGGAAACCCCAGGACCGGCGATCGAACCGGTGCCCGCCGAGGGCATCGTGATCCGGGAGCCGATCGGCGTGGTCGCGGCGATCGTGCCGTGGAACATCCCCCTGCTGACCACGGTGTGGAAGATCGGGCCCGCGCTGGCCGCGGGCAACTCCGTGGTGCTGAAACCCGACGAGCATGCCCCGCTGCTTCCGCTGGAGCTCGCCCGCGAGTTCGACGCAGCCGGCCTACCGCCCGGCGTGCTCAACGTCGTCACCGGAGACGGAGAGCCAGTGGGCGCCCATCTGTCCGGCCACCCCGACGTGCGCAAGGTCGCCTTCACCGGTTCCACCGCGGTCGGCAAGAGCATCCTGCGCCAGTCGGCCGACAGCGTCCGGCGGGTGACTCTGGAGCTGGGCGGCAAGGGCGCCAACGTCATTCTGGAGGACGCCAATCTGGAGCTGGCCGTGGACGGCGCGTTGTTCGCCTGCATGGCCAACAACGGGCAGGCCTGCGAGGCCGGTACGCGGCTGCTGATTCCCGCGAGCCGACGCGACGAGATCGTGGACAAACTCATCGAGCGGGCCGCCACGCTGCGACTCGGTGATCCGCTGGAACCGACCACCCACGTCGGGCCGGTCATCTCGGCATCACAGCGCGACCGGATCCTGGACTACTTCCGCATCGCCGAGGCCGAGGGCGCCAAGGTGGCCCTGGGCGGCGGGTCCCCGTCGGGCCCCGGGTTCGACAAGGGTTATTGGATCGAACCGACGATCCTCGTCGACGTCACCAACGACATGCGGGTGGCGCGCGAGGAGGTGTTCGGGCCAGTGCTGGTGGTGTTGACCTACGACTCGGTCGACGAGGCGATCAAGATCGCCAACGACACGAATTACGGACTGTCGGCCGGGGTTTGGGGCAGCGAGGATCAGGCGCTCGAAGTGGCCCGCCGACTGGAGTCCGGGATGGTGTGGGTCAACAACTGGCACGTCATCCATCCGGCCTACCCGTTCGGCGGGTTCAAGGAAAGCGGGCTGGGCCGCGAGGGTGGTCCCAACGCGCTCGACGAGTACGTCGAGGAGAAGTTCATCTCGTTGGATCGCTCCGGCGGAATCGAGAACAAGGCATTCGCGATCGTCATCGACCCGGCGGAATCGTCATGACCACCGTCGCCGAGCCGTACGTCGACATCGCGGTGACGCGCCCGCTACGGGTGGGCCTTCAGTTGGCGACCGGCGAGTGGATCGACCTGACCGCAGGCGACGCAGGCCCGGAGCGAACGGTGCGCATCCAAGCAGTCGATCTGCGCAGCGCGTGCCAGCACAGCTCGGCCCTTCGCGAGGAGGCGACCGGGCCCGACGAGGGCGCAATATCGGTTCTGGTCGACATCGAGGTGATGATCGACGAAGACGCCCGCTCGGCTCGAGAAGCGCTGGACCGGTTGAACGATGGGCGCCCGACGCCCGACCACCGGTCACTGATGTACGTGGGCACCGCCAAGGGCCTCGCCGGGCTCATCGCCGACATGCACGTGCTGCGCATCGCCGACGGCGTCACGCTGGTGCCGCTGACCGTGCGGGTGCTCGAGCGAATCGTCCACGACGCCTTGCCTGCACTGCGAACTATGGGCTTCGACGCGGCGGCAGGCACGATCGACGTCGTCCGCGGATCGCTGCCCGCTCAGCGTGTCACGCAGCGGTCGGCCTGAACCGGAGTGCTCGTGTCGACTTCTACGCCCCATTCGGCCATCACGCCCGACGAGTACCGCGCCGTTTGCCGACGCCATCCGGCCGGCGTCGCGATCGTCACGCTGAATTCCGCCACCGGTCCCGTCGGTTTCACCGCCACCTCGTTCGCGTCGCTCTCGCTGGATCCACCTCTGGTGTGCTTCAACATCACTCAGGTGTCCTCCAGCATCGCCGCTCTGCGTGCGGCGGACTCACTGGTGATCCACTTGCTCGGGGAGCACCAATTGGCGGTGGCGCAACGATTTTCGCGCAGCGCCGAACACCGATTCACCGATCCGTCGTCCTGGACCGCGCTGGACACCGGCGAACCCGTCCTGCGCAGTACCCCCACCTGGCTCCGGGCCACGGTGCACGAGTTGATCACGGCAGGCGATTCCACCCTGGTCATCGGACACGTCACCCGGACACATTGCGCAGAGGACGGCGCTCACCCGCCCCGGCCGCTGATCTACCACGACGGCGCCTATCTACGCACCGCCACATTCGAGGGTTGATCACCATGGGCCCGCGGGCCGTCCGGCCGGCCGCCGCGCTCCTCGGTGTCGCCGCGGCGGCCGCCGCCCTGACAGCGGCGCGTAGGCACCGGGTCAGGTCGCGACCAGCCATCGTGCTGCTGGAGCACACGCCCGGGCACCGGGCGGGGACGGGAAGCCCGCTGTTGCTCCTGCACGGGGTCTCCGCCACCGTTCAAGGACTTCGGGGCGCCGATGCTCGAACGAATCCCCGACGCCGAGCTGATTCGCATCGCCGACGTGGGTCACGTCCCGATGTCGGACCGGCCTTCCACGGTGGCGCGATTGATCCTCGAAGTGACCACGGCGGTGGACGTCGAAGCGCGTGCGACCCAGCAGGAGGCGTGAGCGATGCCACGGCGCGACGACACGCTGGCCTCGTGGGGCGGCCCGGGTGAGCTCAGTGCCTGGGAGGCGATCATGTGGCGGGCGGAAGGAGACCACCGCACCAGATCGGCTGGCGTCGTCGTGGAGATCCTCGACTCCGAACCCGACTGGGATCGACTCGTCGCCGCGCACGACCGGTGGACCCAACGCATTCCACGACTGCGTGAACGCGTGCTGCAACCGCCGCTGCCGATCGTCACGCCGGCCTGGTCGCCGGACCCGCACTTCGACCTCGGCTACCACCTGCAACACCTCCGGCTCCCCCAGGGCGGTTCGGTCGACGACCTGTACGCCATCGCGGCCGTCCTCGCGGCGCGGCCCTTGGATTCGCAACGCCCACCGTGGGAGGCGCTGCTCGTCGGTGGGCTGCCGGACGGGCACGCGGCCTACCTGCTGAAGCTGCACCACAGCCTGACCGACGGACTCGGCATGCTGCAGCTGCTCGACCTCACGCACGGGCACGGACCACGGGCAAGCGCGTCGGTGCCGACACCGGCCCCACGGCCGCGGCACGAGCGGTCGTCGTCCGGTCTGCTCGTCAACCGGCGTTGGCAGCCAAGATGGCCGGCGCGCCATCGGATCTGGCTCGGGAATCGGCACACGTGGCCGGCCGATTCGCCGCCGATCCGATCGCAGCGACCCGCGAGGTCATCCGCTTCGGGGCATCGCTGCGCCGGGTGTTGACGCCACCCCAAGCACCGCGTTCGCCGATCCTTCGCGACGGCGGCACCGGGTACCGATTCATCACGCTCGACGTGCCGCTGAACCCCCTGAAGTCCGCCGGAAAGGCGGCAGGCGGCTCGGTCAACGACGCGTTCCTGGCGGCACTTCTGGGCGGTGTGCGGCGATACCACGAAACGCTCGGGGTCGCTGTCGACTACCTGCCGATGGCCATCCCCGTCAGCCTGCGGACCGGAAACGACCCGATGGGCGGAAATCGCTTCGCCGCAGCCCGATTCGTCGCACCGGTGGGCGAACCGGATCCGGGCGCGCGCATCTCTGCCATCCATCGCTTCATCGCCGAGGCGCGCGGGGAACCCGCACTCGGATTCCTGGACATGATCGCGCCGGCGTTGAGCCTGCTACCCGGCTCCGTCCTCACCCAGATCGCTGCGCAGATGACGGGCGTCAGCGACCTGCAGGCGTCGAACATGGCCGGTGTCGACAGGATCTTCTACCTGGCCGGGGTCAAGGTGCTGCGGCTCTACGTCTTGGGTCCCCGGCCTGGCGTCGCCGCAATCGCAACGATGCTGTCCTACGACGGAACGTGTTGCATCGGAGTCAATGTCGATCCCGAGGCGATCACCGACGTGCCCGAGTTCTCACGCTGCCTCCAGGAGGGGTTCGACGAGGTGCTCACGTGGAAAGCGCCCAAGGCGGCCGGACCGGAGGCGCAATGATCGCGATCGACGAACTGGCCGCACGCATTCGGGGCGGCCAATCGGGACCACACGTCGGAGCGATCTTCGATTTCACCGGCGTGCTCGTCGAGAAGGCAGCCGTCGCGGCCCATCGATCGAGCACGCCACTTGAGCAGGAGGTCGCGCAGTGGGCCCGGCGCACCGAGGACGAGCTGCGTGAGCTTTGTCTGCAGCGGTTCCGTCAGGAGGCCGCCGGCGCACTGTCCCACGGCGCGTGGCGGCTCGTCCGCGCACATCAGAACAGAGGCCACACCGTCGTCATCGTGACGTCGGGGCTGCGGTTCGACGCCGAACCGTTGGCGCGCGAACTGGACGTCGAGCACGTCCTCGGTACCGAGTTGGACGTCGAGGACGGCGTGCTCACCGGTCGCGTGAAGGGGCGCCCGCTTCGGGGCGAGGAAACCCTCGCTGCGGTACGCGAATTCGCCGACCGCGAGGGGATCGAGCTGCACTCCAGCCATGCCTATGCCGACGGTGATGACATCGGCGACATCGCCCTCCTCGACGCCGTGGGCTCCGCACACCCGGTCAATCCGATTCCCGCACTGGCCACGCTGGCCAGCAGGAGGGGCTGGCCTGCGCTCGAGTTCACCACCCGGCGCCGCCGGCACGATCCCCTGCCGATCATCCGCACCACGGCCATGTTCGGCAGCCTGCTGGCAGCAGGTGGGGCCGGAGTCGTGGCCGGTCTGTTGTCCAGAGATCGGCGTCGTGGCGTCGACTTGGCCACCTCCGTGTTCGGTCGTGTCGGCCCGCCGCTGGGCGACATCTCGATCAACGTGACGGGCAGAGACAACGCCTGGTCCCACCGCCCGGCAGTCTTCTTCGTCAACCACCAGAGCACGTTGATCGACGTTCTGGTCACCTCGAGTGTGATCGAGCGCGGCTTCACCATCGTCGTCAAAGCCGAGGTTCGCCGAATGCGGGTCGTAGGCCCGATGTTCGAGCTGGCTGATGTCGCCTTCCTGGACCGTCAAGACACCTCCAAGGCGATCTCGGCCTTGCTGCCTGTCGTCGACAAGTTGCGCTCTGGTGTGTCCATCGCGATGGCGCCGGAGGGAACGCGATCGCTGAGCCCGAGGATCGGCCCGTTCAAGAAGGGCGGGTTTCACCTTGCGAGGGATGCCGCCGTACCGATCGTGCCAATCGTCATCCGCAACGCCGGCGAGATCATGTGGCGCAACGCCATGGTGGCCCAAGCCGGAACCATCGAAGTGGCCGTCCACGAGCCCGTCCCGACCGCCGGCTGGACCCGTGACGACATCGGGCCGTGGCTGGCGGCGATGCGCCGGTTGTACGTCGACACCCTCGATGACTGGCCCGGCGTGCAAGCCGGGCAGCGCTGGTCCAAGGCGATCGCCAACGGTTCCCCGGACGGCGACTGACATGCTCAGGACGCGCGTGCCACGCCTTGGCAGGAGGAGCGTCGACGATGCAGGCTCGGCACGTCCCGACGATCTGCCCGTCGTGGCCAAGCTGCTGAACTCCGAGGAATTCCTCAGTGCCACAGAGGTATTGGCTCAGCAGCTGGGCCGTGACGTCGCGGCCTCGTCGAAACACACGCAGGCACTCGCGATATCGTCGAACTACGCAGGCAACTCGTTCATCAACTCGACGGCGTGCAGAAGTCGATTGATGCCCTTGCCGCGATGGGCGAGACACGGGTTCCCACGCTATTGGGTTGACCGCACCACCGAGTCGCCGTCCCGCAGTGCCCAGGCGATCGCCTGGGCACGGTTGACCGCACCGTACTTCCGCAGAATGTGTTTCACGTGTGACTTGACCGTGCCCTCGGTAATCACCAATCTCTCGGCGATCGCCTGATTCGTCGCTCCCGTCACCACGAGGTCGAACACCTGCGCCTCGCGGTCGGTCAGCTCTGCCGACGGCGTCACACCCGGGCCTTTTGCCTCGCGCCCGTCGCGGCCGTCCCCGACGCGCGCGGCCTCGCTCGACTCGCAGAGGTCGTCGATGCGGTCGACGGCACCAAGGAACAAGTCGCGCATGCTGTCTCGTTGCGCCCGCAACTGCTCCACCAGCACTGTGCGTTCATAGATGTGGCTGAAGCCGTCGGCGAACGCCCACAGCACCTCGCGATCGGACTCGTCGACACGACGCGGCAGTGGGTGGTGGTCGATGTGCAGGAAGCCGACCACGTCGTCGCCATGCACCAGTGGCGCGACCAAGTAGGACCGGGAATGCCCGGATTGAACGATCAGCGGTCGATAGACCTCGGTGTTCGCCGTGTCGTAGACGAGCGAGGGGCGCCGCCTGGACAGCGTGTCAGCTTCGGGTGAGCTGCGGTCGGTCGGGACGAACTGGTTGATCCAGGCGCTGAACCATGAACCCATATCGTCCTCGGACCGCTGGTGCAGGACCAGCGGTCTCCAGCCGTTTGCCTCGACTCTCGACATCACCGCACGATGAAAACCGCACCGTGACACCAGTTCCTCGCAGGCACCGTCGAGCAGAGCATCCGAGGTCGGCATGCCGCGCAGTCGGCTCAGCCCCGCGGCGCAGTCGGCCAGCCGCTGGCCCCGCATCCCGGTGTCATACAGGTAGATGTCCAACGCCAACTGTTGCAAATCGAGGATCAGCCGACACACGCGCTGACCCGCTTCGACCTCGGTGCTTCTCGTTGAGCGGAGCTGCTCGATGGAGATGTGGGTCAGCGTGGACACCACTTCTGCCGACCGCCACGGCGAATCCCACTCGACGACCGGCAACGCGGACTCGGCGCCCACCTCCGCGAAGACGCGGTCCCGCACGACGGCGAGCCGCTCGACCAACTCCCTTTCACCGCACCACCATTCGGCCTTCGCCCGCGACGATTGCACTCGATTGGTCTCGACGGCGATCGACACCGTCATCGCGGCCGCCTCTCGTCGCCCCTGGTCTCGCGCATGTAACACGCGATGGCCTCGGCCCGGTTGCGTGCGCCGAGCTTGTGCAGGATGTGCTTGACGTGCGACTTGACGGTACTCTCGGCTACCGTCAGCCGGTCGGCGAGCTGTGAATTGGTTGCGCCGCTGGACAATAGGGCGAGCACCTCGCGCTCACGTGCGGTCAACCGCGTCAGCCGGCTGGCAGCCCGCGCTTCAACGGCGGGTCGGTCCCGGTCCACCGCTTGAGCGGCTCGCAGCACCGGTCCGGTGAACGCCATCGGGGGACGTGCGTCCATCTGCTGCAAAAAGTCCGCCGCGGCGCCGAAGGCCTCTGCGACTGCGGCTCGTTGCAGCTCGATGCGCTCCGCCAGGCAGGCGCGTTCGTACATCACGCCCACACCGTCGGAGAACATGCGCAACAGATCTCGGTCGATCGTGGTCAGCGACCGGCCGCCTGCGACGATTTCCCCGTGCAGCAGAGCGATCACCGACGACTCGGCGACGACGGGCGCCACCACGAACTGCGTGATGCCGGTCCGCTCGATCAGCGGCCGGTACAGCCGCGACTCCGTCTCTGCGTTCTCGACCAAGGCAGGCAACCGCCTGCGAACCACCTCCGCCTCCAACAGCGGGGACGCGAGCGGAATGGCGAGATCGTCGGGCAAGGTCAACTCGCGATGTACTCGACCAGAAGACCCGTACGCGTATCGCGCCTGCGGCAGCCACGTCGAGCCCCGGACGAGGGAGAGCATGACCCGGTCGAACAGCCCGCAGGCGCATAGTTCGTGGGCCGCACGCTCGATCACCCGCACCGCCGATGGCTCCCCACGCAGCGCGTGCAGTGCCCCCAAGACCTTGCCGAGCGCCACGCCGGGCCGCTCGGCCGAGCCCGCCGGGACGAGCGGGGAGGCCTGGCTGAGGTCATCGCACAGTTCGGCGTAGCCGGCCAACGAGTCGGGTATTGCCCGTCCTCCCGCGACCGCCTGCAATCCTGCAGCTGTACCGATGAGCGTCTCCTTCGACGAAGATTCGATCGAGACCGGCTCGCGTCCACACTCCCGATGCGTGTAGCGATTAACTAGTGTGTCCATGATTGGTGACGCCGATCACTTTGTCAACACGCTGCGTGACGGGAGACGGTGGGCCCCGCGGGGCCCCTGGGGCACTGCAGGCCACGGCACCGAGGGGCGGATCAGCTACCGGCCCAGTCGGCCGGTCAGCGCCGATATGGTGCGGCATCTCCGATTCTTGCCAGCGCGCAGCACCCCGCTCTACTGACGGCGGCGTAAGTCGGGCCACCGATCGCGTCCCACGACGTGACTCGACTCGCCCTCTTCCGTGACGGTCGGCCATTAGTTATTCTGGATTCACTATGTTGAGTGTAGAACTATGGCCGCAGCGGCTGCGGCTTCCGGCCATTGCGGCGCCGATGACCAGCGTTTCGGGGCCGGACCTCGTGATCGAGGCCTGTCGACACGGTGTGATCGGGGCGTTTCCCACCCACAACGCCGCCACCGTCGACGAACTCGACCACTGGCTGCACCGCATGTCGGACGAACTCACGCCGGCGTGCGCACCGGTCGCTCCCAACCTGGTGGTCCACCGCAGCAACCGGCGCCGCGATGTTGACCTGCAATGCCTGATCGGGCACCGGGTCGAGCTCGTCATCACCAGTGTCGGCTCGCCCGAGCCCGTGATCGATCCGCTGCACGAAGTTGGTTGCCGCGTGTTCGCCGACGTTTCGAGCCTCGCGCACGCCATGCGGGCGCTGGACGCCGGCGCCGATGGACTGGTCCTGTTGACCGCGGGCGCGGGAGGCCAGACCGGCTGGGCCAACCCCTTCGCATTCGTCCGTGCGGTCCGGGCGCGGTACGACGGCCCGATCGTGCTGGCCGGCGGGGTTGGCGACGGCCAGTCGATGCTGGCGGCTCAGGTGCTCGGCGCCGACTTCGCCTATCTCGGCACCAGATTCATTGCGACCCACGAGAGCATGGCGGGTGACGACTACCGCTCGGCGTTGGTGGCCGCGACGCTGGACGACGTCCAGCTGTCCACCCAAGTGGGCGGGATACCGGCCAGCCTGCTCAGCAGCTGGCTGGCGTCCAACCGCGGCTCCGACGACAGCGCGTGGAGCGGGTTCGAGCAGGACCGGCTGATCCGCAATCGCACCGCGTGGAGCGCCGGCCACAGCGTGTCGGGTGTACACGGGATCACCTCGGTCGCCGAGTTGGTTGGCGCGATCGGCGAGCAATACGACGCCGCTCGCAAGAACTTGCAGAGTTTGCTCGCAGGCACTCCCGCACCGAGTGACGGGCTGACTGGAGAACTCGGACTTGCTAACGGTTGACGTACCGGGACGCCGAAGTGCCTCCGGCGTACCGTTCGTCTCCCCAGATGGAGGTGGTTATCGGGCGCCCCTCTCGGAATGGCCCCCGAACCTCAGCTAGTGTTCGGTCATTCACTATCTCGGTGTGGCGGCCACCCGGCCGCCCTCCGCCACGAAGGATTGCGATGCCCATCCTCAGCACCGACGTCGACACCGGCTCGACAACCTATCTCGGCAACGTCGAGGTCCAGTCCGCGGCGGTGGCCGCGCTCAACGAGCAATTGGCACTGGTCGCCGCCGGGGGTGGCGAGCGATACATCAGGCGGCACCACGACCGGGGTCGGCTGCTGGCGCGCGAGCGCATCGAATTGCTCATCGACCGCGACGCGCCGTTCATGGAGCTGTCCGCGCTGGCAGCCTGGGGTACGGAGTTCAACGTCGGCGCGGCGATCGTCACCGGCGTCGGTGTGGTGTCCGAAACCGAGTGCATGATCATCGCTCACGACCCCACCGTCCGGGGCGGCACCATGAACCCCTTCACTCTGCGCAAGAACCTTCGCGCACTGGAGATCGCACGCGTCAACCGGCTACCGGTGGTGTATCTCGTCGAGTCCGGTGGGGCCGACCTGCCCACCCAGTCCGAGTTGTTCGTGCACGCCGGCAAGATCTTCCACGACCTGAGCGAACTGTCGGCGATGGGGATCCCCAGCGTCGCGCTGGTTTTCGGCAATTCCACCGCGGGTGGCGCCTACGTCCCCGGGATGTGCGACTACGCCGTTTTGGTGGACAAGCAGGCCAAGGTGTTCCTCGGCGGCCCGCCCCTGGTGAAGATGGCAACCGGGGAGGACGCCGACGACGAAGCACTCGGCGGCGCCGACATGCACACCCGGGTGTCGGGTCTGGGTGACTACTTCGCGGTCGACGAGGTGGACGCCATCCGGATCGGTCGCGACGTCGTCGCGCATCTGAACTGGCGCAAACTCGGGCCTGGCCCGACCCGGCCGGCAGACCCGCCGCTCTACGACGCCGAGGAACTGCTCGGCATCGCCTCCGGAGACTCCCGCATCCCGTTCGACCCTCGGGACGTCATCGCCCGCATCGTCGACGGCTCCCGGTTCTCGGAGTACAAGCCGCGATGGGGTGCGAGCATCGCGACCGGTTGGGCGTCCATTCACGGTTTCCCGGTCGGCATCCTGGCCAACACCAGCGGCGCTCTTCTCCGAGGAATCGAAGAAGGCCACGGAATTCATTCTGTTGGCCAACCAGACCGACACGCCGCTGATCTTCCTCCAGAACGTCACCGGCTACATGGTGGGCACCGAGTACGAGCAGGGCGGCATCGTCAAGGACGGCGCGAAGATGATCAACGCCGTCACCAATAGCACCGTCCCGCACATCACGATCAACATGGGCGGGTCGTTCGGCGCAGGGAACTACGGCATGTCCGGGCGCGCCTACGACCCCCGGTTCATGTTCGCCTGGGTCAACGCCAAGCTGGCCGTGATGGGCGCACAGCAGCTCGCCGGGGTCCTGTCCATCGTCGGGCGGGCGTCCGCCGCGGCCGCCGGCCGCGACTTCGACGACGAGGCCGACGCCGCGCGGACCGCGGAGATCGAGGCGCAGATCGAGCGGGAGTCGCATTCGTTCTTCGTCTCCGCACGCATCTACGACGACGGCGTCATCGACCCCCGCGACACCCGCTCGGTGCTCGGCATGGCCCTATCTGCCGCCCACTCCAACATCGTCGCCGGCCGCCGCGGCTTCGGCGTCTTCAGGATGTGAGAACCGTGATCACCAAGCTGCTCATCGCCAACCGGGGCGAGATCGCCGCCAGAATCATCCGTACGGCAGGCGACATGGACGTGGCGACCGTGGCTCTGTACTCGGACGCCGACCGCGACGCCCCCTACGTGACGCAGGCCGATGAATCCGTGCGCCTGCCCGGCACCGCCCCAGCCGACACCTACCTCCGGGCCGACCTGGTCCTGGCCGCGGCCGCCCGCACCGGCGCCGACGCCGTGCACCCCGGCTACGGATTCCTCTCCGAGAACGCCGATTTCGCACAGGCGTGCGCCGACGCCGGAGTCGTGTTCGTCGGTCCCAGCCCGCAGGCCATCGCCGCGATGGGCTCGAAGATCGCGGCCAAGGAGATGATGCGCGCGGCCGGGGTACCGGTGCTTCCCGGCGCGACCGTGCAGAACGACGCCGAAGCCGATCCGGACCGCCTGGCCCACGCGGCCGCCGAAATCGGGTTCCCCATCCTGGTCAAAGCAGCGTTCGGAGGGGGCGGGCGGGGCATGCGGATCGTGCACGAGCCGTCCGAACTACTCGATGCCGTGCACAGCGCCCGCCGCGAGGCGGCGTCGGCGTTCGGCGACGGCACCGTATTCCTGGAGAAGTTCGTTCAATCCCCTCGCCACATCGAGGTGCAGATCTTCGGTGACCGGCACGGAACGGTCGTGCACCTCGGCGAGCGCGAATGCTCCATCCAACGCCGCTATCAGAAGATCATCGAGGAAGCACCGTCCACGGCGGTCGACGAGTCGTTGCGCGACGAACTGGGCCGCGCGGCGGTGGCCGCGGGCAAGGCGTTGGCCTACGAAGGCGCGGGCACCGTCGAGTTCGTCATGGCGCCCGACGGAGCGTTCTACTTCCTCGAGGTCAACACCCGGCTTCAGGTCGAGCACCCGGTCACCGAACTGGTCACCGGCCTCGACCTGGTGCGGGCTCAACTACTGGTGGCGGCCGGCGAACCCCTGCCCCCCGAGATGCTGCACACCACACCACGGGGACACGCCGTGGAAGTGCGGCTCTACGCCGAAGACGTTGCCGCTGGGTTCATTCCGGTGTCCGGCGCCCTGACGACACTGGAGTTCCCTGAGTTCGACGGCGTCCGGGTCGACGCCGGATTCGCCTCGGGGTCGACCGTGAGCACGTTCTACGATCCGATGCTCGCCAAGATCATCGGCTACGGGAGCTCCCGCGACGAGGCGTGCGGCCGGGTCGCTCGGGCGCTGCGCCACACCCGCATCCACGGCGTCACCACCAACCGGGACCTGCTGATCGCCATCCTGCGCGAACCCGACTTCCGCTCGGGCGCAATCGATACCGGCTATCTGGAGCGACACCCACCGGTCGAGCTGATGGCCCAGCACGCCGACCCGACCGCCGACTCGGTGCACGCGCTCGTCGCCGCACTCGCCGCGCAGGCCGACCGGCGCGCTGCCACGGCCGTACTGCCGCAGCTACCGTCGGGCTGGCGGACCCTGCCCAGCGCGCCGCAGCGTGTCGCGTTCACCGTCGGCGAGCGCACCCTCGACGTGCACTACCGGTTCGACGGCCCGGCGCTGACCGCCACCGTCGATGACTGGCAACCCGACGTGCTGCTCATCGGGGCCTCCGCGGACCTGGTGGACGCCGAGATCGACGGGGTGCGCCGCCGATACCGGGTGAAGTGTTGTGGCGCCCAACACTTCGTGGACAGCGCGCTGGGATCGACCGCCCTGCACGAGGTCGAGCGATTCCCGGACCCCAGCGCGATTGCCGAGGCCGGGTCGCTGCTGGCACCGATGCCTGGCGCCGTGGTGCGCATCGAGGTGATCGAAGGCACCGCGGTCACCGCCGGCACCCCGATCGTCGTGCTGGAGGCGATGAAGATGGAGCACACCGTACGCGCCCCCGTCGACGGCGTCATCGCCACCATCGCCGTGACCGCCGGCGACCAGGTTGAGTCGGGACAGGTCCTCGCCGTGGTCAGCGACGAGGGCGATGCCCCGTGACCGTCGACTACGAGGTCCGCAACGGTGTCGCCTGGCTGACCATCAACCGGCCCGAGGCCCGCAACAGCCTGAACAAGGCGGTCCGCGACGGCCTCTTCGACGGGGTGCGGACATTCAACGGCGACGACGCGGCCAAGGTGCTGGTACTGACGGGCGCAGGCGAAAAGGCGTTCTGTGCGGGCGGTGACCTCAAGGAGATGTCCCAGACCGGGTTGACCATCCCACCGGTGGACTTCGTGCCGCAGTTCGGGCGCAACATCACCGTCGAGAAGCCGACCATCGCCGCGGTCAACGGAGTGGCCTTCGCCGGCGGATTCCTGCTGGCCCAAACCTGTGATCTGTGCGTTGCCAGCACCACGGCCCAGTTCGCCATCACCGAGGTCAAGGTGGGGCGAGGATCCCCCTGGGCCGCACCCCTTCCGCTGATGATCCCGCGGCGCATCGCCATGGAACTCGTCCTGACGGGTGCGCCGATGTCGGCGGCCCGCGCCTACGAGATCGGCTTCGTCAACCGGCTCGCCGAGCCGGCCGAACTCGTCGCGGTGACGCAGTCGCTGGCCGAACAAATCGCCGCCAACGCCCCGCTGTCGGTGGCAGCAGGCAAGAAGACGGTGCACCTGGTTGGTGAATACCACCTCAGCGAGGCGTTCGACCACGCCGAGAACATCTGGGCGCCGGTGTATCTGAGTGCCGACGCGCAAGAGGGCATGCAGGCGTTCGCCGACAAGCGCACGCCCGTCTGGAAGGGAATCTGATGGCTCTGGACTACTTGGGTCTGCTCGCAGACCTGCGCCATGAATCCGAACGATTGCTCGAGCACCTGAAGCCACTCACGACGCAACAGTGGGAGCTGCCCTCCCCTGCCGCGGGTTGGTCGATCAAGGACCAAGTGACGCATCTGGCATTCTTCGACGACGCCGCCATCCTTGCGCTCCGCTATCCCCTCGATTTCCGTGTCGAGGCAGACGCATTGATCGCCGGTGGCATGGATTTCCCCGACCGGATCGCCGAGCAGCACCGGGGCTTTGCCCCTCACACCGTCGTCAACTGGTTCATCGATTCCCGGTACGAACTGCTGGACACCCTTGCCGGCGACGAAGCCAAGCGCCGCGTGCCGTGGTTCGGCCCCGACATGAGTGTCGCGTCCTCGGCGACGGCCCGGCTGATGGAGACCTGGGCGCACGGCCAGGACGTCTACGACGCGATCGGCGTCCCCCACCCGGCCAGTCCCGGCCTGCGCAGCATCGCCCACCTCGGCGTGGCCACCTTCGCGTTCACGCACACACTCAACGGGTTCGACGTGCCAGAAGAACCGGTGCGCGTCGAATTGCGGTCCCCCGACGGCGACCAGTGGGTGTGGGGCCCACCCGATGCCGCTCAGAGAGTCAGCGGGCCGGCCGAGGACTTCGTGCTGACCGTCACCCAGCGCAGGCATTGGACCCAGACCCGCCTGATCGCCGAGGGCGCGACCGCCGCCGCCTGGCTCGACATCGCTCAGGCGTTCGCCGGTGCGGCCACCCGGCGCCGACCACAGGTGGTGCCCTCGTGAGACGCGCCGTCCGGATCGGCAACGCCTCAGGCTTCTATGGGGATCGCCTCACCGCCATGCGCCGCCTGGTCGACGGCGGTGATCTCGATGTCGTCACCGGTGACTACCTTGCCGAACTGACCATGCTGATCCTCTGGAAGGCCAAGCAGAAGGACCCCGAAGC
>Ga0193743_1001002_pt1 | contig 21513 bp, 22 predicted proteins | sample L2c2metaG_FD_143038 | JGI IMG/M metagenome (GOLD analysis project Ga0193743, IMG submission 143038) | Soil microbial communities from a riparian zone of the East river system, Colorado, United States - L2c2 | ecosystem: Environmental > Terrestrial > Soil > Riparian zone | place: USA: East River... | reverse complement strand
GCACCGACGGCAACGGTCGGTTCGGCATGGCGGTCAGCTCGTCCAGCCCGGCGGTGGCCGCCCGGTGTATCCACCTGCGCCCCGGTGTCGGCGGCGCCGCCTCGCAGAACATCACCGACCCCCGCCTCGGCGACGCGCTGCTGGACGCGATGGCCAAACTGGGCAGTGCGACGGCCGCACTGGACGAGGTGGTCGCGGCCACCCCGGACATCGACTACCGGCAACTGATGGTGATCGACGGCAGCGGGGCCACGGCCCGGTTCAGCGGGGCGAACACCCTCGGCCTGCACGCCTCGGCGTCCGGGGAGTCGGTGGTGGCCGCCGGGAACCTGCTGGCCTCTGACGGTGTCCCGGCGGCGATGGTGGCCGCGTTCGCCGACGCGGCGGGCGAGTTGGAGCAGCGGCTGGTCACCGCGCTGCGCGCCGGGCTGGACGCCGGCGGGGAGGCCGGGCCGGTGCGTTCGGCCGGCCTGGCGGTGGTCGCCGGGGTGGCCTGGCGGGTCACCGACCTGCGGGTGGACTGGCACGACGACCCGATCGGCGAGCTGGAGCGATTGGTGCGGCTGTGGCTGCCGCAGCGCGACGACTACGTCGGCCGAGCCCTAACGCCCGCCGAGTCGCCCTCCTACGGAGTACCCGGCGACGAGTGACCCGCCGGGGCCGTGCGCGGCTCGGCGAGTGACCCGCCCGGCGCCGCGGCGCCGCGTGACCCGCCCGGGCCGTCGTTACCCAGCAGCACAGGAGGCAGGTTGCCGGCTCCGGCAACCTGCGTGGTGTGGAGTTCGGTAACCACAGGCCGGGCGCGCCGCGTACCCGAGCGGCGCTAGCGGGCAGCGGCGCGTGACCCGGTCGGGCCGCGCCGACGCGTGACCCGCCCGGCTCGTCGTTACCCAGCTGCACAGGAGGCAGGTTGCCGGCGCCGGCAACCTGCTTGGTGTGTAGCTGGGTAACCGCAGGCCGGGGTGCGCGGCTTCACCGACCGGGCGCGCAGCTTCACGGGCCGGGTGCGCACCCTACTGGCTCGGCGCTAGCTGGTGGCGGCTATGCGGTCCAGCCATTCGGTGAGCAGGGCGCGCTCGGTGGCGGACAGGCCGGGGGCGTTGTCGCCGAGTGCCTCGCGGAGCGCGACGGCACGGCTGGTCAGCGAGTCGTCGCCGGGGGCGGGTGCATCGGTGAGGATCGCGCGCAGGGTGGCCTCCCTGGCGATGGTGACGATCTCCATGTCCCGCTCGGCCGGCGGCATCGCGATGAGGGTGAGCACCAGTCCGACGCCGGTGGCCCCGATCAGCGTGGCGGCGCGCTCCACGCTCATCCGCAGCCGGCCGGTCCTGGCCACCCGGGAGACCAGCCCGCGCAGGATGTCGGCGGCCTCCTGCCCGGCGGGTGAGTTCGCGCCGAATCGGGCCTCGCCGTACATCAGCACGTACAGCGCGGGACTGGTCAGCCCGAACTCCACGTGCAGGTCCCAGCCGCGGCGCAGGTCCTCCACCGGGTCGTCGGTGGTGCCGACCGCGTGCTTGTCCCGCAGGTACTCCTCGAAGGCGTAGCCCGCCAACGCGTCGAGCAGGCCGTCCTTGTCCCCGAAGAGCCGGTACAGCGCGGGCTGCTGCATCCCGGCGGCCGCGCTCACCGCCCTGGTGGAGAGCGCGGCCCGGCCCTGCTCGGCCAGCAACTCGGCCGCCGCCCGCAGCACCCGCTCCCGGGGGTTCAGCACCACTGGTTCCTCGGCCGTGTCCACCATGATTCAACGATAACACGGACTGGGTAGCAGTGAATCCGATTCGCTGATACGGTGACTCTGGTATCAACGAAAACAACGGAGGAGATGCAGTGATGAAGACCCGGCAGCTCGGAAGTACCGGCCCAACCGTGTCGCGGCTCGGCCTCGGCGCGATGGGCATGTCCGACGCCTACGGCCCGGCGGACGAGGCGGAGAGCATCGCCACCATCCACGCCGCGCTGGACGCCGGCATCAACCTGATCGACACCGGGGACTTCTACGGCTCCGGGCACAACGAGATGCTGATCCGCGACGCTTTGCGCTCCCGCACCCGCGACGACGTGCTGATCAGCGTCAAGTTCGGCGCGCTGCGCGACCCGGCGGGCGGCTGGCAGCATGCGCCCTCGGACACCTCGCCCTCGGCGGTCAAGGACCGGCTCGCCTACACCCTGCGCCGGCTGGGCACCGACCACGTGGACATCTACCGGCCGGCCCGGCTCAACCCGGACATCCCGGTCGAGGACACCGTGGGCGCCATCGCCGAGATGGTGCAAGCCGGCTACGTGCGCCACATCGGCCTGTCCGAGGTCGGCGCGCAGACCCTTCGCCGGGCGGCCGCCGTGCACCCGATCTCCGACCTGCAGATCGAGTACTCGCTGATCTCCCGCTCCATCGAGGCGGAGATCCTGCCCACCGCCCGTGAGCTGGGCATCGGGGTGACCGCCTACGGCGTGCTCTCCCGGGGGCTGCTGTCCGGGCACTGGGGCGCCGAGCGCAACCTCGCCGCCGGCGACTTCCGCGGCATGAGCCCCCGGTTCCAGGGCGACAACCTGCGGCGCAACCTGGCGCTGGTGGAGGCGCTGCGGGCGGTCGCCGAGCGGGTGGGTGCCTCGGTCGCCCAGGTGGCCACCGCCTGGGTCGCGGCCCAGGGTGAGGACATCGTGCCGCTGGTGGGCGCCCGACGGCGGGATCGGCTCGCCGAGTCACTGGCCGCCGCCGAGGTGGTGCTGTCCGGCGACGATCTGGCAGCCATCGAGGCGGCTGTCCCGGAAGGCTCCGCCGCGGGCAGTCGTTACCCGGACGCCGTGCTGGCCACTATGGACAGTGAGCGTTAATCCGCGGCTAGCCGCCTTCCGGTCAGTGGAAGTTTTCGTTGCGTCGCCGCCGGCCGCATGGGTACTTTGCCGCGAAGAAACAACGACCGTTTCGCTTTGGAGTCCCCCATGCCACCCTCGTTCGGGCCTTCTCCTCCTGCCGAGCCAGTGAGCACCGAGCAGTCCGGCACGTTCGAGACGGTGCTGGATTCCACCGGATTGGGTCGCTACCAGATCACCGTCGTGGTGTGCTGCGCGCTGGTGGCGATGATCGACGGGTTCGACACCCAGTCGATCGGCTTGGTCGCACCGGAGATCGCCGACGAGTGGGGAGTGAACCACGCGGCATTCGGCCTGGTCTTCGGCGTGGGGCTGTTCGGTTCCATGCTCGGGGCGGTCCTCTTCGGGATGACCAGCGACCGGTTCGGTCGAAAGCCCAACTTGCTCATCGCGATCCTGATCTTCTCGATCGTCTCGCTCGCCACTCCGCTCGCCACCTCGGTCGAGGGCCTGATGCTCGCCCGGTTCCTGACCGGCTTGGGCCTGGGCGGCGCGCTGCCCGGAATCATCTCGATCACCTCGGAGTACACGCCGAGGCGAATGCGAGCCACCATCGTCGGACTGATGTTCTGCGGGTTCCCGCTCGGCGCGACGCTCGGTGGCCTGGTGGCGGCCGCGCTGATCCCCGCCTTCGGCTGGCAGAGCGTGTTCTATCTGGGCGGCGGCATACCGCTGCTGCTGCTCCCGTTGCTCGCTGTCCGGCTGCCTGAGTCCGCGCAGTTCCTGGCGATCAGGGGGGAACGCGAGCGGCTGGGCAAGATTCTGGCTCGGATCAAGAGCCCGCTGCGCGCCGAGGAGATCACCCCGGAGCGGCCGGCGACCCGTTCCCCGGTGGCCAGCCTGTTCACCGAGGGGAGGGCCGCCGGGACGGTGCTGTTCTGGGTGGCGATCTTCCTCAGTCTGCTGATGGCCTACCTGCTGGTGAACTGGATCCCGCTGGTTGCCCGGCAGGCCGGGGTGGATCGGTCCGCCGCGGTGCTGGGGGTGGCGGTGCTCAACCTGGGCGGGATCCTCGGCTGCTTCGCCCTCGGCCGGCTCGCCGACCGGACGCGGCGACCCACCCTGGTTCTCGGCGTGGGATACGTCCTTGGCGCGCTGGCCATCGCGTCGATCGGGCTGTCCGGCGGTTCCGCCTCCACGTTGCTGGTGACCTCGTTCGTCGCCGGGTTCCTGGCCATCGGGACACAGATCTGCACTGTCGCGCTCTGTGCCACGTTCTACGAGACGGCGCTGCGCGCGACCGGCGTCGGATGGTCGATGGGCGTCGGTCGGATCGGTGCGATCGTCGGGCCGGTGCTGGGCGGCCTGCTGGTGGGAGCCGGAGTGGGCGCCCCCGTCCTGTTCCTGGTGACCGGGCTGGCCGCGCTCGGCTCGGGGATCGCGGTGTTCGCGCTGGGCCGCCGGTACGTTCGCTTCCGGCGGCGCGAGCCTGTCGGATAGAGGTAGCGGGCGGCAGCCTGAAACCAGCCCCGATAGAGATCATTTTCCACCCCGATCGGGTCTGCCCGGCCGGCGAGTCGCGGCGCGCCGTGACGGCCGTCTCCGGCATATGGGTGAGTAACTCGCTTCGACATGTGGCCTTCCGCCGTGATACTCCTTCCGGGAGCGGATTCTGGGAGGCCCGTTTGGCGAGGCTGGCTGTCGTCCATCCCCTCGATGGGCTCACCACCGTGGAGCGGGTCTGCGAAGACATTCGCGCCGCGATTCACGCCGGCCATTTGCTGCCAGGGCAGGAAGTGATCCTGCGGGACATCGCCGAGCATCGGCGGGTCCGGTATGGCTCGCTGGTCACGCTGCTGGGCGGGCTGGAACGGGACGGCTTGCTGGTCAGGCGCGGGGGCGTAGCAATTGTGGCCGCCCTGGACTCCGATGAGCTGACCAGCATGTTCGCCCTGCGACGAAGTGTGGAGTCGCACCTGGTGGCGCGCGCCTGCGCGCGGATCAGCGATGCCGAGCTGGACCGGCTGGACGCGCTGGTGCCCACCGGTGTCGCGCGGAACCCCGACGCCACCTTTGGCCACGCGATGCGGGAATTCAACCTGGGACTGTTCCGGCCCGCCGCGAGCACCGTCGAGGTGCGCGTCATCCAGAACATTCACGAGGCGACGCGGCGCTACCACAGCCTCGGGATCCGGGTGCTGCGAGCGGCCGACGGCGACGGGCTCGGCGGGCTCAGCCCGAGCGGCCTGCTCGCCCATCTGGACCGCTGCCACGAGCTTATCGAGCGCTTCCGTGCCCGCAACGCCATGGCGGTGCGCGAGACCGTGCTGTCGATCATCGGGAAGAGCGAGGTGCTGGCCAGGCAGAGCTTCTCCGCCGACTTCGAGATCGACCGGGAAGTCACCGCGCGGGTGGTGGCGAGCGCCGACATCGGCGCATGACCAGCGCGCGGGTTCGAGCCGTGCGGCGTCCCCAATTCTGACGATGCGTCGAGGATGCGGCCCATGGCAACGTGGCGCGGCATTCTCGTCTCGGGTCACCGGGGCATCGCTTCTGAGCCACCATTCGCGGCGGTCGAGTCGCCGAGCACCTCTTGCAGTGCTAGGTCGTCGACGCTGGTTCCGCGCTGTCTGACAGTCCATCCATCTGACGAGCCGGTGGCCCGTTGTCTGCCTAGCGCCGGGCGGCGAATCCAGCATGTGCGGCGGCCCATCTCCGGGCTTGACACAAAGGAGCCCTGGCGATGCGGATGGTACCGGTGCGGCTGAACGGGGTGGAAACCTCGGAGAACCCGAGCCCGAGTTGGTCCCACTGGCGGTACGTCCGTCGAACCCAGCGCAACCAGGCCACGGCGGTCGCCGCGGTGTTCGGCGCGCTGGCTCTGGCGTCGTCGTTGGTGGCGGTGCTGGAGCGGATGTTCAACATTGCGTTCGCCATGCTCGGGCTCGGGTTGGGGCTGCTCGTCGTGGGTTGGCTGATATTCCAGGTGATTGCGGAGATCAAGCTGCGCCGCTGCTACGACACTCGGGTTCAGCGCGCCGTGGCGCTGCGCAAAGGCGCGGAGGCGCTGCGAGCGCGTCAGGTCATCGCGGCGCGGGAGGCAGCCGCGGCGCTACAGGAGGCCGATAGGCGGCAGGCCCAACTGCTGTCCGTGATCGGACCGGCAAGCGTGACGGCTCCGGCGGTCGGCCCGGGCGCGTTGCCACCAGCAGGGGGCGGGAACCCGGCACATCGCACCACCCTGAGGGGCCACCGAACTGGCTCGCGTGGTGGCCCCCGACGACTCCCTCGTTGCTGAGCGGCTGTCTGTCGGAGGCCTAGGGCAGCTTGGCCACCAGGGTGAGTACGTCGTAACGGGCCACCGACTCGCCGTCGCCCCGGGTGATGTCGGCGTCCCAGCGCACCTCCCCGTACGCCGCGGTGTCGCGCGGGGTGATCTGCTTCGCGGTGAGCGTGACGGTCAGCTCGTCGCCGAACTTGGTCGGCGCCAGGAACCGCAGGTTGTCCACCCCGAAGTTGGCCAGCACCGGGCCGGGGGCGGGGTCCACGAACAGCCCGGCGGCCAGCGACACCACCAGGTAGCCGTGCGCCACCCGCTCGCCGAAGAACGGGTTGGCGGCGGCCGCCTCGGCGTCCATGTGCGCGTAGAAGGTGTCCCCGGTGAACTCGGCGAAGTGCTCCACGTCCTCCTGGGTGACGGTGCGCGGACCGGCCACGATGGTGTCGCCGATGCGCAGCTCCTCGAGGTGCTTGCGGAACGGGTGCACGTCGGTGACGGTGCGCTCCGACCCGACCACCCAGCGGCCGGTGATCGCGGTGAGGGTGTCCGGATCGGCCTGGATCGCGGTGCGCTGCATGTGGTGCAGCACGCCGCGGATACCGCCGAGCTCCTCGCCGCCGCCGGCCCGCCCCGGCCCGCCGTGCACCAGTGCGGGCAGCGGCGAGCCGTGCCCGGTGGACTCCCCGGCGTCGCGGGCGTTGAGCACCAGCAACCGGCCGTGCCACGGCGCCACGCCCAGCACCACCTCGCGGGCGAACGCCAGGTCCGCGGTGACCACCGAGCCGACCAGGCTGCCCAGACCCCGGGCGGCAAGCTCGACAACGTGCGCGGTGGAGCGGTAGGCCAGCACCGTGGAGACCGGGCCGAACGCCTCCACCTCGTGCGGCTCGTCGCGCTCCGGATCGGCGGTCAGCAGAATCGGTGAGATGAACGCGCCGCGCTCCGGGTCGGCGCCGAGGACCTCGACCTTCTCCGGGTCACCGAAGACGATCTGCCCGGCGTCGGCCAGTGCCTTGACGCTCCGCCGCACCTCTTCGCGCTGCTCCCGGGAGGCCAGCGCACCCATCCGCACGCCGTCCGCCCCCGGCGCGCCGACCACCACCTTCGCCAGCTTCGCGGTGACCGCGTCCACCACGGCGTCGACGTGCTCGGCGGGTACGAACGCGCGCCGGATCGCGGTGCATTTCTGCCCGGCCTTGACGGTCATCTCGGCGACCAGCTGGTTGACGTAGAGGTCGAACTCGTCGCTGCCCGGGGCGGCGTCCGGACCCAGGATGGACAGGTTCAGCGAGTCCGCCTCGGCGGAGAACCGCACCGCGCGGCGCACGATCGTCGGGTGCGCGCGCAGGGTGGCCGCGGTGGCCGCCGATCCGGTGAAGGAGACCAGATCCTGCTCGGTGAGGTGGTCGAACAGGTCGCCCAGCCCGCCGGCGACGAACTGCAGCGCGCCGTTCGGCAGCAGCCCGGACCCGACCACGAGCTCGACCAGTTTGGCGGTCAGGAACGCGGTCGGGCTGGCCGGCTTGACCACCGTGGGCACCCCGGCCAGGAAGGCCGGCGCGAACTTCTCCAGCGGCCCCCACACCGGGAAATTGAACGCGTTGACCTGCACCGCCACCCCGCGCAGCGAGGTGAACACGTGCTGCCCGACGAAGCTGCCCCGCTTGCTCAGCGGCTCGACGTCCCCGTCCAGGTACACCGTGTCGTTGGGCAGCTCGCGGCGACCCTTGGAGGCGTAGGCGAGCAGCGTGCCGATGCCGCCGTCCACATCGAACTTGGAGTCACCCAGGGTCGCGCCGGTTTGCGCGGACACCTGGTAGAGCTCATCGCGGTGCTCCCGCAGGTGCCCGCCCAGCGCTTTGAGCAGGCCGGCCCGCTGGTGGAAGGTCAGGTCACGCAGCGCCGGCCCGCCGACCAGGCGGCCGTGCTCCAGCACCCCGGCGAAATCCACCCCCGCCGAGGAGACCCGGGCGATCTCCGCACCGGTGACCGCGTCGTAGAGCGGACGACCCTCGTCGGCGGGGGAGTGCCACTCACCCTGGACGTAACTGCGCAGGGGGGTGCTGGTCATGGCGATCCTCTCGCGGTCCGGACAGCCCACGGGGGCGAACGATCGTTCGGTTGATTGGGCCGAACTTAGCACGCGGACCGGGCGGCGCCCAGATGTTTCCCCAGCCGCTCGCACACAGCGGCCGCGGTCCGTGCAGACCGTGCGGGGTTTGCGCGAGGTGCACCCGGTCTGTGCGAGCGGGATAGGACCTGGACAGCAGAACGGTGGAGCGGGTGATCCCGCTCCACCGCTGCCACATCGACTAGCCCGAAACTACGGGAGTACGGTTCCGCGCTCGTCCATGCGAGGTTGCGCCGAGAGCCCCTTACCTCGGCGCCGCGCCATTCGGGGCACCGCCGGGCACGCTGGCCGCGGTCGGTGCGGTAGTCGTGGTGGCCTCCTCCGAGGGAGCGGCCGTGCGCTGCGCCGGAGCGGTGACCGGCCCTGTGGGAGGGTCGGCGGCCGCGCCGCCGCGCTGCTCACGCATCCGCATGCCCTCGCGCTCGGCCGAGGCCAGCCACCGCTCCCAGCGCTGGCGCATCGGCATGATCAGGCCGCCGCCCACGCCCACGATGGCGATACCGGCGACCGTGGCCAGGACCGCGATCAGCACCGGCATGGTCACGGTGACCGCGATGCCCATCTGGTTGAGCGCGGCGATCACGGCCAGGGCGATGATGAACACCTGCGCGGCGGCCGCGACGATCCGGGCGCTGCCCAGCCCGCCCATCGCGCCACGAATCAGGTCGCCCACAGCGCCGGCGATGGCCGAACCGACCACGACGATGACCAGCGCGATGAACAGCTTCGGCAGGAATCCGATGATGTCGGTGATGAGTACGGATACCGGATTGGGGCCGAACACGCCGAAAGCCAGCTGCAAGGTGAACAGCAGAACGGCGTAATAGACGAGCAGCGCGGCAATGTCACTGGGGTCGTACTTGCTGCCGCTCATCGCGCGGCCTATTCCGCCCCGCTCGACCGCGCGGTCGAACCCGACCCGTTCCAGGATCGCGTCGGTGCCTTTACGCAGCAGCTTTGCCACGAGCCAACCCACCAGCACGATCACCAGGAAGAGCGCCAACTGGGGGACGAAGCGGACAACTGTGCCTACACCGTCCTGAAGCCATCCGGGCATCTCTTAGCCCCTCTCAATGTCTTCGTCGGTCGCCCCCGCGACGACCGAACGCGGATCATGAAGAGGACTACCCCCAATTGACGCACTCGCCGCGGAATTGGCCCCGAATGGGGGACGAATAGGCTGGAACCCTCACCAGGTCTTCTGGTAGCCGGTAGTCAGCTCGGTGCCTTTGCCCCGCCATTTGGGTTCGGCGTCCACGCTGCGCAACGTGATGTTGCGCAGCCGACGGATCAGGCTGCCGTAGGCGCCGCTGGCGGTGCCGGAGACCTTGCTGCCGGGTGGGGCGTCCATGAATGGCATGAACTTGTCCGGGAAGCCGGGCATGGTGCAGCCGATGCAGATGCCGCCCACGTTGGGGCAGCCGCCGACGCCGTTGATCCAGCCGCGTTTGGGCACGTTGCACTTGACCACGGGTCCCCAGCAGCCCAGTTTCACCAGGCAGCTGGTGTCCCCGTAGGTGCCGGCGAACTCCCCCTGCTCGTAGTAGCCGGCTCGGTCGCAGCCCTCGTGCACGGTGGAGCCGAACAGCCATCGGGGCCGCAGTTTGTCGTCCAGCGGGATCATCGGTGCCGCGCCGGTGGCCTGGTAGAGCAGGTAGAGGATGGTTTCGGACAGGTTGTCCGGGTGCGTCGGGCAGCCCGGTACGCAGACGATCGGGATGCCGGCCTTGGACTTCCAGTTCCAGCCCAGGTAGTCCGGCACGCCCATGGCGCCGGTGGGGTTGCCGGCCATGGCGTGGATGCCGCCGTAGGTGGCGCAGGTGCCGACGGCGAGGATGGCCAGGGCTTTGGGGGCGAGTCGGTCGATCCACTCGCTGGTGGTCATCGGTTGGCCGGTGGCCGGGTTGTTGCCGAAGCCGCACCAGTAGCCCTCGGGTTTGATCGCCTCGTTCGGGATGGAGCCCTCGATGACCAGGACGAACGGTTCCAGCTCACCCCGTTCGGCCTTGAAGAACCACTCGATGAAGTCGTTCACCCCGCCGACCGGACCGTTGTCGAAGTCCATCATCGGCCAGTGCATCTCGACCGAGGGCAGCCCGGGCAACCCGTTCATGACGATGTCTTCGATGCTGGGCTGAGTGGCCGCGGTCAGCGCGACCGACTCGCCATCGCAGCTCAGCCCACCGTTGATCCACAATATGTGGACCGTGGGCGGCGGATGCTCGCTGGTCGCCGACATGGCGTCGCCCTCCTGGCGCGGGGCCCACGCGCCGGTTGCGACCGGGTGAACCACAGGTTGTAGTCACCGCGATGCCGCGGGGTAAGTGAAGCCAGTCGCTAGAGACACCGCGCACTCAGCCGGTCCCGGACCCACGCCGGACCGATTCTACGGGGCTCAGACCAGGCTCCACCCTTCGACGATGTACTTGCGCGCCAGAAAGTCGCCGAACGAGCCCATGATCGTGCGATGCAGCGCGACCAGCGCCAATGCGTGGGCATCACTGAGCCGCTCGGGCCGGATGCGCAGGCCGCTGAGGTAGATGGTGCACCGCTGGAAATCGCCGATCAGCCCGCTCAGCGCGTCAAGGCCGTCGGCGATGTCGGCCGAGTCCTCACCGGTGGAGGGCTCGCGCAGATAGATCCGGGTGCCGGCCGGCAGGTCGGTGGTGACCTCGAAGGGCGCCTCGCCGGGTAGCAGGGTCTGGATTCCCATCAGGTTCAGCGCCGCCATGGTGGTGGTGAGCCGGCTGTTGAGGATTTTCTGGTAGATCGCGTCGAAGGCTTGGCCGCTCATCGGTGACCACTCGTCCTCGGCCAGCGCGACGGCGGCCCGGCGTGTCTCGGCGGCTACCCGATCCAGCTCGGTGGCCCGGAACGCCCGACGGCACTTCTCATCGGGCTCGAGCACTGAGCCAAACAGGTGGAACTCGGCGCGCTCGCGGGTGGACTCATCGGCCTGGCCAGCATCACGCAGTCCAGGCGTCCAGATGGTCCAATTTCGATACGACATCTCCGGGCCGACGTGTCGATCGCCAACAGCCCCAAGGTGGGTGGCGCGCTCTCGATGTGCGGGAAACTGTACCGCACGCGGAGCTCGTCGCGGGGCATCGTTTGCCCGCGCGCTGACCTCCGCGTATGTCCCACAGGTCGCCCACTCGGTGGCTGTGACCTGCCCCTTTGGTTGCGGTACGTCGCCCCGGCGGCCCCTTGTGGCGGCTGGGGTTACGGCGTATACATGGGCGCACGGAACCTCGACAGGCCAAGGCCGGATCGGCAGAGAAGGTCCGTCCTCCCCATCGGGGCTCCCACGCGAGATAGTCGGGCACCCACGCCACGCACGACGCGATGAATAGCAGCCGTGGGTCTGCCTCAGCACACGGCGGTCGTGTGTTGACGCCGAGACCACTCAGCACGGCGCATGGTGCACGCTTGGAATCCCAACTGGTCGCGTTTCGCGGGCGGCGCCCGAGATCCCCCTCCGGGCGCCGCCCGCTTCCATGCGTGCGGCTTAGGTGAGCACCAGGCCGGAGTGGGGATCGAGTGCGCGGATCGCCGGGGCGACCTCGTTGGCCAGCATGCGCAGCATGAGAAGTTGGACGTCCAGCCCCGAGCGGGTCGGCTGGGTCTGCACGATCAGCTCAGTGGCCCAGTGCATCGCCGGGTCGGACCGCCAGCCGGCGAGCAGGTCGGTGGCCGGCGTGCCGGCGCGGGCCACCCTGGACACCGCGACCCGGGGCCGCTCGACCCCGCTCGCCCAGTAGCGGGCCAGGTCCTCGCGGACTGTGGAGCCCTCCGCGTCGACCGCGCGACCCGAGATCACGCCCATCCCCCGGGCGGCCGCCGCATCCACTCCGGCGCGCGATCCGGTCGCCCACCACAGCCGATTCCGCAGGTCACCGTGGGCGGCCAGGTGCTCATCGTGGGCAAGTAGCGCGCGGAGCTCGTCGATCACCTCGCGGCAACGGGCATGCCGACTCGCGTGGTCCAGCCCGAAGGCGGCCGTCGACGCGGCGTCGCTGCCGGCGCCAAGGCCCAGCTGGAGCCGACCCTCGGCGAGCAGGTCCAGCACCCCGGCGTCCTCGGCCAGCCGCCGTGGGTGCTCCAACGGCGCGACGATCACGGCGGTGCCCAGCCGAATCGTCGAGGTGTGCCGGGAGATGGCGGCCAGCAGCACGAGCGGCGACGGCAGTACCCCACGCAGTGCGCGGGTGTGGTGCTGGGCCACCCAGAAGGAGCTGTACCCCAGGCTCTCGGCCGCGACGGCGAGCTCGATCGTGTCGCGGTACACCTCGGCCGGTGCAGCGTAGTCCGCCACATGGGTGAGGTAACCGAGATCCACAGCCGAGACGCTAGCCGCGGCGCACCGGGGGCCGGCACCCGGGTCGGCTGGTCAGTCCGGCAGGAGAGGCATCTCCAGGCCCTGGTCCCGGCCGAGCAGCACGCCCCGGGTGACCGCGGCCGAGCCGAACCGGTCCCGCACCTGGTCCAGCGCGGTGTCCAGGGCCATCGGCGGCCCGTCGAACGGCAGGCTGAGCTGCACCTCGGTGTCGTCATTCAGGTTGCCCACCGCGATGCCGATCATGGTGAGACCGCGGCGGCGGATCAGCGGGAGCGCGTCGGCCAGCAGCGCTCGCGCGGTGAGCAGGACGGTGTCGGTGCGCGCTGTCGCCCCGGCCATCGTGTGGGAGCGGGTTGCCCTGCTGAAGTCGTCGAAACGCAGCCGCAGCACCACGGTGCGACCGACCCGGCCGGCCCCGCGCATCCGCCTGGTCACCCGGTCGACCAGGCCGACGAGTACCGCGTCGATCGCCGCCGGGGTGGTGCGGGCGCGGCCGAGGGCGCGCTGCGAGCCGATCGATCGGCGTCGGCGCCCGGGAGCGACCGGCCGAGGGTCGCGGTTGTGCGCCAGTGCGTGCAGCTGTCGCCCCGCCGCCCGGCCAAGTAACGACACCAGGCTCTGCTCGGTCAGCTCGGCGACCTGGGCCACCGTGGTGATGCCCCACCCGTGCAGCTTGGCCGAGGTGACCGCGCCGACGCCCCAGAGCAGCTCCACCGGCAGCGGGTGCAGGAACTCCAGTTCCCGGTCGGGCGGCACCATGAGCAGGCCGTCCGGCTTGGCCACCCGGCTGGCCACCTTGGCGAGGAACTTGGTTCTGGCCACGCCGACGGTGATCGGCAGGCCGACCTGCTCGGCCACCGCGCGCCGCAGCTGGCTGGCGATCTGCACCGGTGGCCCGACGAGCCGGCGCAGGCCGCCGACCGCGAGGAACGCCTCGTCGATGGACAGTCCTTCCACCAGCGGGGTGGTGGAGCGGAACACCTCGAACACCGCCCGACTGGCCTCGGTGTAGGCGGACATTCTGGGCGGGACCACGATCGCCATCGGGCACAGCCGGCGGGCCTGCCCACCACCCATCGCGGTGCGCACCCCGTAGGCCTTGGCCTCGTAGCTGGCCGCGAGCACCACGCCGCCCCCGACTATCACCGGGCGCCCACGCAGCTTCGGGTCATCGCGCTGCTCGACCGAGGCGTAGAACGAGTCCAGATCGGCGTGCAGGATGTCGGCCTCGCTGGACACGAACATATGTTCGCATCCGACCCGGACACTTTCCATAGCCTGAAACGCGCTAAAGCATCGGCCCCCCAGGAGCTGCTCGGTCTAAGCGATCAGTAGCGGCTGCGTGCGCTTGAGCGGGTAGGCGTGGCGGCCGCCGCGGCTAACGGCTGGAGAGGCCTGGCGGGCGGCGTCGCCGAAGCCGCGGCGCGTGCCGTACCCACCGCTGACGCAGCGCGCGTGGCTCGACACAGCGCGCGTGGCTCGGCACAGCGCGCGTGGCTCGGCACAGCGCGCGTGGCTCGGCACAGCGCATTGGGCCGCTGTGTGAGCATGCCGCGGGCTGTGCGAGCGACCGGCGGGCTGTGTGAGCAACCGGCGGGCTGTGTGAGCAGCCGGCGGGACGTGCGAGCGGGCGGCGGGTTCGCGTGAGTGCCCCGATACCTGTCTGGCGTTACCGAGCTAAACAGGAGGCGGGGTTTCCGCGTGCGCATCCTGCACCCCGTGCAGTTCGGCAACACGGTACTGCTCGCCGCCGCGCCCCACAGCGGCAGCCACGGCCGAACTCAGCCGCGGCGCGTGCCGTACCCACCGCTGACACAGCGCGCGTGGCTCGACACAGCGCGCGTGGCTCGACACAGCGCGCGTGGCTCGACACAGCGCGTTGGGCGGCTGTGTGAGCATGCCGCGGGCTGTGTGAGCGACCGGCGGGCTGTGTGAGTGGGCGGCGGTTCGCGGTAGCGACCTCTAGGTTGCTAGGATGCTAGCATCGGGATGTGAGCGACGAGGAAGTCAAGCAGTTCAACGTGTACCTGCCGATCGGGCTGATCAAGCAGGTCAAGCACCACTCCATCGAGTCGGGGCTGTCCCTCTCGGCGTTGGTCGCTGACGCGCTGCGCGCCTACCTCGACGACGCCCACGGGCAACGACCGCAATCGTCTGAGAAGGAGAGCTGATATGGCGACCGATGGGATCGAGGCCGTGTTCCTGGAGACCCACAATTGGGGCAAGGCGGCGAAGTTCTTCCAGGCGCTGGGCTTCGATCTGGAGTTTTCCACCGACCACAACTCCGGTCAGCTCCGCAACGGCGACGGTCCCTACGTGTTCATCGCCGAGATCCCCGAGGACCGGGAGCCCCAGGTGCAGATCGTGCTGAAGGTGGCCGATCCCGACGCGTTCCGTCCCGATCCCGCCGTGGAGGTGGTCACACCCTTCGAGGACACCCATTACGGGACCAAGGAGATGACCGTCCGCGACCCCGACGGGCGTCTTTGGAGCCTCCAAGCTCCGGCCAAGAAATGACCCCGGGGAGAGAGAACATCGTGGCGGACGAGCACGTCGAGGCGCCGGACAGCACCGCGGTCCGGGTCGCGCTCTGGCGGGCGATGCACGTCCTCCTCGACCCACCGCCGCACGTGCACTCCGACGAGATAGGCCTGCGGCTCGCCGCCCCTGACGATGACTGGCGCACCCGCCCGGACATGGACCCGCGCGCCACCAGCGGGTACCGGGCGGCCATGGTGGCCCGGGCTCGTTTCATCGACGACCTGGTTGCCGAGCAAGCCGGCCACGGCATCGCCCAGTACCTCATCCTGGGGGCTGGCCTGGACACCTTCGCCCAGCGCAGGCCGGAGATCGCCGCCCGGCTACGGGTGTTCGAGGTCGATCAGCCCGGCACCCAAGCCTGGAAGCGCCAACGCCTGATCGAGCTCGGCTACGGCATCCCCGACTGGCTGCGGCTCGTGCCGGTCGACTTCGAGGCGAGTACGGACTGGTGGGAACGGCTGTCCGCCGCCGGCTTCGATCCCGGCCAGCCAGCGGTTGTCGTCTCCACCGGCGTCAGCATGTACCTCACCAAGGACGCCACCGCGGCCACTCTGCGCCAGCTCGCCGAGCTCGCCCCCGGCTCCACGCTCGCCACGACGTTCCTGCTGCCCGCCGAACTTCTCGACGACGCCGATCGCCCCGCGCTCCAGGCGGCGCAGCGAGGTGCGCGAGCATCCGAAACGCCGTTCATCAGCTTCTACACCCCGCCGGAGATGCTGGCACTGGCCCGCGAAGTCGGCTTCAAAGACGCCCAACACGTGCCGGGAACTTCGCTCGCCGAGCTCTACTTCGCCGATCGGACCGACGGCCTTCGCCCCTCGACCGGAGAGTCTCTCCTGGTGGCCACGACCTGACGCTCCTCGTCGATGGGCACGATGAGCCGGATCGACGGGCTCTCCGGCGGTGACCCGTCGAGTCCGAAGTACTCCTCGATGACCGCGCCGGTCGGCGTCCAGCCCTGCTGGTCGATCAGGTCGAGTGCGGCGTGGTAGGCCAGCGCGAGCGTGTCGGGGCCGCCGAGGTGGGTGCTCTTCGCCGCCTGGGTCGCGGGTCGCCAGGCGGTGCCCACTTCGGGCTTGTCGATGGGCTCGCTGGTGTGGGCGAACACGTAGCCGGCGACCTCTTGGGTGATCTCCAGCGGGAAGGTCGCCCCCCACGGCCCGGTCCGCTGATAGCCGGCGCGTCGAAGGGCCGAGCGCAACCCCGCGATACCGCGCAGCACGGCGGACGCGACATCGGTATGACGCACGCGGAAGGGCACGGCGGCGACCTGTTCATGCGCCAGGCTGACCAGCTCGACCTCATGGGTGGGCTGCTCGTCGCGGTGGGCAAGCAGGTCGTCGAGCTCGGCCAACGCCCGTTCAGCCCGGCGGAGCTGACCGGCTACCCGACGTCGCTCGGCGACCAGCACCTCGGCGGCCTCGGCGCCGCCGACCAGGACGGCGGCGATGTCGCGCGGGGCGGTGCCGATCGCGCGGAGCCGCCCGATGAGCACGGCGGTGGAGAGCTGATCAGCGGTGTAGCGCCGGTAGCCGCTCGTCGGGTCGACCACCGCCGGGGTGAGCAGCCCGATCTTGTCGTAGTAGCGCAGGGTCGAGACCGGCAGCCGGCATCGGCGGGCGAATTCGCCGATCATCAATGGTCGAAGACGCTCGGTCATGCGCGCGCGGCCAAGCCTGGTCCGGTCGCCTCGACCGAGGGGCGCGCCGCGGCGATCCGGACAACGGCGGACGGGCTGATGCCCAGTGCCAGCAGTGCCGCGCCGCGGTCGAAGTACTCCCGGTAGGTGTGGCAGAGCCCGGCCCGGGTTTCGAAGATCGAGACACCCCGGAAGGTCAGCTTCCGGCCGCTGCTCCGCGGTATCGCGGCTCGACGTCGCGGGTGTTGAAGGCGGCCGCGAAGCGGTGAGCAACGTCAGCGTCCGTTGCGGTCATGGGCATCAGCGTCGGCTATGAAGCCGGGTGAGGGTCAAGAACCCAGGGCTGCTCAGTCGGTCCTACTCGCCGGATTCTCGAAGCCGCTCGCGGAGCCGGGCCAACGTATTGGCCAACAACCGGGAGACGTGCATCTGGGAGATGCCGAGCTGCTCGGCGATCTTGCTCTGCGTCATGTTCTCGAAGAACCGAAGCACCAGGATGGTGCGCTCGCGGGCGGGCAGTTGCTCGAGCAACGGGCGCAGTGTCTGGTGGGCATCCACCCATTCGAGCCCGGCGTCGGACTCACCGAGCAGCTCGGCGAGCGTGGTCTGGTCCTCGCCCCCGCTGAGCACCTCGTCCAGCGACTGGCTGGCGTAGCCGGCGGACGCGGCCAGGCCCTCGAGTACCTCGTCGCGGCTGATGCCGAGCTCGTTGGCCAGTTCGCTGGGTCTCGGCGCCCTGCCGAGGTTCTGGGTCAACTGGGCGCTCGCCTGGTTGATCGAGACGTGCAGGTCCTTGAGCCGCCGAGGCACCCGCACCGACCAGCTGTGATCCCGGAAATAGCGGCGCAGCTCACCCTGGATGGTGGGGACTGCGTAGGCGAGGAAGTCCTGGCCGCGGACCGGGTCGAAGCGGTCCACGGCGTTGATCAGACCCAGCGTGGCTACCTGGACCAGGTCCTCCAGCGGCACGCCGCGGCGGGAGAACCGCCCGGCGAGGTGACGGGCGATCGGCAGATATCCGGTGATCAGCTGGTCCCGCAGCTGGCTCCGCCTCGGCTCGTGCTCGCCCAGGCCGGCGTGCTCGAGCAGCACCGCGTCCAGATGGAGGTACTCCCCGCCCGGCTTCTCCGAGGTGGGTCGGCATCGGGCGGGAAGGCTGGTCGCTGGAGGGGTGGCTCGAGCGGTCATGACGCTGGGCCGGCCCGCCGCGCGTGCGGCGTGGCGGGCACACAGGGGTGACGGGTCATCAGCGCGCCTCACATCGTGGGGTGCCGGGACCGGCGCCGGCGCACAAGGGTCGCTCCCGGGCGGGGAGGCGACTCGGCGCGACTGGCGCATCAGCCGACACACGGGCGATTGGCCGCAGCTGACTGTGTAACTAGGGCTGGCCAGATATTAACCGGCGGGTGCCTGGTGCCGCTCGGTGTGGCCACCTCGGCGAGGTCGGCGGCCAGCCATGACCCAATGGTGGGACTTGCGCGGCGGCCGCGCCTCCGTCAAGCTTCTTACCTGCATCGAATCGATTCGATCCGAGGGAGGTTGAGCGACGCGGGGCGGTACGCACAACCTGGGAGGACATATGCGCGCGGACATCGAACGGCGGCTGCGTGAGCTGCACGAGGACTACATCGTCGAGGTCAACCTGGCCGTCGAGCAGGGGCGCGAGCGGGACATCGAGGCGCTCGTGGCGAGCTACCCGGACGAAGCCGCCCGGCTGATGGTCGAGGAATCCCACAGACCCTCGGTCGCCCAGCCGAACGGTTGACCGGGTCGCCCAGCGTCTGCCTGGCTTAGCCGGCGGTCAACTAGCGAGCGGCCACCACAGGGCCGGGCGTTGCGGGCGACCCCCGGCCCCGAAGCCGCTGTCCCACCAGAACCGGAGGCCGCACGCGGGGCACTGGCAGAACAGGTTGCCGACCTCATAGCCGAGCAGGTAGACCCAGCCCGGGTGCTCGTCGCAGGCGGCGCAGTTGATCCATGCGCGGCGCCCGGGATCGGCGTCGGGGTCGATCATCCGAGCACTCCCGCCGAGCGCAGCTGCTGGTAGATGGCGCGCTGTTCGGCGTCCAGGTTGCTGTACAAGCGGCGGTGCGCCTCGCGTTCCCCCTCGAGCAGGGCCACTGGGTCGTACTGGCCGGCGGAGGCTTCCAGCACCAGTGCGAGGCGCTCCTGGTCACCCAGGTCAATATGGAACTCGTGCAGCACGGCGGCCTCCTTCGCCGGGTCCCCGCGGACGCCTGATATCGCCCACAAATACCTCAGCGAGGGGCCATCGCACCGCTCACTGTGACGACTGCCTCGCCGACTGTCTTGCCGACGAGGTGCTGCTGATCAGGAGCTGGACCGCGCCGGCCGCTCTCCGGTGACCACGTAGTCCAGCCGCCGGGTGATCCCGACGGCCTGGTCGGCGAACCGCTCGAAGAAGCGAGCCAGCAGCGCCACATCCACCCCGACCTGCACCGGATACGGCGGGTTGGCGTGTTTGGCCCGCTCGAGCACCTCGTCATGCAGCCGGTCGGTCTCGTCGTCGGCGCGCTCGGAGTGGGCGGAGAGCACTCCGCTGGGCGCGGCGATCGCGGCCTCGACCCGCCGGCTGGCCGCGACGGCGAGCCCGCCCATCTGGGCCAGCGGGTCGAGCAGTTCGGCTGGGGCGGCCGGTTGGGGATGGCGCAGCCGCACGATCTCGGCGATGTGCCTGGCCAGCTCGCCCATCCGACCGATTTTCTCGGCCGCCTGGATCGCGGTGACCACGGTGCGTAGGTCTCTGGCCACCGGGGACTGGAGTGCCAACAGCGCACAGGCGTGCTCGGCGCACTGCTCGCCGATGTGCTGGATCTCCGCATCGTCGGTGATCACCTGCTCGGCCAGGCTCAGGTCGACGTCCACCATGGCCTTGGTGGCATGCTCCATCGCCACGCGCGCCATGCCGCACATGGCCGCCAGGTCCGTGCCCAACCGCTCCAGCTCGCCATGAAACATCTCCCGCATTCAGTCAACAATAGGACCCGCGACTTACCTGTTGGGTATTCGGAATGACCTGATCGGGTTGCATCGGGCGAACGACATGGTCTGCCGTGGGCCCGTGCGGCTGGTCGGATCGGCCGAAGATCGACGTTTTCCAGGGCTCGGCATGAGGTCGTTGTGGCTACTGAGGCATGATGTGGCGCTCCGCGTGATTGCGCGGCCAATGATGTTCGTGCCTTTAGGGAGGAGTTGTTGATGGCTCTGCCTACTTTGACCCCGGAACAACGTCAGGCTGCACTGGCCAAGGCGGCCGAGGCCAGGAAGGCCCGTGGCGAGCTGCTCGCCTCGGTGAAGTCCGGACAGACCAGCGTGGCCGAGGTGTTCGGTCGTGAGGACGACACCGCCAAGCGCGTCAAGGTGGTCCAGGTCCTGCGCGCCGTGCCGGGCTACGGCCCCGCCAAGGTGGCGGCGCTGATGACCACCTGCGGCGTGGACGACAAGCGCCGGGTTGGCGGGCTTGGGGAGCAGCAGCGGCGCCGGCTGCTCGATTCGCTGTCTGGCTGAGCGAGCCGCCATGTCGGGTCAGACCGGCCAGCGGTTGCCGAACCGCCGGGTCGGCCCGTGGTTGCCGAACTGCACGCGGCGCAGGTTTCCCGCGCGGGAAACCCGGCTGCTGTGCAGTTCGGTAACCGGCGCGGTACCCCGACGTCGGCTGGTACGGAGCTGGGAGGAGGTTCGCGGGTGACACTCGAGAGTGTGAATCCTCGCCGCCCGGTGCTGGTCGGTGTGGTACCGGTCACCCCGCCGAGGTGCTCTGTTTGGGGGGAAGCCCGACTGGGTAAAGACAGATTCATGTACGGCGTCCCCGATGGCGAATCCGCCCCCTCAGCGGCCGAGGACCCTGCTGTCCAGGCGGCCGAAGATGTGGCGCGGTTGTTCGACCGACCCGGCCTGGGCCGTCTGGAGCGGCTTGCCCGCAAGGCGACGACGCATTTGACCAGCTCGTCGGAAGCGGACAGCAGCTCCGTATCCAGCGGCCAGCCGAGGGAAGCCTGGTAGTTCGCACCTGGCGGGGCGCGCCCCGCGGAGCCCGGGTCGGCGGCGGTGTCAGGTAACCCTCAGTTCTGTGGTGTGGTCATAACCTGGGATTGACGCTCCGGCAATGTCGCTTCTGAATCCTGTAGGGGTGACTGACCGAATCGAGAACCTGATCTGGGCCGAGGCGAGCTTCCGCAGCCATGTGGTCACGGTGCTCCACGATGAGGCCGAGCGGCTCCGTTTCCACCGGGTGGTGGTGGACCAGGAGGGCGGTTCCCGCGAGTCTCTGGACGAGATCGTGCGGGGTCTGGAGAACGTGGCGGAGAAGCTTGCCGAGCAGGCTGGCCTGTTCGCGTGCGCGTTGGGCCGTTGCCATCACCCGTGGCACGGCACCGGCGCGGCCAGCTCGGCCCCGCATCAGCTACAGCGCCTCGGTGCGCTGGAGTCCCGCGCTTCCTGATCTTTCCAGCACCTGCACTGCGCGGTGATTATGCAGTAGCCTGCAAATATGTTCCGCCTGGCTGGTGCGCTGCTCGCCGCCCGCCGTCCGGCGCTCCGAGGGGCGCTCGTGCCGGTGCTCACGGTGGTCGTGGTGCTCACGGTGGTCGTGGGCTGTGGCGGGCCTGGCCCCTCGAGCGCGCCGGTCATCGGGGCCGACGTGGTGGTCCGCACAGCCGGCGGCCAGCTGCGGGGCACGGTGGAGCAGAACCGCAGGTCGTTTGCCGGGATCCGGTACGCTGCGGCACCGGTCAAACGACCTGCGGTTC
>Ga0193743_1001000_pt1 | contig 21527 bp, 21 predicted proteins | sample L2c2metaG_FD_143038 | JGI IMG/M metagenome (GOLD analysis project Ga0193743, IMG submission 143038) | Soil microbial communities from a riparian zone of the East river system, Colorado, United States - L2c2 | ecosystem: Environmental > Terrestrial > Soil > Riparian zone | place: USA: East River... | reverse complement strand
GGCTCCATGCGGACCTGCCTGCCATTTTGAAGATCTAAGCCCGGTTTCCAAGGCTTAGCTAAATCTGATGGCTGGAACGGCCAAGCGAAGTCGAACTTCGCTAGTGTTCGGATCGTTTGTTCGGGTTCCAGCCCTGTTTCAAGGCCGTGACAATAAACTTAAACAGGGCTGGAACCCGAACAAACGATCCGAGCTAGTCCGTCGACTTCGCTTGGCGGTTCCAGCCATCAGATTCAGCTAAGCCTTGGAAACCGGGCTTAGATCTTCAAAATGGCAGGCAGGTCCGCATGGAGCCGAGGATCCGAACGGACTCATAAATATTTTGTCCGGTTATGAGATTTTGCTAATTTCGGGTTTTGACCTGGTTTTGTCCGAACTGGCACCGGGCCTTTTTGGTCAAGATCGCCTAAAATTTGTCCGGATTGGCGTTCAAGGCTTCACCTGTATAGACCGGGGTCCTTTTGGCGGTCAGATGAAAAAGGACTCGATTCTCGCTTAGATTTAGATATTTTTTGAGCTGCGCAGTGTTTTTTGGCCCGGATACTCGCGTAGATATCAGTATTCCCATGCTCTGATAAGCTGAAACCTCCATATAATCAGTTTAGAGATCTAGAGATGGAGATTACAAGGTAAGTATGATTCAGCAACATCATCTCTCCTAAATTCTTGCTTTTCTGCACTCATTTAAGTATATGGACAACGAGCTGCTAGTGGCTTTATTTCCTCTATTATCCCAAACCCAGACTACTCTAATCAGTAGCTGGCCATATCTCAAGATTGGTAAGAACAGTGCCTCAGACTTATGAACTCATTGGGGTGAATAAGTCAAAATTTCTCTGAGGATACAATAATACATAGAAATATAATAGGGCCAAGGATCTGACCCATTCACAACGCCAACCACGAACCCCGTCAACGTTCAAGGTTCAACACTTACCTGCATGCTCATGGGTACCCGCCCTGCATGCTGATTCCACCCAGTTGGTTGCCTCCCACGCGCCCGCAGGCACGTGCCAGTGAGAGCTTACTGATTACTTTCGGTATTATCCGGTATTCACCTTGTAAACTCGCGGATCATTTGTGGCCGCGCTTTCACACTTTATCATAACCTAGTAGGCGGTTTTCGGTGGCTGATAGCCGCGGATGATTATTATCAACACATAGCTGTAGCATATTTACATGGGAAAAGATGTGAACAGTGTGACACATGACCCCGTTCCAAAATCCGTTGGATTGGTAAAAAAGCCAATCAGGCCCATTCATCACGTCATCTCTCCCCCAGAATTCTGACTTTATATTCTCATATATATCCTATTCTCTGTAGTTTATCTGTCGGATCATATTGTGGCGGTGAGACTGGTGTCGTAACGACGTTAATATTATTCTGCTCCCTTGCACAGCATGAGATTTAATAACTTCTAAATATGGATGAATATCAATCGTGTAAATGCTATTGAGAGCAACTAAATATAAGTGGTTTCATAAATAAGTGATTGAATAAGTAAGTTGTTTTATTAAGTGGTCCATAGATAAGTTTACATAAATAAATCGCAACCAAAAAAAATTACGCCACCCTCTCCGAATGAAGTTGGCTCCCAGGCGCTTTGATGTGCCCTTTATTTGATATATAACCAATATCAACGACGTCTGATGACAGAAACCGGATGTATAGTGCGATGAGCTGTGAGGGGTACTAGGAGTCCCCATATTCGCGTGGAATTGAATAAATTTCCAAATTTTACATATCCCTGAGAGGTTATAAGCTGACCACCCGTGAAACTGATTTCCTAGTTCCAAGCATGGATTCGCTGGCTCTCCCCGCCTCAAACGGAAACGAATAGACAGTGAGACGAGTAGACAAATTGAATGCATTGTTTCTCCGAGGCAACCAAGTTTTCCGGAGTAGATGCATGGGATTGTTAGGTAACCGTACCTGACCGCTCAGTGAACAGTGGATATAATTATGTAAATCGAATAAAGTGTGTCGAAAGTTAACTATCTAACGCGATCTCTTTCGATTTTGTTAGGTACATTTACAATATTTCATTTTATTTTTGGAATTTACGTTACATAATAACTCGCACTGTGTGGCTGTGCAAGATCTACATGGAATTGCATATTACAGCTATCTGCAAAATGCTAGACCGTTTTCAAATTTCTATGTGAGCACCTTTGTTTGGTGCAAATACACCTGTTGGGTAAATCCGTAGTAGATGACTAGTATGATGAGCACTCTGTCGGGATCTGCTATTGTATTAATTCGAACGAGAGGAGTGGGGGCCTGATTGATATCAAATAGAAAACCCGTCAATAATGGACGCCACATCGTTGACAACAGAGCGACTCGGCTATTTCTTGACTTTATTCAAGTACCCCGTTCTCGCTGTCGCTTTCAAGTCTCTGCCGGCAACCTGCCAACTACCTGCCAATCCTAAATCTCGCAACAGCCTCAGTGATGGATAGGCGCTGACACATTAGTTATTATCGTGGACATCTTGCACATCCTCGGAACAAAATAAAACAGAGACTACGCGACTACTGCCAGTGTACTGTTCCCACCCTATTTTCTCGGCATGCATTGAAGCTCGTAAGGAACATGTTCGAAATGTGTTCAATTTGTCTACTTGTCTCATTGTCTACTTGTCTCATTGAGTCATTGTCTACTCGTCTCCGTTTGAGGATGGCAAGCCATCGCCTCAACATCGCCTCCAGGCTTGAAGCTAGCACATCAGTTCACAGGCGGTCACCTCAAGACCTCTCAGGGATCTGTAGAATTTATTCTATTATATTCTATGCTAATTTATTCCAAGCAAATCTCGGAGTTCTAATTTCTACTACCCACTCACAGCTTATCGCGCCACCCAGACGCCGTTAATTATCAAATAAAGGGCACATCAACCTGCCATCGAACCAATTTCATTTGAAGAGAGCATCGTAGATTGATAGAGATAAGTTTTAGATGGACTATATGTGTGTATAAGGTCTAGTCACTACAAAAATGCATAGCTACAGAAGTTGGAGGGAATAGGAAAATGAATATGAATAGAAAGTCAGAATGTCGAAGGATGGAGAATAGAAAGTCAGAATATCGAGGGATGAGGATCCTAGTGTGAATAACTTGGGTGTGCGAAAGGCCCAAATTTTAAACCTCTGAATTCGCTCCGGGGTTCGTAACGTAAAAGCGAGATGGCCTCGCTTTAAATCCGGCGAAAGGACACAAAAACACTATGAGCCTTGACCTTCCCCTGCCCTCTGTTCACTAATGGTATCAGCTATTACTCTCACATCTACAGCTCTGATTATCGCATGTTTCGTCCTCTTCAAGGCATTTATACGGGTTAGGCGTGACCCACCCCTTCCTCCTGGACCTAAACCTCACTTTATATACGGTAACGCCAAACAAATTCCTCAAGACAAACCGTGGGTAGAGTTCCATAACTGGGGAAAGATATATGGAAAGCTTTGAATTTTGACAATCGACTTGATTCCCGGTCTGACGGCTATGCCTATTTTCTTTAACAGGTGGCCTAATCTATTTCACGATATTTCGAACTAAATTCCTCGTTATCAATGATCCAAAGATTGCATTTGCGCTTCTCGATAAGCGCTCCACTCTTTATTCTGATAGACCACGCAGTATTATGATCGACTTGTCAGTTCGCTCTATGCATCAATCAAAAGACTATTATTAAAACTGACGTCCACTTGTGACTTCTCTGAAGGGTCGGGTGGGGATTCAATATGACATTATTCAGATATGGCGAGAGATGGAAGGAGCACCGAAGGGTCATGCACCAAAACCTCAACAATCGTGCCGTTCGAGAATGGCGTCAACTACAACAAGACGCAACAACCAAATTCCTGAAAAAGATGGTAGTGAATCCAAATGACTGGCTCTATCGAGTTGAACAGTAAGCCATTCCGTTCGATCCGCTTTTTCTTTTTTTGTGAAAAAAGCTGATAATTCTATGTGAGTCTCACTGGATCTGCGATCATGAAATTGTAAGTCTTGTTGCAATGTGAACTGCGAAGCATGGATTTACCCCGATACCAGCACGTACGGCTACGACCTGAAGGAAAAGGACGATTATATGCCTGTGGTCAAAAAAGCCGTTGATGCACTCACCGCGTCTCTGGGAATTGGATTCATGGTGGACAAAATCCCCATCTGTAAGATATTTTTATGGCAATCGCATCAAGATTCATTCTAATCAACGTAAACAGTAAGATATGTGCCAACGTGGTTCCCAGGAGCCGAATTCAAGAAATTCGCAGAAGCAGGAAAGAAGTATTGTACCGAAATTCTCGAAGGGCCATTCAGAAACACCAAAACTAGCTGGGTAAGTGTTATTGTTCTCTCCGTATCTTTACGTTCCCCAATCTCAAAAATTTCGTAGCTCTCTGGCAACGCTGCAGCCTGCTATGTTACGCGACTATTAGAAGAATTCGGAGGGTCCGAAATTCTTAAAGATAAAGAACAGGTCATCAAGGAAACCTCAGCCGTGCTATATGCTGGTAAGTCGGGCCTGGTGCTGTTTTTATTGGCGAAATTTTTAACGTTTTTTTGTTCTAAGCTGGAACTGATTCAGTTAGTCCTGGTTTATTTCGTATTAGGGTTCGACTAACAGATCAACAGACTTATTCCCTTTTCAGCTCTTTCTTCCTCGCCTCCACCTTGTACCCCGAAGTACACAAGAAGGCTCGGGAAGAAATTGATCGAGTTGTTGGGAGAGATCGCCTTCCCACTTTCAATGACAGGGATTCATTACCTTACATCGAAGCCTTAGTGAAAGAGGTCTTGCGTTGGAATCCTGCTGCGCCGCTATGTACGCGATCTATTGAATTCTTGATGCACCGGTTTAATTCACATGCCTCATCTGTTAAATTGCAGCTCCCTCGCATCAAATTCTCGTGGACGACGTGTATGAAGGCCACCTCATCCCAGCTGGAACGATCATCCATCCTAATATCTGGTCCATGACGCACAACGAAGAACTGTACCCAGATCCCTTCGACTTCAAACCTGAGAGGTTCCTAGGTTTAGATGCAGCGCGTTCCAAGGAGATTGATCCGAAGAACTTCATCTTTGGCTTTGGTAGGCGGGTATGCATCGGTCAATACTTTGCGGACCAGCAAGTTTGGCTTGTTATTGCATGCTTGGTTGCGACGTTTGATATAAAGAAGGCTAAAGATGAATTTGGGAATGAGATCACTCCTGTTCCTAATTATCCTGGCTTTGTTGGGTACGCTCTTTCTTAATTCTGATATTAGGCTATCAGCTAATTGAGTCTTATTTCTTTCCATCCACAGGAAACCTGATCCATTCCAATGCATAGTCAGCATCAGAGATTCGAATGCTGCCAGGCTCATTGGAGAAGCAACCATTGAAACTTGATTATTAGACTGGAAAAGTAGAACCGCACTTCTTTCGCTCCGTTAAATTTGCTGGTTGTGTCTGCATCACATATAAATTCCAGCTCACTGGCTTATGCACACTTGTCCCTCGCACTCTGCCTGATGAAACAACTCGTTGGCGAAATCTCCGTTGACTTCTGATACTCCTATAGAGAAAGTGTTAACACCTACCCACAGACGAAACAGTCGCCACAATAGCAAGGCTACTAGCACCGTGAGACTCGAGGGTTGATCGATTCCGTGAGATTAGGCTAGAATAAGTTTAGGAAACTTCAGATCGAAGGAACTAACGGACAGCTGACATATCTGAATTTTTACTCGAGTATTACTCGAGTCCCGTTTAACTGTCTAGTTCAAGGGGGCCCAAAATTTTAGTAACTACCCGGGGTCGATTTTTTCCATTGAGGTCTCGGACTCTCGGAAACCCTCCAAATTCCCCTATCGGGGCATTTTTTTCCACGTTCCAACTGGCTGGTCAAAAGTAGCGGTGACTAGGCCTTGTACACCATACAGGCTGGATACCGAACGGCGGAAAGTGAGTCCGGGGGGCTACACCAAGGGCGAAATTGAAAAGCACACTGAGCTCAAGTCATAGGAAAGAACATAATATCAAAGGAGATTATACCAGAGAGATTAGGAACTGAATTTCCTACTTTACACATATGATCCTATTCTATTGATACTCGTTTTTTTGGACTAATCCTTGGAGTGGCTATAAAGACCAAGTGCATATTGGCGTTAGCTGCGTCACTGGAATCAAATTATATGGCAACTTACAGAAGTGACACCTTCATGGGAATTTGTGGACCCTCTGCCTCCTTGCCTCTGACATAAGGATAGAGTGTGATACCCAAGCGCCAATCGATTATGTCATTGGTCTTCTCAAACTGGAATGCTGGTAAGAGCACAGACATGACGGTTTCTTCAAGACGAACGTTAGCGATACAAAAGTTTTGAAATTGAGGAAGAGACCATACTAATTTCCAATAATGCGAACTTGACGCCCCTGTAAAGTTGCATTGAGTCAGTGTGTATATACCAATAAAATGCGATTTTTAGACTTAACGGGCAAGCGTGTCCCCCTCCCAAAAAGGTCATCCTGGGTTTCTATTGAATATAAAATTGTCCCAAGCTTATTTGTAGTAAATCCTCACATGTTCGAAAATATACCGGGTGTCTTGATCTGCTCGATAGTGCTTTCATGCGCGTGATGACCCATCCATCTTTCTGGTTTGAATTCGGCAGCGTCGTCTCCCCAGAGAGAGGTCGATCGATTGGTTGCTCCCAAACCGACATAGACTGGAGTTCCCTTGTAAATAACGATTTGGTGAATTTCTTTCCCAGTCTTTTCGTCTTTGATCGGGAACTGCAAAGGAACATCAACGTCCTGCATAGTCCTAACAAAAATTCAGGGTACGACAACGCCGAAAAAAAAAGGTATACGCACTGTCTCCAGACAAATGTTACAGGAGCATATAATCGTAAAGCCTCGCGGCAAGTGGCATCCAGGCGGGGAAGAGCATTGAGTTCATAAAAATCCAAAGGGGCGCCGCATTTTTTCTACGAAGTAGGGAAAAATTAGGGCCTGAATCTCTCTAGCTGCAATTCCGGTCACATACAGCCAATGCTTCAGTAATCTCCTCACGCAACCATGTTTGGAGGCTCGGATTCAAGGTCATCAGATCCAGAAGTCGCGACATAGCGCCAGCAGTCGTTTCTTGACCTCCCAAAACGATGGAACTGGGGAATGAAAAACCGTCAGAATATATTTGATGGTTTGCACCTAAAACAAACCTCATGGTGGTGATAATAGTTTCTTCAGGAATTCTGTCCTCTTCATCTGCCTCCTCGTTCGCTTGCACTGATGAGCTTTAAATCAGCAGAAACTCAATAATTGGGTGTACACTGCCGGGACGGAACTCACTGAGTAAAGTAGTCAAATCACGACCGCCAGAAGCAGTGTTAGTAAGTGCTGAAATTCCTCCTTCGTCGAACGCCTCCTTTTTTTCGTGGAATACTTTGGCATAAACAGGGTGGGTAGTATCGACTGATGTCTTGAAACGGCGTAAAGCTGGCCAGGGAAGAACATATGCCAAGTTCGCCAAAGACCTACGAAGCCACACAGGTTCCATCTTTCTCCACGATTCAAAGAATGGGAGAATGAAGAAGATTTTGCCTGCTGCGGGGCTAAATAATGGTAGGGTGGTCAGACATGGATACATGGTCACCGTTTGAAAATGAATTTACAGAACATCTTTCAAGGCTTCATGGAACTCGGTAAATTCCTTGCTATTCTTGTCAAATGAGTTAAATGTATGACCAATACCTCCCTGAGAGATGAGTTCGAGAGTAGTCCTAGTCAATGGGTCCAAAATATCCATGATTTTATCACTTGACGATGTGATGTCGGCTGCCAGCCTGTCGCGAAGCTGTGGAATATTTATTATTTATTAACGGAAAACAAGATCGAAAGTCGATAGCACGCATACCTTTGTGGCGATTCTGCAGAATAGAGGTGAGAGCTTGGAGACGTGGGCCGCTGTGAAAACCGGGTTCATAAGTTTCCTCTGCTTCTTGTGATCGGCTCCTAGAAAAAAAATGATTAGAGGATTCTACCGAAATGGACAAAAACACACCCCAAACGGATGCCAATCCGTCGCCATGGTGAACGACTCCAAAGAGGCTTAGGAAGGATGTCAAGAAGTGTATGGAAATGGGATATATGTATGTCAACTAACCCCGAGAATTCAACGGACTCGCGGAAGATGATTTGATCGCGAACGAGAATTGTATGCAAAGCCAGAGGATCCGATATGTAGAGGCCATCCGACTACAGAAAGCTCTGAATAAGTAACTTGTGAGGTCAGGTATACATAGCCATTGTGAACAAACCCCAATAATTCCAGCCTTTAACCTTGCGACATGCCCAAAGTTTTTGGTCATTCTGAAATGGAAATCGATGCCTTCCGGGTTGAAAATATCGGGGAGGTAGCCTGCATTTTTTAAGATATATCATAATAGCGTTATTAGGAATCAAGTCAGTCATACCTAACATAGAAGATGGCTTTGGACCCGGAATGTGCTCATAAGGCGAACGTGCCGTCAATGATTTAATGATTTTGAGTACCATCATGACGAATAATCCAATGGCGGCCACATTGACGACCCCAAGAGGTTCGTTGAATCTCTGCATGAATTGAAAGAGACACATGGTGGAGAGCTGGACACCCATTTGCGATAGATGGTAGGTACTTTGTATTTAACTCTATTTATACGTTCAAGGCACAACATCGTATTATGGCCTCAAATGTAAACAAATATAAATATTAGTCTATAAATAGAAAGGCAACGGTACAGCCAAATTAGAAATTTGTTATTTTTAGGGTACTTTCATTTGAGGTGTTTTTTAATGATTCAAAACACGGGTCTTTTGGCAGAATAATTAAGGACCCCGGATAATACTGATGAAGGCCGTTTCCAAAATCGCCAAATTTCGGGTTTTTTTGTCTGGAAATGAAACTGGCCTGCTCGGGGTTTCCGTCTGCAAGTTGGCAACGGCTCCAGAATGCTCCAAATTTGTCTGGAAAGCCGAAACGGCCACCTGAATCCATTAAACTTCAAATTTTCACGGAATCGCATCAAATAGCAGTAGAATAAGGAATACACGATTTTAAGATACTATTATAGAAAAGGGGATGGAAGACGGCTAATCAAGGATGGGAACATCCCCGTCGCCATTGTCCCTCTTTCGGCATGCCTTCATGGCGTTGAAAAACCCCTTCCAATGCGAGATTTTATGTATCAGAGCGAAATGATCTAATAGTCGTCTACGGAAAGTAATAAATTAGGTGGGAAATGAATGATGAATTTGTTGCCGTTTCCTAACATGTACAGGCTGTCACAGACACCAGTTTTTTATTGCGTCTGGCTGCTCATGATAAAGTAGCGGTGGAGACCAAGGTTCCGGTAGTCGTGGCAGTATCTGCATAGAGAACTGACTCTTGTGCCACTAAACTCCCCTTCATCTTTCGCTTTTTGGCACTTGCTTCCCTCCTTCAAAAATCTGAAGATCATTCACCATCACCCAAGCCCCCATACCAAGGCGTCGGCAAGCTTATTGAGTAGCAGAATAAATCGGCTGAAGCTCTAATAGAAATTGCGATTCTTGATTATCCGGGCTGCAAATAAAATTACAAAGAAAACAATTCTACTTAAGTGGGCGTTATTTGAACATGAGTCCTGACGCCATAATTCTGAGCCACTGAGCCATGCACACAATGTCTGGAAACCTGCAATGACTTAAGGTTCCTCGGGCATTGATGTCTGGAATTTTGAAACGGCAACTCCGCCAAATGGGCCGTTTTCTGTCTGGAAATGAACCGGCTTGCAGGTCAAAGTTCATAGAATTCTGGAACGGCCATTATCAGTATTATCCGGGGTCCTAGTACTTACGTTGACTTATCAATATTCAAATTCAAACCCACTTTTCCGCGGGCGTGTCATTTCCAAAAACATTTTTCCCAAGGTTACACTGAATATAATTTCCTTGTAAGGCAATTATTTCAGTGTAATTTTAGAAATGACATATGTCGATGATCAAAACATCTGATCGAGACTGCGATCTCGGTGAGAAAGGTGGGGTTGAATTTGAGTTGAATAGAAGTTATTCCACGGGTCGTTATAAGAGGCTGGTGTTATCCAAAAATACTCCATGATGCTCAGTATGCTTGACTTACCTACTGGCTGGCAGATTTTGCTGCCTTTCGTTCTGATCTATGCATTCCTCAAGTGGGCCTTCACTCCTCCGGCTGAGCTTCGTCACCTCCCTAGAGCTCCCATACTCCCTCTTCTGTGGAGTTACATCTCTGGTGAGGTCGAAGATGTGCGCATCAAACGCCTTCTATTACCTTTTGCACATGAAAAAGGCGAAACCGTCGTAGTTGTTTATGCACTCGGTCGGTGGATCGTTCACGTACTTGACCATCAGGTAACGCCAAAAACGCGAATTTATCCTTCATAATATTTACGCCTCATTTAGATCGCGAAAGATCTGTCTGACAACATCAATCTTTGGCCTAAGGAGGAACCTCCAGGTCTATCTATCCGTCTTGCTCTGGAAAAATAAATCGCTCAAATCAATGTAGATGCCCTATTACTCTGGAGATTCGTAGGGAAAACCAACGTCATTCTCTCTAACGGAGAAGCCTGGAAACGACACTCACATGTTGTCAAATCTGCACTCTCCAGGAATCTCCCAATTTCAGAATTCGTTTCACTTGGAAATAAGCTGTTCAAAAAAATGGCGAACGGTGGGCTCATCAAGTGGGACGATTTTACAATGGTAAGCTTCATCCCACTTATAGTAATCCGGCTATTTTCTGAAGGGAAGCGAACACACAGCGTTTTACTCTTGATGCAGTCGGTGAGTTTTGTGCTTAGTACAACTCGGTGTGAATACATCTTGACGCAATTGGCAGGCACGACCGCTCTTGGACACAATTTCTCTGCCATTGAGGATGACAACAGCCCCTTCGTTGCACAATATAATGAAGTCATGGATGGGATTGCATCTCCTCTGTAAGTAGCACTCTACAATTTGGAATAACCATTTCTCCTCACTGCTTTTTCAGCTACATCGTTTTTCCCAAGTTGGAGAAATGGTTTCCTCGCCATCAAGTTATAAAAAATATCGATCATCTAGTTAAGCAATTCCAGAAAATTTTAGACCTTAAAAAAGAGAACAAAGGGAATGACATGCTAACTTACATGCTGGAGGAGCCTGGCATGACAGACGAAGAATACCGAGATAACATGTCAGCCTGTCTCATCTTTTTTTTTTTGGTAGTATAATTTTCGCTTACTATTTACCACAGAGTTGTATTTTTTATTGCGGGGCATGTGCGTATTGGTTTTAGCCTCTGGTTTATCATAAGTTTGACAGTTTGACGACAGGATACTACCGCTGGCGCGATGTCCAGTTTTGTCTACTATCTAGCGCAGAACCCCGAACTTCAGCAGCGCGCCCGTGAAGAAGTCCTAGCCGCCCTCGGAAAGGACGAGCCAAATATGACTAACTTGCGTAAAATGAATTTCGTTCAAGCCTGCATTCGGGAATCACTGCGGATTAACACACCGATTGTAAGTACATTAATAGCCCAATCCCCATATGATTTTTTAACGTATCTCATTTGCAGACCTACATGGTTCCTCGTATATCTGATCATCCAGCCGACCTCAAAGCCTCTAACGGAAAAACCTATCATCTGCCCGCTCGAACTTCAGTTATCTTGAATATCACAGCAATTCACCATAACGAGAATTATTGGCCCGATGCCGCATCTTTCAAGCCAGAGCGTTTCTTCGGCAAGTCGGAAAATGACGAGATGCGTGTAGACGCAAGTCTTTGGCTGTATGTGCTGTCTTTGTACTGGGGCGATGAATATTTTTACTTACAAAGTTGATTAGACCATTCGCTTTGGGTCCCCGTCAATGCCCGGCACGAAACTTCGCCATGTACGAACTCAGGACACTGACGGCGATGATTCTTCAACAGTGGGAGTGGACCTTACCCGAAGATTCTCCGCATAAGGCATACCCTAAGAATGGGTTTTCTCCTTTCGCTCTTAGTTTACCCAGGGATATGTACATCAAATTTACAAAGAGGAATTTGTCGCGATAGAATTTCATTCCAAATCTCCAATCTCTTCCTAGTATAGAGTTTGACAATATTTGAGAAGATGTAACTAGAACTTAGTAGAAGATGTAACTACCGAGTAAATGCATATATGTTGGCTTCATGTTTATCACATACCTCCAATTTTAAGTTCAGAAAGCGTGGACTGCAGACGAGCGCTCAGCTGTGAGCATTCTGAAGAATGGGCCGACATCTCGGTCCTCGGAGATGTGCGGCATCCCTACCCACTGGCAGATCCGAATAGTATTTAGTAAGTTGTGAATGACGTGAGAAACCTACATATCAACTGAACGTGGCCTAGGTACGGTGGCCTCCTTCAAGCAGCGCACTGTAAAATCTACTATTTTGCAGACAGCTGTAGGAAATTTATTTGGAATTACCATGTCAGGCCGATATCCAAGAGTTTCCACCCTTATGATTCCTACTAACAATTTGAAAAGGTATCCATTGATTGAAAATCTGTATATAACAACCGAGTGGTGAAGTTGCGACGGTCACAACCCAACCGATCTCAAGTTCACATTTGACGATGCCCATCCTCGACGTTATCGCATTTAAACCTAGTGAAGAGGTCAAGACCTCCTCTACTCTTCAAAACTTTATGGAGATGTTAAAGCAATACGACGGTGTAATCAGGTATTTTAGCAGATCACAGAGAAATAATTGTCATGTAATGTAGTTTTTTCTCTTTTTGCGACTAGTGCATGGCATGGAGTTCAAGTTGAGGATCCAGAACAATACCACATCGCTGTGGTTTGGGATTCCCTATTGCGGTTTACAGAAGCTTCCCAGAACTCGTGCTATCCTTCTCAGCTTCCTGCAACCCTACCTGTTGCAGTGTCTTCCATGCAGCGGACGCTGTTCAATATCAATCAATATCCAGGGACTGCTCTGATGGCTCCCATCACCGATATGACCTGCATGTTTCTCAAGGAACACCAGACATTCGAGAAGGATCTACGACCCATCTTAGAACAGTTGACCGAAATGCAGGCAACAGGAGCACAGGGAGTGTATTGGGGTCAATCTACAGAAGTTGAGGGGATGACTATCATTCTGATTGGTTGGAATTCTGTCCAGGTCAATTATTTCTCTTTTCACTTGTTTTGTTCGAGTTCAGGTAGCTAATGCTTTCCGCAGGAGCATTATGATGCCGGAAATATTCCTGCGTACAAAGAGTTGACTGCTTCCGCAGTTCCTGTCGTAACTTTCGACGTGAAGCACGTCCCTTTTGAGAAGATATTTTAACCATTCCATAGATGGCGGAGTAAAAGTCGTTGTAGCAGCTAGTTGAACGATAAAAGGTTTACTCCGCATTGTCCTTTGTTCCACAGATATTGCAACACATTTTTTCTTCAAAAATATTTTGCGACTTTATCCGCATTTTGAATTTTGAATATTAAAAATCTTCGGAGTGAATCCAGTGTTTTAAGATATACATATTTTCTGGCAGGTTTGTACACTATAATATTATTCAAAAAAAAAAATCATTTATCTATATGCAGATGTCTATTTTAATTTCATATGGGAATCAAACAAGTTTAAATCTTGAGCGCTTGAGCGCCTGAGCCCCCAAAGTGTAAGTAAGCCAAATCCTTTCTTATTCATAATCCATTTTTGGCTCTAAATTTACGGGCCGAGTATCTAACCAACTCGGTATCAATTCGCCTGGCCATCGGTGATGGCCGCACGGTTATTTTTATAATCATCCCCGTTAATTTTCTTTTTTGCCTCCAGCTATGTTTGTTATTCGTGTTATTAACGGTCTTTTTACTTGTCATACTGTTCGCATTTTTTTTTAGCCTTTTTTTCTCATTAAAAATCTCAAAATTCAACTAATGTCATCTGTTAAAACCCTTCGCCCAGCAAGAAATTGTCGATCCCTGGCGGCTTTTCAACCTTGCCTTGCTGATTTGTCCTCCTGGTCCGTCACTAACACCTTCTCCAGAGTTGATGAACTTGGTGCTGAGGTCAAGCAGGGCCTTGTGTCCGGCATTTCGCAAGGAATGCGTGAGGTTCGATGCGTTGACAAAAACCGATTTCTTTTTTTGGCTCCATCCGCGACTTCATGGCGTTGTCAACAAGCCGAACCCTGAATGACGTCATGTATGCTTTCCACCTTCCTTATTTCCACATTCTCTGGTTCCACCATTGTGATACCTGTGGCAGCTATTGAATATTTGGGAGTGCTAGTCCGGTCAACGTTCATTATGACTCCGCTAGTGAAAACTGGATTGATTAATGAACTCAAGCGGAGCATGTCACGATATTTTTAGCGAGTTGCTTATGTAACCTTAATAGTCAATTCAGTTCATTTCCGGAATATCCATAAAGCTGTACCTTACCTCTCCCGAGGCTTTTGAACTATATTCCACGAAAACATATATTCACGGAGCGAACAGCAATCGCATAGAAAAGACAATATATTCCGAGTGAGTCTTGTTTTTTTTTTGGGCTCCTATGATAGACAGATCTCCCCATAAACTAGACTCGAGTCCGGTCTCCGAGGGATCAATTTATACATCAATGACTTTCGATGTAAGGTATTTTCAATACGAACATACGGGTTGGTATCGAGACTACTTGTGAATATTGTATTCCATAGCAACATGAGAGGTTCCTAGGTTTAGATGCAGCACGTTCGGAGGAGATTGATCCGAAGAACTTCATCTTTGAGGGTGTGGGTCAGTCAGTGCTTTTCGGACCAGCAGATTTGGATTTTCGTCGCACGCTTGGTTGTAACGTTCAACATAGTACCTTTCGCTGCGTCGGATTTATTTAAATTTTGCATTACTACAATGTTGTCTACACCACATACAGATTGAAATGGGTTCCAGCTCACTGGATTACACACGTTTGTCCCGTGTTAACACTAGCCACAGACGAAACAGTTGTAAAGCACTGTGAGACTCAGAATTTTCTCGATTCCGTGAGATTAGGACACTTCAAAACCAAGGAGTTAGCGGACAGTTTAAATAGTCCCAGGCCTTTGAGCACGGATGAACACACGCCTCGATCAAAACAGTTAATATGAGCACCGCATGCATAATAGAAATAGGTGGATGTATATCAATAATATAAATGAAAAAAATATCCCAAGATCTTTTTTATCACTCTTCTAATTTCACTGAGGGCGCATGGAAATTGTGTGAACATGTCTGATTCTTTTTTCAAGTCCCATTTAACTCTTCTAATTTCGAGTATATACTACTGTAAGCCCTGAGGGGAGCTCTCTACCTCATAATATATGTCAGAGTCGCTTGTATTTTATATATTGGGGCTACAGAAAATCTATTTGCTGCTGTGATTACAAAATATAACTGGTTTCTGCCGAACGCGAATGAATTCACTGGGCACCGCTTTTTAAGCTTATCTCAGTCTGTCTTGATGACTGAGATCCAGATTCCACGATGTCTCTTTACGCCACTTTCAATATGAATTCGTTATTCATGGGACACATCAAATATAACTGTGGAACACAGTGCAACTTATCGGTCTCTGCCGCGCGTGGCGCTTGGTCTTTTCGCCTCCCCTCACGTGATATTAGACACCTAATTTCCTACTTTCCTGTGAAAGCCACGGTTTAGGTCAAAGTTGGTCCAAAAAAATTCCTCGGTGGATCCAAATTTGCGGGTTACTTGAATACTTCTACTCCGGGTACTGTTTTATTCCGTGACGATCTCATATCTCATGAATTCACAGTCACGTTAACTTATGAGTATCTCTTCTGCAGATGTATGTATCCCCGTACGTCTAGTGGGTGGTGTTTCACGGCATGCAAGATAAAAAGGTGCAAGCCATTCGAAGTACAAAATAAAAAAAGATTCTAAGCATCAAATCCCATTACTACTATAACTCACGATAACATGGCTCAGATAGACATTATAGACAACTCCTCCAAGCCTAAACGCTACACGACTGCCATATTCGATCTCGGTGACGTTCTGTTCACCTGGTCAGCCTCCACCCCAAAATCGCCTCTTCCTCCGAAAGTTCTTCGAAACATTCTTCGTTCTTTCCACTGGTTCGAATATGAGAAGGGGAATCTGACGGAGGAACAAGCTTATTCTATGGTCGCGCAGGAGTTTAGTGTTGCTGCTGCTGATGTCAAAGGTGCCTTCGAAGCTGCCCGTGACTCTCTGCAGAGCAATCCAAAACTTCTGGAGGTTATTCGGGGACTCAGGGAGGCTGGCCTCAACATCTACGCTATGTCGAACATCTCAGCTCCAGATTGGGCAGTGTTATCTACAAAAGCTACACCTGAGGACTGGGCGCTTTTTGATCATACATTCACATCGTAAGTTTTTATTACATACCGCTTCACACCGTCAGAATCCCAAATATTGAATGGATTTCAGTGCAGCTGCTCGAGAGCGCAAGCCCAACATTGGATTTTACCAACATGTGATCGACAAGACTGGAATCGACCCATCCCGCACAATCTTTGTTGATGACAAACTCGAGAACGTCCTAACGGCCCGATCATTCGGGATGCACGGAATTGTTTTCGATGATCAAGAAAACGTGATACAACAGCTCAAGAACTTTTGCGGAGATCCTATACTACGAGGGAAAAAATTTCTAGCCTCGCACAAGAAACAGTTGATTTCAGTGACCTCGAACAATGTCGAGCTTTCAGAGGTAATCATAGTTCGCCCTTTTATTTGTCTACTATTCTCTAACTGTTGTTCCCTTGTAGAATTTTGCTCAGCTTCTCATTCTGGAAGCTACTGGCGATAGGTAGGATAAATTTCCGAGTTTTTATTGGCATCGCTAATTCTAAAAATAAAAGGTCACTGGTCGAATACGTGAAACATCCAGGCCAGTTCAACTTCTTCCAGAATGGGGGAGTGCTTACAACTGAAATGTTCCCGTCAGTATTCATCTGAAGCCCGAGCACGCACTCTATCTGACCTTCCTTTTTCAATAGAAATGATCTTGATACGACTTCCATTGGCCTGACTGTCTCTGATCATGTGGATGTAGCTACGAAACATATGGTCATGGACGAGATGCTGAAGTACAGAAATTCTGACGGAATAATACAGGTCTATTTCGACCACTCGCGTCCCCGAATAGGTGAGCCTACCCTTATTGAAAGATCGTTAGTCAGTTATCTAATCACTGTTCATACGAAGATCCTGTGGTGTGCGCGAACGTTCTCAACTTCTTTCACGAAAACGGGAGAGGCCACGAACTTTCTGCAACGCTCGACTGGTTAGAGAATGTGCTCAGAAACCGTGCTTACATTTCTGGGACATACTACTACGTCAGCGCCGATCAGTTTTTGTTTTTCCTTTCCCGTCTATTACACACTTCGTCAGACGTACGTCAGCGTCTTGGTCCGATGTTCAAGGAGAGGATTACGGAACGTTTCGGTGCAGAGGCGGATTCTCTTTCTCTTGCAGCGCGAATTATCGCTGCGAGCGTGGTTGATATAGTTGATGATCGAGATTTAGAGACCCTCCTTTCTATGCAGTCTCAGGACGGCTCCTGGAACGATGGTTGGTTTTATAAATATGGAGCCTCAGGAATCCTTATTCGCAACGACGGCGTCACAACTGCCTTTGCCATTCGAGCTATTCAAGAGGCCGAACAACTGAGGAACATTCAATCCAAAATCACAGCCATATCTACTACACCCCCCCCACTGTCGTCCTTCATCAGCGACTCCACAGTTTACCTGTCTGACATTGGTCGCTTTTTGATTTCTGGCAAGACAAAGGGAGAAGGAGTGGCACAAAAATTGAACAGCTATGGACATTACAATGCTATACTGCCAGTCTTTTGGGGATTTCTAGCTATTATCGTGCTTTTCCAGCTTTTTTGTTCCTGAAATCTTTTCTTCGCTACGTAAACAAATCACTTAGATTCTTTCATTTCCAGGACTTTGACAATCGCGGTCAGTTTTTCCGCCTCCCACGTCTACTGCTATCTTCTTTTTTTTCCCATATTCCCACATGAGTAGTATGCATATTATGACAGTGATCCTAGCTTAAAATATAAATAACTTTGAATAGAGCCAATTGTTTCAGGACGTCAGCTTGGGTCTGCGTAGATTGGATGACCTGTTCACCTTCAAAAATATCACATAGCAGGCCATTCACTGTGAAAAAAAATTGGACCTGAGGATCCAAACAGGCGGAGATGTAGGGATGGTATAAGTGGAGAGAGCATTTTGTGCACAGTTTGACTGTGGTGAGATAAATTGTCGATGCCATTGAGGACATAGCGAAACGGTCGACCTCCTTTCTATTCGGCACACGTTTATGATATGCCAAGTCTGGATATCCTATTACACACTGTATTGATTGAGTATATGCCTGCACTGTCTGCTGAAATCTACCAGCAGACGAAAATGATAATGTATGGCGTTCAGATAATAAAAAATTAAAAAAATGGCTAACAGAGGAAGAGTATAATATTAACATAGCCCATGGATCGTGTCCAGTCATTTTTTTATAACTTTTCTGACTTTATTCCGAAGACCGTTTAGAGAAAAGGTTGTTTGAAGGACTTATGTAAAGTGATAGTGCTATAGATTGGAAAATAGGGTGGTTGACGAAAGGAAGGCCGAGAGGCTGCGAGTTCCCATGAGGGCGTTGGTAGGAGAAAACCTAATTCGAATTCTCCCCAGCCAGTTTAAATATCACGCCCATTTTTGTCCCAGCATTCCCATTTTCCGTCGAAGACTACACCGATATGCGGTCGACCCAAGATTCTATATTGGAAGATAGAAACTGGAGAAAGGTTGTGAAAGTTGAACTTGCCAAAAAAATCAAGATACGATCAAGGCCATTAAACAGTAACACGTGACTTACAAATTAAACTACATCGTTGTATTCCTCTTGCGGTAAGTTGAGAGAATATACGTACAGTCGCGGACAAGCAAAACTCAACTAGTCAAAATCAATGTTTTGTAGGGTCTCCGAAAACCATCGGAATCGATAGATGCTGACTTAAGGAGTTTCTGGGCAAAAATTTCAGCTCATCCTATCGAGCCGTTCCCTGTTAAATTGCCATTTAAGGACACTGTACCTTAATATATTAACTGACCAGGCAAAAAAATAGCTAAAAACATGAAAAATGGTGCAATCATTGCTGAGATATCAACATTGTTGACTTTGTCTGTCCGAGCGCGTTCCCAGTTATGGTCGACACATCACGTGCGACACTTTGCCCTGCGAACGCCTCGTGTGTTTAGTAGGACGTGGTCATATGTTCGGTTGTGTGCTCTATTTTGAGTTCCTGCAGGCAGCAGTTGTTCACCCTGAACACAAACCCGAGGTAACAACGCAAGTCAATTTGAAGATTTGCGAGGCCTATAAAAGAATCTAACTGAAGTATTCTCTTTCATCGGTTCTTCCTTCCTTTCCCTAAACGCAGCTATGGCTGGTGCTTTCGACAAGCTGGTGCGTACAACGTCTTTAAATCACTCATCCTAAACGTTCGTTAGCGCGCGAACATTTCCCTACTCCGCAAACTTTGCGAGAAAAAAATAGACGACGAATTCCCTGGTGCGTAGGTGTCATCACCCAAAATTATCTCTAACCTATGCGGAAAGAACTCGACGTCTTACCGTCACCCGACAAGCTTTTGGCTGCGCGCGAGACTCTTCGTCCCGAGGTTACAGCTCGCCGGGGAGACGAGACCAGATGGATCGATGTCACCGAGGCAGCCGATCAAGATAGGCTGTTGCAAGCGACATACGACCTATTGGTTTTCATCGAGAAGGCGAAGACCGCGGATCGTTCGACCGGAATGCAACGAGAGTATCCCACAAGAGAGGACTACGAGCGCGACGCCCGCATTACTCTAATCGGCTGGGATCACAACAATGAACCCGTACCGGTGCGCGAAGAGCTTCAACGCACCTACGCCACCTTCAAAAATGCAGGTAAAGCGCGGATTACTCTTGCTACCGGTCGCTGGCGCGACACTGGACATACGGGCCCCCTTGAGCTTCTTGGCCAAACGTCCGAGTACTTCAACGGAGCTATGCTTGGTGGCGAGAAATGGGAGCACACATGGAACGATGCGTGGATTAAGGGCGCAATTAACCACGATATCATTTTTAACGTCGCTTCCGTTTACAAGAGTCCGACGCGCGAGGTGAGGCTGCAGGCCTCTTACATTCGCCCGCTATTAACCAAACCTTTCAGGAGATCACCCAAAACCGGGATCCGCCCGCTCGCTCTGAGAGCGACGTCCGCGACGACAAATCCGAAATAACGCGCCGAAGCGGTCTTCCTTTCCATCTGTTGATCACACGCTCAGCTTCATGAAATACTCACGCTCAAGCGAAACGGATACGTCGCAGTCAGTCATGAGGAATATGGCATCATGCTGGCGCCTCTCCTCACTAACAGGCATCGTGGAATTCGGCGCACCTTCTCACTCCTCGACATTCGCTTTACCACCTTGCAAGCGAGGCTTACGCAAGCTATCGATAATGTCGCGAAGGAGAAGAAATTCGAGGAGTGGATCCTGGGGTTCCTTGTCCCACGTACTTCGCCCGAGGAATATCTGCGGAGGCACGAGGCATGGGTCAAATCAATCCACGAGACCGGCGTCCCAGAAAGTGACGAAAGGAGCGATTTCATTCGTCGCACAGATTTCCGAAGTGTTCAGGCCCATAGTAGACTGATGCATGGGCGATGGCCACCAAGCCACGCTCTTTGGCTGAATGTTTCTCAGGACGTCTCAAACGCAGTACGTTTCACAGCCGACAAAACCTTGGAAAACTTCGCCAAGCCGCCCGAAGAAGTCGAAACCGATGCCGCAGTCCTGGTTCGCTTGGCTATAGACCGGCTTGTGGCGCAGAATGTCATGCGGGGAACTGTCGGGTCCTTTCAGCTATCATCCTATGAGGCGGTCAAAAGGTGAGTTGCGAGTGTCGTGCCGAACAATGTCCCTTAACGCGTTCTTAGGTTTGTCGAGGAGAAGAAGAATGCGATCGAGAGTGACGTCATCTTGACTCGAGCGCGCAAATATGCCGCAGGCCAACGAAATGCTTTCTTCGACGCGGTCAATACCCACGTCTATAGGGGCACGAACTTGACGACCGCAAATTTTGAACCTGGCGAAGCCACCAGACTTTGGCAGACCTTCCTTCAGCGCCTCGGTTTCCACCTCGCGATCATGACTACTGGAGATTTCGACGCTGAGCTTGGTGACGTGTTTGCAATTGACGTCTTGAACACTCACCACTACCTCCCTCCGGCCCAGTAATCACAAGATCTAAGAAGAATCACATTGGGGGTTCTAAGATTTAGCGGCCTTTTAAATTTGTTTAGAACTCTGAATTAAAAATTTTAAATGTCAAGTTATACAGCAGTAAAAAATATTTATTTTAATTTTTTTTTTTTTTTTTTTTTTTTTTTTTTTTTTTTTTTTTTTTTTTTTGTTTTTTTTCCTT
>Ga0193743_1000999_pt1 | contig 21550 bp, 21 predicted proteins | sample L2c2metaG_FD_143038 | JGI IMG/M metagenome (GOLD analysis project Ga0193743, IMG submission 143038) | Soil microbial communities from a riparian zone of the East river system, Colorado, United States - L2c2 | ecosystem: Environmental > Terrestrial > Soil > Riparian zone | place: USA: East River... | reverse complement strand
GGACAGGCTACCGTCGATGAAAATAAGTGACCTCAATCTGAAATCTCCGTCACAGCGCTCTCAATACCCTTACTTTCAACAAACCCCGGCATCTACTCGCCGTGTTTTGGACAGCAATGACGCGAAACAGAATCAAGGTTCAGAAATTCACGGGCGCGCTGCTTTGCTTGCAGGTTAAGAATTGCCTCACCAGCAAGGACAATTTCCGCACTTGTGGAAGGAGGCCAAAGCGTGGTCACCGTAAGCTCGTCGTCCGCCAATTCGCCAACTGCACGCAAGAGAAGCGGTTGAGCCATCGGCACGTCCCTCATGTTCTTAAGCAACTCTACGGCATCAGCCCATCGGCACCGGCGCATGAGATCATCTGCTCGTTCAAGTGACAACAAGTTATCAAGTTGACTCGGCCTGCGGGCAATAGGCTGACAAATTTCGAAATCGATATAGGACTTGCCCGTCGCATTGAAGTGACCTGATCCCCAAATTGGAAGCGTAAGCGCACCATTAACCATATGCCGAGAATGGGTTCTACCTCTCCAGATTTCATCGTCGACCTCCACAACGTTATAGCCTCTCGGGATTCCCGGCTTAAGATTAGCGGAATCGGCGCAAAGTGTGCCCGCGCTGATGATCGTCATCTTTCGCCGGTCTGGTCCCAAACGATAGCGTTCGTCGACACAGTCGTGCATGTGTTGGTGGCCATGGAATCCGAGTGAGACGCCGGTATCGATGAGGAGTTGGACAAATTCGTGATCAAGTACGTCGTCCTGGGAGGGTCCTCCGCCGATACTGTGATGCCAAGCTGCCGCGAGAAGACGACCAGCCCGACTGGGGCTTTTCAGTTCACGGCAGGCTGAGGTGATAGCGTCAGGGTGAAACCCCCCAGCCCGATGCATGGGATCATTCCGATAACAACTATTTAGCGTCGCGACTGATAAGTTGTGCTCGGGAAAATCAAAAATTGCGAACTGATCTTCTGGTGCCAGACCAAAGGTTCGCGTACCTCCGTAAAAATCTGAATATGCCTTTCGGAAGGCCTCGAAACGCCGCTCGTAAAGTTGCTGATCGGTGATCCTGTAGAAACACATCCTTGACCAGGACCAACGCAGAGAAGAGCGCGGAGTGAACAGTTCAGAAACAAGAAGTTGGCGCTCTTCATTGGACAAGTTTTGGAAATCGATACGAACGCTGCTCGCAATGGTGGCCGGATATGAGACATCATGGTTACCCGGCAACAGAAGTACGCGATTTGTTTCCCCGCCCAATAATTATTAGCTAGCCCGGTGAGAAGCTCAATGGCCTGATCATATTGCCTCTGGAGTTCCGAGTCCGCATCTTTGGCATCGGGCCCAACGCCGTAAACCAAGTCGCCACTCACAATGCATAGTGTCGGCCGAGGGATTCGAGGATCTCCGTCAGCGTAGCGCTCGATATCGCGAAAAAGTGAGTCCAGCAGTGGCCCATTGGCTACTTCGTCGCGTGGATCGCGGTGCAGGTCAGAAATGTGAAGTATGGAAAATGCCATTTGGCTCGGGCTGCTTGTCCTAGTTGCGGCTACCTGAGATTGTAGGACATGCAGTTCCCTGCATCACACCAGCTAGTATTGCGACCGATAAACCAAATACGGGTTTCGTTGGTCATTGACCGTTTACGTTAAGCAAACGACTGTCACTTGGACGTAAAACGCGCAAACCGTAGACTTGATCAGTTCTCTGGCGTCCGGATGAAATGACTTTCGTGTCAGGTGCGCCTCCGATCAATGCTTCGGCCGGAGTGTCACGAACGATCCCTGATTCCAGACCTTAAGTTAGCGCTTATGGGGACCGCGCCACGCTAGCTCAGTAGATGATTTAAAGGTCCGTAGCCGTGCCCGAGACCGGGAGCGCGCTCAATGGCCTGCTGCACGAAGTTCTTGGCGCGCAGAACCGCTTCTTCGAGCGCGTTTCCGAGGGCTAGACCGGCTGTGATGGCGGCCGACAATGTGCAGCCAGTCCCGTGTGTGTTAGTTGTTTCCACTCGCACGCCGGCAAACGATCGAGAAATGCCGGGGGCGACTAGCACGTCGACCGGTTGGCCCTCGCGATGGCCGCCCTTAATCAGGGCGGCCTTGCATCCCAGATCGCACAAGGCTTGGCCCGCGACGTACATGTCCTGTGAACTGGCGATCTTCCTGCCGGTCAGCGCTTCGGCTTCCGGAATGTTCGGCATTACCAGATAGGCGAGCGGCAGAAGCTTGCGCTTCAGAGCCTCTTCGGCCGCCGGCAAGAGCAGGCGCGCGCCATGCTTGCTGATCATCACTGGATCCACGATAAGCGGAAAGGTAAACGACTCGGCCAGTTCCGCGACGGCTTCCACAATCTGGACGCTGCCAAGCGCGCCGGTTTTAGCGGCAGCGGGCGGAATGTCGGAAAGAACGGCTTCTATCTGTTGGGCAACCAAATCGGCCGACAGCATTTCCACGCGTGAGACACGCCGGGTGTTCTGCACCGTGATCAGCGTGACTACTGCTTCGCCATACAGGCCAAACTGATGGAAGGTTTTGAGATCCGCCTGAAGACCGGCGCCGCCGCTAGGGTCGGAACCGGCAATGGTAAGGGCCACCGCCAACATGTTCCAACGATAACTTGTTACGGCGGCAGCTTACTTGAAGGTCTGGGTTACGGTGGTTTGTCCGGCGGAATTGGTCAGAGTGATGGCCACCGAACCGATTTTAGTGACATCACCGGTAACCGGGAAAATAGCCTGAAGGCTGAAGGCGCCCCCGTTTTTATTGTTAGTAAAGAAATACTGGTGGAACTGGCTGGAGGCGCTGTACTGTATGGGCGGTTGGATCAGGCTTCCGGAAACATCGTAGAACGTAAAGGAGAGTTGCCCGGCGCTGTACGTGTTGTCGTAGCCATTCAGGGTGACGACAAGGTTTGGACTCTGCCGCAGAGCGCTCCCCGAGGTGATCTGCACGGCTGCGGGCGGAATGGTGAACGACTGAGTGTAGGGCGTGGTGTTGACGAAGGTTGCAGTTAGAGCGATGGCGCCGGCGGTGGTCCCGGTTTGGAAGATAAACGGCGATTGAGCCTTGTTATCAACAGCCGTTTGCGACCCGACGGGAAAGCTGACCGATAGATTGCGCCCGTTGGTGCTGGTAAACAGGACGGCCGGGTCGTCGGTGACGTTTGCCACCGCCGGCGTGAACGCCATGGTCAGCGTGCCGAGGGCGGTGAAGGGTGAAGTGCTAGCCAAGCCGAGAACCACGTTCGCCTGCTGCTGGCTCGTCAACGACGTGGGGGTGACCCGCATCGACAGAGCCGGCAAGGGCGAGAGTATGCTCTGGCCGCGGAGAACAAACTGCCTGCTGCCGATGGAAAGAGCGCCAGTGAAGGTGCCGGCTGTAGTAGGAGCGAACAGGAGCCTAAACGTGATGGCTTGCCCCGGCGCAATGCTGGCCGGCAGAGTGGGTGCGCCTGAAATGCCGAATCCAGCCCCGGTGACCGTCAAGTTTGGCAGAGTGACCGCGTTAAAGGAGATGGTTGGGTTGGTGACCGTGAAGTTTAAGGCGGCGGTAGCTCCACCACCCGCCAGAAGCTGGCCGAACTGAATGGGACTAGCGGCCTGGGGCAGAGTACGAATGCCAGTGGCGTCTACATAGGCGATTTGGAGCGCGTCGATATCGGCGACAATAATACCGGCGCCCGTCAGCGTGTATGAGTTTGTACCCACGTCCAGAAAAGTGGCGGGCGTTAAGCCGGTTTGCCCAGGCGCGAAGGTGACCACAAACGTTGCGGAGGCGTTGCCCGCGAGGGAAGCCGGAAACGCGCCTCCGCCCGGTTGAGTCGTGTTGAGCTGAAAGGCGGGCGTTCCGAATTGCGGCACTCGCAAACTGATGGCCGGAGTAGGCGCGCTGAAGGCGACTTGGTTTGCCAGGGTAAACGTGATGGAAAATGTCGCACTGGTGGATACGTTTCCAAATGATATGGAACTGTTTCCCTGCGGCACCACACTGCCGCCGGGAGTGGCATAGCTGAGCACGAGGATGGGAGGTGTCGCCAGACCGGTGAGCGTGCTCACGGTGAGCGTGGAACTGGGGCATGCGGTCAATGGGTCCGTGCTATTGAAGCTGCAGCCGGATTGCTGTCTTTGATAGGCGAATTGCAAATAGCCGGTAATGGGTCCAGTAGCCAGAGGGGCAAAGTTGACTGTAAAAACGACAGAACCGTCCGGGGGTATGGCTAGGCCCTGAAAGAGCCCGGTCAATGAAAAATTCGGATTCAAATGGGCTGAATCCGCGGCGCTGCTCACGTATGCGGCGGTCGCATAAATCGTGTTGTCCGATGTGTTCACGGCTTTCACCACCAGCGGGCTGTTGCTGCCTTGCGCCGTGCTGTTGAGTTGATAAATCGGCGGAAGCGGAGTATCGGCCGAGACGCCGGTAGTGTCATGAATGTAGAAGGTGAGCGCCGGGGGTTGAGCCGACGCGCTCGCAGCCAGCAACAAAACAGCCAACAGGCATTTCATTGGGCTGCCTCGTTCGCGGGTGGTACGGGCAGCAGCGATAGCCGTAGACTTTCGCTAGTTAAGTACAGCGCCCAATGGCGGCCGGTGCTGGCGGAGGCAATGTGCAGCCAATCGGTCGACATGCGCTCCAGGGTGAGATCTCCGTCCGGTAATGGATCTTGCGAAAGCGTGACGCTCCGGCGAACGCCGCTGGTGGATTCGACGGCCAGACCGTGCGGGTCTTCGGAAAGGAGAAGCGGGCCCTGCGCGAAGGTGAACCCGTGCGCGGCGGGAACAACATCGGAGCTGATGATTTCACCCGTATCGACCGAGATGGTTATGGCTGAGACGCTGGTGTCGCTGTGTGTCACGAGCAGTCTCGCCACCTGAGGCGATGTGAGTTGAATGCAGGTGACTTTGCCGGCGAAACCGGAATCGTTGACTTCGCGCAAGAGGAAGGCGGCGCCACTCCAGTTCAGTAACGCGTGTTTAGAAGGCAGCCACGCAATGGCGCTCGAGAGAAGGCCGTCGATGTTGAGGACGGGCGCAGGCTCACCGGAAGCGTAGGCGGCAAACGATGTTCCGTCCGGGCCAACTAAGGTCAGCGTCCCGTTCCGCGAGAGGAGGCCGCCTGCATCCGAGAAACTGACGGCGTCGGCCGCAATCCAGGGCGCTTGGGCGACCAGCAGATTGGCTGGTATTCCATGCACGGCGAACACGCGTCCACCGGCGAAGCGGGCGGATCCAACGTTGGGCGCACTCACTTGGGCGGCAACGAAGCAAGCGAATAGAAAGCAGCAGCCAAGATAGCGTTTCATAACCGGCCATTAATGAGAAGCGCCGATGGTGACGCCGGGAGCGCCGATGGGAGGAGTGACTGCAGGGGCGGCCGCAGGCGCGGCGCCTTTCCCTTTCATCGCCATAGCAACGCCGACACCGGCACCGACCGCTATGATGGCCATGATCAGCCATTTCTTGTTGCCATGGGAGCTCGGTTTTGGCGTATTTACGACAGAGACCACCGGCTCCGGAACGTGGACCGGCGCGGGCGCAGCGCCGGACTTGGCGGAGAGACTTGGCTTGGCCGGTATGCCAGTCAGAGTACCGGGCGCGCGCGGATATTTAGCTGGGTCAGTCTCAGGTGTCGCGGCTGCGACCGCATTGTTACCGGGTACGACCAGGAGGGTCTGGCCATTTGGCACGGACGCGTCCGCCGCCTTGCTATTTGACACCCCCGCCACAGCGTGGGCCGGCCCAACCGTTTCTTCTACTAATAGACCTGCGTGCAATCCGGCTTTCGCCGCGGTGATGCGTAGAGTGACTGATCCGGCCGTAGCGCCCCATTGGATGCCGGGAGAGCGCGCACGGCCTGTTGCATCGGTGTAGACTACCGCCGCATGCTCGCCTCCCGGGAAAGTTCCGGAGGGTCCGGCATCGGGCAAGCGGAATGCCACGGCGGCATCCGGCACGGGACGGCCTTGCGAGTCGGTCACTTCCACGGTGAACGCAGAAGCGGCGCCCTTTGTGCTTTCGACCAGGCGAAGCTGAAAGGCCGATGTGGAATCGGCCGCTGCAGGCGCCGGCAACTGCGCTTGCAGCGGCAATACGACCAGCAGCGGGATCAGAAAAAACGAAAGGACCGGAGAGAGAAGTTTCATGTGCCTCACACGAACAAACGTGCACGGCACAGCGCTTAAACAAGCTGGATCAGCACAACCGTGACGTTGTCAGGGCCGCCATTGTTCTTGGCGGCTTCGACAAGATAGTGGCACTTGTCCGGCAGAGTTTTCTCGGAATTAAGGGTATCTTGCAATATATTTTCAGAAAGGACGCCATGTAGGCCATCGGAGCAAAGAAGAATCTGATCGCCGGGCCGAACTTCCGCGTCCACCGAGAAAACGCGGAGTTGGTCGGTACTGCCAACGGCCATAGTTAGGACGTGGCGCATAGGATGATTCTTAAGCAGGTCTTCGCTGAGTCCGAGACGCGCGCCCACTTCGGCCACCCAAGTTTGATCCTGAGTGAGCAATGCGAGCTTGCCACCCGAGAACATGTAGGCGCGACTGTCCCCAACACTGCTGATGTGAACGCTGCCGGCACCCGCCTCCTGAACGGCCAGCAACGTGGTGCCCATGCCGTGCAAGTTAGGATCGGTCGAAGCGGCTTGACGGACGGCCCAGTTTGTTTCCATGAAGCCACGTTCGAGAACGCTGTCAACCCCGGGAGCGCTGGCGCCGTTTTTTGTGCCGTGATCCAACAGGTATCGATACAGAGTTTCGGCGCTGAGGCGCGAAGCGAACTCGCCCGCGTTCGCGCCACCCATGCCGTCAGCCAGTATAAATATACCGGAGTCGCTATCGCTAATGAAGTAATCCTCGTTGTTGGGGCGGACGCAGCCCGGATCTGAGATGCCGAAAGCCTCAAGCATAAAGACATTGTGATTATACGGTCCAGCCCGAATTCAACGTTTACTGATCGCCCTTGGGCTGCAGCACGGCTTTGAGCTGGCGGAAAGCAGTGACGTCTAAGTTGGGTTTCAAGCGCGCGGGCGCCAACGGCTTCGTGTTCGGCGGATACGGTTGGCGGACGTTTGCCCGCTGCAGGAGGCCTTCGATTTCATAATCGTCCGGCAGGCGGCCGCTGGCGGAGCGTAGATGCTTCGCGGCTTCGTCAAAGGAATTTGCACGCAGGAGCGCGGCTCCCAGGTTGAACTGGTAGACAGGGTCGTTCGGATCACCGGCGAGCGCGCGGCGGTAATCGTCCAACGCGACAGGTTGGTTCAACTGGTCTTCGGAGGCGCCGAGATTGTTGTACACCTCATTGAGGGGGATGATTTTGACGACCTGTCGAAAGTAGTTGCCGGCCGAGTTGTAATCGGCCAGATCGTAGGCGCAAAGTCCCATTTGAAAGCGGGCATTGGCGTAACGGCCGTCATCCGCGGGAACGCGCGCGAGCCATCTCAGGCACAGCCGGTACTCTTTGCGGCGCTGATACAGCTTGCCTAACTCGTACGCGGGGGCGATAAAGCGCTGATCTAGGTTTGCCGCCTGCAGGAACCACTTCTGCTGCTGTTCCAGGCTAGTTGAGAGCAAGCCGCGCACGTAACTCTCCTCGGCGTCCAAGCGAGTCAATTTCTGCGGAGCCAGGAACTTGTCGAGGCTGATATCGACACCGGGCTGCAGGTACTTCAGCGATTCCCAAGCGAGATGCTCTTCGAGGCGGGATAAATCGACGAGTTTGCCAGTCTCTGAAATACCGGTGCCGTCTTTAAGTTTTTTAAGGTCGATAAACTGCGCGGTGACAGTGACGGAACTATCCTTGAGCTGCGAACTGCCGGGCGTGAGCTTGACCTCATAGGTTCCATAGACAACGTAATCGGCATCGAGGCTGCGTCCGAGGCGAATGAGGGTCGCTTTGGTAAAAAGGGCGTCGGAACGAAGAGCGAGGCGGTTCATCCCCTCGGCGCTAACCTCATGATCCAGGACGATCTGGCCGGCCTGGTTGAATTCCGAGCGGAGCGTTTCCGCGACACTCTCTCCTACCCAATCGAGATCCGGATAGGCAGAGGTGTTGTGTAAGCGGACAACCAGAACAGTAGCGGATTGTGCCGATTGCGCAAGCAGAATCGGGATTACAACGAGGAAAAGGCGCAAAAGCACGACTTCAGTTTACATGGAGAAATTCCCGGGCGCGGGTGAGCGCGGCGGCCTGAACGGCGGGGTCGGAACCGAAGCCATGGAGCCATTCGACGCCGCGCTCAGCGCGAAACCAGGTCATTTGGCGCTTGGCGTATTGCCTGGTTTTGGTTTGACACTCGCTGAGCGCAAGGGCGAGCGGCAGGCCGTCCGCAATGACTTGCAGCGCTTGTTTATAGCCAAGCGACTGGAGCGATTTGGCGGCAAGCGGAACCCCGGAAGCAAGCAGTTGCCGCGTCTCGTCGAGCAGACCGCCCGCGAACATGGCTTCGCAGCGGCGGTTCAAGCGGTCGTAAAGCGCCGGGCGCTCGGGATGCAATGCGAGTTTGAGGATCCGAAAGCCGGTAAGCGGTTGACGTGGCAGCGTTTGCCCCTGAGAGGCCAGCTCAATTGCGCGCATCAGCTTTTGATGGTCATTGGCGTGGATGCGGGCGGCGCTGGCTGAGTCGCGGCGGCGCAGGAAGCGGTGCAAGGCGGCGGGACGGCGGCGGGCGATTGCCGCAAGACGCGCGCGCAATTCTTCATCGCGGCCGGGCGCGGGGGAGAGCCCGTCCAGCAAGGCTCTAAGATAAAAGCCTGTTCCCCCAGCTACCACGGGCAGAGTACACCTGCTTTGCAGTTCCTTCAATACGCCGCGCGCCATACGGGCGTACTCGCCGGCAGTGAGGTCCGCGTCCGGACCGACAACATCTATAAGATGATGCGGAATGCCCAAACGAGCTGCTGGGGACATCTTAGCGGAGCCGATATCGAGGCCCCGATAGACCTGCACAGAGTCACAGTTCAGGACCTCTCCCGCAAGGGCTTGAGCGAGATGAATGGCCAGATCGCTTTTGCCCGCGCCGGTGGGACCAAGCACCGCAATTAGCGGATACAAGTCCGGGAGTCGATTTGGGACAGCAAAACTGGTTTCCAAGTGGCTATACTAAGGGCAAACAGCCCTAGCGGTTGTCAACGCCCATTTCTAAAGCAGCCTGCATGCCCTACTCTCACTTTAAATCCTTGAGCGTTTTAGAGGAACACACACAAGGCATAAGACCGGCGAGTTCCATTTCCGCCGGGCGGCGCGGAAATCGTGCCCTTTGCGCTTTCCTCTTGGCGGCGGGGTTGAGCACCGCCCTGCCGGCATTTCCGCAAGAACCTACGAACGCGATTAAGATCGCGCCGCCTGCAACCATAAAGCAGCCGACTACCCCTAAAGGCGCGGCGTACAATCACTTTGCGCTGGGCCATCTATACGAAGAACTGGCGGCGACTTACGACAACCGCACCGACTACGTCAACAAGGCGATTGAGAACTTCCGCCTGGCAATCAAGGAAGATCCAACCGCCACGTTCCTGATAGAGGACATCGCCGAGCTCTATCGGGTCTCGGGACGCATACGGGAAGCAGTGGAAGAGGCGCAAGGAGCGCTGAAGGCGAATCCGGACGATATAAACGCGCACCGGGTGCTGGCGCATATCTATACGTCACAAATCGGAGACGCGCAATCGAACAAAGTCGATGAAGGCATGGTGCGGCGCGCGCTGGAGCAGTATAAATTCATTACCAGCAAAGATCCGAAGGACGTGGAAAGCCTCGTGATGCTGGGGCGGCTGAACCGGGTGGTAGAGAACTCGGTGGACGCGGAGGCAGCTTTTAAGAGCGCGATCGCCTTGGATGCGGACAACGAGGACGCGATTACGGGGCTGGCCAGTGTTTACTCCGATAGGGGTGATACAAAGAATTCCACCGCACTGCTTGAGAAGCTCGCGCAGAAGAATCCATCGCCGCGGGCGCTGGTTACTCTGGCGAACAACTATGAGGCCATGAAGCAGTATTCGCTGGCGGCGGATGCCTATAAAAAGGCGCTGGCGCTGGATCCGAGCAAGGCCGAGTTGCGGGCATTGCTGGCGCAGGATGAAGCGCTGGCACAGCGTTACGACGACGCGATAAAGACCTACCAGGACATGGCGGCAGCGAATCCGCAGGACGCCTCGCCGTATCTGGGAATGGCACAGGTCTATCAGCAGCAGCGCAAGATGGAAGACGCGCGCCGCATGATGGACAAGGCGAAGCAACTGGATCCGGACAACATCGAGATCCGCTATGACGAAGTGCGCTTGCTGATAGATGAGGGCAAGACACCGGAAGCTATCGCGGCGCTCAAGGCGATTCTGGAGTCGACTACGAGCCGTGCTTACAACCCGAACCAGAAAATGGCCCGAAGCAAGATGCTGGAGGAGTTGGGCGGGCTCTACCGGCAGAACGATCAGATTGATCTCGCGATTGAAACATTTCGCCAGATGGTGACGCTGGACCCGGACAACGGGGCGCGCTCTTCGGCGGAGATTATCGATACCTACCGGCTGTCCAAAGATTACGCGAAGGCGCAACAGGAGAGCGCGGAAGCGGCGACGAAATATCCGAATGACCGCATCCTGCATGAAGTCCGGGCTGAGCTGCTTTCCGATCAAGGCAAAATCGAGCCCGCTATCAGCGAACTAAAAAAGCTGTTGGACGGCAAGACCGACCGCGAAGTGTACTTGAAGATGGCGGATACGTACCAAAAAGGGCGTAATTTTGCCGAGATGGGAAAGATGCTCGACGCGGCGGAGAAGCTTTCGACCACGGACGAGGACCGCGCCAGCGTGACTTTCATGCGTGGGGCGATGTATGAGCGCGAGAAGAAGTACGATCTGGCGGAGAAGGAATTCCGGCGCGTGGTGGATCAGGACGGGAAGAACGCGTCGGCGCTCAACTACCTGGGTTACATGCTGGCGGACCAAGGTACGCGGCTGCAGGAAGCCAGCGGCTACATCGAACGCGCGGTGGCGATCGAGCCAAACAACTACGCCTTTCTGGACAGCTTAGGCTGGGTTTACTTCCGCATGAACCGGCTGGACGAGGCTGAGAAACAGCTGACGCGTTCGGTGCAGATCATGTCGAAAGATCCGACGATTCACGACCATTTGGGCGATGTCTATTTCAAGAAAGGCAAGTTGAAAGAGGCGATTGCGGAGTGGCAATCCACCGTGAAGCAGATTGGCACGAGCTCGTCTTCTGACATCGAACCGGACGAACTGGCCAAGGTGCAGAAGAAGCTAGATAGCGCGCGAGTGCGGCTGGCCAAAGAGCAGGGTCCGCCTCGGAACAACTAGGCCGGGCCGCTTACGCCCAATGCCGTTTACTTAGGGCGTTCTTGAGTAATGGAACATCGTGGGCGCTCTCCAGAAACCACGATGCCGAACCTAGGCGGGAAGTCCAGGTGTGGAGGAAGCGGGAGCGGGGTTGACGATCTGCACGCCGAGTTGGCGAGCACCTCTGTGAACGGCGAGAATTTGGCGTTCGCGAAAACGTTGTTCGTAGAACTCGGTACCTTGGTCAACATACTGTTGGCCGTATTTCAACAGGCGGTAACGGCCTTGACGGCCTTGGGTTTTTCCAGAGTGCTCCGGAATCTGCGGTATTGAGCGCCAAGTAGCTCTTGCTTTTAAGCAGTGTCGTCGCGGCCTGGCGAAACGCGGCGGTCGCCCTGTTCTGCGCTTTTTTGTTGCCGCGCCGGATGAGCTTGCCTCCGCTCACATCGTTCACCGGGCACAAGTCGAGCCAAATGGCAAAATGCCCTTCCGTTGGCCAGCGTGTCATATCGAGACCGGTTTCGGCGATCACGGTCTGCGCGGTCATCATATCCACGCCATCAACGCGGGTCCAGTCCACGCCGCTGACCCCGAACAGATGCTGCCGCAGGTCGAACTCGGGTGCATTCCCGCACACACGTTTGCCCCGTTTCCGCGCTCCCAGAGTGATGCTGTCTGGCCCCGCTCGCGCTGGCATCTCCTCCAGATGAACTTTCAGCTTCGCGTCGCACTCCATGATTTTTTCCCGGTATGTTTTGTATGGCTCCAATTCCTGGCTCATCACAAACAGCAGTTCATCCCCCGCGCTTCAAGAATTTCATTCAGCGCTATCCAGTAGACGCCCGTGGCCTGCATCGCCACCGTTTCCACGCCCTTTTCCGCTAGCCAATTCGCCAGTTGGTATAGATCTGCCATGAAGCACCAAAACGGCGCACCGGCTCCTCGTCCACTCGCGGATCGACCGCCACATAGTGCTCACTGCCTCCTATATCGATCCCTGCCGCATGCCGGTGTACGACTTCTAACTGCAACCCCGACAAGCTTTTGTCTCCCGAACCTCTCTTCTTTCTGCTCATCACCGTTGCCTTTCCGGTCCGGCCCGGCTCCGATTGATTTAAACAGACTCTCCAACGGGGTCGCAGCGGCTGCCGCTGGCCACCAATCCTATGATCGGAAGAAAAGCCGGGACCATGCTTACACTCGGGCATTTAAGCACCATGGCGCCAAGGGTCATAGATTGCCGAACCTCCTGCTATTTTCTCTCTCTCCCGGTTTCACGCCTCCTCAGACTGACCACCAGGTCAGCCCGTGGCTTACGTTTCCGGCTCGGTTCGGTGTTTCGGACTTTCGAAAAATGAAGCTAACTAACGAATCTCCTAGATTTTAAGCAGGGCTCGCAGGCGGCGGGTCTGGATGCGGCTGACCGGGATTTCGGTTTGCTTTTTGTCGTCCATCTTGAGCTGGAAGCTCGACTTGAACCACGGGATGACTTCGCGGATGCGGTTGATGTTTACCAGGAAGGACCGGTGGACGCGCCAGAAGAGGTTCGGATCGAGGTTAGACTGCAGCTCCTCAATGGTCCGGTAGTTGGATTGCCCCTCAAAATGCGAGGTCACCATTGTGATTAAACCATCGTCGATGGTGGCAAAGATCAAATCTTGGGCGTCGACTATCAGGTTTCGATTATTGGCCTTTACCAGGAGCTTGGTGCGCTGCCCGGCTTCCGCCACCTTCTCTTGGGCTTTCTCGGCTTTCTCCTGCGCCTGATGCTTGTCTTCGATGATGCGCCGGGCGCGCGCCACCGATTCAGTAAGGCGGTCTTTGTCCACCGGCTTCAGGACGTAGTCCAAGGCTTCCAGGCGAAACGCTTCCACGGCGTACTGATCGAAGGCCGTGGTGAGGATGAAATGGGGCAGCAGACCGCCTTTTTCGCGCACCTTGCCGATCACGCCGAGTCCATCGAGGCCGGGCATCTGCACATCCAGGAAAACCAAGTCGGGTTCAAGCTGGTCGATCAGCTTGACGGCATCGAGGCCATTGGAAGCAGTTTGTAGAATCTCGATTTCGGGAAAGTCCTTGAGGAGGAAGGATAGCTCCTCGCGGGCTAGCGGCTCGTCGTCGACTACGAGCGCCGAGATTGCCCCAGCAACAGTCTGCGACATTTGACCGATAGTATAGCCTAGAAATGAACTGTTAACAGCAGGTAACGGTCCGCGATGGTTCAGGAGAATTTCGATTGGAAAAGGGAAAAAACGTCACGATAGCGCCTGCCGCTGGCAAGCTCGGCATTCTGATACCGGGAATGGGCGCCGTGACATCTACATTTATCGCTGGGGTTGAGGCCATTAAACAAGGCCTGGGGCAACCAATTGGCTCACTCACGCAACTAGGCACCATCCGGCTGGGGAAGCGGACCGATGGAAGAACGCCAAAAATCAAGGACTTTGTGCCGCTGGCCTCCTTGGAATGCCTGGAGTTCGGCACCTGGGACATTTTTGAGGATGACGGGTATGAAGCGGCCGTACGGGCAAGAGTGCTCGAAGCGCCAATTTTAGAAAAACTGAAAGAACCGCTTTCGGCAATCAAGCCGATGAAGGCAGTGTTCGATCAGAATTATGTCAAGCGCATCCACGGACCTAACGTGAAAGCTGGAGCCAACAAGATGGAGTTGGCCGAGGCGTTGATGGACGACATTACAGAGTTCAAGAGAAGCCACGGCTGCAGCCGGCTGGTGATGATCTGGTGTGGATCGACCGAAGTATTCCATAAACCGGCGGCCGTTCATCAGACCCTGGCGAGTTTCGAAGACGGGCTACGCAATAACGATCCCGATATCGCGCCGAGCCAAATCTATGCGTATGCGGCGCTGAAGTTGCGCGTGCCATACGCCAATGGCGCCCCGAATCTTACGACGGATACGCCGGCGCTGCTGGAACTGGCCAAACAGAATCAAGTGCCGATTTGCGGCAAGGACTTCAAAACTGGGCAGACGTTCATGAAGACGCTGCTGGCGCCGGGATTCAAGGCGCGCATGCTGGGCGTAAGCGGCTGGTTCTCCACGAACATTTTGGGCAATCGCGATGGCGAAGTGCTGGAAGATCCGGGTTCATTTAAGACGAAGGAAGAGACGAAGCTTTCGGTGCTGGAGCAGATTTTGCAGCCGGATCTTTATCCGCAGCTGTACAAGGATCTGTATCACGCAGTGCGGATCAACTACTATCCGCCGCGCGGGGACGCCAAAGAAGGCTGGGATAACATCGACATCTTTGGATGGTTAGGGTATCCGATGCAGATCAAGATTGATTTTCTGTGCCGGGACTCGATTTTGGCCGCGCCGCTGGTGCTTGATCTAGTGCTTTTTCTAGATTTAGCGCAGCGGGCAGGGATGAAGGGGATTCAGGAATGGCTGTCGTTCTACTTCAAAGGTCCAATGACGGCGCCTGGATTGTATCCAGAGCACGATCTCTTCATCCAATTAATGAAGTTGAAAAACACTCTTCGGTGGATGCAAGGTGAAGATCTTATTACCCATCTCGGACTTGAATATTACGACTAGTTTTGGGCGGTTTCGCCGTCTAGCAGAGTAAAGGCGATGCTTCACTCTGATCACAACAAAAGCACGGTCGCGCCGCGACCCGATGATTTTGAGAAGAAGCGGGTCCTGGTGATAGGAGGAACTCTGTTCATCGGCAAGTTGCTGGTGGCAGAGTTGCTCAAGGCCGGGCATGAGGTTTACATACTGCACCGGAAGCCGCAACACCCGTTCGGGAAGCGGGTCCACAATCTGGTCGCCGACCGGAACTCAACGGAGGAAATTCGCAAGGTAGTAGGCGCGGTCCGGTTCGACGTGGTATTCGACAACGCCTACGATTGGGAACGCGGCACGACGGGGCAGCAGGTGGAGGCCACCGCGCTGATCTTCGACGGCAAGATCTCGCGCTATGTATTCATGTCCAGTGTGGCGGCCTACGGCGACGGCCTGAACCACCACGAGGGTGATGCCCTGGCTCCGGACGACCATCCGAATGCGTATGCACATCACAAGGCAATGAGCGAGCGGGCGCTGTTCCGGTTGCATCAACGGACAGGCTTTCCGATTGTTACTTTGCGGCCGCCATTTGTGTATGGGCCGGGAAATCCGTTTTACCGTGAAGCCTTTTTTTGGGACCGGTTCCGCGCGGGAAGACCCGTGATTCTGCCAAGCGAGGGGCACCGTTTAATGCAATTCGTTTACGTCAAAGACCTGGTGGACTTGGCTTTGCGAGTGACGGAGCAGCGCAATGCGGTCGGGCACGCCTTCAATGCAGCCAATCCTAAACCGGTTACCCAACACGAACTCCTGGCGCACCTGGCACGGGTGGCGGGGGTTCGAGAGCCGCAAGTAGTATCGGTTCCGCGAGAAATGATTTACCGGGCGGGCGGGCAAGTGACGGGCGACAAACTGTACTTCGGATCTTACTTCGACGTACCAGCGATTACGCAGATCATAACGAAAGCGCAGCGGATGCTGGCGTTCAAACCCACCGAATTCGATACTGGCTTGAAGATAACGTATAAAGCTTACTTGAACGAGCGCGGGCACGTGAAGCCTAATTTTGCGTTTGAAGACGAGTTGCTGGGACGCCTGTCGGCGGCAAAGAGTATAGAAAGCTCCCGGTCGGCGTAACTTCAGCACAAGGGGGCAACTTTAGGCTGCTACTTGTGGAGTCCTTGCCCGCGGGTTTCGGCGGCTCCTGGCGTTTTTGCGAAACGAAGCCAAGCTGTTCAACGCCTGGGCTCCGGGACCAAGGCGTGGCAGTAGGAGCAGCCGCGGTTGGGGACACCCATCGCCGGATCAGGAGGTGTTTCGATCGGCATAGAGTGCCGCGCGAGCATAGAGATCCGACACAACTACTGCTTCCAGTTCGCTGCGATACGGCCAATCGTTATAGTTGGAGGCGTATTTTGCATTTGCGTAGACGACCCTCGCCGTTTCGACTTGGCCTGCCCTCACTAAACTATTACCCAAATTGAGCATGAACCCTTCGAAGCTGTGGGGAGCCAGAGTGCCCTGCAACCAACAAGCTTTCTTCCGGCCGACCGCGGTGGGCATGTCCCGCGGGCGCGCACTCGAGTCCGTTTTCGGGTCGCGTGTGTACTCGCCAACGTGCCAGAAGTGGGCCGCACCGGGCAAGGCATACGGTGTGGCGTTGTTTGGATGAACCGGAGAGCCTGTTCAAGCTGAGCTTCTCCTTCCGGGATAGCGTCGTAGCGGTTGCCGTGATAGATGTCCCAGAATTTCTCTATGGCCGCATTGGCGGTCTTGGCAGATTGGCGGTCGTCGCCAGCAGAACCGTAGCCCAGGGCGATGGAGAGCAAAATAGCGCTTACGAGCGCTATCGAACGAAAGGGAGTCGCTTTCATTGCACATTTTCCTTTCCAGTTCAGGCCTGTAGCGGAGGCCAATGTTGTCATCGTCCACATCCTAAAAACGAGGCATGTTTCTTATGTCAACATCTTTTCTGGCATACTGATTTTGTGTCTGACAGCAAACCCTATCACCACGGCAATCTTCGAGACGCGCTGCTTGCGGCCTCGCTTGTGTTAATCCGCGAAGTGGGGATTCGCGAATTTACTCTGCGTGAAGTGGCGCGCCGCGCCGGCGTTTCGCACGCTGCGCCCTATCGCCATTTTCGCGATAAAGACGAGGTCCTGGCCGCCATTGCCGAGGGAGGGTTCGACGGTCTCACAGCGGCCATGCAGTCCGGCGCCTCCAAGTCACAAGACTCGTTCGGGCGTTTGCGGAATGCCGGCCTTGCTTATATTGAGTTTGCACAAGAACAGCCTGAGCATTTTCATGTCATGTTCACGGTGGATTTGGACAAGGTCCGGCATCCTTCCGCGAAAGCGGCCGCGGAGCGGTGCTTTGCCGTGCTCGTCGCGCTGGTTACAGCGTGGCACGACGGGCGCTTCCTGAATGGCTCGCCCCAAACCAATGCGCTTATGGCGTGGACCACAGTTCACGGTATTGCGGAGCTTGCCCTACGCGGCCAGCTTGGGTTTCGAAGCCGCGAGGAGTTACAAGATTTTTCCAAGGCTGCGATGGATCTCTTCGGGCGCGGCTCGGAGCTGCCGGGACCTCGCGAAGGTTAGGGGCCGGTGACCCGGTGGGGTTCGGCAACTACATGGGTGGGACTTTCGCCTAGCAGTGATCCGCGCCTTTGGGGCGCACATTGAGAAATGCGGCTCAATAAGGAATAAACAATTTTTACCCGTGTCTCTCTCTTTGAAACGCAGCGCGCCTAAAAGCAGCAACGAGTAAAAGCGATTACGTTTCTAAGTTTACGAAAGTTACGAAGGTAATATTATGTCCTGGAAATCTCGCTCAAGCACTCTTAAGATGACGTGTGTCAGCGCAAGCCTCTTCGCTTGTGCTTATTTGCGTGCAGTCCCGATCACGGGAGGCTCTACTACGTTCACGCCAAGCGCGCAGGTGCTACAACTTGCCAATGGGTTCGGGGTAAGCGCGTCGATCATCCCCCCCGCGACAGGAAATTTTGACTCGAACCCACCAGTTTTCGTGTTGCCGATTATCGGCGGAGACACGACGACAGAGATCGACTACGGCGGAGGCATTTCTGTGAATGCAGGCCCATTCGGGGCTTACTCTCTAACAAATTTTGTCGGACATTTAGCCGGCGCTAACGCGAATACCTTGACAGCCGATGTTACGGACTCAGACCATGTGGACAGAGCTTTCACTCTGGCTGACTTCAACGCTAGCAATGAGTTCACGGTAGATCCTCAAGCGGCAAAGGTGCTTCAGGAGCTTACTGGATTCGACGCAAACGGCCTCTTGATCGCCACCGGTGTGACCCAACTCGAGCTGGAATCGACGGCAGCGCCTGAGCCTGCCGAGTTGGGCCTGATTGGCTTGGGTTTGGCCGGGTTCGCGACTCTTACCATGAAGAGACGAAAGCAGACTCAGGCATAAGTTGCGGCTCCCGCGTTAGGTGATGTTACAGGTGATCTTGCTGGAGTGGGACAGAAGGCTCCGGATCGCAGAAGCTATCATCGTCATAATCTAAAGTAGGGAAGATCACCTGTACACGCCCACGCAGAGGGGATTCTTCCGTTTCGTGTAGATAAATCGTGAGTGATTCCAATTCGGGAATTGTCAATGGCGTCACTTTCTGAGTTAACACGGGAATGTGGGATAAGCCGTTCGGTCCTGTGTTGACCCTATAGGTTTATTTGTTTTTGCTGCGAAGTACGCGCAGGAGCTTAGGCTTTTTCCCCGTAGGCGATCAATCGTACTGATATCAATGTACGAGTGGGAACACCGGTCACGAAACCCCCATTCGAGGAGATTTTTGCTTCCCCATTTTGGTGGAGGAAATTAAGGAAGGGGCGGGAACAATTGGGCTAGCTTGTCGTAGCTGGCGGCCACGCCCTGTTCCATGGGAGTTTTGAGGACGCCATCGCGGATCTCCGTCGACTCGTAGAGCATCGTCGTGGTGAGGGTGGTTTTGCCGCCGGACTCAGCCAGGACGACGGTTCCGACCGCTTCACCCGGGTACCAGGATTGATCGAAGGACTCGGTCTGAACGATGCGCTCAGGCGGCAGGATGTCTCGATACACGCCGCGCATCCCGATCTCGGCTCCATTGGGACCTTGCCACACATAGCGATAGCTGCCACCCACCTTGAGATCGACCTCGCACTCCACAAGGGACCAGCCGGGCGGCCCGGAAAGCCAACGCTTGAGCAATTCGGGGCTGGTTAAGGCGTCGAAGAGCAGCTTGCGCGGACCATCGAAGGTGCGCGTCATCACGATGGTTCGGTCGCTGGGCGTTGTGACTTTGAAGATTTCGCTGTTGTTCATTCCTTCTCTCCTTAATTCACGATCACGTCGCAGGTTTGGCGGTTGGTGAGCAGCCGCGTTCGATCGACTCTGTTAAGACGCGGCAACGCGTTCCAATGATCATAGGAATTTCAGCACCACCGGCCACGACTATGGCCGGTCGTTAAGGTGGACGCGTTCGCGCGGCACACAAATTGGAAGGTTGGTCGATATGTGGCCGGGAGTGAAACGAAATAGTCGCACCAGATTCAATCCTGCCGCACCGAGGATGCGGACTGCCGATGCTACGCCAAGCCTTGCTGCTTCGTGTTCGTGGATATACTGCGAGGATTCGAAAGGATCGAAATGAAGACCTGGATCTATGTTGTTGGGCTTGCGCTGGCTCTGCCATCCCTCACGCCGAGCCAGACGCCACCGCCCGATGGACTGGTGTCACCGGAGGTGCAGGCGGACCGTACCGTAATATTCCGGGTCCGCGCACCGAAAGCGGCCGAGGTCAGTTTGTACGGGGACTGGATGCCATTGGGAAAGCCGGAGCCGATGTCCAAAGGCGACGACGGCGTATGGAGCATTCATACCGCGCCGCTCGAAGCGAATGGTCATCTTTACTGGTTTAATCTGGACGGTGTTGCGGTGGCAGACCCGGTGAATCCGGTCATCAAAGTGCGTCAGCGCACGTCGGCAAGCCTCGTGGAGATTCCGGCGCAAACGCCCGCGGCGTGGGAACTGCGTGATGTTCCGCATGGAACGGTGGTGACGGAATGGCAGCGGTCAGCCGTGCTGCAGAGGACCGAGAGGATGGTTGTGTACCTTCCGCCGGGTTACGAGAAGTCTTCGCGCCGCTATCCGGTCCTTTACCTGGTGCATGGCAGCGGGGACGTGCCGGAATCGTGGGTCAACGCGGGACACGCGAATTTCATCCTTGACAACCTGATCGCGGATGGGAAGGCAAAGCCAATGATCGTGGTAATGCCGGCCGGGCACGCGGTTCCTTTCAACACGCCCAGGGGAGGGCCGGTCAGCAATAACGACCTGTTCGAACAGTACGTAGTGAAGGAGGTGATTCCGATGGTAGAAGCCAAGTACCGCACGGCTCCGGGTGCGCGGAACCGGGTTCTGGCAGGGCTTTCCATGGGCGGAGGGCATACGATCTATACCGGTTTCAGCCATCCTGAACTATTCGGCGCACTCGGTGTGTTCAGCCCTGGACTGCCGCGCGACTTCGACAGCAAGTTCCATTCAATTTTGGAAGATCCAAAGGCGCTCAACGAGAAGGTCAAGGTAATCTGGATCGCATGCGGCGATAACGACACGACCGTGCAGTACCCACGGATTAAGACCTGGGCGGAATCACTGAATCAGCACGGCGTGCACGAAACCTTCCATACGTATGCGGGCGCCCACACATGGCCTGTCTGGCGCATGAGCCTCACGGATTTTGTCCCTGTGATTTTCACCAGCGAACGCTAGTTTGCATTGCGGGCATTACGCCCCGTACCCATCCCATCGCCTCCAGCCTGCCGTTAAGGTTACTTTATGGAAGGTAGACGTTCGCGCTTGAAACGCGTCAGATGGATTTGATAACCGAAACCAGTTTGCGCAAGAACGGCTGGAAAGAAGCGGTTATATGCTATGCCGCAGCAGTGTGTTCCGTGGCCGCCGGCTGGGGACTCCGTTCCTCAGTTGACTCGGCCTTGGGCACAACGGTTCCGTACATCACGTTTTTTCCAGCGGTCATGCTGGCGGCCTGGTTCGGGGGACTGGGCCCGGGAATTCTGGCTACAGTTCTCAGCCTGCTGCTCGTGTTTTACAGTATTATTCCGCCCTTCGGCTCGTTGAAACCAGCTAATTCAGCCGACGCCGTTGGAGGCGTCCTCTTTGTTGCGGTTTCAAGCTTTATCGTTGTTCTCAACGAAGCTCTCAGGCGTTCTCGCGCGCGCAGCGACGAACGCCTTCAACAGCTTCTTCTCGAAACGAGCCGCCGGACCAGTGCGGAAGAGGCACTGGCGGAATCGAGACTGGCGGCGGAGAGAGACCGAGACCTGCTACGCACGACTCTTTCGAGTATCGGCGATGCGGTTATCGCCGCGGATGCAGAAGGGGAATTGACCTTTCTAAATGCGGCGGCGCAGTGCTTGACAGGCTGGAATCAAGCAGACGCAGTGGGAAGAGCGATGTCGGAGGTCTTTGTCATCCGGAATGAGAGGACCCGGCAGCCAGTGGAGAACCCGGCCGAACGAGCGATCCGGGAAGGCGTTGTTATCGGCCTTGCCAATCATACGGTGCTGGTGGCCAAGGACGGGCGAGAAATCCCGATTGAAGATAGTGCGGCTCCAATTCGCGACGTAGGCCAGCGCGTGCTCGGAGTCGTGCTGGTCTTCCGCGATGTAACCGATCGGAGGCGGTC
>Ga0193743_1000998_pt1 | contig 21564 bp, 19 predicted proteins | sample L2c2metaG_FD_143038 | JGI IMG/M metagenome (GOLD analysis project Ga0193743, IMG submission 143038) | Soil microbial communities from a riparian zone of the East river system, Colorado, United States - L2c2 | ecosystem: Environmental > Terrestrial > Soil > Riparian zone | place: USA: East River... | reverse complement strand
GCTCTTTTCGCCGCGCGTCTACTGGCGGATGTTCGAATTGCACAATGCGGCCCTCTGGCCTCTGCAAGTGCTCGCGCTTGCCGCCGGCCTCATCATCATCCTGCTCGTCGCGTGGCGGCCGAGAAGCTCTGCACGGTGGCTCGCACTCATCCTCGCTATCCTTTGGATCTTCGTCGGGTGGTCCTTCCTGTGGAACCGCTACGCGACCATCAACTGGGCTGCCGCCTATGTCGCGCCGGCCTTCGCCGTTGAAGGCGTGTTGCTCCTCGTCTTCGGGCCTTTGCTCGACGGCCTCACCTTCGACCGGCGCGGGCTTGCCGGTTGGATAGGATATCTCATCCTTGCCTTCGCACTCGCCGGACAGCCGTTGCTTGCGCCGCTACAGGGACGTGGCTGGGCCTCGTCCGAGGTTTTTGGCATCGCACCGGATCCGACGGCGATCGCGACGCTCGGCCTTCTGCTCCTCGCCCGCGGCAGGCTTTTGCCATTGCTCCTGCCAATCCCCGTTCTCTGGTGCCTCCTGAGCGGCATAACCCTCCGGACGATGGGAGAGCCGCAAGCCTCACATGCCGCCCTGACGCTCGCCGCTGCAGCCTGGATCTCGACGATCATCCGTCAGCGCGGATCGCCTCCAACCGCGTGATGCACGCAAAGGACGACGTCCGAAGGACTTCCCGATGCAGCTTGCCGTGCGCGCCGGCAAAGCGAAACAGCAGCCAGGCCTCGCCGGCCGGCAGAGGCCGCCTTTCATGCGACGCTCGCGGTGCGTTGTTCGATCGCGCGGACCACCGCGACCATATCGGCATCTCCGAGACCCAGAGCTTGGGTCTCGCCGAAGAGAGCGTGGCAGACATCCAGGAGGGGCGAGGCGATTTCGGCCTCGCGCGCCGCCTCGGCGACCAGTCGGCTGTTCTTCAGAACATCGGAGATCGAAGCCTGCACAGCGAAGTCGCGATCGACCAGCTTGAGGCCCTTCACGCGTGACACACTGCTCGCCATCGGACCGGCATCGAGCACTGCAAGGAATTGCTGCATGTCCAGGCCATGTCGATCGGCAAAATGAACCGCCTCTGCGAGGCCGGTAACCATGGTGATCAGAAACAAATTGACCGAGAGCTTCATATTGAGCGCGCTCGGGACAGATCCGCATAGGATTGTCTCATGACACATCGGTTGGAGTAGCGGGCGAACTTGCTCCATGGCTGCGCACTCGCCAGCCAACATCGCCACGAGTTGTCCGGCCTCGGCGGGTTTCCTTGAACCAGAAACGGGAGCTTCGACATAGTTTCCCCCAGCCGCACGAATGTCGGCTTCGAGCCCGCGCGAATAGCCAGGCGAGGTCGTCCCCATGTGGACAATCGTGTGCTGAGCGACATTGGTGCCGAAGTCAGGTGTGCCACGGCCCAAGACCGAGTCAATCGCGGCGTCGTTGGCCAGCATAAGGATCACGACGTGTGTCTGCCTGAATACTTCGGCAGGATTCGTCGTCACTCTAGCCCCCGCTGCGCGAAGTTCCTCGCACTTGTCGGCAGAGCGGTTCCAGACAACGAGCGCCGATCCCGCTCGCGCCAAGTTGAGGGCCATGGGCTGTCCCATAACACCGAGACCGATGAAACCAAGGTCCATGCTTCACCTCGAGCCGACATTACTTGCCGCGACGTGGTCGGGTGTGCTGCCGCTGACGCGGTGGCCCACCTGGGAGCGCAGCACACGTGCCCAACGCTAATCCGCGGCGGCGCAGGGCGTCTTGAACGGTTGTGCAAAGCGGCGCTATCTGCTGCGGTGGTTTGCTCGCATTGGAAGCGCGGACCGAACGACAGCTTGTAGGACGCTCTGCTATCGTTGCGTGCCGGAACTGGCTCAAAGCCTACGCGCGCCCAGACAAGAAATCTCTGGTCGGTCATCCCACCACAATCGCGAAATCGCCGCCTCCGCTGCGCCACTCTCCGGCGCTAGCTCCCACGGAAAGCACGCGCGATCGCGGTAATTGCGGCAGCGGCTCCTATCATGAACGTGTGCGCGAATGTCGCTCATGGCGGGTAACCCGGACCTATCGCGGGCGTGACGGGACCGACGTGAACGGCCTGAAATCTATCTCTTCACGTGAAAGTGCAATCCGGCAATTGGCGAGGGGCCGTGACCTGACCTTGACTCGGTCAGTCGACCGAAATATGTTGAATTCGGTCGGTCGACCGAATTTATATTGAGTTTGGACCAATTGGGGGTTTCGCCAGTATCGCATCAAGGAGACATCGCCATGGGTGGTATCGCTTCAGTTCTATACGGTGTGCTCGCCTATCTGCTGTTCCTGGGCACGATCCTTTACGCCATCGCCTTCGTCGGCAATCTGCCGGTACCCAAGACGATCGACAGCGGCGAAATCGGTTCCCCGGGCGCGGCATTGGTCATCGATGCCCTGCTGCTGGGATTGTTTGCGATTCAGCACAGTGTGATGGCCCGCCCCGCGTTCAAGCTCTGGTGGACGCAGTTCGTGCCGCAGCCGGTCGAGCGGACAACCTATGTATTGCTCGCGAGTCTCATCCTGGTGCTGCTGTTTTGGCAGTGGCGGCCGATACCGCAGACGATCTGGTCGGTGACCCATCCAGCCGGCGTCGCCGCCATGCAGACGATTTTCTGGGTCGGCTGGGGCATCCTGTTCCTCAGCACCTTCCTCATCAATCATTTCGAGCTATTCGGCCTGCGCCAGGTTTATGCCCGGCTTGTTGGGCGTTCGCTGCCGGAACCGGTATTCAGGACGCCCTTCCTCTACAAGCTGGTCCGGCACCCGATCTATCTTGGATTTCTGCTCGCCTTCTGGGCGACGCCGTCCATGACCGCTGGTCATCTGCTGTTCGCGATTGCGACCACCGGCTATATCCTGCTCGGAATCTATCTTGAGGAACGCGATCTGATCGGATTGTTTGGCGATCAATACCGTCGCTATCGAGAGCAGGTGTCGATGCTGATCCCAATGCCCAGTCGAAAGCTCGCGGGCGACTCCGCCGAGACGCCGCCCGCGGGACTCAAACGCCCGTAACGGAAGCGCGATGTAAGCCTTAGTATGCAAGCATTGAGATGCAAGCTTGGGCGGCTCCTGAACAATTGGTCGATAAGCGGCTAGAGAGGGTTGAGATGGCGCGCGCGTTGGCAAAGAAGCCAGAGACCGGCACCACGTTGCTCGAGGCGGCCAAGAAGGTGCTGCGCCAGAACGGCTATGCCGGGTTGTCGACCCGGGACGTGGCCACAGCCGCGGGCGTGCCACTGAGCCAGATCCACTATCACTTCGGCTCCAAGCAGGGGATGGTGCTCGCGCTTTTCGAGTATCTCAACGCACAGCTGCTCAATCGCCAGAACGCGCTGTTTGGCGACGCGACGCTCAGGCTTTCGGAGCAATGGGATCAGGCGTGCGAATATCTCGAGGACGATATCGCTTCGGGATATGTGCGCGTCCTCCAGGAACTGATCGCCGCGAGCTGGGCCGATCCCGCGGTCGCCAAGGTCATTCGCGCCGGCATCATGGGATGGGTCGATCTCATCGTGGATGTCGCGCGCAAGGCCGAGCATAAGCTTGGCGGGCTCGGCCCGTTCACGCCCGAGGAGGCCGGGTCCTTTGCCGCCAACGCATTCATTGGCGGGGAAAGTCTGTATTTGCTCGGTCTCGAGAAGAAAGGCGCTCCCGTGCGCCAGGCACTGCGGCGCGTCGGCGATCTCATTCGCATTGCGGAAGATGCTTCATCGAAAAGGTGACGTCATGCGTGCAAAGCTACCCACCAAGGACGGGTTCGTCGAACGTGACGGCGTGAAGCTCTATTACGAAAGTTACGGCGACGGCCCGGAGACGATGGTGTTCGTGCCGCCCTGGGCCATCGTCCATTCGCGGATCTACAAGGCGCAATTGCCGTATTTCAGCGAACGCTTCCGCTGCATCACCTACGACGGCCGCGGCAACGGCAAGTCGGACCGGCCGGCGGATGTGACGGCCTACTCGCTGGATAATTACGTGGCCGACGCCCTCGCCGTCATGGATGCGACCGACGCGGGAAAAGCAATCCTCGTTGGCCTGTCCTTTGGTGGCTTGCTCGCTTGCGTGCTGGCCGCGCATCATCCCGAACGTCTGAAGGCCGCAATCCTGGTCGGAACGGTATCGAGCATCGGACCCGCCAACTACGCTTATCTGGCGAATAAGCATTTCGATACCAAACAGGAGCGGTTCGACGGGTGGAATAAATTCAACCGCGAGCACTGGCTGGCGGATTATCCCGACTTCGCCGAACACTTCGTTCGCAACATCCATTCCGAGCCGCACTCGACCAAGCAAATCGAGGATGGCATCGACTGGGCGGGCGACACCACCGGTGCCGTATTGGCAAAAACCGTCGACGCACGGACGATACCACCGCACTTCGATGTCAGCGAGGCGATGTACCGCAAGATCGGCTGTCCTATGCTGATCATTCACGGCGACAACGATCAAATCCAGCGCTGCGACCGCGCGAAAGCATTGGCCGAAGTCATAGGCGCGGAGCTTGTGACCATTCCGGGCGGCGGTCACAATCCTTTGGGTCGCTTTCCCGCAAAGGCCAACGCCCTGATCGTCGACTTCCTCGATCGCAAGCTCGGTATTGCCGCTCCCGGAAGGCGGGCGAGCCAGACGACAAGGACAGCCAAAAAAGCACTCTATCTCTCTTCACCCATAGGTCTCGGGCACGGGCGCCGCGATATCGCCATCACACGGGAATTGCGCAAGCTGCACCCGGACCTGCAGGTCGAATGGCTGGCGCAGGATCCCGTGACGCGCCTGCTGGAAGCGAGCGGCGAGCGCGTCCATCCTCTCAGCGCGCGGCTAGCAAGCGAGTCGCGGCACATCGAACTGGAGTCGGGCGAGCACGATCTGCACTGCTTCCAGGCCATTCGCCGCATGGACGAAGTGCTGATCGCGAACTTCATGATCTTCCAGGATGCGGTCGAACAGGGCGGCTATGACCTGGTGATTGCCGACGAGGCCTGGGATGTCGACCACTACTGGCACGAGCACCCGGAGTTGAAGAAAGCCAAGCTCGCCTGGTTCACCGACTTCGTCGGGTACGTGCCGATGCCTTCAGGTGGCTGCCATGAAGCGTTCCTGACGACCGATTACAACGCCGAGATGATTGAGCACATCGAACGGCATCCCGGCGTGCGCGATCGCGCTATCTTCGTCGGCGGGCTGGAAGACATTGTGCCGATGTCCTTTGGCAAGGATCTGCCGGCAATGCGGGACTGGGTGCCCGGGCACTTCGATTTCGCTGGCTACATCATTGGGGAGCACCCTCAGACATTCGGCCGCCGCGCCGACCTGCGCCGGAGTCTCGGCTATCGACCCGACGAGCGTGTGTGCATCGTCACGGTCGGCGGATCGGGCGTCGGCGCGCATCTGATCAGGCGCATTCTGCAAAGCTACCCAATGATCCGAGCCAAATTGCCTGAGCTGCGCATGATCGTGGTAGCCGGACCGCGCATCGACCTGCAGTCGCTCAACGCGCCGGCCGGTGTCGAAGTGCACGCCTTCGTGCCGAACCTCGACCGCCATCTCGCCGCGTGCGATCTGGCTCTCGTGCAGGGCGGCCTTACGACCTGCATGGAGCTGACGGCGGCCGGAACGCCGTTCCTCTATTTCCCGCTAAAAAACCATTTCGAACAGAATTTCCATGTCGCTCATCGTCTCGACCGCTACGGGGCCGGACGACGCATGGAGTTCGCCACGTCGACGCCGGACATGATTGCCGAAGCCGCGGTCGCCGCATTGCAAGCGCCGACCCGGTTCAAGCCTGTAGAGCCAGACGGCGCGGTGCGAGCAGCGCGCATGCTTGCAGAACTGCTTTAAGCTCAGCATCACGGATCAGGGAATTTGCCAATGATCGAAGAAGCGCGGGGACGTATCGACTACGACGAATGCGGGGTCGGTCCGACGGTCGTGCTGGTGCCCGGATCGTGCAGTACCGGCGCCGCGTGGCGACCGGTGATCGCCGCGTGGAATGGCCAGTTTCGTTGCGTGACCACGAGCCTGCTCGGCTATGGCGGAACCGCCGAGCGGCGCACCACCGGCGATGCTTCGATCGTGTACGAGGCCGAGGTGCTGGAATCGGTCATTCGCAAGGCCGGCGGCCGCGTACATCTGGTCGGTCATTCCTTTGGCGGCCTGGTGGCGGTGGCCGTGGCGCTCCGCAAACGGGTGCCCTTGGCAAGTCTGGTGATCGTGGAGGCACCGGCAGCAGAGCTGTTGCGAGACTGCGGAGAGGTTGAGCACTATCGCGCATTCGGCCAGATGACCGAGGCCTACTTCGCCAGCTTTGCGGCCGGCAACCTTGAAGCGATCGCCGACATGATCGACTTCTACGGTGGCGCCGGCACTTTCGCCTCTTGGCCCCAGCGGGTTCGCGGCTACGCCGTGGAGACGACGCCGGTCAACATCCTTGATTGGGCCAGTGCATATGGTTTCCCGCTGTCGGCGGCATCGCTGGCCGCCATCGACTTACCCGTCTTCGTCTGTCGGGGCGGCGCCAGCCACCCCGCCGTGCAACACGCCAACGCACTCCTCAGTGGGTGTGTGAACGGAGCGGCTCTCGCGACGATCAATGGGGCCGCACATTTCATGATCGCGACCCACGCCGACGAGCTAGCCCAATTGATCTCTGAACACGTTCACCGCGCTGAACCCAGACAGCGCGATCATTCCGAGCGAAACGATGCGCCCATGCCGTGACGCAACCGGCGCGCGGGGATGGCACGAAACTGACGTGCCATCCCGTCCAACGAATGTCCCGGTACTGAACGTCCCGGTTCAATCGAAAAGCGACTCAGTCATAAAAATTCTTGTGTCAGCAGCCAGACGCCCCATGCGAAAAATCCCACGCCCGCGATGCGCGAGAGCGCACGGCCAGCCGGAACGACCTTCTCAGCCAGCACGAAGATCGTAATCGCGGCGATCCAGAGCACGTTCATCACCCCGCCTACGAATAGCAGCGCCATCAGTGCCCAGCAGCAGCCGACGCAGTACATGCCGTGGCGGGCGCCGAGTACAAGCGCGCCGCGCGCGTCGCCGCGAAAGCCGCCATGGCGCTGAATGAACAACCACGGCGCCTGGCATTGCCGAAGGCACGCGTCCTTGAGCGGCATCCACTGATAAAGGCCGGCTGCGATCATGACGATGCCGCCGAACACCCCGCTAGCTCCAGCCATGGTCGGTGTGAGCAGGCTCGCCTGTTCCAGCCCCCATTGCGCCAACGTGGCGGCGAACGCGAACGCAATCCAGACGAGAAGATAGCCGGCTGCGAACCACCAGGTCGCGGCCAGCGCCATGGCTGAGTTCGCCGCCTGCCCACCGACACGTGCATACAGCAAGATCATGGGCGTAGCCGATGGGATCATCATGCCAATCATCATCACCGCCCACATGGCGAACACAAACGCGAACTCGATTGCGCTCCAAGGCGCAGTGGCCGGCTTCATCAGGCCCATGCCGGCGGGGATCATGCGAAAGCCGGACATGTCCATGCCGCCCATGTCCATGTCGGCGACAAGCCAGAGCACATAGCTCCAGGCCAGTGCTATCAGGATAATTAGCGTGGCGGTGACGAGCGCGCGATCGCGGCGCAGGATGGCCTCGAGCGTCGTACCGACCATGTCAGCTCAGCGCACAATGCCGCTTTGGCAGAGATGAATATCCGCGAATTGACCGTAGGAATCGGTGAGTTCAAACTTCATCGGTTGCGAAGCCTTGGTCCAGCCGCGCCCGATTTCAGCGAGCTTATATTCGAATCCGTTCACCATATCGATGCGAACCCGATGCTTCGCTCCCGTAACAGGATTAAGGATCGACTCGCCGCGGCCTTCCGTAACGCCTTGCACAAACAGTCGAGCTTTGCGCTCTGCGACGTCGACCTGAAACTCGATCGGAGCGAAGATCGGATCGTGCAGCTTTTCCAGCGTCGAGGCGAATACATTGAATACCGTCGCTCCCGGTTCGGTGTCCTGGCCGGTGATAATGCGCAACAGCACCCCCCGCTGTGCCTCGGTCGCGCGCTCGTCGACAACCACTGCCGCCTCACCCTTGCCTTCATGGATCGCGCCTGGCCAACGGAAAATCCCGATGAACTTCAGATCATCGAGCTTCGTGGAGCCATGATAGCCTTCTTCGATCTCGAAGCCGGCGACCGCCTGGCAATGTCCGTGGGTTGGCAATCCGTTGAATTGGCAGGGGCAACCGTAGGAGCAGTTGCAGTTGACGAATTCACGCCCCTTGATCATCCATTTGGTGTCGGCCATCGTTACCTCCCCGACCAATCCTTGGCCGCGAATATCACCCGCCAGCATCTGATGGTAACAGAATGGGGCCTTAGGAGAAAGCCGAACATTGTTTCATATGTAGTGCAAGCCGCTGATTTCTAAGTGGCTCTTCGTCTCCAATAAAATATCGCGATCGCAACCGGAATACCCAAATTTATCCAGGACAGGATATCCCACACCCCGTCGCCGAGCAGCGCGGATGCCAGCCCGACTCCGCTAATAACGGCTATCAGCAGCGGGGTTTGATAAATCCGGCTCGCCGAATTTACCGGCTTGCGGTCGACCCTCATCGGAGTTTTGCGTCGGCAGGGCGAGTGTGTGACTTAGGTCCGGGCGTCATCGGCAGATATGCCCGTGAAGAGAACCGCGACTTGGCAAACCACAGATAGATCCCGCTGACCAACACGATGATGGCCAGGAGATCGAGCAGTGCCCAGATGATCTTCAGAGGCAATCCGCCGTAATCGCCGAAGTGGAGCGGACGCGACACCTGGAGGAATCGCAGATACCACGGCACCTGCGGGGCCTCGATCGCGAGCGAGGCATCCGCATTGACAAGGACCGGCGTGAGCAAGCGCGCCGTCAGCGGGGAGTTTCCCTTGGTCCACACCACCAGATGCTGCGGACTACCAAAGCGGGCCGCTGTCGGCATCGTGACCGACGTGATCCTGGCATCCGGCAGATAAGCTCGGACGCGCTCGATCGCGGCATCGATGGACGGCGGCTTAGCGACCGGCTTTCCCTGGTAGGGCTTAAGCAGAACCGGCAGTGTTTGCGCGCGCCACATATCGAACAGCGGTATCGCCAATGTGTTGATGGTACCGGTCACGGCAACGACCAGCAGCCAGAGGACCGTCGCCATGCCCAGCAGGTTATGCAGGTCGAGCCATGTCACCCGCGGCGACGATCGATGCCTGATCGTTCCAAAGTCGATCCGCCGCATGAATGGGGCATAGACCACAACGCCGGACACAATCGACACGACCAGCAGAATTCCCATCGCCCCCAAAAACAATTCACCCGGCAATCCCGTGAACATGTCCTTGTGGAGCGTGAGGATGATGTCCATCACGTCCCGGTGCGGCATCTCCTCGCCCAGGATCGCCGTCGTGCGCTCATCGATAAGAAGTCGATGGAATTGCCCCGGCACCGGAATAGGCGTGGGCGACATGCCGACAACAACGACAAACGGGCTGTTTTCGCGCCGATTAACAAACAGCACGTGGTCCTGCGGGCGGACGCGCTGCGCAGCCTGGATGGCCTGATCGATCGGAAGCGTTTTCGTATCGCGCGGCAGGTCGGGCGCCTGCACCTCTGCCTCGAACAAATCGTCAGCGGCAGGCCGGTCACGCACAGCATCAGCAGAAAGACCATGCTGATGAGCGATGTCCAGGTGTGGATGCGCGTCCAGATTCTGAGCGAACGTATCCGCGCCATTGTTACCAGCGATAACTCGCAGTGGCCGTCACCACGCGGGGGCTGATGAACTGGCAGCCGCCGGTGGTGGTGCATATCGCCGTGCCATCATCAGCGATATTCCTGACATTGAGAGCCAAATTGATGCCCTTCTCCCGGCGATAGTGGATTCCTGCGTCAAACACAGTATATGCCGGATTGACCAGTATGTTCAGCTTTTCCATGTAGGACTCACCATTGTGGCGAACGCCGGCGCCGAATCCAAATCCGCTCAGAGGACCGGTTTGAATGGTGTAATCCAGATAGGCAGACGCAAGAGTCTTCGGAGTCAGCACGGGTACCTTGCCGACATCGCCGTTCGTGCTCTCCGTGATGATGACGTTCTGCACCGTGTAAGTCGTGATGAGGTTAAGGCCTGGCATCAGCTTTGCCAGCATCTCCAGCTCGATACCGCGCGAATTCACCTCGCCGGTCTGGATGTTGAAATTGATGTGCGCCGGATCCGGTGTGAGCACGTTTTTCTGGGTCAGATCGAACACGGCGGCGGTCACGAGAATATCGCGATTCGGCTGGAACTTGACGCCGCCTTCATATTGCTTCGATGACGTCGGCTTGAATGGATTGGAGTTGAAATCCACGCCAGTCGTCGGCAGGAACGATTCGGAGTAGCTGACATAGGGCGCGATGCCGTTGTCGAAGACGTAGGACAGTCCGGCGCGCTTCGTGAAAGCTGAATCGCTCGTATCTTGCGGTCTCGCCGTCCGGCGATCGAGCGTCGTCTGATCCGCGGAATCGAAGCGGCCGCCGAGCGTGAGGATCCAGTTTTGAAACTTGATCTGATCCTGCAGATAGACGCCGATCTGCTTCAAGTCCTGATCGATGCTTTGGAACAGGGTGCCGGGCGTGGGCACGGCCACGCCGTACACAGGCGTGATCCGGCTCAGCGAAGGCGCCGTTCCGTTGAACTGCCGGTTGTCGAGCCCGAAGGCCAGATAGTCGGTCCCGAGCAGCACGGTGTGATGAAGCGGTCCGGTCCACGCCTTGCCGATCAGGTGATTGTCGATGTTAAAGCTGTCAGTGCTCTCGAAGATCTGCCGCGCCACCCGCGGATAGACCGTTTGCGTAATCAACGGGTTGCCGGCAAAGGTCAGGAAACGGTAGTCCAGATCGACGTGACCGAACCGCGCCTTGGATCGAACGATCAGATCGTCGCTGAAGCGGTGCTCGAACTGATAGCCGATACGATATTGCTCCTGGTCGAATCTGTTGAAGGACGGATCGCCAAGAAACAGCGGCAGCGCGGTGACGTTGGTAATGGTGGCGCCCCTGAGCGTCGCCACCGACAAGGGAAACGCGTTGCCGGAGACATCGTGCTGATAATCGCTGAGGATCGTCAGCGTGGTGTTGGCGTTGGGCTGCCAGGTGACGGCCGGCGCGATATAGGCGCGGTCGTCCTTCACCTTGTCGGAAAAATGCGCGACCTGAGCGTTCGAGTCCCGCAACACGCCGGTGAGGCGGTAAAACAGCGTCGCATCCTTGTCGAGCGATCCGCCGACATCGAAGGCGCCCTGAAGCCGGTCGGCGGTACCGACCAGACCGACCACTTCGCCGAACGCCTCGCGCTGCGGCCGTTTGCTGATCAGATCGATCAGGCCGCCAGGCGCGTTCTGCCCGTAGAGAACCGAGCTCGGGCCTTTCACGACGTCGATTCGCTGCAACCCGTAGGTCTCGTTGCGAAATACCGAGAAGAAGTTCGTCGAATTGGCGGCGTCCCTCAGACCGTCGCGGTAGTTGCCGACGCCGTTGGTCTCGAAGCCGCGAATTTTGGCGTGATCGTAGCGGGGGTCCGTGCCGCTGGATTGGACCGCAACGCCGGCGGTGTATTGCAACGCCTGGGCCACGGTTTCGACGCCGCGCGCATCGAGATTTTCCCGGCTAATGACGGAAATCGACTGCGGCGTTTCGAGCAGCGGCGTGTCGGTCTTCGTTCCGCTCGCGCTAACACTCGGCACGAAGCCGCGCACCGGATCGGTGCCTCGCTCGAATGCGGAGCGTTGCGACGGCTGGGCCGGCTGCGCGACCCGTTGCGGCTGGGGCCGCGAACGACCGGTGCCAGACCGCCGCACTTCGCGCTGCGGACCCACCACGCGTCGGCCGGCGCCGGGTGCTTCGACAACCATCGGAGGCAATTCTCTCGCCGCCGGCGTCGCGTTCTGCGCTTTGGAAGAATCCGACGCTGCGATGAGGCCGGGAATAACGAGTGCCGTCGTCAACAACCATGTCGCGCAGCGGTGCCGTAAGGTAAAAGACGAGGCGAAAGGTAAGGCGAAAGAGTCACAAGCGTAGCCCTTGCCAAAATTGGCAATACTCATTTCATAATTCCCCAACGGTATACCGGACTACCGAAATTTTCAGTTACACATCAAGAAGAATCCGCCACCGAATACTTTCGACACGTTAGAAGTTCTCCAAGCTGTATTTAGAAATCTTCCAAAGATGTATTTGGCTATATGGCTTGGCGAATGATGCCGTTGCTTTGGAGAGCGTAACGACGAAGATGATCGCTGGCGGCCTTACAGATCATTTGATGGCTTGTCGTTCCGCGCAGATGTAAAAAGAGGCGGCGTGGCGCATTCAGGAATTCCAGTCGCCTCCCATCGGCTTGATCAATTCGGAGCCGTTATCATGAAAAGCAACGCTCGTTCCCTCGCTCTTGTTACCGGTGCATCCAGCGGCATCGGCGCCAATCTCGCACGTGAACTGGCCAAAGACGGTCACGATCTGATCCTTTCCGCACGGCGTGTCGAGCCGATGCAAGTTTTGGCCGAGGAGCTCAAGGCCGTCAGCTGCAACTCCATCGTCATTGCTGCTGATCTCAGCAAAAGCGGCGCCGCCGCTGCTCTGGTTCGAGACATTGAAACGCGGGGTTTGACGGTCGACGTGCTGATCAACGCCGCTGGCTTTGGTGCGAACGGCCGGTTCGACGCGTCCGATCCGCTCAGGATCAGCGAGATGCTGCAAGTGAACGTCGTGGCGCTGACCGAACTGACTCGGATACTGCTTCCCGGCATGGTGAGCAGGCGCAAAGGCCAAATCATGCTGGTGGCCTCCACGGCCGGATTTCAGCCCGGTCCGCAAATGGCGGTGTATTCAGCGAGCAAGGCCTACGTGCTCAGTTTTGGCGAGGCGATTGCCTTCGAGCTGCAGGACAGCGGCGTTACCGTCACGACGCTGTGCCCCGGCGCCACCGACACGGAATTCGCCCGGGTCGCAGATGCCGGAAGCTCGGCGCTGTTCAAGGGCGCCCTGTTCCCGGTGATGCAGCCAAGTGAAGTCGCGCGGATCGGCTATCAGGCTCTTAAGGCCCGTCGCCGTGTCGTGATCGCCGGTTTCGTCAACAAGATCATAGCGACCTCCGCCCGGCTCTCACCATCGTTCGTGTCGCTGCGAATCGCCAATTGGATGATGTCGACAGGCAGATGAAATTGACCGGCTAACCGATCGTTTCGGAAATTATTGCCGGAGCATGATCAGCGGATCGGCGCTGTCAGGCACCCGCCGCCACTGCGCATTGTCGTCGGCCTCGAAGCGCCAGACCTCGCCGCTGTCCGACATCAGCAACAACTCGCCGCGCTCCAGCCGCCACACCGTCGGCGCAAACACCACGACCGCCTGATCGCAGCGTGGCTTGAGGAAGACCTGAAAATTATCAGGAGTTGCTTCGGTATTGGTCAGGGTCAGGCCGCAGACCGGGCGGCCACTGCCGCGAACCATCGACCAGTCGCCGATCATCTGATCCATCGATTTGGCGAGCGAGCGCGCGGCGGCAAGGTTCTGCAAGATGTAGATGCCCTCGCCGGTTCGCAGGCCTTCGAAAATTCCGCTTTCAACCTCGGTAAAGTCGATCACGGGCTGTCCCGCGGCATCCTGCAGCCGCACGATATCCAATCCCCGAACATTCCAGGCCGTGATATTCTTGGTGAATGGCAGCGCCGCCGCGCAACCGGGTTCGAGTTCAAGCTTCAGGCCCTGCGCCGTCGCATCGCTCTTCAGCGTGACGACGCAGGTCTTGCTGCGTTCGGTGGTCGAGAGCTCCCATTGGCCGACCATTTCCTTTTTTAAGGTAGCCGCATCCTGCGACCGCGCCGGCGATCCCCAGCCGATCGACACCAAAAGCGCCGCAAGCGCGAAGCCAGACCGGCGTCCTGTCATCAGCGACCCTTCACAGGCGTCTCCGCAACCGGCGTCAGTGGAGCCTTGCCAGCAAACCAGGCTTTCAGATTGTCGACCACCAGCTGATCCATGGCATTGCGGGTGACCACGGAAGCCGAGCCGATGTGCGGCAGCAGCACCACATTCTGCATGGAGCGCAATTCGTCCGGCACGGTCGGTTCTTTGGCGAACACATCGAGCCCCGCGGCCAGAATGGTCCCCGACTTGAGGGCGGCGATCAGGGCCGGCTCATCGATGACCGAGCCGCGCGCCACGTTGATCACAACGCCGCGCGGCCCCAGCGCCTTCAAGACATCGGCGTTGATCAGATTGGCGGTCGCGGCGCCGCCGGGGATGATGACCACCAGCGTATCGACCGCCTTCGCCATCTCGATCAGGTCCGGATAATGCTTGTACGACACGCCGGCCGCCGGATTGCGCGAATGATAGACCACAGGAACGCGCGAGGCGTCGAGCCGGCGTCCGATCGCCTGGCCGATCCGGCCCATGCCGACCATCCCGACCTTGCGATCCCTGAGCGAGCCGACACTTAGCGGATAATTTTGCGTCATCCAGAGGCCGGAGCGCAGATAGCGGTCGGCCTTGATGAACTCGCGCAAGGTCGCGATCAAAAGCCCCAGCGCGACGTCGGCCACCTCTTCGGTCAGCACATCCGGCGTGTTGGTGACGACGACATTGTGTTCACGTGCGTAAGTGGAATCGACGTGATCGTAACCGACGCCGAAGCTGGAGATGATCTCCAGCTTCGGAAAATGTGCCAGCGCGGTCTTGTCGGCCTGCACTGTGTGATAGGTAACCGCGATGCCGCGGATTTTCGCGGCGACGGCCGGAGTCAGTCGCTCAAGGTCGTGCTTGGTCTCAAAAGCATGCAGGACGAACTGATCGGAAAATCCGTTGTCGAGGATTGGCCTGCTCGGCCCATAGATCAGCAAATCGATTTTATCGGAAGAAATATTCCCCGCAACCATCAGTTTTCCTTTCCAAGCGCACTCTCGTGCCAGCGTCGTAACACCAAATGTGAGGCTAGCGCGAGCAGCACATAAATGACAATTCCGGCGGCGGAGAGCAACAGCAACGCGGCGAACATTCGGGGAATGTTGAGACGATAGCCGGATTCCGCGATTCGATAGGCTAGGCCGGAGCCCGCACCGGCGGAGCCTGCCGCAATCTCGGCGACCACGGCGCCGATCAACGACAGGCCACCTGCAATCCGCAGTCCGCCAAGGATAAACGGCAAGGCGGAAGGCAATTTGAGATAACGCAGTGTCTGCATCCGCGACGCGTCATAAAGTTGAAACAGGCCGGCCAGATTGCGATCCACCGAATTCAGCCCAAGCGTGGTGTTGGACAGCACCGGAAAGAACCCAACGATCCAAGCGCAAACGACGACGGCGGTCTGCTGCGGGAGATAGATCAGCAGCAGCGGTGCGATCGCAATGACCGGTGTGACCTGCAGGATCACCGCATAGGGAAACAGCGAATATTCCAGCCATTTCGATTGATTGAACAATAGCGCCAAGGCGATGCCGCCGAAGGCTGCGGCAACGAACCCTTCGAGCGTGGTCAGCAAGGTGACCAGCAGCGATTGCGACAGCACCGGCCAGTCGTCGACCAGCGTTCGGAACACCGCACCCGGTCCGGGCAGGACATAGGGCGGAATATCGTTAACGCGCACCACGAGCTCCCATATCGCGACTCCCGCCGCAAGTACGACAATGGGAAGCAGGATTCGGACAAGACGAACGACAGAGCCCTCCGGCGCACCTTGTTCGGCAGATAATGGCGGTGTTTGCAAAGAGCTCATCAACCGGACTTCCCGGGATGCAACGGCGCCAGCGCGTTCGAGACCTTGCGGCAGTAGCCGGCATACTCGGCCGAGGTTCGAAAATCCTCGCCCCGCGGTTCAGCAGCGTCGATGCGAAACTCCGCACCGATGCGTCCGGGCCGCGATGTCATCACGATCACCCGCTGGGACAAATACACCGACTCGAACACGGAATGCGTGACGAAGACGATGGTCTTGCGCAAATTGCGCCACAGTGAGAGCAGATCGTTGTTGAGTCGGAAACGGGTGATCTCGTCGAGCGCGGCAAACGGTTCGTCCATCAAGAGGATATCCGGATCGGTGACCAACGCGCGCGCCAGCGAAACCCGCATCTTCATGCCGCCCGATAATTCACGCGGGTAGGCGTCGGCAAACTCCGTAAGCCCCACCTGCGTCAACGCCTCGCTGACGCGCGCGTTCGCCGCAGCAGCGGGTGCATGCGCCAGTTTCAGCGGCAGCCGCACATTCTCCCGCACGCTGGTCCACGGCATCAGCGTCGGTTCCTGAAACACAAAGCCGATGGAATGCCCTGCCCGTGCCTCACCGGCACGATGTGAAACGCGGACAGTGCCGGAGGTCGGCGCGTTGAGGCCTGCGATCAGCCGCAAGGCCGTCGACTTCCCGCAACCCGACGGTCCGAGCAGGGACACGAACTCGCCCCGGCTTACGTCAAGGTCCAGCGGCCCCAGCGCTATCACGCCGCTGTCATAGACCTTGGTGACACCGCGCAGGCTCACCGCGAGGCCCGCCGTACGGGCGTCGATTTCGGACAAGGCTGCGGGCTCGACCATCGCGCCTCTAGTTCTTTGGCCGCAGATCGAGGCCGACGCCCCTGTTGGTAAAGCGAAGCGTGTAAGACTTGCGGAAGTCGATGTCGCGGCGTACCACGCCGGCCCGCACCATTTTATCGAAGAAGCTTCCGACCCGTGCATCGCTCATGGCGCCGATACCGTCGCGCAAGGTATCGCCGGAATCGACGATTCCATGCTCCTTCATCTTGGCGACGGAGTAGGCAAGCAACTCGTCGGTCATTTCCGGATTGAGCTTCTTGATCATCGCGTTGCCGGGCGCGTTGTCGCCGTACAGATAATGGTACCAGCCGACAATCGAAGCGTCGACGAAGCGCTGAACCAGATCCGGCTTGTTGTCGATGATCTCGCGGCGCGTCTCGATCAAGGTAGAGTAGGTGTTGAAACCATAGTCTGCCAGCAAGATGATCCCCGGCTTGAATTTAGCCGATTTTTCGATCGCGAACGGCTCCGAGGTGACGTAGCCCTGCATCGCGCTTTGCTTGTTCGCGAGAAACGGCTGCGCATTGAACGTGTAAGGCCGGACCTTCTCCTCGCTGAATCCATACTCGGACTTCAGCCATTGAAAATAGCTTGAGATTCCTTCCTTCGACACGAACAGCGTCAGCGGCTTGAGGTCTTCCAGCTTCGCGACCTTCGATTCCGGATGGCTCAGGAAGATCTGCGGATCCTTCTGGAAGATGGCGGCGACCGTCACCACCGGCACGTTGTTGGCGACCGCATCGAATGACATTAATGTGTTCGCGCTCATGAAGAAGTCGAGCTTGCCGGCGATCAGCAGAATGCGATTGTTGTCGTTTGGGCCGCCGGGCACGATGGTGACGTCGAGCCCGTAGTTCTTGTAGGTGCCGTCGGCCACGGCCTGGAAAAATCCGCCGTGCTCAGCCTCGGCGACCCAGTTGGTTCCGAATGAGACCTTGTCCAGTGCGGTTTGGGCACCTGCGGACGTGATCGCCATAAGAACGGCGGTAAGGACGGCGGTTAACGCTCGCAGCAAAAAGACCGGGTTCATGATTGGACTCCGTCGATCGTTCCGGCCCATGATAGGAAGCACAGTACCGGACGTTGGTTGCGTCCTCGGAATGAAGACAAACTACCTTGCAAATCCATCTAAAGAAACGTTTCGCACGATGACTTCGACCGCTCCTCCCCGTGATTGGACCGACATCCACTGGCCTGATATTGCCGGAGCCGGGCAGGCGCGATGGATTGCAGTCTTGCCGGTGGCGGCAACCGAACAGCACGGTCCGCATTTGCCTGTTGGCACCGACGTCATGATTGCGCAAGCCTATCTTGCCCGGGTGCGCGAACTTCTGCCTGACACTATTCCCGCGACGTTCCTTCCGCTTCAGCCGGTCGGGATTTCCACCGAACATATCGGATATCCGGGCACGCTGACGCTGCCGACGGAAATTGCACTGAAGACATGGACGGCGCTCGGCGAATGCGTCGCGCGCGCAGGCATCAAAAAGCTCGTCATGGTCACCAGCCATGGCGGTAACAGCGCGGCCATGAGCCTTGTCGCACAGGATCTGCGCGCGCAGCACGGCCTGCTCGCGGTCACCACGGGGTGGTCTCGCTTCGGCGCACCGGAGGGATTGTTTTCAGCGGAAGAATTGCGTCATGGCGTCCATGGCGGCGCGGTCGAGACATCGATCATGCTGGCGCGATATCCGCAGCATGTGCGTAACGACCGAATCGCCGATTTTCGTCCCAACAGCATTGCGATGGAAAAAGATTATCGCTGGCTTGCCGCACACCGGCCGGCGCCGTTCGCGTGGCAAGCCCAGGACCTTCACTTAAGCGGCGCCGCCGGCGATGCGACACAGGCATCCGCGGAGAAGGGCCAGCGCCTGCTCGACCACGGCGCGCGCGCGTTCTGCGAATTGCTCGCCGATGTCGATAAATTCGATCCGGAAACGCTTTCAACCGGCCCGAGGGGCTGACGCCCGGCCTCTAACCATCTGTAATTCTTATCAAATCGTGTCGCCTGCAAATTTCCGGGCGCAGTTCGAACCGGATTCGAAGACGCGCCGTCCAACTGGCATGCGGACCAAAACGGACCGCGCTTATCCGGATGGAGTTTCTTAAATGTCGATCAAAACCAAAATTGCCGCTCTCGCCCTCGCTACCCTCGCCGTTACCGGCACCATCGCATCCACCCAGGCAGAAGCCAAAGGCCTCGGCTGGGGCATCGGAGCCGGTCTCATCGGCGCCGCCGTGGTCGGCAGCGCGATCGCCGCTAGCAACGACGGCTACTATCATGACGGCTATCGCCGCTGCGGCTGGGTTCGCCAGTTCGATGCGTTCGGTAACTACATGGGCCGCATTCGCACCTGCAACTACTGACGATCGACTGAATGGATTTCTGTTGACGCGTTTTCTTGACGCGAACCGGCATCCACTCGCATCAAGTGAGGGGCAGGCTTTCGCTCGAAAACGCTTTGATCGTGGATCCTGCGTCCGGCACGGGCACCTCATCCACCCCGTGCCGCACCCGACCCGCCCGGTTGTCCCCCCGGGCGGGTCATCTTTTTTGATTCAACGGGAAGCATTCCGGAAGCCGTGTTGCACGCACGCCACTAAACGATGCCATTCAACAGGTGTCCGCCTTGAACCTTCTTGCAACTGCGAATTACTTGCAATAAAGACAAGGAATGAACTCCTCCCTCCCTTGATCTGGCTTTTGACCGTAATGATCGGCGAATCCAGACCAACGGGGCGGCGGATCGGTTGTTTGATTTCATTTCTTTGATGGCAGCGCACCGGCATGATTGCAGTGATGACGAAAAGTACCGCCGCAACTCCTGTGCCGGGATCCCATCCGATGAAGCGCTGCAGCCGATCCTGGGAGTACGTACTCGCTGGCGTCGGGCTCGGCATGCTCGCGCTCGAGCACCCGGCGATTGCCGCCGACGTCAGCATCCCTGTCAAAGCTCCGCATATCCAGTCGGTTTTCGATTGGACAGGGCTCTACATCGGCGTGCATGCCGGCTTCGGCCGCGGCTCTTCAAGCGCAGTGCTCAACGATCCGGCGACCGCAGCAACCACGAGCACCTTCGGCGGTATGATTGGCGGCCTGCAGGCCGGCTACAATGTTCAACTGCCATCGGGGATGCTGCTCGGGGTCGAAGCCGATATCACCTTTCCAAATTATCTCACCTCGAATTCGATAATATCGACGTTGACGACGGCCCAGTCCGAAGTCATCCACCAATCGGACTATGTCGGGACCGCGCGCGGCCGCTTCGGCTACGCGGCCGGTCCGTGGCTGGCCTACGTCACCGGCGGGCTCGCATGGGCCGGCGAACGCTTTATCAATACGCCCGCCATCGGCAGCGAAGAAAAGGAATTGAACGTTCGGCTCGGCTGGGCCGCCGGGGCCGGCGTGGAATATGCCTTCGCTCCGCATTGGAGCCTGCGGCTGGAATATCTCTACAGCGAGTTCGAGAAAGCCGACATCCGCTTTCCATCGTCGACCCAGCATGCATCGACGCTGGATTTCCAGTCGCTTCGCGTCGGCCTCAACCGCAAAATCGACTGGCCGGGATCGGGTAACCTGACGCCGAAGACATCGCTGACCGACCCCGAATCCGATCGCTGGGAAATCCATGGTCAAACCACTTATCTGGGGCAAGGCTATCCGCGATTTCGTGCGCTCTATACCGGCCCGAACAGCCTGACACCGGCGCCGCAGGCACAGGCGACCTGGAGCAATGGTCTCTACCTGAACGCCCGGCTGTGGGAAGGTGGCGAGGTCTACTACAACCCCGAACTGCTGCAGGGGTTCGGATTGAACGACACCGTCGGCGCCGCGGGATTTCCCAACGGCGAAGCGCAGAAATCAAACTTCCCCTACCCGCATTACAACACCTCGCGGCTGTTCCTGCGCCAGACCTTCGGCTTCGGCGGCGAGCAGGAAGAACTTGCCAGCGGACCGGGCCAGTTGGCCAGTAAAGTCGACGTCTCGCGGCTGACGCTTCAGGCTGGCAAATTCGCAGTCCTGGATGTTTTCGACGGAAATTCCTACGCCAAGGATACCCGCAAGGACTTCATGAACTGGTCGATGTGGGCGCCGGGCGCCTTCGACTATTCCGCGGACAGGGTTGGCCTTACGTATGGCGCCACTGCGGAACTCAATCAGAAGCAATGGGCATTGCGCTCGGGCTATTTTCTGATGCAGTCGGTCTCGAATTCGAACAGCTTCGACAGCAGAGTTCTTGAGCGCGGCACCTACGTGCTCGAACTGGAAACGCGCTATTCGCTGTTTTCCCTGCCCGGCAAGCTACGGACCATCGCCTGGCTCAACAGCGCGTTTTCAGGAAGCTACCGCGAAACCCTGAACAATCCGGCGTTCAATCTCGATATCGCGCAGACCCGCACCGGCCGGATCAAATATGGCTACGTGGTCAGTCTCGAACAGGCGTTGACCGACGACGTCGGATTGTTCGGCCGCTGGAGTTGGAACGACGGCAAGACCGAGATCATGGCGTTCACTGACATCGATGCCAGCCTCTCGCTCGGCCTTTCAATCAAAGGCGCCAAATGGGGCCGGCCTGACGATGTGATCGGGATCGGCGGCGCGATCAACGCGCTCTCCAAGGACCATCGCGACTTCATCGCGGCAGGCGGGCTCGGCGTTCTGATCGGCGATGGCCAGCTCAACTATCGGCGCGAGCGAATCCTCGAAACCTATTATGCGCTCGCGCTCAACAAGCAGCTCACCCTGACCGCCGATTATCAGCTGATCACCAACCCCGCCTACAACGCGGATCGCGGGCCGGTTCATGTCTTCTCAGGCCGCTTCCACGGCGAGTTTTGAGCTATTTGCACCGTCATTCCGAGGCGCGCGATAGTGCGAACCCGGAATCTCGCCATGATCGATCATCGCTGGATTCCGGGTTCGACGCTGCGCGTCGCCCCGGAATGACGGCTCCTACCCCGCCGCCGCAAAAG
>Ga0193743_1000997_pt1 | contig 21572 bp, 21 predicted proteins | sample L2c2metaG_FD_143038 | JGI IMG/M metagenome (GOLD analysis project Ga0193743, IMG submission 143038) | Soil microbial communities from a riparian zone of the East river system, Colorado, United States - L2c2 | ecosystem: Environmental > Terrestrial > Soil > Riparian zone | place: USA: East River... | reverse complement strand
GTGTGACTTCTTTCGGGAGTGGGATCGAGTCGAAGGGGGCGGGTTTGATCAGGAGCGGACGAGGCGTGCGATGGCCGCTGAGGCTTCGCTGATCTTCTGTTCGGCGACGTCGCCGCCTTGGTGGACGGCGTCGCTGACGCAGTGGGTCAGATGTTCGTCGAGCAGCGCCAGCGCCACGGACTCGAGTGCTTTGGTGGCGGCGGAGATCTGGGTGAGGACGTCGATGCAGTAGGCGTCGCTGTCCACCATCCGTGCCAGACCCCGTATCTGCCCCTCGATACGTCCGAGCCGCCTCAAGTGGGCATCCTTGGAGTCCAGGTATCCCGGTGCGGTGTGTTCCATGACCTCTCCTCGTGTCAATACCCCAGGGGGGTATGTATGTCAACGACTATACCCCCAAGGGGTATTCCCTCGTCAAGGGCCGACCGGCCGTCCATGGCCCGCGCGTGGGGTTCGTCGCCGGCGCTGGCCGCGAGGCGGCCGAGATGTCTTTGCCGAGTGTGCGCTCAGCGCGCCAACCGGACCACTGCCGTCTGCGCGGCAACATCCGCTGCCACCCTCGATGGGTTGCTGGCCACGCAGATCTGGTGAGGCGCGGTGCTAGCGCAGAGCAGAACCCATGCCCGTCGTCGGTGTGTCGTCGGGAGCGCACCTGACCACGGGGGCGGGCCGCGCGTGGAGGTGCGCTGCGCCGCCGCCCGGCTAGTAGGAATCTACGTACCTACGCCGTAGAACTGCTGGTGGCGGCCCGTTCTGGCGGCGGGCCCGCCAAGGCCCGCGAACTCCCGTACGAGGGGTCCCGAGGGCCGCATAGGGCTCTGAGCTGCATCTATCACGCCAAGCTCGAACCTGATTGCAAGTTGATCACGAGATGGCCTCAACACTTTGGGGTCGCGGAGACGACTTGGCGCGCTGCTACAGTCGAAGCATTGTGAGGATCAATGACGCCCGCACGACGCCGTGGTGGCGGCCCGCGATCGCCTTGGCGGCGGTTGTGTGGGCGCTGGTCGTGGCCGCGGAGATCGCGGCGCCGTCGGTCGGCGCCTCCTCGCCGCATTTACCGCACACGTTGGCGACGTCATCGGGTGCGGAGTTTGCTGTCGTCAATGATCACCTGCACTTCGAGGACGGTTCGTCACCGCTCGCGCCGCCGGCATTCAGCACGGCGATCGTGCCCCGCGGTGCGGCCGCCGCATTGGTTGCGCTCGGCGTATGTGCCGCTGCGGCGGTCCTCTCGAGCTTTCTGACCCGACCGACGGTGGTGCCGGTTCGCGGTCCGCCCCGCAGAAGCGTTCTGGGCTTGACGGGTCGCGATCTGGCGACCCGCTTGTGCGTCGACCGCCGCTGACAGGTCAGCGCCAGGCCGTTGCGACGAAGACGCAACGGCCGGTGGCCGCTGTCCACGTCCGCTGCCGCGCTGTCGCGGCTTCGATGCAGAAGCGACGATCCCATGAACTCTGTCCTGTCCCGACACACCCCCGATCTGCACGCGTTCCGCCATTCCCGGCTCGGCACCAACCGCGCGCCGAGCGGCATGGTCGGACATACCCCGGTGCTGTGGATATCGGCCCCCCTCAGTGCCCCTGACCGCGGGTTCTGGGCCAAACTCGAGTCGTCGAACCCCGGTGGTATGAAGGACCGACCGGCGATGCACATGGTCGAGCGGGGCCGCGCCCGCGGAGATCTGCGCCCCGGGGCGCAGATCGTCGAATCCACCAGCGGCACTCTGGGTTTGGGTCTCGCGTTGGCGGGCACGGTGTACCGACATCCGGTGACCCTGGTGACCGACCCCGGGTTGGAACCGATCATCGCCCGCATGTTGAACGCCTACGGTGCCGACGTCGAGCAGGTCACCGCGGCGCACCCGACCGGCGGGTGGCAGCAGGCTCGGCGCGACCGAGTCGCGGAGCTGCTGGCCGCGGATCGCGGCGCGTGGCATCCCGACCAGTACAACAATCCCGACAACGTCGACGCCTACGAACCCTTGGCGCTCGAGCTCGTCGCGCAGCTGGGTGAGATCGACGTCCTGGTGTGTTCGGTGGGCACCGGCGGGCACTCCGCCGGCATTGCGCGCGTGCTGCGCCAGTTCAACCCCAACCTGCGACTGATCGGCGTCGACGCGATCGGGTCGACCATCTTCGGTCAACCGGCAGCGTCGCGGCTGATGCGGGGCCTCGGTTCGAGCATCTACCCGCGCAACGTCGACTACACGGCCTTCAATGAGGTGCACTGGGTGGCACCGGCTGAGGCGGTGTGGGCATGTCGCACCCTGGCATCCACGCACTACGCCAGTGGCGGTTGGAGTGTCGGTGCCGTCGCTCTCGTCGCCGGCTGGGCTGCAGGCAATTACTCTTCTGATACGACGATCGCCGCGGTGTTCCCCGACGGCCCGCAACGCTATTTCGACACCATCTACAACGACGAATACTGCCGCGATCACGGACTTCTCGATGTCGGTCGCCCATCTGCTCCAGAGGTCATCGACCATCCGCATGACGGGGTGGTGCAATCGTGGACGCGGTGCACGACGACGCCTGACCCGGTGACGGCGGCACTGCCGTGACGTTGTGGACGCAGTTCCGTAGCTACGACCTACCCAGCCGGATGCTGATGATCAATCAGTTCGGCATCAACGTCGGCTTCTACATGTTGATGCCGTACCTCGCCGGCTACCTCGCCGGCCCGCTCGGGCTGGCCGCGTGGGCGGTCGGGTTGGTGCTGGGTGTTCGCAACTTCTCCCAGCAGGGCATGTTCATCGTCGGCGGCACCCTGGCCGATCGCCTCGGCTACAAACCGCTGATCGTGGCCGGGTGCCTGTTGCGCACCGGCGGGTTCGCTCTTCTGGTCGTGGCTCAATCGCTGCCGGCTGTACTGATCGCCTCGGCGGCAACTGGTTTCGCGGGGGCCCTGTTCAATCCCGCGGTGCGCGCCTACCTGGCCGCCGACGCCGGCGACCGGCGCGTCGACGCGTTTGCACTGTTCAACATCTTCTATCAGGCGGGGATTCTGCTCGGCCCGCTCGTAGGATTGGCGCTCATCGCGTTCGACTTCCGGGTCACCGCAGCGGGCGCAGCGGTGGTGTTCGCGGCACTGACCGTAGCGCAGCTGTTTGCGCTGCCGCAGCATCACGGCCGGCCCGTCGCCGAGAGGGCCTCGGTCGTTCAGGATTGGCGGGTTGTCATCGCCAACCGGTCGTTCGTGTTGTTCGCCGTGGCCATGATCGGGTCCTACGTGCTGTCGTTCCAGGTGTACCTCGCCCTTCCGCTGCAGGCGTCGGCCCTGGCGCCGAACTCCGCGGCCGTGCTGGTGGCGGGCCTGTTCGTGGTGTCCGGGCTGGTGGCCGTCGCCGGGCAGCTGCGCATCACTCGCTGGTTCGCGAGCCGATGGGGTCCGGGGCGCAGCCTCGCGATCGGGATGGTCATTTTGGCGTGCGCGTTCGTGCCGTTGACCGTGGTGCCCGACGGCGAGCGGTTCGGGCTGGCGCCGGCGGTGGGTGCGCTGCTCGTCTCGGCGGCGCTGCTCGCCGTCGGGTCGGCCGCGGTGTTCCCATTCGAAATGGACACCGTCGTGTCGTTGGCCGGCGGGAAGCTGGTGGCTACCCACTACGGGTTCTACAACACGATCGTCGGCGTCGGCATTCTGGTCGGCAACCTGGCAACCGGGTCGGTGCTCAGCGCCGTCCGTCGGATTGGGTTCAGCGAAATACTTTGGGCCGCTTTGATTCTCGTCGGTGTCATCGCTGCGTTGGCGATCGACCGCTTGGACCGCGCCGGGCGGCTGCGGCCTCCCAAGGGTTCCCTGGAGGATGGCGGCGTGTCGTCGCGGCGTTCGCGCGGGTAGCGATTCACACCCGCACTCGGGAGGCCGTCTCGTTGGGTGCGGCCGGTGAGCGGCTTGGGTGCCCCGACCGTCGACGGGTGCTCGACGGGCTGGCGGCCCGTCGAGCACCCTGCACGGCTGGTCAGCTCTGGCCGAGCATGCCCCGCATCTGTGCGATCTCCGCCTGCTGATTGGCGATGATGGCATCCGCCAGTTTCTTGGCGTCGGGGTTGGTGCCGTCGCGCAGCTCGGTGTTGGACATGTCGATGGCTCCGGTGTGGTGATCGATCATCATCTGCAGCCACATCTGGTCGAACGCCGCGCCTGACAGTCCGGTGAGGGTGTTCATCTGCTCGGCGCTCATGATCCCCGGCATGCCCGTATGGCCCGACACCGACGGTGCAGGCTTGCCGAAGCTTTCCAGCAGATCGGTGAATTGGGCCATCTCGGGGGCCTGCGCCTTTTCGATGTTCTGGGCCAGGGTGATGACCTGCTGGTTCTGCGACCGGCCGGGAACCAGCTTCGCCATGTCGATGGCCTGAGCGTGATGGGGATACATCATCTGCAGAAACGTCACGTCGGCATCGTTGAAGTCGCTGCGGGTGGCGCTGGGGGCCGCTGATGCCGATGAGCCGCCGTGGTCCATTCCCGGCATCGATCCGGTCATCCCGGTCGAACTCGAGGTGGTCGGCGGCGTCGAGGTGCTAGACGTGTCGCTGCTACAGCCGGCGACTGTGAGGGCTGCCGAGGCTGCGGCCGCGATGGCGACGGTTTTGACGGTGGTCGTGAAGGTGAACATGGTTTCCTTTACAAAGTGTCGAAAGAGGGAGGATCGGAACAGGTTTCGACCGGTGACCTGCTCGCAAGAGCGCGGCCACGCGGGAGCGCCTGTCAGACCCGCAGTATCGACAGTTCAGAAAGGGTGAGCACCGTCCAGGGCGGCGCGCGTTGACGACGCCGACACCGGCGACGCAATTGCGGGGCGATCAGCATCACGCGGTTGCTGCCGACCCAGCACAACAGCGCCAGGCCGGCAAGGACCGAGAGGGCGGTCATGATGAACACGCAGGCGTGCAGTCCGGTGTGCTGCTGACCGCAGCTGTCGGCGTCACACGGCGTGGTGGTGGGGTCGGCGTGTCCGCCCATAGCGTGGTGCTCGACGGTGGTGGGGGTGCTGGAAACGGCGTGGTGGCCGAGCGTGAAGCTGACGGCGTGCATGGTGACGATGCCGCCGAGCAGCGCCGTCAGCAGAAGCAATCGCGCTAGGGTCGGCAGCGGAGTCACACTGCGCACCTCAGCCATGTCGTCATCATAGCGAGCAGGAGGGACATACCCCAGTGGGGTATAGCATCGTGGGTGTGAAACAGCCTGAGCCGGGTCCCGCGGCCGCGACGAGGTCAGCGATGCCGCCGTCCCACGGCAGGCTGCGCGCTCCATCAGCGGTGACTGCCCGCTCCGTGGCCGGCCTGGCCGGGGCTGCCGTGCTGACCGCGGTACTCGCGGCCTGCTCCAGTCAGCAGTCTCCGCGCGGGGAATCGGCAGCCACCACGGCGGCGTCGGTGTCCTTCGACGCCCCGCTCACGCATCTGCACGGTCTGCATCACGCCGCTGCGGGAAGACTGCTGGCCGGAACTCACCACGGGCTGTTCTCGATCGACCCGGCCACGGGCGCGACCTCGCGGGTCGGCGACTCCGACGACGACTTCATGGGGCTGGCCGGCGCTTCCGGCACCGACAACCTGGTGTCCTCCGGTCACCCCGGCCCGTCCAGTGACGCCGCGAACCCACTCGGTTTGCGCGCCAGCAGTGATGGCGGCCGCACGTGGGCGACCCGGTCGCTGTCCGGGCAGACCGATTTCCATGTCCTGGCCACCGACGGCAGTGCGCTCATCGGTTCCGACGGGCACGGTGTGCAGCTCTCCGGTGACGGCGGAACGACCTGGACGCCGGGTACCGCCGTGCCGGTGGCAGCGCTGACCATCACCCCGTCGGGGTGTGGGCGGTGACCCCTGATGGTGTGTCACGCAGCACCGACGGCGGGCGCTCGTTCACCGCGCTGTCCGCCGCGCCGCCGCTGGTGTTGATCAGCGGCAGTAGTCGCGGGGTGTGGGGGGTCGACATCGCCGGCTACGCGTGGTTCAGCCCGGACGGCACGACCTGGGTGAAGGACGACTACGTCGGCTCGGTGGAGGCGCTGACCTCCGCGCCGGACGGCACGGGCTACGCCGCGTCGAGCAGCACGGTGTACACACTGGACCGCTCCGACCCGAATCAGGGCTGACGCCTCGCCCACATCGGCGCGCACAGCGGACATGAGCGGCGCCGGTGGATGCGACCGGTCGACTCGCACCCGGGCGCAAGGTGCACCCGCCGGACTAGTCAGTGGTGACAGAGCACACCGGTGAACAGCGGGACCGCGATCGTCAGACTGATCGACGTCCACAGCCGGACCCGATCGCGCCACCGCGCACCGGGCGGGGCGGGCGCGGCGAGCCGTGTCGCGCGGTCGAGCACCGCGGTACTGGCGGCGCCGAGCGCCGCAGCCGGAACCGTGGGTCGGCCGACGAGTGTCATCAAGCCGCACAGCAGGGGTTGCGGGCCGTGGCGGCGTGCCGCGGTGTCATCGGCGCACATCTCCAGAAGCCGTGCCACCGCCTCGGGTCCGGCGGTCAGCAGCGCTAGCCGGGGGAGCCCGGCGGCGACCGCGCGCAGCAGCATCAGCAGTTGGTGGTGGCGGCCGGTCAGGTGTGCTTGCTCGTGGGCCAGGACCGCGGCCAGCTGGTCGTCCTCAAGGCTCGCGAGTGCCGCGGTAGTGACGACGATGGCGCGCGGACGTCCGGCCACGCAGTAGGCCGCGGGCTTTGCGGCCTGCACCACGACGACGTCGCGCCATCGGGTGGGTGAACCGACGATGCGGGCCGCCATGGCGTGTTGATGGCTGTGCGCGCGCAGCGTGCGCAGCGTGCGGCCGATGCGTCGGCCGGACAGGACCGACACCGTCAGAGCAGTCCCGATCAGCGCGATGGCGATGGTCGCGGCAACGGGGCGGGCCATGTCGATCTGGCCGACGTGGCCCAGGATCGCTAGACATACCGTCCATACCGGGCCGCCGGACAGCGTGGCCGCCGCGTCGAGCACCAACACGACCACCGCTGCCACCCAGGCTCCCAGCACACCGCCGATTGCGGTCAACCAGGCGGCGACACCCAGTTGCGGGTTGATACCGCTGGTGGTGATCCTGGCCAGCACTCGGGGCCCCAACCAGCTCAACAGCGCCGCGTACAGCAGGAGCCCTGCGGCGATGCTCACGGGTTGGTCCGGCCGTCGATGATGCGGCGAAGCGCGGCCTGCACGTGGGCGGATTCGTCGTCATCCATCTGGTCGAGGAAGAACGCCAGGACCAAGTCGGTGTCCCCTCCGGATTCGAAGGCATCACGCATCAGCTTCGCGGAGTGTTCTTCGCGGGTCATCGTCGGACGGTAGTGATAGGCCTTGCCGACCCGCTCGCGGGCCAGCCACCCCTTGCGGTGCAGGTTGTCCATCGTCGAGAGCACGGTGGTGTACGCGATCGTCCGGTTGGCGGCGAGCTCGTCGAAGATGTCGCGGACCGTGCAGACCTCCCCGCGATTCCACAGCCGATCCATCACCACGGCCTCGAGTTCACCGAAATCCCGAACTCGCACGGCACGCTCCTGCTGTCTTGGTCTGCGACACCTCGCACCGGCGGGCGATTCAGATGTCTGAAGCCAACCTAGGGCTCCGCAGCCGTCGCGCCAACCATCGGCACGGCGACGTCGGAGAACTGTTGCCTCCACACAAATTACACCATTGGAATTTGTGACGGAAGTTACTTATGGGGCGAAAGTGATGTACGGTACTGGCACGTACGGCTTAGCTACGTACTACATGTCTACGTAGTGGGTGCGGGAGCCGTCCGATGGCAACTGGGGACATCGCGCCGCGCGCAGTGGGGCGCGGTCCGAGTCGTAGGGAGACATCAGTCGGATGGCATCCAGTCGGGGATTGCGCAGAACCACGTCGGCCGTCGCGGCGGCGGTAGTGGTGTTCACCGGGATGAGCGTGCCGGTCCCCGCACTGGCCGAACCTGGCCCGGCTGCCTCGGGCCCCGACAACGTGGCTGCCCTGGTCGTGCAGGTCGCCGAGGCCGACCAACAGCTGCAGCAGATCGGCGCACGGATTCAGGACCGCCAGGAAGGCGTGAACAAGGCGATCGCCGAGGTGCAGACCTCGAGGGAGGACGTCGACGCGGCCGGTCGCGAGGTGGAGACCCGTCAGCAGGCCGTGCGTGAGGCCAACACCGCGATCGCCGCGGCCCAGCAGCGTTTCGACACCTTCGCTGCCGCGACCTACGTCAACGGCCCCTCCGGGTCCTACCTGACTGCGGCCGGCCCCGAGGACGTGGTCGCCACGGCCGGCGCCGGCCAGACGCTGCAGATCAGCTTCGAGAAGACCATGACCGATCTGGCGCGGGCGCGCACCGAGGGGGTGAACACGGAGTCCTCGGCCCGCGCGGCCCGCCAACGGGCCGACGAGGCGGCGGTACGGGCGCAAGCCAGCATGGACACCGCGGTCACCGCCCTCACCGACACCCAACAACAGTTCGGCGCTCAGCAGGCCGAGGTGGACCGGCTCGTCGAGCAGCGCCGGACGGCGCAGGCCCGCCTGGACACCGCCCGCACCTGGTCGACGTCGAGCAGGTCGGTGCCCGCGGCGGTCGGCGCCGCGCCCACAGCGCCTGCCGCCGCCGACAGCTGGGACACGGTGGACCCGCAGAACCCGGTAGCCGCGGCACGCACCAGCCAGTGGGACACCACGCTGCCGATGGTGCCCAGCGCCAACGTCGCCGGCGATCCCATCGCAATCATCAACACCGTGCTCCAGATTTCGGCGACGTCAGCGCAACTCACCGCCGACATGGGCCGCAATTTCTTGACCAAGCTCGGCATCCTTCCCTCCGCCAGCGCCGCCGTTGATCCCGGAATCACCAACGGCCGCATTCCGCGGGTGTACGGGCGTCAGGCGTCCGAATACGTCATCCGTCGCGCCATGTCGCAGCTCGGCGTGCCGTACTCGTGGGGCGGCGGTAACGCCAACGGACCGTCCAACGGCATCGACCAGGGCGCCGGAACGGTGGGTTTCGACTGCTCAGGGCTGTATCTGTACGCCTTCGCCGGGGTGGGCATCAAGCTGGACCACTACTCGGGGTCGCAGTACGACGCCGGCCGCAAGATCCCCTCGGCCCAGATGCGCCGCGGCGACCTCATCTTCTACGGACCCAACGCCAGCCAGCACGAAGCGATGTACCTCGGGGACGGCCAGATGCTCGAAGCGCCCTACACCGGCTCACAAGTCAAGATCTCCCCGGTGCGCACCAGCGGCATGACCCCCTACGTCACGAGGCTCATCGAATACTGATGGCACGCATGCACATTCCGCGCAAGAATGATGGGATCACCCACGACCAGGCTGCCGCGCACGCGCACCCGGAACGGCCACGGCCATGAGCGACCCAAAACCGAATCAGCGTCGGCTAAGCCGGCGGGAGTTCGTCGCCGCCACCATCGCCGGCGGCATCGCCCTTTCGGGGTGCGTGCGTTCGGCGAGCCCGGCAGCCATCGGCCAGACCGAGATCAGCGCCGCCGAAGCGGCGCGGCCCCACACCGGGCGCACGGTCACCACGACGCTGACCGCTGAGGCCGCCACCCTCGATCTCGGCGGCACCAGGGCCGGCACCCTGGCCTACGGAAGCAACCTTCCCGGACCGCTCATCCGCGCCAACGTCGGCGACGAGCTCGCCGTCACCCTCGTCAACCGGCTCCCGCACGCCACGTCGGTGCACTGGCACGGCATCGCCCTGCGCAACGACATGGACGGCGCCGCCCCGGCCACCCCCAACGTCGAGGCCGGACACGACTTCACCTACCGATTCTCACTACCGCATCCCGGAACCTACTGGGCGCACCCACACACCGGTCTGGACGCCGACTACGGCTTGTACCTGCCGGTCATCGTCGACGACCCCACCGAGCCGGGCGACTACGACGCGGAGTGGATCGTCGTCCTCGACGACTGGACCGACGGCATCGGCAAGACACCCGAACAGATCTGGCACGACCTGGACGGCGGTGGGCCACCGGCGCACGACAACATGCCGGGAATGGGCGACATGGCAACCATGCAGGGCGTGGGCACCAGCACTCTGCTCGGCGGGGACGCCGGTGACATCAGCTACCCCTACTACTTGGTCAACGGCCGAATCCCCGCCGCGCCCACCACGTTCAGCGCCACACCCGGGCAGCGGATCCGGATCCGGATCATCAACGCCGGGTCGGACACCGCGTTCCGGGTTGCGCTGGCCGGGCACGCGATGACCGTCACGCACACCGACGGCTACCCGATCGTCCCCACCGAAGTCGACGCCCTGCTGCTGGGTATGGGCGAGCGCTACGACGTGATCGTCACCGCCGGCGACGGCGTCTTCCCCCTGGTGGCGATGGCCGAGGGGAAGGACGCGCTCGCGCGGGCCGTGCTGTCCACCGGCGCGGGCACCACGCCGGACGTCGACTACCAGCCCCCCGAGCTCACCGGCCGCATCGTCACGGCCGATCAGTTCACCGCCACTGCAGCGGCGTCGTTCCCCGCCGGCGCCGCCGACACCACGCTGACCGCCGACCTGACCGGGTCCATGACGAACTACGACTGGGCGATCAACGGGGTGGCGTTCCCCGACGCGAAGCCGATGACCCTACAGCAGGGCCAACGCGTCACCCTCACCTTCCGCAACACCACGACGATGTGGCATCCGATGCACCTGCACGGGCACACATTTCAGATGATCAGGCCCGACGGCAGCCTGGGTGCACGCAAGGACACCGCGATAGTGCTGCCGAAGCAAACGGTGAGCACCACCTTCATCGCCGACAATCCCGGCATCTGGATGATGCACTGCCACAACACCTATCACCAGGAGGCCGGCATGATGACCAGCCTCAACTACACTGCCTGACCCCCCACCCGCATCCGTCGTCCGCGCTGAGCCTTCTCCATTGTTGCGCAAGAATCGGTGGTGTCGCTGCGCGATCGTTTCTCAGGTTCGGCTGCGGCGGGTCGCACGATTCACCAGCCGAGCGCGGGTTACCTTGGCGCCGTGCACCATCAGTGCGGCGGCGCACCGTCGCGGGCAGTGTCGAGGCGCGATGTTCTCAAATGCATGGCAGCGGCACCTGCGCTCCTCGGTTTGGGCGCCGCTGCGGTCGTCGAGCCGCCACCGGTGCGGGCCGACCCCCTTCGGGCGGCCGCGGTCACCGCGCCCGGCCAGCCACCCACCATCGTCACCCGCGCCCAATGGGGCGCCGATGAGACGATGCGGTCCGGGACGCCACTGTACGACAACGGAATCAGAGCAGGGATCGTCCATCACACCGCCAGCAGCAACGATTACGCACCGCAGGACTCGGCGGGCATCATCCGCGGGATCTACGGCTACCACACCCGCACCCTGGGTTGGTGCGACATCGCGTACAACGCACTAGTCGACAAGTACGGCCAAATCTTCGAGGGCAGATACGGCGGCATCACCAAAGCCGTCGAAGGCTCCCACACCGGCGGGTTCAACCCCAACACCTGGGCAGTGGCCATGATCGGCAACCTCGATCAGGTGCCACCCACCGCAGCGCAGCTGCACTCGGTCGGTCTGCTCTTCGGATGGCGGCTGGCCATGGATGGCATCGACCCCAAAGGCACCGTCAGGCTGACCTCTCAAGGCGGTCCGTACACCCGCTTCCCGCACGGCGCCTCTCCCACCCTGCCTAGCATCTTCGCCCACCGCGACGTCGGCGATACCGCCTGTCCCGGCAGCCTCGGCTATGCCCAGCTGGATCGCATCCGCGACATCGCCGCCCGCTTCGACAAGCCGGCCAGTTCCCAAGACCTCGCCGATGCCATGCAGGGCGGCGCGATCTTCGCCCGCTGGAAAGCCATGGGCGGCATGACCGGGCCGCTGGGCGCGCCGACCTCGCCCGAAACACCCGGTGAAGGCCAGATCCGCTACGTCACCTTTGACAAGGGCGCCATCTACTGGTCACCGGCCAGCGGCGCCGCACCTGTCACCGGGGCGATCTACGACGCGTGGGCGTCGCTGGGTTTCGAACGGGGCGCACTCGGCTTGCCCACCAGCGCGGAAATCCAGGAACCCGAATGGATCGTGCAGAACTTCCAGCACGGAACGCTCAACGTCGACCGGCAGAGCCGGGCGGTGATCCGGGTGATCGACGGGGTCGCCCTTGCCCTGCCACCACCATCTCCCAGTGGGCCGCCGGTCCAGCTGGAACGCTTTTCCCCGGCCCGCAACCGCGTCTGACAGGTTGCCGCGGTCCGTACGGGCGCTACGACGGATCGCTCCGTCTAGGCGCAGCGCGGTCCTGGCGTCATGTCAGCGCGCTGCCGGCCTGCCACTGGTCCCATGGCATGCTCCAATCGCCGTTCTGCCACACCTGCAGTTGTTCGCCGCCGGTATTGCGGACCTCGACGACGTCGCCGGGCTGTGAGAAGTCATAGAACCATCTGGCGTTGTCGGGGTTAAGGTTCAGACATCCGTGGGACACGTTGGTGTTGCCTTGCGCCCAGATCGTGCTCTCGAGCTGATGCAGATAGATGCCGTCGGTGCTGATCCTGGTGGCGCACTTGATGGTCTGGCGGTAACCCAGTCGGGAGTTGATCGGCAGCCCGTAGGTCGAGGAGTCCATGATGACCGGGTTGGCCTTGTCCATCACGGTGTATACACCGCGTTGGGTCCAGAACGAAAAGGTCTGCCCGCCAATGGTTTCACTGCCTCCCATGCCCATCGACGTGGGCATGGTGCGGACCAGGACCCCGTTGTCGAAGACACTGACCTGTTTGGTCGTGTCGTCGGCGATGGAGACGTGCGCATCACCGATGGTGAACGACACCCTGGTGTCCTCCTGGCCGTAGAGACCCTCACCGAGGGAAGCCCCGTAGACGTCGGCCGCCACGGTCACCACGGTGCCGGAGGGGTAGTACCGAGCGGGTCGCCAGTGAGCGTTCTGATCGTCGAGCCAGTACCACGAACCCGGCACCGGCGGAGAGGTCTTCACCGCCAGTCGCCGTTCGGCGGCCGCCCGATCGGTGATCGGCTCGTCGAAACGGGCGACGACGACGGTGCCGACGCCGTAGGTGCCACCCTCCTTCAACGGTGTCCCGGCGGTGGTGTTCAGGGACACCTTCGTCTGATTGCGCGGCGTCAGGGTCGAGAATGTCGAGACCTGTTTGGTCAGTCGGCCATCGGTCCCCACGGCGGTCACGGTGAGCGTGTAGGACCGGCCATAGCCGAGCGGGACACCGGGCTTCCACACCGTGTCGTCGGGGGTCACGATGCCGACAACGGGGCTACCCGAGTCGTTGACCATCACCACATCGGCCAGCCGCCCCGACGTCGCCGTCACCGAGACCCGCCCCAACGGGTCGACATCATGGGCGCCCGCCGGTGGGCTGACCGCGGTGACCGCCGGCGCGGGCGGGGCCGAGGGGGCCACGCTCGGAGCACTCGCGCTGCTCGCCGGGCAACCCGACGGGCAGCGCCCCAGAGACCCGGTCACCAGCATGCCCAGCACCCCGGTGATGACCAGCACCACGCCCAGCACCGCCACGCGTATCCGGCGATCGATTGACAAGACGACTCCCGCAGTGCGTTCTTGGGATGGACCGCGTCGCTGCGCTGCGCTGGCCTGCGACTGACCTACTATCTACGTACGAACATAGTAGATAGAGAGGCAATGCCCGCGGGACACGCACTCACGAGATCGTGAGCAGCAACGATGCCACTACCACGAATGGGTAGCTCAACACCTCTTAGCGCCCCGCTTCCCGGGTTTGACTGCCCGACCGAGCCGGGCGCGCTCACATTGTGCCGACGTACCCTGCGCTCACCCGCGCTCACCCGCGCTCACCCGCGCTCACCCGCGCTCACCCGCGCTCACCCGCGCTCACCCGCGCTCACCCGCGCTCACCCGCGCTCACCCGCGCTCACCCGCGCTCACCCGCGCTCACCCGCGCTCACCCGCGCTCACCCGCGCTCACCCGCGCTCACCCGCGCTCACCGCGGAGCACGCGCGTATCGCCGGGAAGGGTTTCGATGAGCAAGCATGAGGGCAGCGCCGGATTCACCAGCTCCCGCCGGTACCGGCGGCTGTCGATCGCCGCGTTCGTCGCGGTGCTCGTCGCCAGCGCGGCGGTGGCGTTTGTGCGGAACCGTGAGGTCAGCCCGGATGATGTGGACTGCACTCGGGCGAAGTGTGTGGCGTTGACCTTCGACGACGGACCCACCCCGTTCACCGACCGCCTATTGCAGGTCCTGAGCGCCAACAACGCCAAAGCCACCTTCTTCCTGATCGGCAACAAGGTCGCGGCCGACCCAGACAGTCCCAAACGGATCGCTGACGCCGGCATGGAGGTCGGCAATCACACGTGGGAACACGCCAACATGTCCACCGTCCCGCCCGAGGACATCCCCGCGCAGTTGTCCAAAGCCACCGCCGCGATCACCGCCGCGACCGGTCGGGCGCCGAAGCTGTTGCGCACCGCCGGCGGTCTGATCACCGACACCGTGCTGGCGGAGGCCAAACAGCAGGGCCTGGCCGACATCAATTGGGATGTCATCCCGTTCGACTGGATCAACGATGCGAACACCGGCGCAACCCGCTACATGCTGATGACCCAAATCAAACCGGGCTCGGTGGTGCTGCTTCACGACACCTACTCCAGCACCGTCGATCTCGTCGACCAATTCATCCCGGTGCTCAAGGCCAACGGCTACCACCTGGTCACCGTCAGCCACCTGGTCGGCACCCGCGCCCCCGGCAGTAGCTACGGCAGCCGCGTCAACGGCCCACCCGCCAACGACCTCACCGACATCCCCGCCGCACGAATCCCGGCGTTGCCGGCCACCCCGTCGCCGAAGCCCGCACCCAACCTGCCCATCACCGACATCCCCAACCAAAACCCCGGCGGCCCCCAATAAGCGCCGACCACATACCCCTGGTCGCCGTCGCGCCTGCCCGACCCTCGTGGATCGGGCAACGAAGGCCGGCGACGTGACTCACGCGGCGGAAAGCATTCCGGCACCCTCGGTTCCCGGCGCCGGGCGCCTACGGGTACTGGTGGTCGACGACCGCCGGCCCGTCGTCGGAAGCCTCGCCGACTTCCTTCACCGAGAGCAGTTCGTCGTTCACGTGACCAGTACCGTCCACGACACGCTTCGGTCGGCGCTCGACCATGACCCCGACCTCGTCGTCCTCGATCTGGCCATCCCCGGCTTCGACGCCCTCGAGGCGTGCCGGCAGCTGCGCTCGGTGACCAACGCCTACCTCGTGGTGCTCTCAGCGCGACAACGGGTCCTCGACGCGATCGGAGCACCCGTTGCCGCCGACGCGTTCATCGCCGCCCCCATCAGTCCGCGCGAGCTCGCCGCACGCATCCGCACCCTGGTGCGCCGCCCGGCCCAGCCCACGACCTCTACGACAACCGGCTCGGCGCAACCGGCTCCGCAGACCGTCGGCGCCTTGCACATCGACGTCGCGCACCGCCGGCACATCTGCACGGCACTCCTGTGGCCCTCACTCGCATCGAGTTCGAAGTGTTGGCGACGCTAGCGTCGCGGCCCGGGGCCATACTCACCCGCAGGCAGCTCATCGCCGCGGTGTGGGGAGAGTCTCGTCCCATCACACCGCAACTCGTCGAAGTCCACATCGGGAGGCTGCGCCGCAAGCTCGGCGACGACCCCACCGCGCCCCGCTACGTAACAACCGTGCGGGGCAGCGGCTACCGCCTGGCCAGTAAGTGACCCGCAAGCGAAGCGGCATCATCAGTACCACCCGCCCTCGGCCATGACGCCGCGGCCGAACCGACCGAGGACCGGTGGTCATGCTCCCGCGCAGAGGTGCGGGCGAGCCGCTGACGACAGTCGAAGGGCTGCCGGCTGAGCTGCACACCGCTGATCGACTCCGCGGCACGAGTCGCGATGGGCGCAGTCGGAATCATCTACTATCTTGCGACGTACTATCAAAGTTAGTAGGTTCTTGGTCACGGCCGGTATCGGAAAGGTCACGACATGGATCCTGCAGTGAGCGCCTGCTGCGAGGCTATGGCCGCCGCGATGGGTGCGTGCGGTCCCCGATGCTGCCGCCGCCGATGCCGCCGTCACCGCCGATGTAGGCGGGGGACACCGACGGGGCACACCACCCAGGTCGACGTGACCGGCTCAGATGGACGCTAATAACTGGAGGTGAAGGGATGCTGCGATGGGCTCGCGCGCGGTTCGTTGCAGCGGTCTGCGCAGCAGGACTGCTCGTCGGCAGCGCGCCCGCCGTGGCCGACCCGGGCACCGTCCCGGGCGACCCGGCAGTCTCGGACGCACCGGCCGAGCTGGCCGCGCCCGAGCCGTTGGCTCCTGGCACCGAGGCGCTACCGGCCCCCGGCTTCCCGTTTCCGCCGCCACCGGTCGCCCCGTTCCCGTCGCCGCCGGCAGACCCGCTGGCAGCGCCTTCGGCGGTCATTCCCGAAGGCACGCCCGCGGGGCAGAACCCCACGCCATTCACCGGGCAGCCGCCGTTCCTGCCGCCGTCGTTCAACCCGACCAACGGCTCCATGGTGGGCGTCGCGAAGCCGATCATCATCAACTTTCAGCGGCCGATCGCCAACCGCCCGATGGCCGAGCAGGCCATTCACGTCTCGTCGAACCCGCCGGTGCCCGGCAAGTTCTACTGGATGAACGACAGCCAGGTGCGCTGGCGTCCGATCGACTTCTGGCCGGCCAACACCACCGTCGCGATCGACGCCGCCGGCACCAAGTCCAGCTTCAGGACCGGAGACTCGCTGGTCGCGACCATCGACGACAAGACCCACCAGATGGAAGTCATGCGCAACGGCAAGCTCGAGAAGACATTCCCGGTGTCAATGGGCAAGAAGGGCTACGAAACGCCCAACGGCACCTACTACGTCCTCGAGAAGTTCGCCGACCTCGTGATGGACTCTTCGACCTACGGCGTACCAATCGACGCACCGGAAGGCTACAAACTGAAGGTTCAGGACGCCGTCCGGATCGACAACAGTGGGATCTTCGTCCACGGTGCTCCGTGGTCGGTGGCCGACCAGGGTAAGCGCAACGTCAGCCACGGCTGCCCCAACCTCAGCCCGGCAAACGCCCAATGGTTCTACGACAACTTCGGCAGCGGCGACCCCGTCGTCGTCAAGAACTCCGTCGGCACCTACAACCAGAACGACGGCGCCCAGGACTGGCAGATCTGATGCAGGTCACCCCACGACGTCTCGCGCACACCGCTGCCCGCGGCACGATCAGCCGGACGACCGCGGCATTGCGGCGCCTCTGCATCGGCGTGGCGGCGATCCTCGTCGTCTCCACCGGCGCCATCGCCGCCGACGTGCGAGCCGACCCCGCAGCGGACGCACTAGCCCAACTCAACGAACTGTCCCGGCAGGCCGAACAGACCACCGAGGCCATGCATTCCGCGCGCCTCAGCCTCAACGACAAGCTTGCCGCGCAAGCCGCGGCGGAACGAAGGCACGCCGACGACCTCGCCGCAGTACAAGGCGCGCAGGCCGAGCTCGCCACCTACCAGGCCGCGGTCGACAAAGTTGCCGCCACCGAGTACATGGGTGGACGCACCGACGGAATCACCGGCATCTTGACGGCGAACTCGCCGCAGCAGCTGATCGACCAACTCGCCCTGCAGCACGCGATGGGCACCGAAATGGCCACCACGATGGCCCGCTTCCGTGACGCCCGCCGACAGGCCGACACCGCCGAACGGGCGTCGGCCACTTCCGCCGCGCAGGCACGCACCGCCGCCGAGCAGGCCGCCGCCGTCCGCGCCGAGCTGCAAGCCAAGCAAAGCGAGTTGCAGGTGCAGATCGCGAGGGTCAAGTCCCAATACGGCGCGCTGACACCCGACCAGCAGGCGGCGCTGGCCGCCGCCCCGCCTCCGGTGGCTGCGCCGACGCCGGGACCCGATGTGCTGGCCAGCGGCGACATCGCACCGCCCATCGACGGCGTGCCACCGAGCGAGGCTGCCCTCCCCGACGCAGTGCCCCCTACCGGCGAGGGCGCAGGCAACGCCGCCGTAGTTCAAGCTGCACTGACCCGCATCGGATCCCCCTACTCGTGGGGCGGTTCCGGACCCAACGCGTTCGACTGCTCGGGCCTGATCATGTGGGCCTTTCAGCAGACCGGCCGATCGCTGCCGCATTCCAGCCAAGCGCTCGCCACCGGCGGCCAACCGGTCGCGCAGTCCGACCTACAGCCCGGCGACATCGTGACCTTCTACTCCGACGTCTCCCACGCCGGGATCTATGTCGGAGACGGAATGATGGTGCACGCCTCGACCTACGGCACCCCGGTGCGGGTGGCGCCGGTGAACTCGTCGCCCTTCCATAACGCCCGCCGCTATTAGGGCCTGTCTTGCACCGAATGTTGAAAGCCGCAGGTCGGGCCGCCCCGGCACAGACGATCTCACGCAGGATCAGCGACGCGCGCAACCACTGGGCGTTGACGGCGGGCACAGCCTGGGCATCGGACTCTCACTGGCGCAGCGGTATTGGAGACGTCGCGTGGCTTGGCGTCATGAAATCCGAGAGTGGTTGCAGGATCTCACCCCCGAAGTCGCAGCAAAATACTGTGCGTAAGCGAAACGATTGACGGCGCCGCTTATGCTGGCCGAAACCTACCCGCCTGGACTGCAGCGGCGCGAAAGCTTGTCAGAAATCCACCGCACGGTCACCAGTGGCGTCAGGTGCTTGCGTTGCCTGCCCGCCATTGCTCCCACGGAATGTTCCAGTCACCCAAACCGTCTGTACCCGGCAGCGTCGAGCCGACCGTGTTGATGACCTCGACGACGTCACCTCGTTTGGTGTTGTCGTGGAACCATTGCGCGTTGCTCGTGCTCACGTTCAGGCAGCCATGGCTGACGTTGCTGCGGCCCTGGCTACTCACCGACCAGGGCGCGCCGTGGACGTAGATGCCGCTGTAGGACATCTGGGTGGCCCACTCGACCTCGAGGCGGTACCCGTTCGGCGAGTTCACCGGCACACCGTATGTCGACGAGTCCATCACGAGATCTCGGTAACGGTCACCGATGAGGTAGGTGCCGTTGTTCGTTGGGGAGCTGTTCTTGCCCATCGAGACCGGCATGGTCTTGGCCACTTCGCCGTTGACCCGGACGGTCAGCGTCTTGGTGTTGTCATCGACGGTGGTGATGACCTCATCGCCGATGGTGAAGTGCGTGGTGACGTCCTCCTGGCCGAACAGGCCGTCGCCCAGATCGACGCCGTAGGTGTTGACGGCGACGTCGACGGTCGTGCCGGGCTTCCAATAATTCATTGGGCGCCAACGGACTTCGCGATTGCTGAGCCAGTAGAACGCACCTTCGACGGGCGGATTGGTGGTGACGGCAATCGCCTTCTCGGCCGCCATCCGGTTGGGGATGTTCTCGTCGAACCGGATGGCCACCGGCTGGCCGATGCCGACGACCTCACCGTCATTCGGCATTGGGTAAGGCATTGTCAGGTTTTCCGGCGAGCGGGTCTGGAACGTCATGGTGCTGCGTGCAATGCCGCCCAGACCGAGCGCCTCGGCGTTGAGCGTGTAGCGCTTGTTGTAGCCGAGCGGTTCCGTCGTCGCCCAGGTCAGACTGTCGGGGCTGAGCTCACCCGCCACGGGGTTGCCGTCCTCGTTGACCAGGCTTACCGCGCCCAGCACCCCGTCACCCGAACTGACCCTGACCGGTGAGTCCACCTCGACACCGACCGCGCCGTCGGTCGCCGAAGCCACCAGTTTCGGCACCAATAGGTTAGAGAACGGGTCTCCCTTCTCGGTGATCACCTGCAGCGGCGGTGGGGTGGTGTTGCTGCTGCAGGCACTGAGCGCCAACGCGGCTGCTGAAACCGCTGCAACTGCCTTCAGCCAGAGGCGATATCGACGCCCGGCGATCACTGAACGGACCTGTCGCATGCCTTTGTCCCCTTTGCCGGACCACATCGACGCCGGCTATGAACCCCCAGGTCCAGCAGGTGTCCTGAACAACACCGGCCTTCACTGCTGTCGACTATCAGCACCGTGTCCACCCTCCGCGCTCCGTCTTCCGGTGTTCGAGCCGCTCCATGACCCCGCTCTTGCGCTGCTCTCTCGTATTCTACGGCCTTGGTACGTAGATCGTCGATGGATCTTCTTCGCGCCGCGGAACGAGGGCGGCCATATACCCCCAGGGGGTACTTGCGCCATGTGATGGCCCTTGATAGCCTCAGTCAACCAATTGATACCCCAGGGGGGTATCTGGAAGGGAGAGTTCAATGCTCACCCCAACGAGCACGGACTGGCATCTGCGTGGCGAGTGGTTCGATGTCTGCAGTTGTAAGTTGCCCTGCCCGTGCAGCTTCGCGCAGGAGCCCACGCACGGAGACTGCTTGTTCGCGCTGGTGTGGCACGTTCGGGAGGGGTGGTTCGACGACATCGATCTCGCCGGTTTGAGCGTGGTCTCGCTAGGTGAGTTCAAGGGCAATATGTGGATCGGTGACCCGAACGCAACGATGAAGCTGATGTTCTACATCGATGCCGCCGCCGATGCTGATCAGCGACGGGCGCTCGAGCGGATCTTCACCGGCAAGGAAGGTGGCTGGCCGGCCGAGTTCGCCAGCTTGATCGACGACATGCGCGGCATCGAGTACACCCCGATCACGTTCGACGCCGCCGACGACCTTGCCTATTGGCGGGCCGAGATCCCGGACAAAGTCGATCTACGGGTTGAGGCGTTGACTGGGCCAACCTCTGATCCCAACCGGCGGGTCACGACCGCCAATGCGCCGGGCGCAGAGGTCGGTCCCGGCCAGGTTGCGACCTGGGGAGTGGTCAAACAGGACCGCGCAACAGGGTTCGATTGGTCCCACGCACACCGCGGAGCTTCCAGCAAGCACTTTCCCTTCGACTGGCGGCCGCATCGCGAACCATCCGAATCAAATCAGACGACCGAGCAAGCCGACGGGGAGACGCCATGTCAATGCGCCTCGTAGCCTGCCCTCAAATGCATTCACCTCTCCAATCAGGAGCCGAAACATGACCGTCCACCCTCACGAGCACGCACACGAAAACGAGCACAGCGAGCGCGGTATCGACGAGCACCACGCCATGAGCGGAAACGTGAACGCCATGGCCGTCAGTGCCACACTGCACTGCCTCACCGGCTGTGCAATCGGAGAGATCGTCGGGCTGATCATCGGCACTGCCCTCGGGTTAAGCAACGTCGCGACGATTGCCATCGCCATCGGCCTGGCGTTCGTCTTCGGGTACGCCCTCTCGACGCTGCCGCTGCTCAAGGCCGGTCTCGCGCTCGGTACGGCGTTGAGTGTCGTCCTGGCCGCTGACACGCTGTCAATTCTGACGATGGAGATCGTCGACAACGCCGTCATGGCGGTCATCCCCGGCGCAATGAACGCTGGCCTCGTCAACCCCATCTTTTGGATTGGCATGGCCATCGCACTCACCGTCGCCTTCTTCGCTGCCGTACCTGTCAACCGCTACCTGTTGCAAAAGGGCAAAGGGCATGCGCTCACGCACCAATACCACGGAGGCAGTGGCGAATTGACCGGTGCGCGCCGCTTTATCCCTTCCTTCAGCACCGGAGCGCTGATCGCCGCGATTGCGGCTTTCA
>Ga0193743_1000996_pt1 | contig 21607 bp, 19 predicted proteins | sample L2c2metaG_FD_143038 | JGI IMG/M metagenome (GOLD analysis project Ga0193743, IMG submission 143038) | Soil microbial communities from a riparian zone of the East river system, Colorado, United States - L2c2 | ecosystem: Environmental > Terrestrial > Soil > Riparian zone | place: USA: East River... | reverse complement strand
AAGAGATCATTTCCCAATGCGTGTGGCTGTACTTTAACTTTGCCGTGAGCCTGCGAGAAGTAGAACTGATGATGGCCTATCGAGGTGTCCAGTTGAGCTACGAGACGATCCGTCGCTGGTGCGATACGTTCGGAGCTTCCTATGCAGCCAAACTGAAACGGAGGCGGCCCAACCTGGGTGACAAATGGTTCCTGGACGAGGTGTTTTTAAAGATCAACGGAATGCAGCATTATCTCTGGCGTGCCGTCGATCAGCACGGCGCCGTTATTGACATTCTGGTCCAGCCGAAGCGTGACCGTTTTGCCGCTATACGCTTTTTCCGCAAGCTGTTGCGCACCAGCGGACGGCATCCGCGAGTGATCATTACCGACAGACTTCGCAGCTATGGGGCCGCCAAGAAAGTCATTCTACCGCGAGTGGCTCATCGGCAGAGCCGATACTTAAACAATCGTGCTGAGAACTCGCATCAGCCGACCCGACAACGAGAGCGCCGGATGAAGCGCTTCAAGTCTCCTGAGCATGCGCAACGCTTTCTCGAAATCCACGGCATCCTCGCTGCTCACTTCCGACCCAAGCGACATCTCCTTTCTGCCGCGCACTACCAAGCGGAACGGCAGAATCGATTTGAAACATGGCGGGAAACCGTCGCAGCTTGAGGTCCACTGAGCCCAGCAGCTCCGCCATCTTTTCGTCCAAGTAGAGGCGCTTTCACGCCCACATCTCTCTTCTCCAACGCAACTTGACAGCGCCCTGTTTGTAGATGCATCTGATGCATGCGCAGTATTCTAACGATGCATGGTTCAAATGATGCATTCAATGTATCTGATAATTAATCGCTTTAGGATGAACCTACTGGGATAGAGGAGAATAGCATGACAAATGCATCAGCAAAGATTGCGATCGTTACCGGAGCGTCCCGCGGAATTGGCCGCGCAGTCGCGAGGCGATTGGCTCAGGATGGTTTTACAGTTATCGTAAACTACGCCGGGAATGCCGCAAAGGCAGATGAGACCGTGGCTGAAATTAAGGCGGCGGGCGGTCAGGCGGTTGCAGTGCAAGGCGATATCGCGAACGCCGCGGACATGGAGCGCCTTTTCAAGACAACGGTGGATTCATACAACAAGGTTGACGTTGTGGTGAACAATGCAGGCATCATGCCGCTGTCTCCCATTGCCAAGGGCGACGTCGAACTCTTTGACAAGGTAATTGCGACCAATCTCCGCGGCGCCTTTCTGGTGCTGGGACAGGCGGCTCAACATGTTTCGCCGGGCGGGCGCATTATCTCTTTTTCAAGCAGCGTCCTGGCGAAGTCATTCCCAACCTATGGCCCCTATATCGCATCGAAGGCTGGCGTCGAGGGTCTTGTCCATGTGCTGGCGAACGAACTGCGCGGCCGCAATATCACCGTAAACGCCGTGGCCCCAGGTCCAGTGGGGACCGAATTGTTCCTAGCCGGAAAGACGGAGGCCGAGATCCAGCAGTTCAGCAAACTCAACCCGCTTGAGCGGCTAGGGCAGCCGGAAGATATCGCCAGCGTTGTGTCGTTCCTTGCCGGCCCGGACGGTGGCTGGGTCAACGCCCAGGTGTTGCGGGCCAATGGCGGCTTTGCATAATCCCGTTCCGCAAGGCACGGTGTCTTACTCGTACCGCAGGGCCACCATTGGATCGACACGCGTGGCCCTTCGAGCGGGAAAGTAGCAAGCCGCCGCTACGACGAGCAAGAGCAAGGCGGCGGTTGCCACGAACGTTAACGGATCGAAAGCGGCAACTCCGAAGAGGAGTTGCCGGATGAAGCGGGTCAGTATAAACGCTCCCGCAAGCCCGAGAGACACTCCGACCAGTCCTATCTGCATGCCTTGTGTCAACACCAGATTCAGGACATTCGCGGGACCGGCGCCAAGGGCCATGCGAATTCCGAACTCTTGCGTCCGCCTAGCTACCATGAACGCCATAACGCCGTAGATGCCGACTGCTGCCAGCGCTAGCGCGACGAAAGAAAACATGCTTAGTAGGACGGTTAGGAAGCGTGGCCGGGCATTTGCGGCGGCGATGACTTCTTCCATCAAACGAACCTGCGCAACCGGCAAAGAGGGATCCAGTTCAGCCACCTGCCTGCGAATTGCCGAAAGAATCTGTCGAGGGTCATTTGCCGTCTTCACCGCCAAGAATACCGAGCGGTTGCCGCCCTCCATTTGCGAGTAAGGAAGATAGAGTTCGGTTCCCGTCGGCTTATCGATCCCGCCGTTCTTGACGTCGGCTGCAACGCCCACAATCGTCCGCCAGGGAGCTTTATCGGAGTCTTCGCGCACCCGGCGCCCGATAGGACTTTGGTTGCCATAGAAGGTCCGCGCAAACGTGGAATTGACGATTGCCACTTTATTGCCTGCCGTCCCATCCCGCTCATCGAACGTTCTCCCTTCGATCAGAGGAATGCGAAGCATCTCGAAATATCCGGGCGCCACGGCCTGTTCGTAATCGACATTCTGATCCGGACCACCGGGCTTTTTAACGTAGCCCTCGACCTGCATGTCATCGGCATTCAGGGGGCGCAAGGGGGCGAGGCCGGAAGCGACCGAAGCGGACTGCACGCCTGGGATACCCTTTATTCGCTCAAGCAGCCTGCTCCAGAGCTGCGTCACGGCGGGGGCCTGGGAGTATTGTTTTTCGGGCAGCGACAGACGCATGGTTACAACCCGTGAGGGGTCGAGGCCGATATTCACCGCCTGCAACTTCCAGAATGTCCGTACCATGAGGCCAGTGCCGACCAGAAGCACCAGCGCGAGCGCCAATTCGCTTACGACCATGAGCCTGCGCAGCCAGTGTGCACCACTGGTTACGGTGCTGCGTCCGCCGGCCGTCTTCAGGGATTCCTGCGTGTCTCCGGCGAATTGCGCCAGGGGAGCGAGTCCGAAGAAGATTCCCGTAAAAACAGCCGCGCCGACAGTAAACGCGAGAACACGCCCGTCAATCCCAATCTCTTCCGCCCTGGGAATGCTGCCCTGGTTGAATGCAAGGATCATGCGCAGAGCAGCGGAAGCAAACACCATACCGAGCGCAGTTCCCAGACCCGCCAGGACCAGTCCTTCCACCAGGCATTGTCTTGCCAAATGCCAGATGCTTGCGCCAATGGCTTTGCGTACGGCCACTTCATGATGGCGCGCTTCTGCGCGGGCGAGCAGTAGATTGCCGACATTGACACAGGCGATTAAGAGTACGAACGCCACCGCGCCCAGCATCATCAACATGGCAGGCTTGACATTGCCGATCACCTCATCGTGGTACGGAAGCGCCAGGATGGTGTGGAACTTCGGATCAAAGTTATGCACATTCGGCGTCTTATCCCGGCCTTGTTCCGTCATGATGCGCTGGAACTCGGCCTGCGCGCGCTGCAGCGTGATACCCGGTTTCAGCTTTCCGAGCACCGACTGAAAGTGGGAGGACCGGGCGCCGGGGCTGGCGGGATTGATCTGTTGCGGGTACCACAGCTCCGGCGGATCCGTTTCGCCGGGTGGGAATGCAAAGCCGCGCGGGGTGACGCCTATAACAGCCGCGGTTAAGCCATTCACCTTTACTTGCCGGCCGATGATGTCCGCAGTTCCCGCGAAAGAGCGGCGCCACAAACCATCTGAGATCATCACGGTCAAGGGCGCTCCAAACCGGTCGTCGTCATTTACCAGCACGCGTCCGAGTTGCGGCGCCACTCCGAGCATGGGCATCATTCCTCCGGTAATCACGGCGGCCGTAACGCGCAGCGGCTCGCCGGTTCCACGCGAAAGATTCACACCGCTGATGACGTAAGCATCGAGCGATTCCCAAGATTTGGTCAGGCGCCGGAGATCCAGCAACTCCGGAGTCGACATCCAGAACTTATGGAAACCGCCACTGCTTCCGTAGGTAGGAAACTCGGTATAGACTCGCGCCAGCCGCCCGGAGTCCTTGAAGGGGAGAGGTCTTAGCACGACGGCGTTCACAACCGTGTAAATGGCCGTGTTCGCGCCGATGCCAACCGCTAAGCACAGGATCGCGGCAATGGCCAGGGTCCGGTTATTGAAGAGGGCACGAAGGGCATAACGCAACTCGAGCATATGTAGATCATACGCGAGAAAAGCCTGCGTGTTCCGTGATCTTTCGGAGCGACCGGGCTGTTCCGCGCGAGCCTTGGTTTCGGTACGCATCGACACAATTCTGGTGTCGGCGGTCTGCTCCCGCAGTCCGTGTCAGTCGGCCGAGTACGCCATTGACCTGCTCCATGTGCGCATGCAATTGTGCGCGGCCACTCCGACTGCGGAGCAATGCGCGGCCTGTACGAGCCAGAAATGTTCGCTGGTCCGGCAAGCGGTTTCTTTCACACACCCGCATCCAGACCGCGCTGCCGCGGACCGCTGGGTTGGGATGGTTGCAAGCACGCATATCGCGTATGTGCACGCGCTTCGCAGCCATTTGCGTAGAGAGGATGAGCTTGACACACTCCGTTCCTATTTGGATGAACCCTCGCGGCAATCACTCGCGTCGGCAGTCAATATTCCAGCAGCTTTAGTCCAACGAAACCAGACAGATCTTCCGGAGCCTGTGCGGGTCCAGCGAGGAATACTAATGAAAGGATGAGGTGATCCCGAAGCCGGGCTTGTGGGAAGTAACCGTCTCGTCTCGCCTGGTTTCCTGATGGGCGGACGCTCGTCGTGGTTGACGGTGGGCGAAGTTCAGGTGCTCGATGCGGATGCGTCATCCGAGCCCGGCTGCTCGCGCGATCAGAAACAACCCTGCCCCGACGACAACGGCCCCGATGGCTCGCGCGACGCGCTCACCGGCCGGTGCGAGACGTTCGACGGTGATGGCTGCCGCCACGAGAGCCATCGCGCGCAGGTCCATGATCCCGATGACGAGGAGGATCCCCGTCAGGCCGGCACAGCTGTAGCTGCAGTGGAGGCCGAGGCGCACGCCGTGTCGCCAGGCCGTGCCGGCGTCCAGCGGCAGCGTACGACCGTGCCCCGGCGCCTCCCGGCAGCGGGCAAGCTGATGTGCCTTCCACGCGGTGAACTGGAGCGCGCCGGCGATCAGGACGACCACACCGACCGCGATCGGAACGGCGCTCGCCAGCGCCGGCAGCTGCATCTCGACCGCCGCCAGCGCAACACCCAGCGGAAAGGCGGCCATTCCGAACACGGTCCAGACGAAGAAGTAACCCACGCCCACGAGCGCGGTCAGCCGACCGAGGCGCGTGTCGCCTGTCCTGCCGACGGCCTGGCGGTAGCGCCACAGCATCGGGACTAGGGATGGCAGCATCATCGCCACCATCATCACAACCCACATGCCGAGGAACAACGCCGCGGCGCCGGGCCATGTCTGTCCGGGCATCCGCATCCACGCCATCGACATCGTCCAGCCGCCGGGCATCGGCATCCCGCCCATCGCCGGCATGGACGAGCACCAGACGATTGTCAGCGCTGCGCTGGCGGCGAAGAGCAGCGCTGAGACGCCGAAGAAGGCTCGCTCCGAAGTTCGCTGGGAAGCCATGCGTCGTGACACCTCCCGTCCCGCGGTTGCGCCATGACACCCACGACTTGGCTCAGCGCTTGTCGTACTCGTCATGGCGGCGCCACCAAAAGCCTGTCTCGTTGCGACCCTTGGGTGCGCGGTCGAGCCACTGGTACATGCCCCAGAGGCCGTCCAGTCCGCGTGCATAGGTGGAATAGGTGTGGTAGACGACGCCGTCCTCGAGCGTAAACGCGCTCATGCCCGGCCTCTCGCGCGTGTACGTGGCCACGTCGGTTCCGGTCATGGCCGCGATCTCGGCGACAGGCCCCGTGACCGGCGTCGCGTCCATCGCGTGGCTGCCGCGCTGGTAGTTGTATTCGACGACGCCCTCGCGCTGTTGCTCCTCGCTGAACCAGACATTGAAGTCCAAGTTGAAGTCGCTCCCGAGCGAGGATGCCCAGGGAAACGTCCACCCCATCCGCCGCTTGTACGCCTGCAGCTTCGCGAGAGGCGCCCGCGACGCCGCCGAAAGCGTGACGTCGTGATTGGCCAGATGGACGGCGATCCCGTTGAAGCCGTCCGCGATCGACGAGCAGGACGGACAGCCGGCGGTGTAGTTGGGCCCGAACATGAAGTGGTAGACGAGGAGCTGCGAGCGCCCTCGGAAGAGGTCTGCAAGCGAGGCGCTCCCCTCATCGCTCTCGAACCGATACTCCTTGTCGATCGCAACCCACGGCAGTTCCTGCCGCTGCCGCACCAGCTCATCGCCGCGCCGCGTTAGCTCCTTCTCCGCCTTGAGCAGCTCGAGCCGCGCTGCGAGCCAATCTTTACGTGTTCCTGTCATATGCTTCGTCATTGTTCTTGTCTCCTTCCTTCGCGTGTCCATTCGTTTCTCGATAGAATTCCATTGGTCACAAGATAAACTTAGCGCCGAATATCGAAACGATGGGAGTGACAAGTGTGGCGGGATTCCGATGGACTCGCTGATCACGGCCGCGGCGCGTGCACTCGCGGCGGGTGATCCCCTCGGCGCATTGAAGCGGGTCGCCCTACGCGATGACGCGCCTGCGCTCGCGCTTCGAGGCATCGCGATGGCGCAGCTCGGCGATCTCGTTCGAGCGAAGGCTCTCCTGCGAAGTGCCGCGCGTGCCTTCGGTCCGAAAGAGGTCTTGGCCCGCGCGAGGTGCGTCGTCGCCGAGGCCGAGATCGCGCTCGTTTCGCGCGACCTGGGCTGGCCTGCGAAGGCGCTTGACGCGGCGCGGGCGACGCTCGAAGAGCACGGCGACCGAGTGAACGCCGCGCATGCGTGGTATCTCAAGGTGCGGCGCCTCCTCCTGATCGGGCGCATCGACGAGGCCGAGTGTACGCTCGCTGAGCTAGATCCCTCTCCCCTCCCTCCCGCGTCGAGGACCGCTCACGAACTGGTGGTCGCGGGGATCGCGATGCGGCGCCTCCGGACGAAGGCGGCGCGCGCGGCACTCGCCCGGGCCGAGCGCGCAGCGCGCCACGCACGCATCCCTGCGCTGACGGCGGAGGTCGAAAGCGCAGTCCTCGTCCTGAACACGCCTGCTGCGCGTCTGATTGCGAGTGGCGAGGAGCGGCTCCTCCTGCTCGAGGAGGTCGAAGCGTTGCTGGCGTCGAACGCATTCGTCGTAGACGCCTGCCGTTATCTCGTGCGTCACGCAGGCACGGTGATCTCGCTCGCGAGGCGTCCGGTGTTGTTCGCGCTCGCACGCGCGCTGGGCGAAGCGTGGCCCGGAGACGTGCCGAGGGACACGCTCGTTGCACGGGCATTTGGAGGGAAGCGTGCCGATGAATCGCATCGCGCGCGGCTGCGAGTCGAAGTCGGGCGGCTTCGCGCGGCGCTTCGGACGCTGGCCGACGTGAGCGCGACGAAGCGAGGTTTTGCGCTGGCGCCGCGCGGTGCATGCGAGGTCGTCGTGCTGGCGCGGCCCGTCGAAGAGCAGCATGTGGCGGTGCTCGCCCTCCTCGCCGATGGTGAATCGTGGTCGAGTTCGGCCCTGGCGCTTGCGCTTGGAGCCAGTCAGCGTACGGTGCAGCGGGCGTTCGACTCGCTTGCGGCAGCAGGCAAGGTGCAGTCGTTCGGTAACGGGCGAGCGCGTCGTTGGATGACCCCGCCCGTGCCGGGATTCACGACGACCTTGTTACTTCCCGCTCCTCTGCCGATTGATTAGGATGGATGCATGAGTCGATCGACCGCCGCGATTGCCGAAATCGTCCGTGAGTATGGACCCTTTCCGGGTGTCGACCACGTGCATGGAGTCTCGTATGACGGTCAGCACGTCTGGTTTGCTGCCGGAGGCACGCTGAACGCCTTCGATCCCGCGAGCGGGAAGACGCTGCGCTCGATCGATGTCGCGGCGCATGCAGGAACGGCCTTCGACGGCCAGCACCTGTTTCAGCTCGCCGAGGATCGCATCCAGAAGATCGATCCGAAGACCGGCCGTGTGCTCGCCACGATCCCGGCGCCCGGCGGCGGCGGTGACTCGGGGCTCACGTGGGCCGAGGGGACGCTCTGGGTGGGGCAGTATCGGGACCGGAAGATCCATCAAGTTGATCCCGAGACAGGGGCGATCCTTCGCACGATCGAGTCCAACCGCTTCGTGACCGGCGTCACCTGGGCCGACGGAGAGCTCTGGCACGCCACCTGGGAAGGGGACGAGAGCGAGTTGAGGCGAGTCGATCCTCGAACGGGAGAGGTCCTGGAGAGGCTCGAGATGCCGCCCGGAGTGAACGTGTCGGGGCTCGAGTCCGATGGCGGCGATCAGTTCTTCTGCGGAGGAGGAAGGAGCGGGAAGGTGAGGACCGTTCGCCGGCCCAAGCGACGCTCCGCGGCGGACGGCGGTTCCGAGATCCCCGTCGACTCCGCGAGCAAGTCTCTGCTCACTCGGAGAATCGGGAATTGAATGCGTAAAGGCTGTCATGGGCGAAGCCCTTGTCAAAAACTCGCGAGATGGATGGCTCCGTTCGAGGGATGTGTTGAGGTTTTGCCATTCCGTAAGAAGTTGTTGGAGGATCTGCTTCCCCCTCTAGCCAAAGGCGGTAAAAGCGCTTGTTCCGTTTGTCTTCTTCGCGCCATTCGCTGAGGTGACCGCTGAAGAATGAAAGGTGACCGTTGCTCCGGGAATAGGACTACCGAGTGGCATTAGAGATCCCGCTCAACCCGCTAGAATAAGAAAGTTGGTGGCTTTTCGAATTCCCACTCTCGGCGTCATCTCGGCCCTGCTCCTTGCGTTTCTACAGGCTCCGGAGTCGCACGTTCATGAGCATGACAGCACACAGCACCACCTTGGCGGCTTCTTTCATACTCACTTTCTGCATCTTCGAACAAGCCACTCGACTCACCCGGAGATAAGGCCGCTCGATCCGGACGATGATGCGGTGTTTCAGCATTGGTTCTTTGCAACCCAGAATGCCCCGCAGGTGTTGCACTTTATTCTTTGTGCCATTCCGTTGCTGCCGCCTCCCGTGCAAAGCGAATGGCGGGCGGAGATCATCCGGCCTAGCTCGCACGACCCGCCCGGACTCGCCATACTCCCTCCTCGTTCCCCTCCTGTTTAGTCCTCTCCCCAATACCATCCCGAAGTGTGTCTTAATTTAAGTTCCTGAGAGGATCAGCATGCGTGTACTCACGCGAACTCCGATGTTCGTGCGGCCCTTTGCGGCAAGATGTTTTATTCTCATAGCCGGTGGATTTCCGATAGCCCAGGTTGGCTCAGCCCAGACCAGTCTCAGTTTGAGAGATGCTGTCGCTCTGGCTGTCAGCCGGCGCCCGGAATTGCGCGCCAGTTTAGCCAAAGTAGAATCATTTGGCGGTCTACGGCAACAAGCCGGTCTCCGGCCGAACCCCCGCCTGATTTTTCAGAGCGAGGATTTCCATACGTCCAATTTTAGTTTCAGCCAAGAGTCGCAGACTTACGCCTATGCGTCCCAGGTCTTTGAAGCACCAGGGAAGCGGAGCGGCCGTATCGCCGTCGCCGGCCAGGCGATGGAACGAAGTAAAGCTCAGGTCGATGCAGTGCGCCGCGAGATTGTTTTCAATGTCGGCCAGGCTTACTGGGTAGCCGAAGGCGCGCAGATGCTGCGAGACTTATACGCTCAGGACGACGAGTACTTTCGACAGACGGTGGAATACCATCAGGCGCGATTCAAGGAGGGCAAGCTCGCCGAGGTGGATCTTCTTCGGGTCCGGTTGGAAAGGGAGCGCATTCATGCGGCGGCCGAGAATGCCAAACTCGACGCGCAGCGCTCGTTGTTGCGCTTGGCGCGCGAATTGTCATCGCCAGCAAACGACAAGTGGATTCTCGTGGAGAATTTCCAAAGCCTCGAAATACCATCGGATCAGCCGCCACCGGGCGATTTGGTATCGCTTCGCCCCGAAGGACGTTCGGCGCTCGCCACGCTTGCTGAAGCTCGCGCCAATGTCGAGCTCCAGAAAGCAAACCGGCGGCAAGATGTACAAGGACTCTTCGGCTATAAGAGAAACGGCCCAGACAACGCGATGATTGCGGGACTCCAGATCAATCTGCCGGTGTTCGACCGGAACCAGGGGGTCATTGCGGCTTCAGAAGCGGATGCCCGCGTCGCGGAGGGCAACGTAGCAGCCCTTCGAAATCAGATCGTCTCGGAAGTGACGCTGGCGCGGCAGGAATATCAGATGCGGCGCGATCAGTATTTACAAACCTTCCAGCCACTTCGGGACCGAGCCGTCGAAATCTCCGACATCAGCCGGGCGGCGTACCGCGAGGGTGGCCTTGATTTAGTCCGGTTACTCGATGCGGAACGGCTTCGCATCGAAGCGCAGATTTCATGGATTAATGCCCTGCTGTCCTATCACCAAAGCGTGATGGCGCTGGAATACGCCGAAGGAATCGAACGATGAGCAGCTACCGGATCGAAGTTAAGTGGTTTTACTTGCGGCGAGTCTCACTCTGTCTTCTTGCATTGGGGTTCCTGAATGCATGCGGCCAAAGAGCCAGCGATACGCCGCAACAAACCGCGAAACAGAATACAGCAAAATCGGGGCAGGTGGCGATCTCCGTGTCGGAACAAACCGCACAGCAGATCGCAACGGAATCTGCCAAGATCACGAAAGAATCCAACACGCTGCGAGTTCCGGGGCGCATCGTGCTTCCTGATAATGCAAGTTGGCGCGTTGGAATTCTAGTGGAGGGCCGCATTGAATCGGTATTCGCCAACCTGGGCGATTTTGTGCGAAAAGGCCAGGTTCTTGCGAGGGTGCACAGCCACGACATACACGAAGCGCGGGCGGCCTATCAGATGGCGGTCTCGGAACGCGCGCGGGTGCAGGCTGTTCAAGCACTCAGTCAAAAGAACTATGATCGCGTGCAACGCCTCTTCGCTCTCAAAGCTGCTTCTGTTCAGGAAGTGGAGCAGACAAAGCAAGAGTTGGTTAATGCGGAAACCGCCGCCGGGAACGCAGCGACGGTTTTGGAACGCGAGCGCGTGCACCTGGAAGACACGCTTGGAATCCCAGCGGATGGCGGCACATCCGCATCGAGCCCCGAGCTGGAATTGATCCCCATCAAGTCTCCCGCCGATGGATACGTCCTGCAAAAAAATATCACTCCAGGAGCTACGATTCAACCCTCCATGGATGCGTTTGTCGTGGGCGCGCTACAGCGGCTCTGGATGCTGGCGTCAGTCCCGGAAGAGAACCTTAGCCAGCTGCACTTGGGACAAGCCGCGACCATCAACTTACAAGACGCTGGTCAGAACTTCGCCGGCCATGTGACCAATCTCGGCCAACAGTCCGATCCGACCACACGTTTGGTTCCGGTCCGCATTGACGTCGCGAATACGAACAATCGTCTCCGGCCCGAAATGCTGGCGACCGCCCAGATCGCCATTGGTTCCGCGGCCCCGATGCTATTGGTCGCGCAGGATGCGATTCAGCAGGTGAACGGGGCGGACGTTGTTTTCGTTCGTACCGCTCCCGAGCGCTTCGACGTTCGTCCTGTCCGAAGAGGGGTTGCCGTGGGCGAGCGGGTTCAAATCCTCGAAGGAATCCAGGCCGGAGATCTAATCGTTACGCGCGGCAGCTTTATCGTGAAGTCTCAGCTGCTTAAGTCTTCCTTCCAGGGTGAATAGCATGCTGAACTGGATCATTGATCTCGCGCTTTCCAATCGTTGGTTCATTTTGCTAGGCGTTCTTGTCCTCGCCGCAGTGGGCGGGTACGCCGTTTACACCATTCCCGTCGAAGCCTTTCCGGATTTAACAAACAACCAGGTGACCGTTGTCACCGAAGCTCCTTCGATGCCGCCTACTGAGGTCGAGCAACTCGTAACCTATCCGATCGAACAGTCCATGATGGGTTTGCCAAAACAGCTGGAGGTGCGTTCGCTTTCAAAGCGGGGCTTGTCCATGGTCACAGTGGTCTTCGACGATTCAGTAGCCTTCTATTTTGCCCGTCAGCTCGTCAACGAAAGGCTACAACAGGTCACGGCGCAACTTCCGGCTGGTGTGCAACCGGTTCTCGGTCTTCCGGCCACGGCATTCGGTGAACTGTATCAATACACTTTGACCGGGCCAATGAGCCCCATGGCGCTAAAGGATATTCAGGAGTGGCAAATCAAGCGTCAACTCCGGACCGTCCCAGGTGTGAGTGAGGTGAATACGTGGGGTGGCGAAGTCAAGCAATATCAGGTGAAGATTGATCCGGCCATTCTGACACAATATGGCCTGACCCTGCATGACGTTGCTCGGCGGATCGCGGATAACAACAAGAACTTCGGCGGCGGGTTCATCGAACACAATGACGAGCAGTACACATTGCGCGGTACGGGCCGCGCGGAGACAACAGGGGATTTGGGCAACATCGTTGTTCTGGCAAGGGCGGGTGCTCCCGTTTATTTGCGCAATGTCGCCGATGTGTCCATCGGACCGATGCCCAGAATCGGCGCTGTCCTGAGGAATGGAGAGACCGTTTCGGGAATGGTGATCATGCTGAAGGGCGAGAACGGTAAGAGATTGATCGAGGCGGTGAAGGCGAAGATCTCCAGTTTGCGCCTCCCGGCTGGGGTCAAGATTACGCCCTTCTACGATCAATCCGATGTCATCAACGGCACGATTCGGACTGTGAAGAGAAATCTGTTCGAAGGATTTGTCCTCGTCACGTTCATTCTTTTGTTGTTCCTCGGCAACCTGCGGGCCGCGCTTATTACGGCGTCGATCATTCCCCTTTCCATGCTGATCGGTCTCATGAACATGCACCTCTTCGGCGTGAGCGCTAACCTGATGAGCTTGGGAGCCATTGACTTCGGCATGATTGTAGATGGCGCCGTTGTGATGGCGGAGAATGCCGTTCATCATCTTCAGCAAAGACGCGAGGATCAAACGGTATTGCAGGTGATTCGTAATGCGACCGTCGAAGTAGCACGGCCCATGCTGTTTGGCGTCGGGATCATCATTTCTGTGTATCTGCCGATTTTCTTCCTTGAGGGCCTCGAAGGCCGCATGTTCCGCCCCATGGCGTTTACGGTCTGCTCGGCGCTATTCGGGGCACTGCTCTTAGCGCTGACTGCCGTACCTGCCTTCATCGCTTTCGCCTTTCCCAAAGGACTGGGGGCGGGAGCAGTGGAGAAGGCGCAGCGCCATTGGACAGAGCGGATTACCAAACCATACGCAACAATGCTTCGTAGTTTGATCCGCTCCCGCTGGCTGGTTGTTTCTTGCGCCCTGGCCGTGGTTGCGACCGCGATTGGGTCTCTGTTTTTTCTTGGGACAGAATTCATGCCTCGCTTGGACGAAGGATCGATCCTCATCGAAACGCGCAAGCTGCCGGGAATCTCTTTGACAGACTCGGTGGAAATCAGCAAAAGAATTGAACGCATGCTGCGCGCCTTTCCGGAAGTGGCGGATATTGTAATCAAGATCGGCCGGCCCGATTTCGCGACAGAAGCGATGGGCATCAACGAAGGAGATACCTATGTCTTACTTCGCCCTATGAGCCGGTGGACTCGATTTCATTCCAAGGACGAGTTGATCGCCGCTTTCGATAAGGAATTGGGAAAGATTCCCGGCCTCGATTACAACTTTACGCAGCCAATGGCCATGCGAGTAGATGAAACTGTCTCCGGCGTGAAGGCGGATCTGGCGATCAAGATATTTGGTGACGATTTCAGCACCCTCGATTCGTTATCGCAGCAGGTTCTGAGGGCAGTCTCATCCGTGCGCGGCGCAGCCGAACCGCAGATTCTACTGACTTCTGGCGTCGCTGAATTATCTGTTCGCGTGGACCGGGATGCCCTGGCGCGTTATGGCCTCAATGTGACTGACGTCCAAGAATCGGTCGAAGCTGGCGCGTCGGGCTCCGTCGTGTCCGAGATCATAGACGGGCAGAAAAGATACACGGTCGCCCTGCATTTGCCGGAACGATATCGCTCGAATCCGGAGGCAATGGGCAATGTTATGCTTCATGCGCCCAATGGCGAACAAGTGGCGTTACGCCAGGTAGCGCGAATTGAAGTCACACGGGCAGCCGAAAAGATTGAGCGGGAAGAAGGACAGCGCCGTGTAGTCGTCATGTCTAATGTTCGCAACCGGGATTTGGGCAGTTTTGTTGCGGAAGTTCGCGCCAAAGTCGAGGCGCGAATCAAGCTGCCCGTGGGGTATTCCGTTGTGTACGGCGGTCAGTTTGAAAACCAGGAACGGGCAACGCGTCGCTTGTCACTGATTATTCCGACCGTCGTGGCGGTCATCTTTTTATTGCTCTACTTACCTTTCCACTCTTTCAAGCAAGCATTTCTGATAATTGGCAATATCCCGTTCGCCCTGGTTGGCGGCATTGCTGCATTGTGGCTACGGGGCATGAATCTCAATTTGTCGGCGTTGATCGGCTTTATTGCGCTATTCGGCGTGGCTATGCTGAATGGCATCGTGCTTGTTAGCTCAATCAACCAACTCAGGTTACAAGGGGAGAAAACATACGATGCGGTTGTAAATGGCGCAAGACGAAGACTTAGGCCAGTTCTGATGACTGCATGTGTTGCCAGCTTTGGATTTCTTCCGATGGCGATATCCACATCCACCGGCGCGGAAGTCCAGCGTCCTCTGGCAACCGTCGTTATTGGCGGACTGGTGACGTCCACGCTTCTCACGTTGTTTTTACTGCCGGTGTTATATGGGTGGACTTTCGAAAAGGAACCCGTGTCTCCGTTACCTACGGTATTGGAAGATTCCGTGATTCGTCACCCCGAGTGAAAACTCATCGAGTTCGAGCAGCCATCCCTGCCTCGAGGCTTCCCGGACAGATGGAGCAGTTCTCTTTGCTCCAGGTCGTGCAGGAAAGAATCAACCGCAGCGACGGTGGAGAGAACGGTCTCGATATCTTCGACGATGGCAGGTATATGAGAGCGCTGCCGCCTATACTGACGAACCTCATTTAGCGCAATTGCAATCAACCATGTGCGAAACCCTGAGGCAGAGCGAAAGCTCGACAGGTTCAGATATGCCTTCATGAGACTCTGCTGGATGATATCTTCGGCTTCGAATTGGTCGAGGACCATTCTTCGTCTGTCCGACCGCCGCATATTTCCGAAACCAGTAAGGCCTCCTGAGCCTTGGATAGAGGCTATTGCGCGCTCACCGAATTCTCCTTGATCGAGTAGATTGTGTTCCTTGCGGTATCGTCGACGCTAGAGGACGAGGCTCCAAACATCGGCGCCGGCGCCGTCGCTGAACGACGCAAAAAAGTCGATCCCGGCGATAAACGCCGTCTCGTTCTCGTCAGGATCAAGACTTGTTCGCCCGATCCCGCGCAATCCGGTAAAAGGGGTCGACAGAGTACGCGCCGTGAAGGTCAGCGGTCTGCCGTTGGAGTGGAACTCGCGTACAGTACCGCCCATCGCGGAAGAATGACTTACCAGACCAGAATAAATGATCCCAGTTCGTTTATGGAAGTCCGCTTGAAGTGATAGAAGTTATTCCAAATAGAATAGAGATGGGCCGATTGCACGAAATGGAGCTGTAAGAGCGGTGGAGAAGGAGTGAAAGCAATCATGGACATCGCCAGGCAACCTGCATTGGCTGGCGTGCGGCGATCGGACTATCTGCTACCCGCGTCTGATAGCGATGGCGATGCCGAATATCGGCATTCCTATACCAGGAAGCCCTCTCCGACAGGCATCAGGGCAGCCACAATCTGCCGCCTCCAGTTGAGGCGGCATGAGATGGATGTTTCTGTAATTAGTGTTCGCCCCTGCCGGGTTCATGCTCCGGGGCGTAGAAGTAATACGTTGCCGAGTAGGGGATCAGTGCCTGGTCGCCTACTTTACAATTGGCCGTAGGCGCGGCGCCCCCCTCCGTGTTGAGGCGCTGAATGTAAGTTGTCGTCGCCAGCAATCCGAAAGTACCTTGTCCGCGTCTGGTTGCAACAGCATTGAGCAGGAGGCAGGGAATTGATCCCGCGTTAGGGCAACTGGGGTCCGTGCCGGCATCGATGCTGCCTACCCTACCGCCCCAGACAGCACTCGAATCGATGGAGCTTTGCCAGGTAGGACAACTTATTTTACCCGTTTCATTGGACAGAGTACAACTCACCTCTGGCGTTGAGGCCGCATCAGGGATAGGGCTCAAAAAGTGCGTGAGGACCTGCTGATCGCGGTGCTCGAACAGTGGCACGGACAATGTCGCTTGCGGCGAGAAGAATACCCAAATGTTGCTTCCGCCATCTGCTGAGGGCTCGCAGATATAGTTCTGAGTGCCGGTCGCATGGGCTTTAAGGAATAGGACATTCCCTGTTGGCGGCGCGATCTCGGGCGGTATCTGTAGCTCCTCACCTACGGCTATAGAGGCCGATACCATAGCGGCGACGTGAGTTGAGGTTGCTGAATTAGCGGTTTGGGCCTTACTTGAATGAGTAAGTCCACACAACGAGATGAAGACAAGGAGGGCAAATTGAGTCCTCGATATACATACTGAATCTAACTTCACAGGGGATTTCCTTTCGAGTAGAGCAATGGCGAGACTAGCGATTGACTTACGGCAGGTAAGTTTACATACGAACTTGTCTGAATATATAACCTTGCCGTGCATAACCACATACTGGTGTAAGAACCCCTATTGCCATGCTCTATTCCTGACAGACCAAAATAATTTGCTCCACGTGGGCGTTCAACTCCGAGGCAGCAAATCACGCCATTGCTACCGCGTTCGCTTCGCGAGCAAGTTTTAACCGAATTTGAACGCGCTCTTGCGAATCTTCAGCGCTTTGATCCTGGACTCAAGAGTGGATGGCGGGATTCGGAGCTTGGCCGCCGCCCCTGATGGTCCGGAGACCCGGCCTCTGCTCCCGGCCAGCGCGGCCTCGATGATCTCCCGTTCGCCACGCGGGTCACCTTTGAAAGGCCGCGACGCTTGAACCCGAGACGCCGTTTGAGACGATTCTTTGGAAAGCCAGGATTGATCGACCGAGAAAACCTCACCAGAGCTTACAATCACGGACCTTTCAATTACGTTCTGCAACTCCCGGATATTGCCGGGCCAGTTGTAGGACAGAAAGAGTTCGAGCGTTTTCTTGTCGATCGACCGGATATTCTTGCCTGCCCGGGTCGCGTAGCGCTGAACGTAATATTCGACCAACATCAAGATGTCGTCTTTACGCTCTCGGAGAGGCGGCACTTCGACTGGGAATACGTTTAGCCGATAGAAAAGGTCCAGGCGGAAGGTTCCACTGGCGGTTGCGGCTTTCAAATCACGATTCGTGGCAGCGATAACGCGGACGTCGACCCCGATGGTCTGTGTTCCCCCGACTCGCTCGAATTCCCATTCCTGTAGCACTCTCAAGAGCGCGACTTGGGTGTCCGGTGGAAGTTCGCCTACCTCATCCAAGAAAATTGTTCCGCCGTCTGCCAACTCGAAGCGGCCGAACCGGCGTTGCGTGGCTCCGGTGAAGGCTCCCTTTTCATGGCCGAATAACTCGGAGGAAATCAGCGATGGCGCAAGTGCGGCACAGTTCACGCTCACGAAGGCGCGTCCAGACCTCCGGGACCGCTTGTGAACAGCGCGCGCAATGAGTTCCTTTCCCGTGCCAGTCTCTCCGGTGATGAAAACCGAAGAGTCAGTCGGAGCGACTTTGGCAATCCGGGAAAGTACGGCCTGCAGCGCCGTTGACGCGCCGACAATTTCCTCGAACATCGAGGCCCGATCGGCCTCGTCGCGCAGCGCCAGATTTTCTCGATAGAGTTGGTCCTTAAGGGTCCTGATCTCCTCCTCGGCGCGTTTTTGCTCGCTCAAATCGAGCACGAAAGCGACACCCTCGTTCCCACTTCCTTCGAAAGTTGCGGCGCCGATGAGCACCGGTACGCGGCTGCCGCTTTTCCGGAAGTACTCCTTCTCGAATGGTTGGAAGGTTCCGTCGCCTTTGCCTCCGCCATGGCTCGTTCGTCGCGGTCGCGCCATTCGGCCGGGGTCATGTCCGTCCAGCGCACGCGACCGGTGACGAGATCTCCATCCATCAGTTCTCCTGAATCGCAGCCGAAAGGTGCAACGCATCTCCCGGCGCTCTATATTCTTTTGTACGCCATCTACGATCTGGCGACACAAAGCATGAACTACATGGGCTCTATTGAGTAACGAGCAGGTGCAAATCATGAGGCGAGAACAGTTCACCAAATCGAACTAGAGTTTGACGTAAGAGCTGGTCCCTTTCCGACGTCCTGTGCTTATCGAATGCTCAATCCGTCGTGTGGGCTCTCCATCGCGATGCAGGAGATCAGGCACCCAATCTGGCTCTAAGGTAAGCCGTCACGGCGAGTTTGAATTCCTGCAAAAGTTCGCGGCGTTCTTTGGGTTTGGCGTCGGCGTAAATCGGATTGAGGCCTTTGACCATTTGGAGGGTCACATTGGCCACCCGGAACGCCTGTTCTGGCGACAATTCCGGCCTCTTTTCACGGAAAAGTTTGGCGAAGTGCTCCCGTAGACGATTTCTTGCCTCCGGATCGCGAGAGTACGTTACGGGGGCGCTAAGCAAAGGGATATAGGCTGGCCTGCTTTCCATGAATTCCACCAGTACTTCAAATATCCGGTCGACTAACTGCTCGATGCTGAGCGTTGCCGATTCCGCGGCCAGGGGCTTCCAACGTTCTTCCATTTCCGCGCCGTACTGAGATCGCAAAGCCCTCACCACTGCTTCTTTGTTGGGGAAATACTGATACATGGCTCCGATGGAGGCCTCTGCGCGTTCCGCCATCCCGGTCATGGTGGCGGCATCGTAGCCAACCTCAACGATCACAGCGGCGGCGGCTTCGAGAAGCGCGGCCACCCGGCGTTCTCCTCTTTCCTGCTGGGGCACGCGGCGTTTGGCGGTTGACAAATCTGAGCGCATCCTCATATTATAAAGACAGAGAAATATGAGGACATCCTCACATAAGGAGCATTTGTAAATGATTTCTATTGATCCGAAGACCACAGCGCTGGTCTTGATCGACCTGCAGCACGCCACTGTGGGCATGCCGCTTGTGCCTCACTCAGGAACGGACGTAGCCCGAAGAGGGGCGCGGCTTGCGACGGCATTCCGCGGGCAAAAGGCGCCGGTCGTTTTTGTCCGAGCGGAGATTTCTGAGTTCCTTCGCCTGCCAGTGGACGCCCCAATCCGCCATCCGAACGCTCCGCCGCCACCTCCCATTGCCTCGCAGCTTGTACCGGAGGCCGATTACCAGACTGGCGATCTGCTGGTTACCAAGCGGAGCTGGGGGGCTTTTTATAGCACCGAGTTGGACCAGCAGCTTCGCCGGCGCGGTATCCGCACGATTGTTTTGGGAGGCATCGCGACCAATTTCGGCGTGGAATCTACCGCGCGCGCCGCATTTGACCGTGGCTATGAGGTTATTTTCGCGGAAGACGCGATGACGAGCATAAGCGCGGAGGCACACGGCTTTGCGGTCCAAAATATATTCCCGCGCATGGGCCGCGTTCGCAAAACGGAGGAACTGCTGGAAGCGCTCGCGCAATGAACGAGCTAGAAATGAACCAGGTAGCTCCGGCGGTTCAGGCGGCGCCGCCCACGTTAGATCCGGCCGTCTGGAAGATCGCGGGCGTGGTGCTGCTCGGACCGCTCATGACCAGCCTTGATGCGACGGTGGTCAACGTCTCATTGTCCACGTTGAGCCACGAATTGCGCGCGCCGCTCACGACCATCCAGTGGGTAACCAGCGGATATCTGCTGGCGCTCTCGCTCATCCTCCCGTTGAGCGGTTGGCTGGTCGATCGGATCGGCGCGAAACGTGTGTACCTCGGCTGCTTCACCGCATTCACGCTCACGTCGATGCTGTGCGGTCTGGCAACATCCGCCGAGGCCCTCATCACGTTTCGAGTGTTGCAGGGAATGGCGGGGGGGCTAATTGCTCCTATGGCGCAAATGGTGATCGCGCGCGTTGCCGGCCGTCAGGTGGCGCGCGTGATGGGTTTCATGGTGATGCCTGTCCTGATTGGGCCGATTCTCGGCCCCGTGGTCGCCGGCGCCATTTTGCAAAGTGCGGGCTGGCCCTGGATTTTCTTCATCAACCTTCCCATTGGTGTTCTGGCTACCGTGCTGGCGTTCTGGCTACTGCCCAAGGATGACGATGCGGCATATCCCAGAACGTTTGATCTCAAGGGCTTTCTCCTGCTGTCTCCTGGCCTTGTTTTGCTCCTGCATAGCCTGGAAAGCCTCGGCTCGAATCCGGGGACAGCGCGTTTCAGTGAAATGGAACTGCTGGTCTCCCTCGGATTTCTGGCGGCGTTTGCTCTGCACGCAACACGGCGAGGCCCGTTGGCCCTGATCGATGTACAGTTGTTTCGGGATCGTACGTTTTCCGCGGCCGCCGCCACGCAGTTCCTCTCGAATGCAGTTGCCTTCGGCGGACAGATGCTGCTGCCGCTCTATCTGCTGATGGCGCGGAACGCCTCGCCGGGTAGCGCAGGCTGGCTGCTTGCGCCGGCGGGACTTGGAATGCTGCTGTCCTATCCGATGATGGGAACTCTGACGGAGCGTTTCGGCCCGCGCAAGGTCTCGTCGAGCGGGGCGCTGCTTGCCTTGATGGGCACCCTGCCATTTGCCCTATTCGGCGCGCTAGGACTGCCTGCATCCACTGTAAGCATCTCTCTCTTTGTGCGCGGGCTAGGACTGGGCGCCATCAATCTCCCCTCAATTGCATCCGCCTACGCGTCTATACCGAAGCAAACGATTCCGGTTGCCACCACTGCGCTGAACATTGTCCAGCGGCTCGGGGGGCCAGTGGCGACCACGCTGCTGGCGATTTTCCTGCACGCCAGGCTCGGCGTCTCACCCACTGACAACAAGCACGCGTTTGCCGCAACGTTCTGGCTGCTCTGCGGGCTGCATGCGCTATCGCTGCTCGCCGCGCTACGCCTTCCGCTGCATACAGAGGAAAAGAATAGAATTTAATAGTCTACGCCAGATTTGTTTAGGCCATATTGAGCATCTTCTTTACCGTTCCATGCTCTGCCTGGATTTTCTCCTGCAGCAGCATGATCGCGTAAATCAGTTGCTCCGGACGTGGCGGGCAGCCGGGCACGTACACATCCACCGGAATCACCTGGTTCACCGGCACCAGCGCATAATTACTGAACACGCCCGTGGAAGTGGCGCAGGCGCCCATGGAGATCACCCACTTTGGCTCGGGCATTTGCCGGTACAATTGCCGGATGACGGGAGCCATCTTGTTCGAGACGCGTCCGGCAATGATCATGAGATCGGATTGCCGCGGGGAGCCGCGAAACACTTCGGCGCCAAAACGCGCGGCGTCGTAGCGCGAGGCCATCATCGACATCATTTCGATCGCACAGCAGGCCAAGCCAAATGTCATGGGCCACAGCGAATTTTTTCGCGCCCAGTTCAACGCGCTGTCGAGCGTTGTGGTGATGATGCTGTCACCGATATCTAATGCATCGTCGTCCGCCCGCGCAAAGAGACTTGGCGGTTGGCTTAGCTCGAATTTTTCTGAGTCGCCCACGTTGAAATTATCCCACGAACGTCCAAATAGCAGATCTACTTATGATGGGTCTAGCAAACAAGTCTAGTGAATACGTTGAGCAAGCACAGTTTCGGCGCTCTATTTCTGGCCTTAGCCGCCACAGTCTCGGCGCAGA
>Ga0193743_1000995_pt1 | contig 21620 bp, 16 predicted proteins | sample L2c2metaG_FD_143038 | JGI IMG/M metagenome (GOLD analysis project Ga0193743, IMG submission 143038) | Soil microbial communities from a riparian zone of the East river system, Colorado, United States - L2c2 | ecosystem: Environmental > Terrestrial > Soil > Riparian zone | place: USA: East River... | reverse complement strand
TGAATACTGGCGAGACTTGCCCGCAGGCCACGTGCGCCCAAGCAGGACAACGACACCGGATAGCCGAGGCCCGGAGTGTTCCCGTCCCGCTCAGCACTTCAATGCGCCCCGACCGAGCGCGTACACCTGCCAGCCTGCGTTCGTCCAGTATTCACGGTCCACGGCGTTCCTGGTATCGAGCAGTCGCGGATTTCTCACCAACGAGCGGAATGAGACCGGATCAATGGTCCGGTACTCCTCCCACTCCGTCGCGAGCACCACCAGATCGACGTTGGCGCACGCGTCCGTCACGGTGTCGCAGTACGTCAACGTCGGGAACTGCGATCTCGCATTGACACCTGCCTTCGGGTCGTGCACGCGGACGGATGCCCCTTTGAGATGCATCGCCGCAGCAACATTCAGTGCAGGAGAGTCGCGCACATCGTCGCTGTTCGGCTTGAAGGCGGCTCCCAGCACCGCGACGTTCACGCCAAGGAAGTTGCCACCGACGAGACGCGCCGCCACGGAGACTGCCTTCTCCCGCCTTCGCATGTTGATCTTGTCGACTTCGCGGAGGAAGCCGACGGCATCGGACGCGCCCAGCTCACCCGCCCTCGCTCCAAAGGCGCGAATGTCCTTCGGCAGACAGCCACCGCCGAATCCGAGACCGGCATTGAGGAAGCGACGCCCGATCCGATCGTCGTAGCCGAGCGCGCGGCTCAGTGTCACCACGTCAGCGTCGGCGATCTCGCAGATCTCCGCCATCGCGTTGATGAACGAGATCTTCGTCGCGAGGAACGAGTTTGCCGCGACCTTCACCATTTCCGACGTGGGCAGATTTGTCGTGAGGTACGGCACACCGTCTTCGATGATGCTCGAGTACACGTCCATGAGGAGCTTCTCCCCATACTCGGAGACAACCCCGAAGATCAACCGATCGGGGTGAAGTGTGTCTTCGATCGCGGTGCCTTCCCTGAGAAACTCAGGGTTCCAGGCCATTTCGAGCTGGTATCCGTTGGGGCTCGATGCCACGGTTGCTTGCAAACCCTGCGCGGTCCCGACGGGCACCGTCGACTTACCGACGATCAAGCTGTCGCAATTCGCATGATCGAGTACCAGTGCAACCGCCGAGTTCACGTACTTGAGATCCGCCGCATCGGAGCCGGGAAGCTGCGGGGTTCCCACACAGATGAAATGCATCACAGCGTCGCTGATGGCGTCTTCGGCAGTGTTGGTGAACCGAAGACGTCCTGTCGAGAGAACCTCGGACAGCAACTCGTCCAACGCGGGCTCGTAGAACGGCGCTTGTCCGTTCGACAACGCCTCTACGCGGGCGGAGTTCGTGTCGAAGGCAACGACGTCGTGTCCGATCTTGGCCATGCACGCAGCGTGTACTGCCCCCAGATAGCCGGTCCCGATCACACTGATCTTCAAGAGAATTCGCCTCACGCATTGGAAATCCTGGCTCATTCACGCCAGGGCGGTGCAACCACGCTGTTAGCGGGCAACGGATCAATCCGCGCCCTACCCCCTCCGGTCCGCACACCACGAGCCACGGAATTCATGGCCGTCGATTGGCGGACGCCCCAAGCGTGGCACAGCGGATATCGGGCCGCAACCGCACTGCGGTCCAAGTTTTCGTCGTGTACGGCACGTCCCGCCGAGTTGAAGGATGTGCGCGTCGGGGCGACGATATAACCGGCGGAAGTCGGACTGTCAGCGACCGCGCCAGAGGGGAAACGTGGCAGACAAGTCAATCGAGATCATCATCCCGGCGAGGAACATGGGTGGCCAGCTGTCGAAGGCCCTTGGCACCCTCGCTCCACAACTCGCGGGCGGCGACACCATGACGGTCGTCGACGACGCATCGACCGACGATACGGCGAGTGTCGCCGCCGACACCGGCGCCGGGGTAATCACCCTGGGTCGAAGTCGTGGCCCCTACTTCGCCCGCCAGGTCGCTGCCAACAGGTCAGCGGCCGACATCCTCCTGTTCATCGACGCGCGTTGCCGCGCACTCCCTGGGCTCCTCGACGCGCATCGCGTGCTCCATGCGAGCACCGACACGGCTCTGTCGTGTACCGATGTCCGCACGCGGGGCGGACCGACACTTGCGGCGCGCGTCGCGGCAGTACAGCAGCCGTTCCGCCTGGCCGGTCGGGTCGGGGTCCCTGGCCGTCCCGACTTCTATCCAACTGCCAATCTCGGGATCAGCAAGGGGGCCTTCTCAACGGTCGGCGGATTTCGCGAAATGAGAAGCGGCGCAGATGCCGACATCTGTTGGCGAATCCAGAGCCAATCACTTGGCCGCATGGCCATAGACACCAGGACACTGATGGAGTGGGAGCCGCGGGCCACGATGCGCGACCTCGCCAGCCAGTGGCGGCGCTACGGTGCAAGTACCGCCTACCTGGAGTGGCTCTACGGCGACATTTCGCCATCCACCTTCGGTACACCGCTGACGCTGACCGAAAAGCTCTGGCGACGAGTGAGGCAGGCGGCCCGAACCGGCGATGCGACGATCACGGAGTCCGTCGCCCGCCTGGTGATTACGGCGGTCTATCAATACGGCTATGTGTCCGCTCAGCGAGAGAGCAGGTACTTCACCTCACCCGAACCCTACGAACTCGATGACATCGAGACGGCATCCTGAGGACGTCGATCCGATTCCAATCCCCGCTGCGTGATACCAGCGAGACGAGGAGTACCGCCGCAGATGCCTGTCAGCACACACGTCGATAGGACGGCGCCTGCGGGTCGCCAGCGCCGCTCCAATGCAGTGGGCGTCTTCTTCTCGTTCAAGGCCTGGAAGCACATCGCCGCGGGAATCGGCATGCTCGGCTTCGACACGGTCGAACAGGACGACATCGACAAGGACAGAACGGTGCGGATGTCGCCAACGGTCTCGGTGCGCAACGGATCCCGAATCTCGATCGGCCCAGGCGCCGAGATCGGCCAAGGTTGCCATCTCTGGGCCGGGGACACCGTCGGCCGAATCGACATCGGCAGCCACGCACTGTTGGCGCCGAACGTATTCGTGACGTCGTCGAACTACCGCTTCGACGACGGTGAAGGCCCGGTCATGCACCAAGGACGAGAAGAACGTGATGTCTGGATCGGAGACAACACGTGGATAGGGACCGGAGTGGTCGTCGTCGCAGGTGCTCGAATAGGGCACGGAGCAATCATCGCGGCCGGCGCCGTGGTGGCCGGCGACATTCCTGATTTCGCCGTCGCCGCCGGCATACCGGCACGTGTTGTGCGGATGCGACGCGATTCACGCGATGCCCCCGGATCCGGTGAGCGCGATTGACGCGGTGCAAGCTCAAGGCTTCGGCCGTTGGTCCATCTCAGTGAACCACTTCGCGACGTCTTCGCCCTGACCACATGACGAATCACCCTGACCACCCGAACATTTCACCACGGAGATGTTGGCAACCGATCCGAAGCGCCGCTCGAACGCAATTGCGTTGGCGTCCGCGCTGACTACCTTGTCATCTGGACTTGCATAGAATTTGAGGTTTCGCCCCTGCATCGAATCGAGCGGGAGGTCCACCGGGCTGACCATCGGCGGTACCGCTCGATTCGAAACTGTTGCAGGCAGCGTCGGCCAGTCGGGCGTCGCGCTGGCGAAGTTCAGCGCCGGATTGATGGCGACAACTCCTCGAACGAACGAGTAGCCGGACGCCAACAGATTCATCGCAGGTATTGCACCCATCGAATCGGCGAGAAAGTACGTGTTCTCGATCCGATAGTGCTGCATGGCCATGGAACCGAGCTCGCGATAGTTCTGCAGCGTGGCAGGTTCGGTGAACGCGTTACCCCCCGCCATGCTGGCGACAACCACGAACCCGGCATCTACCAGCTTCTCGGTCATCGCCTGGTACGGCTGGCTCGATGTCACGGAGAACTCGTTCTGGTCGGTGCCGTGGAAGAACACCACGATCCCGCGGACAAGAACGTCCTTCTTGGAGATCGCAAGAGTGGCCTGGCCGTCGACCTGCAGCCTCAGGTATTCGAACCGGATTTCCGGTTGCGAACACGCGGTCGCACACATGGCCATGGCAAGAAGAGCCACTGCGACACGGTAATACACCGCGCGCATGCTGACCCAGCATCGCCGCGGTCTGCCTCCGCTGGTCGAAGAACGGCTGACGATCCTCAATTCCTATCGATCCTCCCGTTACCGGCCGACCGGCCCGGAGAGTAGTCCGATCGGGTCGGACGCTGCCAGCTCAAGTGCTTCTCGCACTAGTGCGGGGTCGACGACGTTGTCGTGAAACGTGGCGTTCAGGGTAAGGAGCGCAGGAGCCTCGGCGAACAGGAACGTCAACCCGTGCGGGCCGGCCGGGGGCACACTGCCGCCGTAGACAGGAGGCAAGTTGGTGAGGAACGGTAGGCGGTCGATCTCGGGCGAGCTGCCCATGTTGGTAAACGAAAGCCGGGGCCGCTCGCCGAGGTCAACCGAGGTAGCTCGCGATGTCGCCGTGCCTCCGCGCACCGTGGCGAGGATCTGGTTCAGCAGGGGACGGCCCGATGCCATGGTTGCTCGCATGGTCGACGAAATGACCTCAGCGCTCATGTCCGGTTCGATTTGCATCGGCACGCCCGCAACGAAATTCCCGTCGATGTACTTCCAGCCGAGGTAGCGCCTTAGGTCCACGATCACTCGCACGTCGGGCGAGGCGGCGATTCCCACCCGGTCCACGGCGCGAAGGATCAACGCGATCTGCAACGCGAATCGGCTGGCACGCGGGGCATGCTCCTTTGCCCAAGAGAAGAACTCGTCGGCTTGTTTGCGGAGTAGCGGGACATGTACCGTTCGTCGTGACGGCGCCCAGTTCTCGATCCGCTGATGGATCCCGGGTTCCTCGGCAGGCAACTGGAAGCGATCGTCGACCGCAGACTTGATCTGTAGCGGCCGCCGCCCGAACGTATTGGCGCTCGCCTTGATCAACGGGAATCGACCCCCCGGCTCGGCCGGCCACGGAGCCACTTCACCCGTCGTGGCGGTGGTCAAGACCGCGGAGATGACGGTGAGGAACATTCGACCATCCCCCACACTGTGCATCATCTTCAACCCGATGTAGTTGGGGTATCTGATGAGAACCAGTGGGGGGTCCAGGGACTCGTCGCGTTCCATGGCGTCGAGGATCGCGCCGCCATCGCATCCGTCGTCCCAATCTCGTTCTACCACCACCGACTCGACGTCGCGATCGTTTAGCCAATGCCGCTTCGTCTCGTCCAAACGCCACGTCAGTCGGCTCTGTGGATGGCAGCTCGCCAGCCGTCTCACCGCTGCACGCAGATCGTGGACGCTTGGCATCGCAAACGGACCGCAGAGGACGGTGACATAGGCGTCGACCCACGGCCGGTCGCGCCTTTGGATCTCGACCTTCACTCAGCCGCCAGCCAACGTGCTGGTGTCGACCTTGTGCAGGAAGACCGTGATGCCCTGGCCGTCGTAGAACGGTTCCCAACGCTCCGTGTCGCGCTTCAGCCATTCTTTGAGATTTGGCAGGGCATCCCACGGCAGGATGCCGAAATACCATGAATAGACCCGCATCTGGTCGGTGATGATCAGATAGGTCGACGCGTCCGGCCGAGAACCGAGTGCATTGACGAACTGCGTGTAGTCCTCCTCGTTGTCGAAGTGCCGCCCAGCCAGGTTCGCCGCGTTGATCATCAGCCCGTCGAAGCGCTTGTTGAAGCGCGCGTAGTCCACGTATCGCCATGTGCTGCGCTCCGGCCAAACGGGTGCCACAGCGGTGAGGTAGGCGGGAAGCTCCGCCTGAGCAAGCACGGCCTTGGCCGTGTCGACTTGCACTCTCGGCATCACGTTCGCATACCAAGAGCCGGTATATCCCTGGGCAGACAACGCGGTGGCAACCAACAGTGCGGTCAGTCCGGCAAGGTATAGCCTCAGCCCGCCCTGCAGCATCGACACCACAACCGGGGCCAGCACCAGACAACATCCGATCAGCGAGTACAAGAAGACCCTGAAGACGGCTTCGCCGCCGTAGCTCTGGCCGCCGAGAATCATCATGGGGCTCAGGGCCAACAGGCCAAGCACCCAGAACTCCTGCTTCCTTCGCCAGCGAACCAGGAGCACGACTGCCGTCGTCGCCCAAATACCGACTGACATCGCCCGGATCCCGGCACTGGTGAGGCGCTGACCGAGCACGCCCACCGTGGGAACGTTCGACTCGGTGTTCTTGAGAACGTCCGATGAGAACAGGGTGTACTGCGAGGCGGAATCCCAGTTGTACACCAGGAAGCCGATGAGCATGGCGCCCAACGGAAATACGATCCACCACGGCTTCATCTTGCGGCTCACCACCAAGAGGCCGATCAGGAGCAGAACCCAGTACGGCGTCAGTTGGTGAGTGACGGTGGCGGCCGCGAACAACACTATGAGCAGCATGGTGCCCACGGGACGGTCGCGGGACAGCCCTACGACCATCAGGATCCCCGCAACGAACAGCATCGTCATCGCCTGGGGCGAGAAGTAGTCCTGCTCAACCCAGTTGAGCGTGGAGACGAGGAAGGTAGCGGTGACAGCGGTCATCGGTGCAAGCCGCCAGGCGCGCGCCGCCCCGTACACCAGAATGGCGAACGTCGCATGGAACATCGGGGTGAACCAGTGCGCGATCGATGTGGGCGGGATGCCGGTCAGATCCGAGAACCATGCGGTCAAGGCGAAGAGGCCTGGCCACCCGTTGTAGACGTCGATATCACGGGCCAAGATGTGCGCATGCTGGATGTAGTCGACGACCCCAAGGTGCTTGTACGTCCACGCATACATCGGCAGATCGGTCGCTATCGATCGCGGCAGCCGCTGCACCACGATCATCAATGCGATCGCGACGATCGCGGCTCTCATGTTCGATCGCCGCACGGCGACCGCAAAGCCCACGGCCACCAACAGAATCGATATTCCATAGGCAGGCGAGGCGACCGAAAGCAAGCCGAACTGCGATGGCACCGCGTCGGGGATCGTCCGCTCGCCATACACGAACAACACCGCAGCCACACCGAGCAGGAGCCAAGGTGGCCACCAGCGCTTCGTGGGCAACGCATGCCGCGGCTGCCCGATCGACGCGTCGGGTTCGTGTTGGACGGCGACGACGGCGGTCACGGCGAGCGCACCGCCTTGCGCTGAGCGAGATAGCCGCAGCGTAGAAGTCCGCCAGCGACGGTGGCAGACGTCAGAGCGAGCAGGACGAGTACCGGACTGTAGAAGCCGACCATCAGCAATCCGGTCACGACCACCAGGCAGGCGGCAACGCTGACGATGGGCACCAACGGCACAATTGCGTAGGTCGGCAGATGGGTATACCAGGACAACGCCAGGCTGCCGGGTCCCGCGAGCATGAATGCCCCAACAATCAACGCCAGCAACAGGGTTGGCAAGGTCGAAACGGCTCCGAGCGAACCCACCAGGCCGAGCGCTACCGCGGTCAGCGCAAGCCGGCCAGCTATGACCGAGTTGTTCGGATCGCCCCACATCTGGCCGCCCCGGAAGTCGAGCGCTCGCGTCAGCGATGCCGAAGTCGACTTCAGCGGGGCACCCTTGCGCCCTGCGGCACGGGCACGGAGCAGGGCGAACGGACCCTTGAGCACGCCGCGCAGTTCGCGCTGGTCGAGTCCCTCGAGTCCGGGATCAGTGCCCACGGTGTCCGACTGGTCGACGACGGTAACCCCGCGGAGATGGCGAACACCAGGGCGCAGCCGGTTGAGAACCATGCCGAGTGTCCTTGGATGACCCATCAGCTTGGCTATCCATGCGCCAAGTCCCAGGCCATAGTTTTGGATCTGCACCTCGAGCTCAGGCGCCGTCCGTCGATGCCGATGCCAGACGACCGCCGAGGGCTCCCGGACAAGCATCCGCCCCGACAACAGGATTCGGACGAACATGTCGATGTCCTCACCACCGCCGGTCGGCGATCCAATGCCCAACCCCTCGTCGAACCCTCCGAGCTCGAGCGCCACGTCCTTGTGCACGGCGAAATTGGCGCCGGTGCCAAACTGGGCAACCCGCAGTGGGAACAGGCTGTCGTCGGCTGGAGGGGCAGCGAGTTCGTAAACCGCGGCATCACAACGTCGTGCCCAGCCCACCCGCCGGTCGAAGTATGACTGCGCGGGCGTCAGTAGTTCGGCGCTTGGCACCATCCCGCACACGCACGCAACGCCTTCGTCGCGACCGAACCCATGGGCCAGATTCGTCAACCAGTGGGGGTCGACGAGCACGTCGTCGTCGGTGAAGGCGACGACGTTGAACTTCGCGTTCTTCAAGGCGACGTTGCGTGCGATCGACAATCCCTGCCCTGGTGCGTCGACCGACCGAACCAGTTCGCCTGCGAACGATTCCACCACGACGGGGGTGAGCCCGCTCTCCGGATTGTTGTCCACGACCAGCACCTCGAAGTGCGGATACTGAAGCTGGGCAAGGTTTTCGAGGGCATCGTGCAAGCGATCTGGCCGGTCCCTGGTGCAAACGACGACTGAGATCGGCGGCTGATAGTGCTGCGGGGGCCTGGCCTCCACCTCCGGCAGCCTGGCAACCTCGGCGCTGATCTCAGCCACGCCGACCGCGCTGTCAGACACGGCGACCTCGACGAATCCCCGCGGGGCGTCCTCGCTCCACACCAACAGCCGGGCTCGCGAGAAGTATTCGCCACCTGCGAGGTTCAGCCGTTCGCCAGCCAGATCGCTCTCGTCGATCTGGCCGATCCAGATCGCGCCCGACCAGGTAGCCACCTCGGGCTCAAACTTCGCGATGGGCTGTAGATCCAAGGTCATCTCAGTTGGCCCCTGCCGAGACATGTCGTTTCCCCAGCCGCTGGCGACGTGTCGTGGCCAGGAAGTGAACGGCGATCCCCACGGTCAGCGCCAATTGTGCCAGCAGCACCGCCCACGCGCCTCCCAGCGCGCCATGTTCCCGGCACAGGAAGGGCATGGTGGCCACCAAGACTGCCGCGGCAATGCCGTCAAAGACAAGTGGCGTCTTCATGTTTCGGCGGGACCTCTGCAAGGCCGCCCACACCAGGTAGACGCAGTGGAAGATCGCGGCCACTGACAACGCAGCGATTACCCCGGTGGCACCCATCGCGCCGTACTGGGGATTGAGGAGGCGCAAGCCGAGCGGTGCCACCGCGATGAGCACCGCGGCGCCAACGGCCGCCAATGCCACGGCGCGGATCAAGATCGCGCGGGCCATCGTGTCTGCTTCCTCGGGCGCACTCGACGCATGCACGACCAGCGACGTCGCCAACGCGGCTCCGATGAAGTCGAGCGCCTGCACGATCGACAACGCGAGCGAAAAGAGCGCACCCTGCTTCGGGCCTGCGAAGACCGCCACGACGAATGGCGTGACCGTCAACAACCCCATACTCAGCGCGGACGACAGAACCGTCTGTCCAACGAACTTGTTGAAGGTACGGACGGTCAAACCGCCGGGGATCGTCGTGGTGGGCAGCTCGTCACCCGTGTCGATCACCCGAGCGACCATGGGCCGCAGGATCAGCACCACGACGATGGCCGACAGCGCAAACGACAGCTCCACGGCGTGCCACGCGATGGTGACCGCGAGAATCGGCAGCAGCACGATCTTGATGACGCTCACCGCGATGCTGGCGGCCGGCAACCAACTTGCGCGGCCGAGCGCCACCAACGTCGCGTTCTGCAATGCGAGCCTGGACCACACCAGGATCCCCACGGCAACCAGGATGCCGACGCCGACGGATCCATGAACGGCCTGGAGTAAGCGTGTCGTACACACTGCGGCAACGACGCCGCTTACCACGGCGAGTGCCAGGAACGTTCGCTGCCCGATTCGGTAGAACCGCCGTCGATCGTCACCGGCCGCGGGGAACAGTGCGGCGTAGGCGTCACCAACGCCTGCGGCGATCACCACGCCCACGGACACGATCACGGCGAGGACCGCCGTCATGACCCCGAGTTGCGCAGGGGGGAAGATCTTCGCTGCAATCGCCCAGAAGCCGATCCCCAAGAGCGCGTTCGCGACCGACGACGACGCCATCGACCCCGCGTCACGGTACAGCCGCTTGGTGCCGAAGCGTGAGGTAGGCGCGGGCACAATCGCGTTCGCTCTAACCATCAACGTCGCGTTCGGCCTTGACACCAGGCACCAGCCGGCCACGAACGTAGCCGACTCCGGCGCTCACCAACCCCGCGAGCATCATGACGCCCTGCAGGAACTCGATCCGACGAAACGCGAAGAGCCGACGAAGCGCCGCCACCGCGACAGAACGTGTGTAGTCGCGTTCGGTATCGATTGACGATCCGGACGCAAGGTGCCGACTCATCACGGCCTTGCCTGCACCCTCTGCGTAACAGCGAGATATGAAGAAGGGCAGCGATGCCCGGTCGGCCGGGACCTCGTGGAGGATCACCGCGGACGGCACGTACATCCAGTGCCCTCCGGTCGCAGCCGACATCCGGATACACAGATCGGTGTCCTCGGGCTGGGGTATGCCTCCCCGCTTCCCGAAGTCCGTGCGAAACCCCCCGACCGTCCGAAAGAGTTCCGTGCGCACGGCCATGTTCCCCGACCAGACGTTCCGGATCGGCGAGGTCACGGTGGGGAGTCCGAGGTATGACCCGCCCACCGCCCAGGCAAACTCGTCGGGGAACCACACCGGTCTACCGGTCATCCACTCGGGCTCGTACGTCCCACCCGTACCGACGACGTTGGACCCACTGAACGGTCGCGTGAGCTCGACGAGCCAGTCGGGTTCGGCTGTCTCGTCATCGTCGAGGAAGGCGGTGAATGCCGTGTCGACACACTCCACGCCACGGTTTCGGGTGGCCGATGCGCCTCGGCCCGCTGTGTTGAGAACTACCGTGACCCAGTCGCATTCGTCAGCAAGTAGCTCGGCGAGCGACTCGTTGTTGTCCACGGCCACCACTACCTTGCGCGGCTCGAGGCTCTGCTTGCGTAGGGACGTCAGCGCCGCACGGATACTGGGCAGCCGCCTCTCCGTGTAACACGCCAGGACGACGGAGATGTCGACGTCGGAGACGTCGATGCCGCCGCCACCAACGCGGGTGTCAACGCTGTCGGCCATTGACGTTTTTCAGCCGCACGAAACCACCAAGCAACGGATTCACCATGCCGGTGTCTAGGAAGCCTGTCCGGATTCCGCAGAGCCGTGGTGCCCAATCCCTGCGGGACGCTTGCGTACGACGTAATCACCGTCGCGTTGCTTCGCAGTCTTGCGACCCTGGAAGTACTCGCGCCGTATCGTTCTCAACACGCGAATCCCGTCCTTTACCGCGTTGAGGTTGCTCACGCCGTGAATCCGACGCGCTTCGTAACTGCAGACTTCTGCAATCTTGAGCCTGCTCGCTGCGACCCGCACGTTGATCATGGTTTCGATCTCGAATCCGTCGCCCCATTGCGGCACGGCGTGATCGGTTGCGGGCAGGCGCATTACGTCGAGGGACTGTCGCCAGAATGCGTTGTAGCCGTAACAGAGGTCGGTGTACTTGGTGGCGAACAGCGTGTTGACCATGGCATTGAGGCCCCAGTTGCCGAGCCGCCGGAACTTGGTGATGTCAGCGCTACCACCGCCCTGGATGAACCGTGACCCCTTGGCGAAGTCGGCACCCGAGATGAGCGCGCCGACATATCGGGGAATCTCGCACGGGTCAGTGCTGCCGTCGGCGTCGATCATCACGATGATGTCGCCAGTCGCTGCCTCGAACCCACACGCGAGCGCGTTGCCCTTGCCCTTCCGCGTTTGTGTCACGTGCACGCCGTCCGGCCACAACTGGCGCGCCACTTCTGCGGTGTTGTCGACCGAGTTGCCGTTCACGAACACGACTTCGTCTATGTCCGTTGGCATTACGGCTGCTACGTGAGGAAGGTTCTTCTCTTCGTTGAGTGCGGGAATGACGACCGTTACTCTCGGCCGCTCGGTATCTCTAGGCAATCCGTCCCAAATAGTAGCTAATTTGGCCACGAACAAGGCCTTTCTGTCATTAAGTTATTGAGACTCGATGCCACCGACAACCGCAATTCGGTGGCGCCATGAAGTCCAGAGTCGGTCGCCGACATTGCACCCACCGACCAACGATGTTGGACCCCACGCACGGGACGCTGCGCCGCGCCACCGTCGCCAGGGCGCTGCCCCGCCCCCTCCGCTGGGATGCTTGGAGTCCAGCGAATCGTTGGCGAACTCTAAGGAATTTCACGGTTGCCCAACCCTGACACACCGGTACGAGGCCTGCAACTTGACCAGCGGCCCTGCGCCACAATCGAATGTGTCGCGTTCGACACACCTCCAGCACGCGCCCGATCCCGCGGGATTTGCCCTGTTCAACCGGGCTCGGGTGCCATCCAATGCCGCCTCTCGTGCGGCCGATGCCTCGGAATCGAGTGCCCTATACGCCCCGGCGGGTCGACGATGCGTTTGCTGGCCACAGATTTGGTGATCACGGGCGGTCTTGGCAAGGGAACGTGACCCACGGCGGGCGGGCCGTTCGGTCGCTGCCCGGAGTAGCACCCGACTGAGCCCGTGACCGGGATCCAGCCGCATCGAGGGTGGTACCGCAGGAGGTCTCCGCTGCGCATTGCATTGTGTTTATCCGGCCCAGACAATGACCCAGCGCGTGCGCCGTCGTGGCGTCACCTTCCGAAGTTCATGTCGCGCATCGGTAGTCGAACATTCGGACGGACACGATTGCGCGCACGACGGGACAACGACCATCTCGCAACACGGACGGGATTCGCCACGGGCGGGGTCCATGGCAATGCCGTTGACATGGCTCACAGTCGTCGTCGGCCACCGGGCAGACTTTCCCGCTCCACGTAGGCTGTCTAGACCGAGGCGGCGAAGGGTTAGCGAGAACTGTGGATGAGAGCCGCGGGTGGCGATACCGGAAGAGCACCCAGTTGCTTGCCGTCATCGCACTGCTGATGGTGACGAGTTGCGCGCCCGAGCCTGCGGTCAACGCCGCTCCCCCGAGCAGCCCCGGCTCCTGTCCGAACACCGCGGCCGCACTGCATGACTGGGGAACACCGAACCGCCAGGACAACTTCGACGATCCGTCTCTCGAGGGCTGGCACGTCTACGACGGACCCGGGCACGCCGGCAACGGACGACGCACCCCCGATGCGATCTCAGTGGCCGATGGCGTGCTGAGCATTACCGGCGATGCGCGTGGACGCTCCGGCGGGATGGGTTGGGACTCGGGGCAGAAGTTCGGCCGATGGGAGGCATGTGTGAAGTCACCCCCATCGGCGCCGGGCTATCACTCCGTAGTGCTGCTGTGGCCGGACGCCGAAGACTGGCCCGTCGGTGGGGAGATCGACTTCATGGAAGCCATCCAACCCAGCAGACAAGTGGTCGAGGGTTGGCTGCACTACGGCCAGGACGATCGCAGAGACGGGGGCGGCGTCGCGATCGATGCCTCCCAGTGGCACGCATGGGCGGTCGAATGGACACCACGCGACGTCAGCATGTACGTCGACGGCGTGCAGTGGTGGACCACTACCAACACCGCCACCTTTCCCCCACGGTCACTGCACCTCTGCCTTCAGGTGGACGACTTCGGCGGCGACATCGCTGCCGGGGGTCACCAGCTCGTCGACTGGGTGCGCCAGTACTCGCCGCCGTGACCGCCAACGGTCACAGGAACCCGATGTCGTTGCGACCGGTACCGACGGCGGGCTCCGGATCGGCGCCGACGGTCTTGGACAACAGTTCGTGGTAGATGTCGCGAAAGTCGACGCTGCCCTTGAGATCGCCGTCGTCGAGGTCGGTCAGGCTGGGCTCCTCGCCGTAGAAGCCGCCCTTCACCGGCGCTCCGGCGATGAACACCGGCCCGGCGGTTCCGTGATCGGTGCCGAGCGACGCGTTGGCGACCACTCTTCGCCCGAACTCGGAGTACACCATCACGACGACGTTTCTGCCGTGCCGGTCCGTGCTCATGTCCCGAAGGAACGGTGTCAGCCCGCGATCGAGTACCTCGAGCAGGCGCTGTTGGGTGGGACGTTCGTCGGCGTGGGTGTCGAATCCGCCAAGGGCCACCATGTACACCCTGGTCGGAAGTCCCGCCTTGACGCACTTGCTCACGACATTGAGCCTGTCGCTCAACGGATTCGGCCCGGTCGTCGACGCGCCGGTGAAGGTGAGTCCACCGGCCAGCGGGTCGATCGACACGGTGGGGGCGGCGTTGCCCAGCACGGGGCTGATCGCGGCGCCGAACGCGCGGGTGGACCGGTAGGCCGAGCACACCGCCGACATCGCAGGCGAGTCGTGGGGGTCGTCGGCGCCCAGGGCGGTCAGGGAATCGCTGACCTGGGTGGACACCGGGCTCGAGTCGCCGGCGAGCGCCGACGCCGCCTGCTTCTCGCCGACGGCCATCAGGGGTAGCACGGCGCCGATGTTGATGGCGCGCATCGGGTCGTCGCCGGTGGCGTCGAGCCATCGACCGATCCAGCCCGTGCTGACCGGTTCCTTCGGCGACGCGGTCTGCCAAATGTCCATCGAGCGGAAGTGGCTTCGGTCGGGCTTCGGATAGCTCACGCCACGGACGATGGCGAGCTTGTGCTCCGACCACAGCTGCGACAGGCCCGACATGGCCGGGTTGAACCCCAGCTGCGCGTCGAGCGGGAGCACTTCGGACGGCGAGTAGGCCAGGTCCGGCCGGGCGTCGTGATATGCGTTGTCCGCGTAGGGAATGACGGTGCTCAGCCCGTCATTGCCGCCGTACAGGGTGACGATCACCAGGACGCCGGCATCGTCGCCCAGCGTGTGTTCCTCCGCCGGCCGCGGCAGATCGGACAGGCTGCATCCGACGACGCCGGTCAGCAATCCGGCGGCACCGACGCCAGCGCTGGCGAACAGAAACCGGCGGCGATTCACTTCAACCATTTCGGCACCTCCTCACGCGGTGAGATATTCAGGGGTATTGACCGCAGCGGTGAACAGTTGCAGTGGGTTCTGCGTGAATGCCCGCAGCGCCGATGCCGAACGATCGGACCACGCGCCGACGCCGATCAAATACCCCGCGGCGTCCACGCGGTCGCCCGGCGCGGCGTGCTCAATGATGGACAGGTCACCGCGCTTGGCGAGTTCGCCTGCGGCCCACACCTGTCCGGCGGTGCTCGCCGTCGAGACCCAGACCCGGCCCTGCGGCCAGCCCGCGACGTCGGGTGGGTAGAACGGCTTCTGCCCGAGGCCGGTCAGTGACCCGTCGATGGCGTACGCCAACTCGGGCGAGTCGACCGGGACTGACAGGGTGCGCATGACGCCGATCAGCCACTCCGCCGGCATGGTGATCGCGCTGCCCGATTCGAAGGCCGGGTCGGTCAGGATCGCCTTCGTCAGCGCCTTGAGGTCACGGCCCTTCCCGTAGGCGTCGACCAGGCGAGTGAGGGTCTCGTCGTCGGGAGGTGTGTCGGAGGCGAGTTGACGCCACAACCGACTCGCGACGTACCGCGCCGAGTTGGGATGGCTCAGCACCGCGTCGCAGAATCCTGCGGCATCGAGCGGCCCGGTGGCGCCGAGCACCGTCTTGATCCCGACGTCGTGTTTCGCGTCGCGCAACGAGCTCCGTCCGCGTAGGTCGCAGGTCCAACCGGTCAGCGCGCGGGCGCCTTCGCGCACATCGGCCTCGGTGTACCCGTTGCCATGTCCCAACGCGAAGAGCTCCATGAATTCTCGCGACAGATTCTCATTGGGCGAACCGGCGACGTTGTCCTTTCCGTCCAGCCAGGACAGCATCGCCGCGTCGGTGAGCATTGCGTATCCCAGAGTGCGGAAGTCGCCGAGCTTGAGGCTCCGCAGCGTCCGGTTCTGTGCGCTCATGTAGCAGGCGAACCTGGTCTTCAACGCCGACGTGGCGAAGTGGTTGTGCCACACCAGAGTCAGCTTCTCGTGGATCGGCTCCTGCACCGTGACCATGCGTCGCAGCCACCATCTGGTCAGATCTGCCATCTGCCCGTCGACCAACTGATTCCAGGCGTCCTTGGCGGCGCCGTCTGCCTTCTCGCCCGGGTACCTCGGCACGTCCGGGTAGTTCGGCATCGGTGTCGCCCGTGCTCCAGGGTCGGCCTCCGGGTCTGAGGCGAGCACCCTGTCGAGGTAGGCGCCCACGTCTTGTCCCTGCAGGGCATCCACTCGGGGCCCGGTCGTGCCGAAGCCCGTCCTCCGAAGCAGACGCGCAGTGGCGATCCACCGAGCTGACTGGGTCGACATCCCACCTCCCGTCGATTACACGTTTGCCATCGCCGCATCAATGCGCACAAAGTCGTGGAAATTCCATATGCAAGGGATCACCGTTGAATTGCCAACCTTCGCGGCGACGGCCACGGGAGTCGTTTAACTACGTTGTGGCCGGTACGTCGTGAGTTAACGAGCACGCATCAATGAATGCCCGTTTCAACAAACATTAGGACATCACTGGCAAACGCGCCGTCCGAGGAATGGCGCCCCGATGGCCGGAAAGACCCATCGATTCAGCGGATCGGTTGCCCGCACCCCGGGGAGTTTGCGGGACAGCTACTTTCGCGGCCCGTCGCGGAAGGGCCCGTGAGCAGCGGATCTGCACCACGCGCCCGGCACAGCGAAAACGTCACCGGGCCAGTTGGTTTCGCCCAGGTGGTTCGACGGCGTCACGCGGGTCAATTGACGGGGACGTCGAGGATGGGCCGTGGCACGTCGGCGCCTGGACCGTCGAAGTGCCACCACTCGCCGGAGTAGACGGTCAGACCGCCGGCACTCATCGCCGTGCGGAGCCGCTCGCGGTTGGCCTGCTGCGCCGCGCTGACCCCCTCGGTGGCGTGGGCCAGGCTGCGGGGCGAGAAGTCATCGAAGTCGGTGCCCATGTCGGTGAGCCACCCGTAATGTCCATCGGCCAGCGTCACGTCGACCGAGCGTCCCGACTCGTGGCTGCGCGCATAGTCGGTGGGACGTGCCACCCAGTTCGGGTTGGGCACCGCCTCGAACATCCGGACCTGAACGTCGTGCGGGCGGTAGCAGTCCCAGAAGACCAGGACCTCACCTCTCTTGCGGAGGACGTCTGCCGCCGCGGCGAGCCCCTGCGCGAGGTCCTGGTGAACCAGGCATCGGGCGTCGGCCGGATACAGCTGCTGGCCGGTGAAATTGTCCGTCGTGGCGTAGCGCAGCCTGATGAAGGCGTTCGGCACGACGCTTAGGACATCGACCAGACCCGCGGCCTGGGCCTGCGGTGAGACCGGCGGAGGATCCGCCGAAGCCGTTGCCACGTGAGTCAACACCACCATCAACACTGCGCCGAGACATGCGAACGTCCACTTCCCGCAGGCCGTCACGAGATCAGTGTGCAGCAAGTGGACGTTCGGCCTCGGCAATTAGTAGGCCTCGGTGAAGTTAGGAGTGGCCGCCGAGTTGCCCGGATCCCGGGGCCGGTGCCGGTCGAGACGACGACCTTCTTCAGGTGCCGGCCCGTCGACGACGCCGGCTTGGCGCGCTTGTCGATCGCGCAGTGAAGTCGGCCTGCTTTCGACACCGAAGTTGATCTTGCCGCCCCGACCGACGATGTCGGTGCCTGCCACCTGCACATATCGCACATACAGGAATCGTCGGGCTCATGGCCGGTCGTTCGCTGACGCAAATGACTATTCCTTCGCTGACGCGGACGATATTTAACCTGACAGTTGGCGACGACAGGTTGCTGAACTTGCCCATTCTTCAGTGAAGATAAAGGTTGACAGCGTGGATAGAAGTCTGCGAAGCTAGCACAAGCTCAAGCGAAAGAAGGGCTGGGGGATCATGACCAACTTTGCTACGAAGCTTCAAACCGGTACTGCGGCATGCGCCATCGCTGCCGCGACCGTGCTAGTGCCGCTACCGACCGCTCACGCGGCGCCTGCTGTGGCACCGCCCGCTGCGCCGATGACCCAGGTCCTCGGCAACTTGCCGCAGGTGGACTTCTGGTGGTTGTTCGGTGGTAATCCGGACCCAGGGCCAGTCACCCCATCGACGAGCTCGTTCCTGATCGGTGCTCAGAATCCGAATCCGCCACTTCGTAATACCTTCCTTAGTTTCCAACCACTTACACTGCTTCCGGGCTTCATTCGGCCCTTCTTTGGTTGGTTCGAAGGACTTAACTTCGAAATTTGCGTTGCGGGCATTAGCGCGAGAATCGGGCCCTACGGCACGGTCTCGGCATCAATCGGCCAGGGTTGCTAGCCTCGTCGCACGTTATCTCGTGATCGTTGGGTATCAGGCCGTTCGACGCGTCGTTCTGAGGTAACTCCTGTGTTGCTTGACTCTCGAAGCACCGACCTCAGCCAAATCCGGGATAGGGCCTGAGTGCGAACTTTCTCGCGGCATCCGTTTAGACGTGAGTCGGACGGTGAAGACGACCGCTCTCCGCAAACGGATGGCGATGATCCTACGAAAAGAAGACGGCGACTCAGGCCTCGAAGTTGGCGTGGGGCCACGTTCGTGGGCCTGTTCTTGGTAGCCGTTGCGTTTGGATGTTGGTTGGGCTTTCAAGCCTTTCAAGCGAAGTCGAACCTCGAAGACGCACGCCACAACGCTCAGATGGCGAAAGAAGCGCTCCTCAAGGGGAATACCGAGGACGCCGCGAAATCGGTCGACGAAGCGCATTCCCATGCCCAGACAGCACGGGACGCGACTCATTCGCTGCCGTGGAACATCGCGTCGGTCGTGCCGTGGCTGGGGGGCCCCTTCAAGACGGGTCAACAGATATCCGATGTTGTGCTGGGTCTGGTCGCCGATGTCTTGCAGCCAGCCGTCCACGTCGGAGAGGCGATCTCACCGGACCGGTTGCTCGAAGCCGGCCGTGTGGATGTGCAACTGCTCCGTGACGCTGCACCCCAGCTGAGCGAGATATCGACGGCTGCCACCAAGCTCAATGTTCAAGCCGGCACGATTTCGGATCCGAACTATTCCTCCACTATCCGCAACGCTCGCACGGATCTTCAGGCCCAAACTTCTGACATTACGGGGCTACTCGAGAACGTGGCTCTGGCCGCACGCATAGCACCATCGATGATGGGCGCAGACGGCCCCCGTACCTACTTCATGGGTTTCCAAACCAACGCTGAAGCCCGCGGCACAGGTGGTCTACTAGGTGGATTTGGAATTCTTCGATTTGACAACGGCACTCCCGGCGTCGAGGCATTGGGACCGAACACCGAACTCAATAAGGCATTTACCCCTATCGATCTAGGCCCAGAATTCGCATCCCAATACGGGTTCACCAATCCCACAACCGATTTCCGTAACAGCAATTTGAGTCCCCATTTTCCGTACACAGCCCAAATTTGGAAGTCCTTGTGGGCGCAGCAATCGGGAGCGAACGTCGACGGAGTCATAGCGATCGACCCGGTCGCTCTGAGTTATGTCCTCGGTGCGGTGGGACCCGTAACCATGCCAGACGGTGAGATGGTAACGAAGGAGAACGTAGTCGAGTTGACGGAGTCGACCGTCTACAGCCGTTTTCCCACCGACCAAACCGCGCGCAAGCAGTATCTCCAGGACGTCGCCAACGAAGTCGTAAAGAAAGTCACAGGACGGGTGGAGTCGCCGCGCCCACTGCTCGAAGCCCTGGGCAAGGCGGTCAGCGAAGGCCGCATCGCGGTGTGGAGTTCATCGCCTGCCGAACAGCAACTTCTCGAGGAGACTCCGCTCGGACATGTCGTTCCGGACGATCCTGCGCCGTATGCGGCGGTGGTGATCAATAACCTCGGCGGAAACAAGCTCGATTACTATCTGAGGAGACACATCGAGTACTCGGCCGATCCTTGTGATGGCGAAACGAGGAAGTCGACCGTCACTGTTCGGTTGACGAATACTGCTCCTGATGGGCCGTTGCCGGATTACGTTGCCAGTTCGCAGGGGCTCCTTCCTGAGCTCCCAGTGAAAGTGCCGAACGGCGCCAGTGTGTCCTCGGTGTCTCTTATCGCGACGAAGAACGCGAAACTGACGACCCTGATCATCAATGGTGTACGAGCGCCGTTCTTCGCTGGCACGGAACGCGGTCACCCCATCTTCGAAGTACAGGTGCCCATACCGCGCGGGCAAACCCTCGAGCTGAGGTACCTACTCACCGAGCCAACGTCCCCTGGTGCACCTCGCGTTCCGATTCAGCCGCTGCTGGACGATGTCACTCCGGTTGTATCGGTGCCCGAATGCTCGCAATGAAGCCACAGCACAATTGGGGGACAAGGCACGCCAAGGCTCGATACGTTTGCTGCGGCTCTCGCCGTTTGGGGGCTGTGACGAAATCACGAACGCTATACTTCGGCTGATCGCCACGTCGCCAGACGAAGCGCACGAGGCAGGACAATCAGCGATGAAGGGCCGGCATTGAATATTCAGGACTTCGTGCAACTGTTGCGTGCTCGGTGGGTCATCATCTGCGTCACTATCGTCGCCGTCGTTTCGGGAGCCGTCGCACTCACGTTGCTCACGACTCCGCTCTACCAGGCATCGACGAGGCTCTTCGTTTCGACCACGGCCGGCGCATCCGCAAGCGAGATATACCAGGGCAATCTATTTTCCCAGCAGCGCGTACTGTCGTACGCCAAGCTGATTATGGGCGAAACCTTGGCTCAGCGCACTGTCGACAAACTCGACCTGGATATGAGCGCGACCGAGCTGCAGGCAAAAGTCAAGGCTAGCGCGGCACCCAACACGGTCCTGATTGACGTAACTGTCCTTGACGAGTCCCCCGTCCGGGCGCGCGACATTGCCGACGCATTGTCCGACGAGTTCGTCGTCATGGTAAGCCAATTGGAGACTCCGGAGGAAGGCGTCAAGCCCGATGCTCGTGTTGTCGTCGAGCAAAAGGCGTCGATTCCCGCCAATCCGGTAATTCCGAAAACGACTCGCAACCTTGCAATCGGCGTCGCACTGGGCGTGCTGTTGGGAATTGGTTTTGCATTTCTGCGCGATCGACTTGACAACACTGTCAAGAATCGACGAATGCTCGAAGAGATTACGGAGGTCGGACTCGTTGGCAACATACCGTTCGACAAGGAACGTCGGAGTGATGCAGCGATATCTTTCGCTAGCGATCACTCGCCAATAGCCGAAGGGTTTCGCGAGCTCCGGACCAACTTGCAGTTCCTCGAGGTCGACAACCCGCCGCGCGTACTCGTAGTCACGAGCTCTCTGCCAAGCGAGGGCAAGACCACTACGGCGATAAACCTCGCGCTGGCGTTGGCCGAAGCCGAGCACAACGTGGTGCTAGTCGATGGCGATATGCGACGCCCCAAGCTTGACACGTACCTCGACTTGGTCGGGTCGGTAGGATTCAGCACGGTGCTAAGTGGCCGAGCATCTCTTTCTGAGGTTCTGCAGAAGACACGTTTCCCGGGGTTGACCGTCCTAACCTCGGGATCGGTCCCGCCGAACCCGAGCGAGCTACTCGGGTCGTTGGCAGCCAAGAAGGTCATGAGCGAGATGCGTGCGCGCTTCGACTATGTCATCGTGGATTCGTCCCCGCTGCTGGCTGTCACGGATGCCGCAATTCTGGCGGCCGCTTCCGACGGCGTGTTGGTGATCGCTCGATTCGCCGGGACCAGACGCGAGCAGCTCGCACACGCTGTTGGAAACCTCAGAAATGTCGGGGCCCCAGTACTCGGCGCGGTATTC
>Ga0193743_1000994_pt1 | contig 21630 bp, 20 predicted proteins | sample L2c2metaG_FD_143038 | JGI IMG/M metagenome (GOLD analysis project Ga0193743, IMG submission 143038) | Soil microbial communities from a riparian zone of the East river system, Colorado, United States - L2c2 | ecosystem: Environmental > Terrestrial > Soil > Riparian zone | place: USA: East River... | reverse complement strand
ATCCAGGAATGGTTCGATTCCCGAAGAGATGAAGAAAACGGTCCCAATACCCATTGCCAGGCCGAAAAGAGATAACCAGAAGATGAGCGGCCAGTTCATTTGGTGCGGTATATGCATTTGGAAGCCTCATCCAGATTAGGCTTGGGAGAATCGAGGGCGGTCAACGTCGCGGTACGTATCCCAATGTAGTTCCGGTCTTGCGGCTTTCGCGTCTGCTTACAACGGAAGGCCACGAGTGCGGAGACTATACACCCGGCTCCGCCACAAGGAAATCTCGCTTTACTCTCCCTCGTCGCTGCCATGTTTCAGCTTTCTGTCAAAAAAGTCCACCCCCAACCGGTACGCCGTCAGCCAGTCACGATGCAGCAGAAATCCGTGAATCTCATCAGGGAACACATGCTCTTCCACCGGCACATCGCGCGCTCGCAGAGCATTGGCCAGCCGCACCGTCTGCGCAAACAGCACGTTGCGGTCGTCGTCGCCCTGAATCAGCAGCACCGGTGATCGCCACGTATCCAGCGCAGCCATCGGCGATGAATCCCACGCCAGCTTGGAAGCCGCGGTCCGATCCCACGTGAAGTAGGACGACGGCTTCCACAAGTCGATCTCCAGACTCCAGTCATGTACGCCGTGCAGGTCCACGCCTGCCGCAAACAGATCCGAGGCGCGCGCCAGCGCCAGCGCTGTCAGGTATCCGCCGTAGCTGCCGCCCCACGCGCCAATCCGCTTCCCGTCCACGTCCGGGCGGCTTCGCAGGTAAAGCCCAGCGCCAATCACATCGTTGTACTCGCTCGCGCCGCCAGGCCCAAAGTGCAACGCCTGCCGGAAGTTCAACCCGTAGCCGATGCCGCTGCGGTAATTGATTGCCAGCACCACATACCCGCGGCTCGCCAGGTACTGGTTCATCGCGTACGCATTGGAGTAGTAGCCCATCGGGTTAAAGCCCAGCAGCATCTGCCGCCGCGATCCGCCATGGAAAAAGACCACCGCCGGATGCTTCGCCTTCCCATCGCTGGGGAGAAAGAGCTGGCCGTGGATCTGCATGCCGTCCGCCGCGCTGAAGATCACCTGCTGCGGCACGATCAGCTTTGCCGCTGGGAAATCCGCGGGAATGGTCTGCGGAGCCAGGTCGCGTGGCCCGCTCGCCTCCAGCACCGCCGCGCGGGCCGGCGCCCGCGCATCCATGCGCAACATCACAACTGTGCCGTCAGAGGCAATCGCCGGTTCTGTCTCTATACCATCGCCGTGCGTCAGCGCCTGAGGAGTACCGCCGTCTACTGTTACGCTCCACAAGTGCTTGCGATCCTGGTCCAGCGAATCGCTGCCGTATTGATTCGAGGAATAAACGATTCGCTTGCGATCCGGGCTGAACGCAACCCGGTCCACTTCAAACTCACCCGGCGTCAGCAGAGTCGCCGTTCCGCCCTGCCACGGCACTGCGTATAGACGCGTTTAGCCACCGCGTTCCCACGGGAAAACAATCTTTCCATCCGCGCTCCACCATAGCTCGCTTGCGCCGGAAGCCTCGTGAAAGATGCTTCCCGCGCCGCGTTCTGCGCGCCACACATCGCGGCCTTCGCCGCTCTGTGCATCGGCCACGCAGACCGACCACGGTTCCGCTTCGCGCATCCACCGCGACGCATACTCCGGCTCCAGCGGCTGCCGTACAAACGCAACGTGCTTGCTATCCGGAGACCACGCCGGACTGCCGTCTGTATAGGTCCCCGGCGCCAGGTAATCGAGCGTCTTCGTCGCAAAGCGGTACACACCGACAAAGCTGTGATCGTCGCGCGCACTCACAAAGGCGAGCGATCCGCCATCGGGCGACCACCGCGGGTCCTGCTCCTCGCCACGACCCTGGAAAAGCTGTTGCGGTTTGGCGCCGGCATCCTTCAGATTCACTGTCCAAATCTGTCCATGCAGCAGGTACGCGAGGATGTTGCCGCCCGGAGAGATTGTCCCGGCATGCCCTTCACCGATATCTCGCGGTGTTCCCCCATCCGCGGAAATCAGCCACATCTCCTGTTTCACCCCGGCAGTCAGCAGTGCCGGATTTGGTGCGGGACGCTCTGGCCACTCCGCATCGCCGCCGCGCGTGTATGCCAGCCACGCACCATCGGCCGACCACGCCAGCCCGCTGATCTCCTGCCCATCATCCTCGGCGTAATGCGTAACCTGCTGCGCACTTTCGTGCGAGCCAAGCCGCGCCACCCAGATATTCCTCCGGCCCTTGTCGTTGGCAACCCACGCCACACGCGCGCCCGCTGGAGCCGCCGTCAGGTCTGAGACGAATGGCGCGCTCATCACCTGCTCCAGCGTGAACGATGGCGCAACTGGGGATGCATGCAGTACGGGAGAAGCGAACAGGACGGGGAACAACAGGAGAGTCAGGCCCATCGAATGAATGCACCCAGGCATTGCCGGAAATCGCATCCCGCCATTATGCCCGAAGCGAAAAGGCCGCCGGCTGCGATTGCGTCGCTTCACCGGCGGTCCGTATCAGGTGACCTTACTTCTGTTTCGCGATCACCTGGCTCGAAAACTTCTTGTAGGTAGCCGATGGAACAATCTTCTTGGACACCAGATCGGTCTTCTTCGAATACGGCCGTCCGTCGACAATCTTCTGCGCATAAACATCGCCCACGCCGGGGAGCGCCTTCAGTTGATCGAGGGTGGCGGAGTTCAAGTCAACCAGGTCTGTCGCCGCTGCGCTGGTGTTCGCTACAGGGGTTCTGGCGGCGGTCTTCTTGGCCTGCGCATTCGCGGGCGTTGTCAGCAAGCAGGCAGCAAGGGCTACGGGCAGGCAGGCGATGCGAATCCATCGGCTGGCTCTCATCATCGGTGGTTCTCCTTCGCGCGCGGCTGGCTCGGACTGATGATCACATCGCCGCGCCGGGCAGGGTCAGCTTCCACTGCACTGCCCGGCTTGTCAAGCAAATCGTGCGGTCGACGAATTCTAGGGGGTCTGCTTCTGCTCCGCCGCCCTCTGTTCTGCCGCCACCGCGGCCTCTGCTGCCTGGAAACCGATCTTGGAGTGTGTCCCGTCACAGAACGGCTTCCTGGTCGATGCACCGCAGCGGCACAACGACACCGCAGGCTTTCCTTCCAGGTTGATCTCCGTGCCGTCCACATCGATCAGGCGAATCGGCCCCTCCACCCGAAGCGGTCCGTTGGGCTTTGCCGTGATCGTCACATTTGCGTCTGCCATTATTTCTCCCCCATCTCTCTCGTATCTATCGTTCTTGTTATTTCGTTATTTCACTTCCCGTCGCGGCTTCTGCATCGGCACCACCTGCACCGTCACGTCGCGCACCTCGGCAAGGAAGCGGTTGATCACCGAGCCGCGCAGCAGAATATCCATGCGCGAGCGCGCCGACTGGCCGAAGACCACATGCGAAATCCCTTCCTGCTTCGCAAACTGGATCAACGCATTCGACACCTTCTTGTCCTTCAATACCACTACCTTCGCGCCCAGATCGCGCGCCAGCCGCTGGTACTCCTCCATGCGATGCTTGCCCTCAATATCGGCAGATGTTTCTTCATCCGGCGTCTCCACGCGCACCGCGTACCAGATTGTTGAGAGCCGCGAAGCAATGCGCGCTCCCGCGCGCAGCAGGCGGTCCGTGCCCGGCCGCGGCGAAAGACAGACCATCACCTTCTCTGGAATCGGCGCCTGTTCCAGCCCTTGCGACCGCCGGTAATCTGCCGCCTGCGAGCTTACCTCCGCCGCGGTGGTGCGCAGTGCCAGCTCACGCAACAGGTTCAAATTGCCTTTGCGAAAGAAGTTCGCCAGCGACTGCTCGATCTTGTCCGGCGCATAGATCTTTCCCTGACGCAGGCGCGAGCGCAGCTCTTCCACCGTCAGGTCCACATTTACGACCTCATCTGCGCGCTTCAACAGGCTGTCCGGCACCGTCTCGCGAATGGTCGCGTTCGCGGAGCGTGCCACCGCATCGTTCAACGTCTCCAGATGCTGGATATTCACCGCGGTCATCACATCGATGCCCGCATCCAGCAGCTCCAGAACATCCTCGTAGCGCTTGCGGTTCTTCGATCCCGGCACATTCGAGTGCGCCAGCTCATCCACGATGCAGACCTGCGGATGCCGCGCCAGGATCGCAGCCAAATCCATCTCATGCAGCACAACGGAGCGGTAGGGAATCGCGCGCTGCGGAATGATCTCCAAGTCGCGGATCATCGCCTCGGTGTCGGCGCGCTTGTGCGGCTCCACAAAGCCAATCACCACGTCGATGCCCTGCTTGCGCATCAGGTGCGCGTCTTCCAGCATCTGGTACGTCTTGCCCACGCCAGGCGCGGCGCCCAGATAGATCTTCAGATTCGCCGGTTCGGGCGGCAGCGCGCGAGCGGACAGATCCGGAGCATCACCTGGATGCTGTGGATCAGGCATCGAACTCTGTGTCGGCTCGCTCACCTCATCCCACCTCGATCGTGTGGCGCGGCAACCGTGTCGGGGCCAGCGGCAGCGTGAAGCTGAATGTCGTGCCATGCCCCACGCGGCTCTCCACCGATACTTGTCCGTGCATCAGTTCGATCAGTCGGCGCACCAGCGCCAGCCCCAATCCCGTCCCATCGGGTCCCGCACTGCCCACGGCGCCGCGCACCTCTTCACCGGAACGCGCACTCTCTGCGAAGCCGCCTCCCTGCACGAATCTGCCGAAGATGCGCTTCAATCGTTCCGGCTCAATCCCCACGCCGGAATCCCGCACGAAAAACTGTACCCGCTTCTTCTGCTCCTCCGCCTGTAGCACAATCGTGCCTTTCGCCGGCGTGAATCGCAGCGCGTTCGACAGCAGATTATCGATCACGCTCTTGAGCGCGCGCCGATCGCCGTAGATGGGCGACAGATCGCTGAACGCTTCAATCTGGATCTGTACGTCGCGCTTCCGCGCCTCCGCCTGAAAGCGCAGCGCGGCATCGCGCAGGATATCGATCGGCCGCACTGCTTCCATGCGCAGCTCACGGCTGCCCGTATCGAGTTCGGCTACATCGATCAGGTCGGTCATCAGATCGTTCAGCCGCTCCGCCTCTTCCTGCGCGCCATGAATGAGGTCGCTCTGCAGCGGCCGCAACTCGCCGGCGAAGCCATTGGAGATGGAGTAGAGCGCCAGCCGCAACTGCTCCAGCGGGGTGCGCAGCTTGTCCGAAGCGACCGCGATGAAGCGGGTCTTGAAGCGGTCCAGATCCTGCAGCTCGGTCACGTCTTCCAGCACGCTCACCGCGCCCAGCAATTTGCCGTCGTTGTCGCGGATCGGGGTCGTGCGCAGCCGGTAACTGCGCTCCGCCTGCCCAATCCACATCGGCAGCAGCGCCGCTTCGCCCTCGTGCGCCACCGGCCGCTGCATGGAGACGGCATCGCGCACCGCCTTCAAAATCTTCTGCCCTCCCGGCGTGCTCTCCAGCGCTATGCGGTTGCCTGCCGTCTCACCCAGCAGTTGCTCCGCCGCCGTATTCAGCTTCAGCACCTGCCCGCGCGCGTCCGTCACGATCACCGGCTCGAAGATCGACTGCACCACAGCATCGGAGAGCTGGTGCTCCATCTGCTTTCGCCCGAACTCTGTCTCGCGCAGGTCGCGTACGTGCACCACCATACGGTTGACGTCGTTGGCCATCCGGCCCAGGCTGTCGTCGGCGCTCCACTCCAGCCGCTGGTCCAGGTTGCCCTGGCCGATGGCCCGCACCTGGTCCGCCGCGCGACGCAGCGGGCGAAGCACGGCGATGGCAAACCCAACGGCAATGCAAATCGCGGTAGGAATAGCAATCCACGCAACCAGCGTCGCTGTGCGGACTAGCTCATGGTGCGCGGCTGCCCCATGCAGCGCCCTCACGGCGAGCAGAGCCACCGTGGTGACCAGGGCCACCAGCAGCACCAACCCGGCAATCAATCGCTGATTCAGGCTCATCTTGTGAAATCTGCCGTGCGGCGCGTCTCCTCAGTGTGCCACAACGGCCGCTGGCCTCAGTTGGCCTGATAGCGCGAGAGAACATCCGCCAGCGTGACCGTTCCTTCGACCGACCCGCGGCTTGCCCGGTTCTGAATCGGCAGGATCGGCCACCGCGCCAGGTGCGGCAGCGCGGAGTCCAGCGGCAGGTCCGGGAAGAGCAGCGGGATGCGGTCCGCCTTCAACACACTCGCCACCACCGTTCCTGGCGCACTGACAACGGCCAGGTTGCCCAGCTCCGCGCGCGTCATCGAGTACCATGCGTGTCCCGGCAGCTTCACCAGGAAGACCTCCGCCTGCTTGGCATCCAGCTCCGCCGCGGCGGAGCTCAGCGTCTCGCCCGCATCGATAATCGGCACGGAGAGTGGGCGCAGCGCGTCCTCCAGGTGCAGCACCACCTCCTCGCGCTGCTCTTCCATCGAAGGCAGGTCCAGCCCATCCTGATGCGTGAAGACCTCGAAGATCGAATGCGGTTGCAGGGTGCGTGAGACGAGATAGGCGATCGTATTCGCCAGGATCACCGGCAGAATGATCGAGTAGTTGCCGCTCACCTCCAGCACCATGAACACTGACGTGAGCGGCACGCGCAGGAACGCCGCGAACAGGACCCCCATGCCCACCAGCGCATACGCGCCGACCGTAATGTGGAGGTTGGGGAAGTGTATTTTCTCGAATGTTCCAATCGACGCGCCCAGCATCGCTCCAATAAAGAGTGTCGGCGCGAACATCCCGCCCGGTGTTCCGCTGGAAAATGAAAGAGTCGTCGCCAGGATCTTCAACAACGCCAGCGCCAGCAGTGTCGTCCACAGGAACTGCCCGTGCATCGCCCGGTTCATCACCTCATAGCCCGGTCCCATGACCTGGGGGAAGCCGAAGAAGCCGATCAGCCCCACTCCAAGCCCCGCAATCGGTGTCTGCACAAAGAATGTCCAGCGCGGCAGGCTGCGCAAACGTGGCCGCAGGTAGCCGAGCGCGTGCGAAAAGATACTCGCCGCCAATCCGCCGATCACGCCCAGCACCGCATAGGCCAGCAGCTCACGCGAGTCCGTCACCGTCAGCGAGGGAATCTGGAACATTGGCTGCGATCCCCAGAACCGCCGCGCCACCACCACACTCGAGATGGCCGACAGCACCACCGAGCCCAGCACGGCCGCGCTCCACCGTCCGATGACCTCTTCAATGACGAACAGAATCGCCGCGATCGGCGCGTTGAACGCCGCCGCCAGTCCCGCCGCCGCGCCCACCGGCGCAAATAGCCGCAGCCGCTGCCGGCTCATTCCCAGCCTGCGGCTGATCACCGAAGCGACTCCCGCGCCGATCTGCAACGACGGATCTTCAGGTCCCAGCGAGAAGCCGGCGCCCAACGCCAGCGCCGACGTGATGAACTTGCCGATCACCGTCTTGAACGAGATGTACCCGTTGTAGATGTAGAGCGCGGCCTTTGTCTGGTTCACCCCGCTGCCGCGCGCCCCCGGAAAGACCAGCTGCACCAGCGCCGCTACCACGGAGCCCATGATTACCGGCACGAAGATCAGCCGCAGCAGGCCCGGCTGAGGAGCAGACCCCAGGGTGAGCGCCTGCACCCAGTTGATCGCGACACGGAAGCTCACCACCAGCAGGCCGGAAATGATTCCAATAAAGATCGACAGCACCAGGAACAACCGCTCATCGCGCGTTGGCGCGATCTTCAGCATGTCGATCTGCGACATCTGCAGCGGTTCGACAGAGGGCATCGTCTCCGGCAGTGATGGCGCAGCCGTCCCCATCTTCGAATGCGTCGTTGTCTCAGCCGTGCTCATGCGTCCTGTGTGCTCATAACTCCGTGCATTGACAGATCGTTTCTACTGTTGCTCGACGGAATTCGGCGACGCGGCAATGCGCAGCAGCACCGCATCTTTGCCCGTTGGCTCTCCACATACCCGTACTGTCACCTGTTCCGTGTCGTACACCAGTTGCATCGCGGTCTTCTCCAGTTGCTCACTGTCCACCAGGGCGGCTACCGTCAGCCGGGGCTTGGCGTTTCGCCACCGGTTGCCCAGCGCGGCAATCTGTTCGCTGTTTTGGATCTGCAAACTGCCGTTTTGTGGAGCCTGGTTCTGTCCCGCATCCCCATTCGCGCAGGCTGTGTAACGCTTCTGGGCCACCTCATACGCGCTCACCACCCGAAGCAGCCGCTCCCGCTGCGGCAGCTCCTCCGACGGATAGATCGCAACCACGGCATTCGAAATCTGCAGATTCTTCTCTGCCAGCGCCTGGTTTTTCAGCGGATGCGCGGCGCTGCACCCCTTCAAAGCTCGGTCCAGATAACCGCGTGCCATCGTGTACCTTCCCAGTTGGAACGCCATCTCGCCTGCGCCCTCCAGTGCCTGCACCTCCACCGGACGCCGCCCCGCCACCTCGCGATAGAAGCGCAGCGCATCCGATGGCGCATGTGCCTCCGCAAGCAACCCCGCAACCGCCATGAGAGTCGGCGTCGACTTGTCGTTGCCTGCTGCGATCAGCAGCTGGTCGCGCGCCTCCGCAAACCGGTTCTCTTGGATGAGGTAGCGCACCAGCTCCAGCCGCACCGCCCGCCGGCGCACCGCGCCGTCACCCTCCCAAACGCCATAGATCGCCGCCTGGTAGCGCTCCAGCGCCGTCGATCGCTGCCCCTGCTGGGCCGCCAGCCGCGCCAGTTGCAGATTGATGTAGCCGTTGCCCGGCTGCTTCTCCCACAGCGTGTTGAAGTAGGATGTCGCTTCCTGCAGCCGTCCTGCCTGGGCCAGTGCGTCAGCAAGCTCGATCTGGGTTGCGGGGTCGTCCTGCCCGTAGCCAAGAGCGGTCCGCAGGTCGTAAACCGCGGCCTGAGCGTTGTGATTCTGCAACGCTTGCTCGCCGCGCCGCTTCCAGCGTGCCGCCGCGTCACTTTGATGTTGTGAGTACGATCGGAAGATCAGCCAGGTCAGCACTGCCAGCACGCAGGTCACCGCGAAAATGCTCAGCAGCGCAAGCGTATCCTTGATGACAAGGTTTCGCTTGGCCAGCCGCTCGGCGGGGGTCAGCGGAGTGCTGGCTCGGAAAAAAGGGATCGTTTTCACTGCGGCATTCCCTTGTAAGCCTAATCTGCCAGCCATAGGACGCAAAGCGACCGCGCTGGTTCGTGTGTGCATCGGATACCGAAGGAGGTCCAAATCATGCAGAGACGCCATTTCCTCAAGTCGGCTGCCGCTATTGCCGCTCTTATGACCCTCCAGGAGGAGGCCATCGCCTCCCCCGGTGAGGTCTCTCGCCGCACCCTGGGCCGTACCGGCCAGTCCGTCTCCATCATCGGCCTTGGCGGCCACCATATTGGCCGCACCCATGTCTCGGAAGAGGAGGGCGTCCGTATTATCCGGACGGCGCTTGACTCAGGCGTCAACTTCCTCGACAACTGCTGGGACTACAACGACGGCGAAAGCGAGCGCCGCATGGGCCGCGCCTTGCAGGGTGGCTACCGGCAAAAGGCCTTCCTGATGACCAAAATCGATGGCCGCACCCCTACTTCCGCGAAGCAGCAGTTGGATGAGTCCCTTCGCCGACTCAAAACCGATCACATCGACCTCCTCCAGATTCACGAAGTCATCCGCCCGGGCGATCCCGAGCAGGCCTTCCGTCCCGGATACGTTGTCGATGTCCTCAAGCAGGCGCAGAAGGCCGGCAAAATCCGTTACATCGGCTTCACCGGCCACAAGAGCCCGGAGATCCATCTCAGCATGATCGAAACCGCCGCCCGCCACGGCTTCACCTTCGATACCGTGCAGCTACCGCTCAACCTCATGGATGCTCACTATGACAGCTTCACGACGAAAGTCTTGCCCGTGGCCCGCAAACACAACATGGGCATCCTCGGGATGAAGCCGATGGGCGATGGTGTTCTGCTGCAGAGCCACACGGCCACGCCGGTCGAGTTCCTGCACTACGCCATGAGCCTGCCCGTCTCCGTTACCATTACCGGCTGCGATTCCATGCAGATTCTCAATCAGGCGCTCACCCTCGCGCGCAACTTCCATCCCATGCCGCATGAAGCCATAACCGCCCTGCTCGCCAAAACCGCCAACGCCGCCATCGCCGGCCAGTACGAGAAATACAAAACCACCAACATGTTCGACGGCACCGTTCACAGCCCGCAAAACCTGGGGTGATACAAGGGAATATCGCGCATGGCCACCACCCCGATCTCGAATCCGCAGCCCGCCGGCCTTTCCGCTGCACTAACGTCGAAGCGCGAAGCCCTCCACCGCCGCCTGCGCGAACTCGAAAGCGTCATCGTCGCCTACTCCGGCGGCGTCGACTCGGCATATCTCGCGCATGCCGCTCACACCGTCCTCGGCGCCAACGCGCTGGCCATCATCGCGGACTCGGCCAGCCTTTCGCGCCGTCATCTGCGCGAAGCCATCGCCTTCGCCGCCACGCAATCCATCCCGCTCGCCACCGTCGCCACCGACGAGCTGGCCAGCGAAGACTACGCGCGCAACGACGCCACCCGCTGCTTCCACTGCAAAGACGAGCTCTTCACCGTCCTCGAACGCGAGCGCACGGCGCGTGGTATCGCGCACGTTGTCTATGGCCTCAACGCCGACGACACCCGCGACTATCGCCCCGGCCAGCAGGCTGCCGCACAGCACGCGGTCCTCGCGCCGCTCGCCGATGCCGGCCTCACCAAGGAAGACGTGCGCGCCCTCGCCCACGCCGCTGCGCTCGACGTCTGGGACAAGCCCGCATCCGCCTGCCTCTCCTCGCGCATCGAGTATGGCCGCCGCGTCACGCCCGAGGTTTTGGAGCAAGTCGAGCGCGCCGAGGACGCACTCGCTGCCCTTGGCCTGCGCCGCTTTCGCGTGCGCCATCACGGCGCAGTCGCCCGCGTAGAACTCGCCCCGGAAGAGATGGATGCTGCGCTCAATCGCGAGATGTTCCAGCGCATCGGCGTCGCCATCCGCGCCGCGGGTTTCCAGTACGCCGCCATCGACTGTGACGGCTATCGCTCCGGCTCCATGAACGAGGTGTTGCCGCTCGCCGTCCTCACCGGGCAGGGCAAATAGCTGCATCAGAGAAAACAACCATGCGCATTGGCTATCTCGAATGCTTTGCCGGCATCAGCGGAGACATGCTCCTCGGCGCCATGATCGACGCCGGCGTCGCTCCCGAACTCCTCCAGCAGACCACTACCGCGCTCAACCTGGGCGCAAACCTCGTCTTAGATTCCGTAGACCGCAGCGGCATCAGCGCCCGCAAGGTCCGTGTAATCGTCAACGGCCACGACGCCGATGCTCCGCATAGTCATGTCCATTCGCATGATCACGAGCACGACCATCATCATCACGATCATCCGCATTCGCATGACCACGAGCCGGTAGCGGATCATACGCATCACCACGGCCGCAATCTGCCCACCATTCGCGAGATTCTTGGCAATGCGCCGCTGCCAGCCGAGGCTCGTGCACTCGCACTCCGCACCTTCGAGTTATTGGGCGAAGCCGAAGCCGCCATACACAATATGCCACTCGACCAGGTACATTTCCACGAAGTCGGTGCCGTCGATGCCATCGTGGATATCACCTGCGCCGCGGTCGGCCTCACCTCGCTCAAGATTGACCGCTGGTACTCGTCGCCAGTCAACGTCGGCAGCGGCTTCGTCGATTGCGCGCACGGCCACTTTCCTGTGCCCGCGCCCGCCACCGCATCGCTGCTGCGCGGCATCCCTACCTACAGCGAAGGCCCTTCGATGGAGCTGGTCACCCCCACCGGTGCCGCGATCCTCCGCGCACTCGGCTGCGACTTCACGCGTCCCACCGCCGCCTTTGAGCACATCGGCTACGGTGCCGGGTCGCGCAATCCCGCTCGCTTTCCCAACGTGTTGCGCATCAGCGTCGGCGAATCCGTGTCTGTCGTACCCGATACCATCGCGCGCGAAACCGTAACCATTCTCGAGTGCGCCATCGACGACCTCAGCCCGCAGATCATCGCGCACGCCCTGCAGCTCGCCCTCGAGCACGGCGCGCTCGACGCCATGGCTGCCTCCGTCGTCATGAAGAAGGGCCGCATCGGCACGCTGCTCACCATCCTCTGCCGGCCCTCTGACGCGCCGCGCTTCGAAGAGCTGCTCTTCCGCGAGACTTCCACGCTTGGAGTTCGCACCCGCACCGAGCAGCGCCGCACTCTCGAACGGGCGCATGTCACAGTCGCAACGCCCTACGGCAAAATCCGCATCAAGACCGCCGCGCTCGACGGCACCATCACGCACGCCCAACCCGAGTACGAGGACTGTCAAGCCCGCGCCCTCGAGCACCGCGTTCCCCTCAAGCACGTCATCAACGAAGCCCTGCACGCCTGGAAGCAGCACCAGGATGCCGCCGCACACGCTCCCGATACAGTTACGAATAATCCGGAGGCCGCGATCCGTGAATAGGCACGACGTCCTCGCACTGCTCGAAGCCGTGCGCGCCGGCGCGCTTGCACCGCACTCCGCACTCGAGCGCCTCAGCACCATGCCTTATGAGGACACAGGTTTCGCCCGCATCGATCATCACCGCGGCCTGCGTCTCGGCATCCCTGAAGTCATCTACGCCGAAGGCAAATCGCCGGAGCAGGTCGCCGAGATTTTTGCCCGCACCGCCGCCGCCGGCTCGGACGTCCTCGCTACCCGCGTCAGCGAAGCAATATGGCAGGCTGTTTCCGCACGCGTGCCCGCCGCGCAATTCCACGCTGTCGCGCGCGCCGCTACGTTGCGCCAGCCAACATCACATCCGACTCCGTCCGGCACCATAGCCGTCCTCTGCGCCGGCACCAGCGATCTCCCCGTTGCTGAAGAAGCCGCCGTCACAGCCGAATTCCTCGGCGCGCCGGTCGAGCGCTTCTTCGACGTCGGCGTCGCCGGCCTCCATCGTCTGCTCGCGCATCACGAAAGCCTCCAGCGCTGCGAAGTCGCCATCGTCTGCGCCGGCATGGAAGGTGCACTGCCCAGCGTTGTCGGCGGACTCGTACCCGCGCCCGTCATCGCCGTGCCCACCAGCGTCGGTTACGGCGCAGCCTTCGGCGGAGTCGCCGCACTGCTCGGCATGCTCAACTCCTGTTCACCGAACGTCACCGTCGTCAACATCGACAACGGCTTCGGCGCAGCAATCGTCGCCACCCTCATCGCGCGCAAATCCGCAAAAACGCAGACCGCTATTGCATCCGAAGCAGACTCCCTGCCTGAACGCCGATAGGTTAGCGTGTCGCTTCCAACACCGCCACGCCATATTTGTCGAGATCCACGCTCGACACGCTGCCGCCCTTCAACAGATCGGTCATCCCAGCCGGCAGCGAAATCTGTTTCGTCTCCGTCGAGTGATTGATCAACACCAGCACCCGCCGACCCTCGCCAGCGCGCTCGCATACCTCAACAGCTTCCGGCACATGCGGCTGGAGCGGAGGAACACCCGCATCCTTCACCCATCCAGCCGTTAACGCAGAGAGCGTCGCCGCATCCGGCCAGAACCCGACATATGTGATGCGCCCCTTGCCCACCTGCCGCGTCAGGATCGCCGGCTGATCGTCCAGCCATCCCGCGCTGCCTGCGCTCGGCTTGTACTTCGCAATCACCGCAGTCGCATCATTCATCGGCTGCAACAGCTCTGCCCACACATCGCCTTTGCCGTCCGCGCCGCCGTCAACAACTGGCGTAGTCGTCACCGGCTGATCCAGTGCGTAGAACTCTTCCACGCGGCCACCCAGCAACTCCTGCAGCGGCCCCGGCTGCCGCTCCGGCCACAGCCCGTCGTATTCATTCTTCATCCCACTGCGCGGCCCCAGCACCAGGTGCCCGCCCTGCTTCACATACGCAATCAAATGATCCGCCGTCGCCTGCGGCAGCACATGGATTGCCGGCGCCACCACCAGCTTGTACTTATCCAGATCCGCCGTCGGCGCAATCACATCCACGCCCTGCGCATCTTCACGCAGCGGCCGGTAGAACGACACCAACTCCTCCACCGGATCGAACTTCGCCGCATGCCGCTGAAAGTCGATCGCCCACCGGCTGTCGAAGTCGTGCAGCAGCGCCACATTCGCCACCGGTGTCGTTCCGCTCAGCGCCGCGCCAGCCTTCTCAAACTCCGCGCCAATCTGCGCAACCTCCGCGTACACCGGCACCGGCTTGCCGTCCGGGCCTACCAGCGTGCCGTGATACTGCTCCTGCCCGTTCAGCGCGCTGCGCCACTGCCAGTACTCCACCGCGTCCGCGCCGTGGCCAATGGCCTGCCACGCCAGCTCGCGCACCTGCCCCTTCGCCAGCGGATTGTTCGTCTTCCGCCAGTTCACAAACGCCGGCTCCGTCTCCATCACCCAGAAATTCTTCTGCTTGTAGCCGCGTGTCAGGTCGTGCGCCGCCGCATTCGGCGCCCAGTCGAAGACCGGCCTATCGATGTAGTCATCCCACGCCGCAATGTCCAGAACGCTGTGCACCACGTAGCTATCGAAGCCGTTGAACCAGCCCATCGTGTTCGTGGTGATGAACTGCCGCGGGTCCGCATTCGGCCGGATAGCGCTGATCTGGTTCTCCGAATAGCTCTTCCACACCTCGCTCACAAAGTGCTTCCACTCCAGCAGCAGCGCCGGATTTTCATCCTTCGGCCGCATCGGGATCTGCTCAAAGTTGTCGTAGGTCTGGCTCCAGTACTTCGTCGTCCACAGCGTGTTCAAACGATCGATCGTGCCGTACTTCTGCTTTAGCCACGCATGCCAGTCGCCACGCGTCTCTGGGTCGAACGACTCGTTCCCATATTCATTGTCCAGCTGCCACCCAACTACATTCGGATTGTGCCCATACCGCTTCGCCATTGCTTCGGCAATCCCATGCGCCAGCTCGCGATACTTCGTGCTCGTAAACGAAAACTGCGCGCGATTGCCATGCTCATCCCGCTGCCCGTTCTCATCGATGCGTAACGTCTCCGGATACTTCGTCGTCAGCCACGCCGGGGGAGCCGCAGTCGGCGTTCCCAGCACGATGTACACATGATGCTTGGCAGCTTCCGCAATCGCGTGGTCCAGCCACGTCCAGTCGTAGTGGCCCTCCGCAGGCTGCATCGAACTCCACGCAAACTCCGCAACGCGCGCCAGGTGGATGTGCGCCGCTTCCATCGACTCCAGGTCGCGGTCCGCCGTCGCCTCATCCCACTGCTCCGGATACCACGCCGCGCCCACCAGCAGCGGCGGCGCGTCCTTATACTGCGTCGCCTGGGCACGCGAAACCGTAGGCACCAGCAGGCCGCCACAGATCAGGGAGGCAGCAACGCATCGCAACACGGCAATGTCAGGGAGTCGACCGAGGGTTCGCATGGGAGTTCCTTCAACAAAGACGCGCTGTGAAAACGCTTACCTTATATATGGAAGGCCGGAACCATCTGTCAAAGCAGCCGTAAAAATTCTCTACACGAAAGTCTCGCCCGGGTCCCTCACAAGATCTCCTGCTTCTCTTTCGGAATCCGCGCAATCGATGCCGCATCCAGGTGCAGATGTTCGCTCACAATGAGCTGCGGGAGCCGGCGTAGCCAGTTATTTAGCGAAAAATCCTGAAACTCGCTCGCCTTGAACATCTCCAGAAACACCAGATCTGTGTCGCCGGTATTCTCCACATAATGACCCGCGACAGCCGGCACGTAGCCGACGTCGTTCGCCTTGTAGTCCATCGTTCGCGCATGCCCCTCGCTGTTGAACACCGTCATGCGCGCCTTGCCGTGGATGTAGTACTGCCATTCCGACGCATTCGGATGCCAATGCAGCTCGCGCATCCCGCCTGGATTCACCGTCACCAGTGCCGCGGCAATCTTCTGCGAGGCAGGGAAGTTGTGCGAGTCCGCAATCCGCACCTCACCCTTTGTCAGGCGTTTCGTCGGCTCCATCGCCTGAAGCCGGAAGGTGTACCGGATCGGCGATGCCACCGCCGTCCCGCCTACCTCTGCGCGGTCTGTCGCCAGCGGCCCGGGCACCGTCCCCGGAAAGATATACTCCTCCTCCTTCGGCAGCCCGGCCAGCGCACTCTCCGGCAGTCCGAAGTTCTTCGCCAGGATCTCAGGCGGAGTGTGTGCTATCCAATCCGAAAGCAGAAACGTGTTGTCCTCGGAAAACTGTCCCTCGTCGAAGACCAGTAGAAACTCGCAGCCATCCGGGCTCAGCCCCTGGATCGAGTGCGGAAATCCGGCAGGGAAATACCACAGGTCGCCCTCCGCAACATCGTCGATAAAAATTGTGCCGTCCGGATTCAACACTGTGACGCGTGCCTTGCCGGTCAGCATGATGGCCCACTCATCCGCCGTATGCCAGTGCAGTTCGCGATAGCTGCCCGCGGTCAGCCGCATATTCACGCCGGCAATGTCCCTCGACGACGGCAGCTCGCGCTGGGTTACCTGGTGCGTCCAGCCGCCAGGCTGCACGCGCTTGTGTGCCAGGTCGAACGAGTACCAGATAGGCACCATGGTGCCGTGATCTGTAGGTGGCGGCATATTCGAGTTCGGGTTCTCCCGTTCGAGCACCTCGTTCTCCGGCCCCGGATCGCTCGCGGAGTGGTCATGCTCCGCCGTCCGCACCTGCGCGGCCGACTGCTGTGCTTGCGCCACGCTGGCCAATGCCGCGCCCGCCAGCACCGCCGATCCAATGCCGAAGAAGCTTCTGCGGGAAACCTGGGAAGCCTCCGGCATGTCCACTTCACCTTCCATCAGTGTCTGCTTCCGTCCCTGCATGCTCATCTCTGCTACCTCTCGCGTTTTCATCTACTTCTTCAATTGGACAACGGAACGAGTAATTTGGAAATTCGTATCTTTGGCATTCAGTGATCTGTAATTCCGATCACAGAAAAGATCACAGAAAAACACGCCGCAGCTACACCAAAAGGTGCTCTAGCTCTTCTTCCGCGCAAAGGCGATGGCGAACGATACGAAACTCGCAACCAGCTCGGACGGCTCCTTCGCCCGAATTGCGATGGCTATCTCCGAGACGCCCGCGGTCTCCGGTACCGGCTTCACCACCACGCGCGCGGCTTGCGCCAGAACCACAGAACGCGGCAGCACTGCCACACCGGCGCCGGCGGCCACCAGAGCGATCGCCGTATACATTTCCCCCGTCTCCTGCACGATCCGCGGGGAGTATCCTGTCGCCCGGCACATCCCGATCACCGCGTCGTAGAAGCCCGGCGCCCAGCGGCGTCCATAGGCGATGAAACTCTCCTCCCGCAAATCGCCTAGCCTGACCTTTCGGCGCGCGCGAGGGTGGTCTCTGGGCAGCACAATGACAAACGGTTCGCGATGGATAGGCTGGACGATCAGCCGTGGATGCTCGAGCGGCAGCCGCACCAGCCCTGCATCCAGCGTCTCATTTAACAGCGCCTTCACCTGGCTCACGGTGCGCCGATTCGTCAGCTCCAGCCGCACTCCCGGATGGCGCTTGCGAAAGGCCAGCACCAGCTCCGGCACGATCTCGAGGGCAGCGGAGGAGACAAAGGCGATGCGCAGACGCCCCACTTCGCCTCGGGCTGCGCTGCGTGCGCGCTCCGCGGCTTGCTCCGCTGCCTTCAGCATCAGCCGCGCCTCCGCAAGGAATACACGCCCGGCATCGGTTAGTTTCACGGATCGCCGGTTCCGCTCGAGCAGCATCACGCCCAGTTCTTCTTCCAGGCGCTGGATCTGTCCGCTCAACGCCGGCTGCGAAAGATGGATCTGCCGTGCGGCGCGGACAAAGCTCAGTTGTTCGGCAACTGCGACGAATGATGCAAGATGTTTCAGTTCCATCGGTCTGGGCGCCACCCCGCACCGACATCGATATAAAGTCGTCTCCGCTATTCCTTCTTCCCAAAGAATTGGAAAGAATTGCCAGAAAACGGTACGTATTCACCCCCCGCGTCAAATTACGCACAGCGCACGGAAAAGAGTGCCCCATCCTGAGCAAAGCGAAGGGTGGGATACACAACATTCCGCAATACACCTGCAGGCTCGCCAACCGGCTCCCTGGGCAAGCGACCATCGGGAGCGGCCAGCACCTACTGCGCCAAAGGCGCCCTTGCCTGGACGGCAAGTACTGCAGTCAACACCACCAGCACACACCAGAAAACATCCGCACCCGCCAGGTGCAGCACCTGCATCCACACCGGCGCGCGCAGCAGCACATCCAGACCGCCCAGCAGGAATTGAAATCCCAGCAGCCCCGCCAGCCAGAGTCCAAGCTTGCGATGCTCATGATCACTCGAGGCAAAGACAGCGCGCCACAACAGCCACAGGATGAACGCCCCCGCCACCACCGCGCTCGCCGGATGCAGAATCCGCAGCCGCACCAGCCACTCAGCCGAAGACGAAAAATCCGCCGTCAGCGCACTCCGCAGCGACGTGGAAGGGAAGAGCGTGTCCCCCAGTGCCGCCAGCGATCCCGTTACCCCAATCACCATTGCCGCCAGTAATCCGGCAATCGCCGGTAGCTTACGCTCAAATTCGACAGCACCCCGCAGCGTAGCCGTCTTCCGCCCCAGGAAATGCGCCGTCAGTGCCAGCGTTCCCAGCAGCAGCAGTGTGTTGGAAAGGTGAAGCGCCAGCATTGGCGGCCGCAGCGGAGAAGTGCTCGTCGCCGTCAGCCCCAGTTTCACCAGCAGCGCACCCAGCAGCCCCTCGGTCAGCGTCAGTACCAGCCCGGCAACAGCGAAACTCCGCGCCAGGTGTCTCTGGACAGTTGCACGAAACACCCACACCAGCAGCAATACGATCAGCGGCAGCTCCGAAGGCCCGCTCATCATCCGGTGCGTGTACTCGATCACCGTGGCCAGCCGCGGATGAATCGGAAATACCTGTCCGTTGCACAGTGGCCAATGGTCTCCGCAACCGTTGCCCGATCCCGTGGCGCGTACCACCACGCCCCACAGCACTACCAGCACGCTATAGACAACCACGAACCACGCATATCGCCGCAGCCACACACTGGCCGGCGCACCCTCGCCCTTGCCATTGACTACCGCCGCCCGCATCGCCTCCGTGGCCATCCACTCTCCCCGCTATCGATTCTAAGCCGCGGCGCTGACCAGCTCAGGAGTGACGGAATCCAAGGAGCACCAGAAACACGAAGTATCCAAAGACCGCGACTGCAATCGGCCATGCAAGCGATTTCCCGAAATTCAGGGTGTAGCCCGGTCCGGTGCGCGCCTGAATGAAGAGAGCCGGATCAGCCGCGTTGTTATAAAAAAGGCCCCAGCGCCAAAAGTCGTCGCCGTTCTGCTCCACCTGCGGCGGCGCGAAACTGTTTCATTCGCCCGCGACTGTAAATGGCATACGCAACCGCCAGTGCAAGCGCGGGAAAGATCGCAGTACGCATCATCGTGTGTGTGATCGCAACGTGCATCGGCACCGCGAGCGCGCTCGCCGCAATCGCGAACACGCCGAACTACTCCAGCAGGAACATCGTGCGCAGTGTGCATTGTGCCATTGGCGTGCGATAGCGTGCGGAGTAGCGCATCAGCACAGAAAACAACGTGCCGGCGAACAGCACGCCCACGCCGAAGCCCATAAGCCCCGAGCCGCCATTCGCATCCACGGCGTTTGCCAGCGATGCGAAGCGCTGTGACTCCCCGCCATCACCATCAGCCACACCACCGCGGCGGAGGTGACAGGCAGAAGGATGGTAGACAACCGCGATCTGGCCGGCACCTTCGATTCGAGCAGCGGAACGGCAATCACACGCTGTGCCGCCTCCGCAGCGGATCTAACTTCGGCGTCCCCGGTCGCGTATCGCCCGGTCTCGAACGCCATACCGGCCTCACCGTGCGCGCGAGCAAATGCGACATGGAAAGCGATGATCTGCAGAATGCATGCGAGCACGAACGAAGGCAGCAGCGGGAGTCCTACGATCAGGCGCAAAACCGCAAACACGGCAACCGTCGCGCCGAATTTGATCAGAATCCGCTGTGAGTAGCGCCGGGTGATCTGCTTCGCCGCTGGACTCATTGCCAGATCCTGTGGAAGCGTGCGCCTGAAGAAGAAGAATTGATTGATCTTCGAGGTCCACAGCGAGAAGGCGGTGATGCCACTCAAGCCGGCAATGTAAATGAAAAGGCGAGCGTTGCATGATGCATGTTCATACGGTGAGCTCCAGAGCGAGACGTTCCAATTCCTTGGTAATGGCCCGGACAGATAGCCCGTCGGCGCGAACCTGGGCAATCAGTTGGCGAAGGCTTCGGCTGAACTGCTCCTCGGCCTGCGGTTGCTGGCGAGGTGCGGTCCGTTCCGTAACGACGGCTCCGCGGCGCCGCCGCAGATCCAGCCACCCCTCCGTTGCCAGAAGCCGGTACGCCTCGGCCACGGTGTTGAAATGCACTCCCAGCTCCATTCCGAGCTCGCGCACGGTGGGCAGCGCATCGCCCGGCTGCAGCGCGCCCTCCACCAGCAGAGAGCGCAGCCCATCAACGACCTGGCGATACACGGGAATCGGCAGGTCAGGATCGATGCGTAATAACTGCTCGCGTTTCATTGTTGAATGTACATATACAATGTACATTGATACGGGGTCAAGGATTCTTCTCTGCGACATCCCGAACTCTTTCATCGCTTTGCGAAGCGAAGGGATCTGCAGCTTGCATGCGTGCAACCACACGGTTTTTCCATCCTGGCCCTGAGCACTGCGAAGAGTTGTTCCCAGGTCGCCCGCAACCCCAGCCGCGAGCTACCTAAGGAAGCGACCCCCACTGTTCACGCCGCAGGCGTCGTCGCCTGGATGGCAAATCCCTTCCCATAGGAGTTCGAGTGGTATATCCTCCTCTCCCATAGAACTCCGAGGGGAGAATCGCAACCGCATGGCCCAGAACCAGCCACTCTCGAGCGACATGCTCAAGGGCACGCTCGACATGATGATCCTCCGCACTCTCTCCACCGGCGACGCGCACGGCCACACCATCGCCAAGGTCATCGAGCGTACCTCCGAAGATGTCCTCGAAGTCGAGCAGGGGTCGCTCTATCCCGCGCTCCATCGCCTCGAAGACCGCGGCTGGCTCTCCTCCTACTGGGGTGCGAGCGAGAACAACCGCAAGGCCAAGTACTACCGCCTCACCGCCGCCGGCCGCCGCCGCCTCACGCTCGAAGCCGGCCGCTGGCGTCAGATGGCCCGCGCCATCGCGCTCGTCATGGGCGAAAAACCGGTCGAACACGTAACCGAAGAAGGTGCCGAATGATCTTCAGCCGTTTCTGCCGATGCGCCCTTCCACTTCTTCCTCCCACAAACACTGTCATCCTGAGCGCAGCGAAGGACCTGCAGTTCACCACAACTCTTTTATCGGGAGTGAAATCATGAGCCTGCTCCGGTTCTTTCATCGCCGCCGCCGCGACCGCGATCTCGATCGAGAAATAGCCGCGCACATCAAAGAAGAGCGCGCCGAGAACATCGCCCGCGGTCTCTCTCCCGAGGATGCCGACCGTCTCGCCCGCATCAAGTTCGGCTCCGCACGCCGCGTTCACGAAGATCTCTGGCAGCAGAACAGCGTCGCCCCCTTCGAAAACCTCACACGCGATCTCCGCTACACCATCCACACGCTCGCCCGCACACCGGGTTTCACCCTCACCGCGATTCTTGTCATGGCGCTCGGCATCGGCGCCACCACTGCTCTCTTCACGGTCGTCAGATCCGTGCTGCTCAATCCGCTTCCGTATCCGCA
>Ga0193743_1000993_pt1 | contig 21635 bp, 16 predicted proteins | sample L2c2metaG_FD_143038 | JGI IMG/M metagenome (GOLD analysis project Ga0193743, IMG submission 143038) | Soil microbial communities from a riparian zone of the East river system, Colorado, United States - L2c2 | ecosystem: Environmental > Terrestrial > Soil > Riparian zone | place: USA: East River... | reverse complement strand
TATGGAGGTGCAAATTTTCAAATACAATTCTCTCCTTTCCTTACAATGGGTGAATGATGCAGTGGATGGATGCCTACAAAGATAGTTTGAATGCGAAGGATGCACAGTTGCGCATGCAGGCCTTCAGGTGTTTAGGCCTGTTGCACCATAGAGCAAAAAAGAGACGAGAGCCAAGGACTTGAGCGAAAGCCTTTGCGAGTGAACGATGGGAGTGCAGGAAGAAGAGTGTGTGACGCTGTGACACTGCACGTTCACTCAAAGACTTACTTCTAGTCTACGCTCATTCTTTGCTAGGACGAGAATCCTGAGTTGTGACCCAGGCGTGGCAGAGGCGGATGACGACGGGCTTGCTAGGGAACTGTCGTTCGCTATAGCCTTCTCGGATAGCGGATTCTCCAAGCTTTCTCCAGCCCTCTGGAGTATGTAGAACATCTGTTCGCTGACCCTACTGGTTGTATTGTCTGAGATTTAGCTCACAGACAGAAAGTAGGACACTCAATTGACAAGTAGACCATCAGTTTAGTATACTGCCAGTTATTGTAAATGATGAATATATACGTTATGAGACACGGCGTACCTGTGTAAAAATCCTGTTCGATGCACGGATGAGTTGGATCTGCACCGGGTAATGTTGCCCCCGTTGCCGGCATTTGATGTCGAATTTGGACCGAAGTATCATCAAGAGAATCATATGTTTTACGGAGCGATACCCAACTCGTTATAAGAGCCAAGTCAACAACTAGACAAGGATCATCTTCAGTTCAAAGCTATACTGACTTCCGCCGGTGTGTAATTACATATATATACGACTGCTGACATCAGACATAGGAGTCTTTCCCAGAAATAACAACCAGACAAGCTGTCTTCAATGGCATTCATACACTCGAAAGCTGATCCTTTTGTTACACCTGTGAATGACCTCACACTTCCCCAAGTCTTTCTTGATGAGGAGCTCGACCATCTCACTGTGACTCCAAGCGCTCCCAAGATTCCCTGTATGATAGATGACAAAACCGGTCGTAAGATCTACTTGGATGAGGTGATAATAAGCTTCCTACAACTGTCGTCTATCTGATGCAGCAAGTCCATCTAGCTGCGCTCACGCACTGATGCCCTCGCAAAGGCTATACAACGCCGAAAGGTTTTAGGTGAGTCTTTCGGAAGTTTGTCTTTTCGAAAGGCATTCTCAATTCAATGTTGCCAGGAAATGATGATATTGGTGGGTGAGCGATCTGAAATCTAGTTTTCTTCTGCTAAGACTCTTTCTTCTCTTAGTCACCCTTATTTCTCCGAACCATATTGGTTAGTACGCACACTCCTTTCGTAAATCATCACTCTAATCATGAAGCCTTGAATAGATTACCCAGTGTGTATATGGGCTGCCCACAGGCTGGGCGCGATCGTAGCGTATGTTTCTCTTGTTGTTTTTTTTTTTTTTTCAAAGACCCTCACTGACCAGTATTGAAAAAGTACCGCAAGTCCCACACTTACTAAAGACGAACTGGGTGAGAGGCGGGGATCTTGTCAAAAAACTGTTCAATGTAATCTAACCTGGCACTCTAAACGAAGTTTATCAACTCACTATCGCGAAACCGACGCTTATATTTGCGCATGTCGATACTGTACCAGTTGTGCTGCAGGCTGCAACCTCCCTTGCGATCCCTAGTGATTGTATCATCGTTATAGATGGCAACCTGTCGTCGGCACCTACACCCCAGCTTTCTATTGACGCGTTGATCAAGGAGGGTCAAGGGATTCCGATACTACGGGAATACCACCTGGGTTTCGGGAACAGCGCTAAAAAGAAAATAGCCTTCCTGTGTTTCTCATCTGGGACCATTGGTCAGCCCAAGGTGCGGTTCTTGGCATGCTTATCTAGGGAATTGTTCATTTTTTTGTCAGGCAGTGGCGATTTCGCATTATAATGTGCTTTGCAATGTCTTACAATGTGCCACCTTCAGCAAGATCAGTGATAAATCATTAGAGAAGCGACGATTCAGAGCTGGTGACATATGCAGCAGTGGTAAGGCTGGATCATCCAATACAATATTGGATTAGTATCTCATCCATTTACCAATTCACAGTTCTCCCACTTTATCGTTAGTTAAAACTATATGTTAGTCGGGTGACTACTCACCCCTTTGAATCTCCCCAGACATATATGGCCTTGTGGTCAACGTAAGTAATTTATGCCCGTACTTTTCGTGTGCTTATGGCTCGCGTTTTCTACTGTTCACAGCTCCACCTCATGATTTATGCTAAAGTACGTCTCATATATATCCCTACTATCCCTTTTGTTTCCTTAACCTTAGTTTAGGTAACAATCGTCGTCACGTCCAAGTTTGACTTTGCACAGTTTCTTGATAACATCAAAATATATCGAATCACCCATGTGCTGTACGCGCTCAGTTCGAATCAGTTAAATTTCTTCCAATTTACATTCCTTGCTATATTTAGATTAGTTCCTCCACAAGCTGTCCTCCTATCCAAAGTGATTTTTTTTGTTGATATCTGCCAAGTTAACCGCGTCTGATATGGGGAATGTGCTAGCATCCTTTGGCTGCTGCGGCCGACCTGACAAGCATCCGTTGGTGCATGATAGCCGGCGCTCCAGTTACAGCAGAACTCACCCAACAGCTACTTGAGAGATTACCCAATACTGAGCTCGGACAAGGTTACGGTGAATACCTTTGTTTCCTTCGAATTATTGAGTTCTCAACCCTTGTATTCATCAGGGATGACAGAAACATGTGCCGCCGTGAGCATGGTAAGTTTCTCATTGATCCTCCATGAATCGAAAACCTGCTTACATATCTTATCCTGTCCAAAGTGGCCAGTCTCCCAGAAAGTAGGGACTTTGGGTAGTGGCGGACAACTGGTATCAGGAACCACGGTCAAAGTGGTCAAACCCAATGGAGCATTGGCCCAAATCGGGGAATCGGGTGAACTCTACGTCAGAGGCCCACAAGTAGTGCTGGGATATTATCAGAATGAAGCTGCGTGAGCATTTGACTTTGTAGAAATGAAAAAAAAATGGAGTGTGCTGACGATATAGGAAATGACTGTAGGACGCGAGAAACTTTTGTCGATGGGTATGTCCTTTTTTTTCCCATAATTTTTCTTTTTGGGGGGAAACCGTGGACGACAAACTTATTATCTTTACTCCAAGGTGGATTCGAACCGGGGATGAAGTAATGTTCCACGAGAACGGAGACTTGTTTGTTGTTGATCGCATCAAGGTTTTATTTTATTACCCATCCTCATTTTTTTAAAAAAACTCACTCAATTTCTCTTGTCTATGGTCCAATCTCACAGGAATTGATAAAAGTGAAAGGAAATCAAGTAGCACCTGCCGAACTTGAAGGTCATCTGCTTGGGCACCCTGACATTGCTGATGCAGGCGTGATCGGTGTAGCAGATGACTACGCTGGGGAGATACCGCGTGCTTTCATCGTATTGCGCCCACCTCTAGCAGATAGTGTCAAGACTGACCCAAAATTGGCTGCTCAAGTCCGGGCGACTATATTTAAGGTTTGATTCACGTCCTTTCCTTCTAATTGTTGGATGTTAAAAAAAACGCAACTTTTTTAATTTATCTCAGCATGTCGCCGATGTCAAATCTCAGTATAAATGGCTGACGGGTGGTATTGATTTTATTGACGTGTTGCCAAAGAGTCCAAGTGGTAAAATTCTGCGAAGGATACTGCGGGAGAGAGTTGCATTGCCTACTAAGGTAATTGGAAGTAAACTATAACTTGGTATACGTTTGGTAGGTTCAGAGCAAGCCCTTGCTCCGGCCCGGTCCACGACCTTCTTCGATAAACTGCCAAAAACGAAGGGGTCATTCAACCTCAATTTCACAACCTCAACTTCCAAATATCTCATTTTTGTATTTTAAAGGTGCTATTTCACATTTGTTAACTTTGAGATTCAAAATGTCGAGATATGTTTTTCGCTACAAAGTTAGGGTATCTATGATCATATAATCAAGTTCTAAAAGCATTGTCGATGCCACTCATAGAGGTGAAGTTTTGGAAAGATACCACCTTAAAAATCATTTGAGGCATCTTTCTTATGCTTTTTAGACACTAGACATATATTGGAAGTGAATTATAGAGATTTGAGTATGATATAACGAACTGAGTTTTGAGTTTTGCAAATTTGTTTGCAGAGCAAATAATTACCGGCAGAAGATGGTGGGCTTTGACCCGAACCGCTCGTTTATATAAATAATATACGCGGTAATTAAAAATAGCTCGTGTCTTTGGTGAGGCATTTAGTACATAGGCAGGTCCTCGGAGTGTGGTGACCAAACCAATGGCTATTCCGATTCTGCTTCCCATTATCGGGTTCGCTGTTCTCGCTGTTCTCGTTTCTTATGTCGCTATACGTCTTTACCGTTCTCGAGGATCTTGTTTAAATGGTCTCCCAAATCATGTGTCGTCTTCAGGCAAGACCACTTCATGGGATTGGCCTAAGTCGTTCTTGTGGTCTAGGCCACAGACTAGAAAGAAAGCAAAGCCTTTCAAGCACATAAGTGTCGACTTGCTGCCCATTACTGGCTTACCGCCTCATCCTACAGCGGTTCCCAGTACCCCTCCGTCTCGGGCTCAGCCTCTTGTGGATATCTCATCTGCATCTATTCCCCGCACTCCAGCCTCTTTCTACCAGAAAATAAATAAACATATTCACAATCTACATCATACTTCTTTTCCCCGCCCTCTATCACCCCATGCCTTACTTGCCACCACATCTCCCACAAAACTCCCCAGGCGGAGCAGGAGTCTCGGAGGTGTCCCCGTCAAACGCCTAAGTGGAGGAAACCTGAGAAAGGTGCAGATGGACATGGAAATACAAGAAATGAATAGGGGTACAAGCAGAGAACATCTTCTCATCGACTTCTCGTCTTCAGGGTCTTCAGACGAGCTTGATGCTTTGAGAAAGGAAAACGATGTAACATCGAGGAGGATTTCACCTCCCTCTTCCGATATTGGCATCTTACCTTCTCATCGTCGTCCATCTTTATTTGATGACGCGGAGGATGTCGCCTTGGATTTGGCACCTGGGCGGAAAGTCGTTCAGCTCGTGGACTTGGGTGATGTTGAGGATGGCCTGGGACCCAAACAGAAGGAGGAGGATGCCTGGAAGTGGTTCGCACCTCCTCTGCCCAAGATTCACCTCACGCCGCCCTTCGAATCCACCCCCGCTAAACCCATATCAAAATCGGTATCGGAGCCTTTGCCCATAATCCCTCTACCACTGTCTATGTCCGAGGGCAAACTCATCGATGTCCACTCAGCCCCCGAGGAAGAACCCGTTTTAATTGATCTAGACGAGCACAACGTGCCGCAGCAAGAACAGCCCGAGTTCATATGTGTCCATAGGACCCGTGTGGATTTGGATCTGGTGGTTGGTAAGCCGACCGTCGATGTCGAACCGTTGGATGAACACCCCACTGTTAGGTCTCCCCTGGAGGGTAGACGCAGTTTGGATTCTTTGATGAAACCCATAGACACGGCAACAATTCCTGTCCAAGTACAAAATCCTATCTCTTCTAGCGTTGTGAAGGAGTCATCTCAGCGAGGACGGAGAGTGGATCGGCATCCTCTGGAAGAGGAGGTCCCAGAGAAAGTTGAAGTGGGTCCTGCATCCACAACTAAAACTGCAGTGGACATTGAAGACGAAGACCAAGGTCGTCGAGAACTTGCCAACGAACATGACAATCACGAACTTTATGACCATCATGATGACTACAGTTATGCTTATAATATTCACCACGACCACCACAGTCCACAATCCCTTGATACGATTCGAGGAGAGGAATTTCAAAGTTCGTCTTCGTCTCCTCGAGCAGCGACTATACCGGTTCAGGCAGCGCCTGCATGGTATTGGGATCATGAAGATGATCCATGGAATGGGGCTGTCGGTGTTGTTAATGAAGAAGAGGGTGAACGCGAACAAAGAGAGGTGGTGGAGGAACGAGGAGATGAGAGACGGGCTGATGTGATGGATGTACCCGAGATGGAAGCCGGTTTGGAAGTTGGAGAGGACGATGATACCGTGAAAACCTCGCCTGGTTCCAAGGTACTCGAGTTACCTATCGAGCTTGAAGTGCCAATAGAGACGGAGGACGAAGAAAGTTATCCAGACCCAGATTATCTCCCTCTTCCCGAAATGTTATTGAGCCATTCTCCGGTAGCTGCAACAGAAGTACCTCTCGTTTTGGTCGAAAATGAACCATCAGATAATTTCCAAGAGGATTCGGAAGACGCGAACGAGAACCCAAATGACCAAGAGTTGCACCTGCAATTTAAGGACGAAGAAAAGAGTCCTAGACGAGTAACAGCCCAGATACCCACATCACCTGCTTCGCCTCTTCCATCCCCTTTACGCGTTCAAGGTCTAGATTTAGGGGGTCCGAGAAGCGGACTACCGTCGCCATCGCCTACGGGAGGGCTACTACCGTTGGCTTCCCCTTCCCCTCTGTCTACACCCCTGTCAGCTTCACCTAGGCTGGCCCCGTTGCTCCTTTTAACTCATCCTGATACCCCCTCGCCATCGGTGAGAGGAGACAAGGAGAATGCCGCTGGGGTCGATAAGGAGAATGAAATGCCTAACAGAACGACAGGCAGACCTCTTTGGTCGATCCGAGCAGGCGATGCTCCTGCTATTGGGTTGGCAGCTGGCTCGTTATCGATGTCGACGTCGACGTCTTCCGCTGATTTGATACCCGGTGTTGCAACGAGTATGGGTGTGAGTCCGAGGATGAGGAGAGTGTTGGGTGATGTTACTGTTGTTGTTGCAGAGAATGGTGAGAGGGAGGAGGAAGAGGTTACAACCAAGGAGGAGAAGGGGGAGCTGATGAAGGGAGAGGATGACGAGGACGACGAGTCCCTGCCTGGCGCCTTCCCTGGACTGCTTAAACCCACAAGTTTCTCGGACACCAACACCATCGTCGCGCCGACCATCACCATCGCCGCTCTAACCAGCACCCTACTCTCGACTTCCATCGCCGCTGCCTCCACTTCCACAACCACATCTTCTTCCACAACATCACCAGTAATCCAACGCCGACCACGCCAACCTATTGTACGTTCTCCATTAGACATCGCATTAGCCATGCAGCTCCGTCCTGGTTTAGGTGTAGGCGCAGATCCGGCGTGGATGGTCAGATTTTTGATGGCTATGTTTGGGTGGTTTGCGATTTTGGTTTCGGGTCAGGGCGAGTTTTAAAGGCGCGTGCCTCCAAAGTTTTTGGTGCGTTTGTCATATGACTTTTTTGATATCTATTATAAGTTGCACTATTTATCTACTTTTCATGTCTCTCCTTTCGCATACTTGATATCCAGATCCCCGTACACATTGTTTGTTTCGTTCATGTTTCATTTACATACCACACAAGTTACTTAATATACCAATCCATATGTTCAATTGCTCATCATATTTAAATTGTTTAACCTCCGACTCAACAATATACTTATAGGTCTGTCCTATGGCTTTTTGGTCTTGTGAGTCAAATTTCACCGTCAACGTTCCGTCCGAGTAAAACCACATACCCAACCAGACGTTTCTTTGATTCCGTCGCTACCCTTCATTTAGATTAGATCATCAGTGGCTGTGCACGGTTTGATGTGCCAGTTTCCCTTTTGAGAATTCACAAGGTCGTTCCCTGCCTTTGCGTGCTTTGCCAGCTTGCTCGACGCGTCTCGAGCCCCAGATTCCCAGGCACTAGCCATATTGGACTGCTCCAACGGGTGAACACGGGTAGGATAAAGTTTTGTGACTCATTAATATATTGCCGCTAATCTTGCGTCTACAGGACTCGGATGGGCATTGCCATCCTCAATTGTAGGCATATCGTTGCTTCTTGATACGCCAATTGAAGGTGCTCTGTTGCGCATGCGCATGGCTGATGACGGGTTTTTATGGTTTAAATCGATCGTATTTTGTCGGGTGGGTCTGTCCTTCTCTTGTAAAGTACGGCTTGGCTGAACTATGAAGATGCATATCAGATAAGATAATTGCCATCTGTCAATATTATACTAACACTGATCAGGGAATTTCAAAGGATTCAGCTCAAAAGCCTTGTCAGCGCGCTATCAACGAGTAAATCACCACTCCCATTCCGGTCAAGCGTGCTTCTGGGTTGCTGGAAGAGGTTGTTCAAGAAGCCATCCGACAACGTTTTATGTTTGACGGAGCATGTGACAGTCGAATTTATACCCAGAAGAGGTAGTAGGTTATACCTATTTGGATGCTAGAACCACTCATTTACGTAACGTCCTACCAAAGATGGACATACAAGTTGACACCCTTTCAAAGACTTCATCGTGGAGGCTCATCGACTCAAATAGCTATACGCACCCCAAATAACTCTCCTAGTTGGACTGGAGACGGAATATATAACAAACACAGATCTTGATGGTCTTGTAAATCTCCCATAGCGACACGGAGACCGTGTTGAATACATTGTTGGGTCTATTCATCATGTCAATGAAATTCCGTTCGACTTTGACCCGCCGACCTTACCGAAAAAGGCTTTAGAAAGCTTTGGCATCGAAAATGATGACGTCCGACAGGAAGCATTTTGTTGGCTTACTTCGACGCGCAATATGAACTTCTTGAGCGCTTCAAGCCCAAAGTCATTGCCCATTTTGACCTATGTCGGCTTTACAATCCAGATCTGCGCTTTGCAGATTTCCCCGTCGTCCGGGAAAAGGTTGAGCGAAATATACGGTTCGCTGTGAACTATGGCGCTTTATTTGAAACAAATGCAGCTGCTTTCAGAAAGAAATGGCTGACCCCTGTCCCCCGGAGGATGTTGTTGAGTTATGCATGTTATCAAAGGATCAACCTTGTGTCAATCCCTCCTTTCCCCTAGATAAATCATAGCCATAATGGGCACTTCACATACATTGTCCGACGATAGCCACGGGCCCCACGCCGTTGGCCTGAACTACCATCGGCTGCTAGAGTATCTCCAATCTGTGGCTATATCCGAACTCTGGTCTACCGGCTTGTATGGTTCTTTCGGCTTGGTGGAGAGTGGTTAGAGCATGGATTTTGGCATGCGCAATCAATTTAATCAATTGGTATTCTTTTTACCTCATCCAATGACACATCCGATGCCTTGTCAATGCCTTCCGTCTCGAGAACCCCGAGTCCAAGTCTCCAACGGATCACGCAAATTGCAGCACCCAGTGTGATAGGTCACAATTAGACCTCCCGAAGAGTCAAGGTGTGTCTCTGTCCCATTCTTTTTGGCGCCTTCTGTCATCCATTTCTGTGCGATCCAACTTAATAATGACATGTCGATTATCCAGGTCACGCAATCGGCGGATCATTTCTAAATGATCTATGCATTTCGAGTTCTCAGTATTGAGATTTGAGAACGAGGTTCTTATCTCAGATTGACCGCTATCGTTGCGGCGTTTGCCGACTGTGTTTTTTTTTATGTCTCGTTTGTACTATGTATTAATTGCTAGCGTATTCTGTATGTTTCTATAATACTGACTTCCGAGTTTTCCGCTCTCCTCCCGTGTCCTGAGGAACTCGGACATGCCGTGCAGAGCAGCGGCCCTCACAGCGCAAGTCTTCTAGGCTACATATTGTAACTTAGCTGTGACAAGCAGATATGTATGTTTTGTGTTACAGTCGGACCCTCCCTCATAACTACAAGCAAACACATCAAATTTGATATCTCAGGAACGCGAATTTTCTAGACAAAACTAACGACGGGTTCGAACTGGTCAAATAGAGCCTAAAAACAGTCTTTCCATGAAATTTACAGGACATGTTGGCCATAATTTTGAGACTTTTTGGTGTGTGGGGCGGGGGATTTGAGGCCGGGTTCCCAAATCTTATGCAGATGAGTTTGGAACGGCCTCAATTGGCATTGTCGAGAGACCTTGCGATGCTACTTCTGCTTCTTGACAGCCCAGGCTGCAGTATATCCCGTCAATATGAGGTAATACGCACTCATGTCATCTGCATTTTGCCCTGCAGATTTGGTGATGGGTGGAGGGGGAATTTCAGATGGGTTCTTCACCCAGAAATATGGCTCTTTTTCTTCGGTGGGTGACCTTTGGGTGGCATTTTGCATTTTTTTAAAAATGAGGGAACGGCTTGTAAGGAAGTTCCAATTTTTTTGGTATTTGATCCTCTAAAAACCATTTTTCCGTGATTTTAGCGATTTTCTTCGACACGTGCCAATGTTTTTGGCTAATATTTTTTTCCAAACTATGAATTTGAAAATTCTGCTGGTGAAAATTGATGGACTAGGTCCTTTCCTTCATATTCGAGCCATTTTTAGGATGTTTAGAAACATGTAGCCTATCATCACAATTCTCCTTTATTGGGGACGTACATTTGATGTGTTTGCTTGTCCGCAACTGTCCTCTCGGTGGACGGCCCAAGGTATGCTAAAAATAGACTCAAAAAAATCGGAAAAAATCATAGAAAAGGTTTAGGACTACAAACTCATGCTAATTTATGTATGGGGTTACTGATGTAGGTGTAGACTACTTTGAATGCATCTATAACCTCTGAAAGAAGTCAGTCAAAGCACTTTCTTTCATACTCCTGGTCTCTTCAAGGTGGAGCTGTCAATTGAAAAATGCTTCGAATTTGTGCGCGATGGGGTTGTTTAAGTCATCAATCTGCTAGATGGTCTACACCGCCTTGAAAATGTCACGCCGAGCTCGATGGGAATATCTAATCAACTTTGTCTCCGCCGTTTATCTCGATGTTCTCATATGCCGCGATTGAATCGATAATCGCCTGACAAATTCTTTGTTTGATGTATCTGTCAAGAGATTCGATGGGTTTGGGAGCCATAGAAGTGACTTCCAAAACTTTATTTTCTAGCTATCCATTCACCGACAAGTGCGGGCGGTGGCGCATCACAACTCCTAGGTCATTGTTGGGCTATTCATTTGCCGTCACCCGTGGCGCATCACCGTGATGATCAACCGAAGAACCAATTATTTGACCGTCAAAACAAGGGACTTCGTCTAATATGGTAGGTTTAGGCGACGGAGTATGGGTTATGGGTTATTGCAGGTTATTACGGACCTACATATGGGTTATGGTATGCAATTCCCCGCAAACCAAGTCGGTAGACGGCTCGATCTATAGGATATAAGGGGTTATGGGTCATCAGAGGTATGGCTTATAAATGGTTCTGCAACTAAAGCTAGAGCATCATGTCCCATTGGGGTGGAACAAACAATTTGACAAATTACAACCTCTTGTGTACTCACACGATTCGGGAGAAGCCTTCTATCTTTGCGTCGTTCTAAACGTCATACTAGTACTAGTTAGGAATCATAGCCCTAAAACCCTGGAAATTTGATCTTGTGGGTCAATAGTATCGATGTGCTTCTGTGATGCTACACATTGACGGCGGTTAGATGCATAATTGATTTCCTAGGGGCCAACAGGAAGGAGATTGCATTCGATTCCAATTCAATTCTGTACTTATTTCCATGTTAATTGTTGTTCACTTTGGTCCACTTGCAAACACCACAGGCGATGAGGTCATACGGCAGGGTAGATATTTTACTTCTGACCAAGGAACATCCAAGTATATTCCCCCTGAAGGGCCTTGCCATTTTCGACTACAGTCACGGACAAGCAAAGTCAACAGGGAAAAATCAATTCTTTTTCCACGCCTCCGAACAACCAGTCGATAGGACCCATTTTAGGAGTAATTTCAGCGCATTCTATCCAACCATTCTCTTTAAAATTACCATTCAAGGAATCTGTATCTTGAAATATTGGCCAGACCCTTAAAAATATAATATAAATAGCGCGATCGCTTTCTTTTCTGAAGAGCGGAAAGGTCGCAAAGTTTGATGAAATTTCATCGAGCCGTTTTTCCTCTTAAAAAAAAAATCCCAAGTTTTACTATCCAAGCTGTGATTCGTCGATTATTCATCGCATAGCAAAGAAGAAGCTCAAGGAAAATATCACAGGCTTTCTGGATTATCCAACGACAGCTTCCCATGCAAAGAAGCAGCCGGTGGCAGGACTGAAGCTGTGGAGAGAGAGAGACACCGACCAGTTGATACCATTCGGCATTTTATTGATCGCTCTTAACGGTTTATGAACGCTTACGGCCACTCTCCAGAAAAGCTGGGTGGGCTGGGCAGTTTGCAGGAAAAAATCGCACAATTTTCCAGAGTGCGATGATGCACCTAGAGGCCATTGTCGACCAAACTTTGGATAACTAGAAGGTCATTGATTTTAGCGAAAATTTGGCCGATTTAAATGGCTCGTGGGAAAAGCGTCGGAGGTGTGTTTTTCGACGTTCGTTGGACTGAACAAGATTCTTGCCAAAATACTTGCCTGGGAGCCGAGATACTGGACCTGCCGATTTTGCTTTTCCGCGACTCTAGTCAATTTGTCCTCCTTCTTTGACCTCCCCCGGTCGATAGATAGCGCTAATTCATTCCACCTGTTGTCCACCTGTTTAGGTTTTGGGACTTGAAAAATTAGCATGATCATGTTAGACTGATCAATACATTTCAAGAACCTCCATCTGGACATCGAAGCCCGAACTCGCGTGGTCCGACCCCTCTTCCAAGAAAATATCGCTCTGCAAATCTTATTTAAACAATGCAGGAGTCATCACCTTTGTTGTTGTCGTTTCCACAGCTCTCTTCATAAAGGCCAGACAATTTCAGCTCGCAAAACCTTGATATTGACAACAATTCTTACAATTCCTTCAAATCGGGCGTCTCCTGCTTGATCAGAATGTGCTTCAGGGAAGTCCAGTGTACCAGACATGCATGTGGTCATGACCATCCTCGGTCTAACAGTCGGGTAAGCTTTGGTTCCAACTCATGTCCTGTGTGCACGACGCTGATAAATAACCCTTCCCTCTGCATCAAGATGGACTGCAGATCCCCAAATTGTCGCTATAGTCCGTCGCATGATCCCGCGTGTCCCCCCAAATCGTGCACTTTTACCTGTCAGCAGTGGTAAGCAAGCGTTCTTGACCCGCGAAAGGACCTCGCTGATACATTGACTTGTTTCAGGCTCAGGCCAGCAAAGACGGTTGTGACCGCCAACTCTCCTTTGTGCTGTGGTCTCTGCCGTTCAATGGGTCGCTAAATGCTTATTGGTGTCGTCCCATCATTTACGCTCCAGACGGCCACCCGTCAAACTTAATTGTATCATAGCTCGCTCTTGTGATTTGTTCGACGATTTTATTGTTGCAACTCTATAAACACTTCTTCAGTCCTTTGTTGTATGGGATACATTACACTTACGAATAGACCTCTCAGACGCGGACACTTTTTTAATATCAAACCTTCATAAATATTTTCTTTAATTATTCTACTTAAGTTTCACTCACTTGTCAGTAAGCCTTCCGATCCAAGGGTTCAGTGCCATGTCAGAAACGATAGACTTTTGCCAGCTGGAACGGTTGGTTTGGGAAAGTAGAAGTCGTTGTGATTCAAATGAGATAAAAATGATGCGATTAGCAGCCGATGCATACCAATCAGCATCTGAGTTATCCAGGCATTTGGCGAGATGTTGAAGTTGACAGTTCAAATGTCTGATGAGATGGGATATTTGAGTGCCCGGGCTTCATGAACTGCAAAGGTCCCATTCGCTAGGTCGAGTCATACCCAGTTGCATGATGAATGGTCCATTTCATAAGACTTGAACATTTCTCCCACCGAGAGCGATAAGTCTATTCAGGTCTAGAGAAGAGGGACGTGAAGTAACGATTTATGAGGCACATTTTAATTTAAGGAGAAATTCGAACGCACAGGTGCAGAAACTTCCCTACAGTGTTTGGTAAAACAATGCTCGTTTGAAACATCAATCTCTGTGTGAATCTGAGAGGGAAAGAAGTGTCTAGCGCGTAGGTTGTTCCAGACAATGGACAGCAGCCTAGAGTAGTACGTTCTGCCGTGACTGTCATGGTCACGAGCCTTGGCTTGGTCACATGATCGTACGCGATGAAAGAATCCAAATTCTTGGGCTCTTGCTTTCAACGTAACGAATTCAAGCAGTTCTATCTAATATGGCTGACCTGCCTTCCCTTCTTCTTGCTTCACTCAACCCAGATACGCGAAAACAGGCAGAGCAAAATCTGACTGTGTTAAGCACACATCAAGGTTTTCTGACCCATCTCCTCAACCTGATCTTGGAACCCTCCCAGGATCGTGCCGTTAGATTATCAGGCAGTGTTTATCTCAAAAATATCACGAAACTCAGATGGGAGGAGGTGAGTCTATGCCCTACCACTCAACTTCGCTATCATTCAAACGCCTTACTATCGATGTAGGATATACAGCCACTCGCCAATGAAGACAAATTTGCCTTGCGAGCGCAACTAGTTCCTGCCATGCTTGCTCTATCTGCACCTTCTGATAAAGCCATACGTGCACAAATTGCTGAGTCCGTGGCTTTGATAGCAGAGTTGGACTTCCCAAACAAGTGGGACAATCTGATCGACGTGCGTAATTATTAATTTCTTTCAAAACGTCAACCAATCAGGATATCATACAGCAACTAGTGTCATCCTTCTCCCAGAATGATTACAATATCAATGTTGGCGTTCTTCAAACAGCACATTCGATCTTTCAGCAGTGGAGGGCTCACGTCCGATCTGACCAACTTTACTCGGAGATCAATTTTGTGCTATCAAAATTTATGGAACCTTTTATGCAACTTTTCCGACAAACTGCAATGCTTCTCCTCAAAACACCAAGCCCAAATCCTTCACTAACCACTCCTGCTTCAAATTACGCGCTCCTAGCTCATGCAATGGTTCTACTCGTCGACCTTTACTACGATTTGACTTGTCAAGATCTCCCACCTGCAATCGAGGATAGCCATGAAGAATTCTTTGGTCCTGGCACTGGCTGGTTCCAGGCATTCTTAGCATGGGATCCCGTGGAACTAAGGGTTGATGTAGGTCCTTGTCAATTTGGTCCGCTAGAAATTTTATCCATTTTGATTCATGTAAAGCCAGATGACACCACTGCATCGCTGACATCTCAGATCAAGACAGGAATCTTGGAGATCGCCGAGGTGTGACCCATTTTCTCTTCAATCCTTTAGTCTGAGAATTTTACCATGTCTAGCTTTTCATCAAATTATATCCCGAGCAATTGCAAAAGACCCCCGCTGTCGAAACCCTTGTACAGGGCGTGTGGGCTCTTATCGGCGCCAACAAACTTCCACGAGTTGCCGATGACGCAGTAAATTTTCTGCCTCATGCTATAATTACATACCGAACTGACTTGAATTTTATAGTTGGTATCTCAATCATTGCGCTTTGTTTCCACCGCCATTCGTTCGGGTTACTACAAGTCTTTGTTTTCTGCCCGTGAAACTATCTCCTCTCTTGTTCAGGGTGTTATAATCCCGAATGTAGCACTTCGAGAACATGATATTGAACAATTTGAAGATGACCCTCTCGAGTTTATCCGTCTCGATCTTTCGGTGTCGGCATCCGGTACCGATCTTGCAACCCGGCGGCAAGCTGCAGCCGACGTTTTGCAAGCGTTAGTTGGCAGCGGGTATGAAGCAGAGGCTACGGAGATCGTGGGTGCATGGATCAACACCGGCCTTGCAGAGTACGGGTCGAACAAAGAAGAAAATTGGAAAGCGAAAGACAGCGCTGTGTACCTGCTGACAGCTGTTGCGACTAGGGGGTCAACTACGCAGGTAGAAACTTTCTTCCGAATACATGGGTGTTTGTTTTTTTGCTTAATTATCTTTCTGGGAAGCATGGCGTCACTTCGACCAACGCTCTGGTCGATGTTGTCAAATTCTTTTCCGATCATGTTTTCGAAGATCTTCAAGCAGCATCAGGGACAGTAAACCCCATTCTGCAGGTGGATGCTATTCGCTTCTTGCTGACTTTCCGGAACCAGGTAAGGACCGCTCCTTGAATATTCCTTATTTGACTTGCCCTAACCCAATTTGCCTAGCTCACCAAGCCGCAACTCCTTTCAGTCTTGCCGCTGCTCGCTCATCACCTCCGGTCAGAAAATTATGTCACCTATACTTACGCCGCTATCACTATCGATCGGATTTTGTTCATCAAGCAAGGAAATGCATTGCTGTGAGACCACGTCACTTATCTTTCAACTCTTAACTTACAGAAAGTCCTTCATGACACAGATTTGCACAAGCTGATATACATGGTTCCGCTTCTGAGTTGGTAGATGCTTTGTTATCCAGGATTGAGTCTGCACGGACTCCAGAAAAGGTTGCCGAGAACGACCACTTGATGAAATGTGATTCAATTTTTTTTTTTAACATTACTTATCGCTAATTGATGTTTTGGGTAGGCGTCATGAGAGTTATTGTCACCGCAAGAGGGTCGCTAGTCCCCACTTTTGAACGCACCCTAGGCCGTCTTGTTGGTATTCTCGGTGTCATTTCAAAAAATCCCAGCAATCCGTATTTCGATCAGTATACCTTCGAGAGTTTATCCGGTTTAATGAGGTCAGGCCCCACTATAGCTAGACTACTGTATGTTGACTAAAGTTGCTCCAGATTTATTGTCGCTGCCTCTCCAACAACCTTGGCCACATTTGAGCAGTCCTTGTTCCAACCTTTTACAATCATCCTTCAACAAGATATCGACCGTATGTCATATATTCTTCCGTTCCTTTTCTAATTGTGAACTAAAGCTTTAGTTGAACAGAATATGTCCCCTACGTTTTCCAAGTTCTTGCCCAAATGCTCGATTTACACAGGAAAGGTCAAGTTCCCGATGAATACCGAAGCATTCTAAGCTTCTTGCTCACACCGACGAGCTGGCAGCAGAAGGGAAGCATTCCTGGCCTAGTCCGGTTACTTAAAACCTTCCTGAAACGGGACAGTGCACAAATGTTTGCGGCGGGGCAAGTTGGATCGGTGTTAGCAGTGGTGCAGCAGCGCTTGATGCCTTCCAAACTGAACGATGTCTGGGGTTTCGAGCTTCTTCAATCTGTGTTCTTAAATGTAAAAACGTGAGTGTTAAGTGCTACATGGCCGTTGAGTCTAGGGTGTTGACCTTGGGATCCGGGTTTAAGGGCGGACCTGCAACAGTACTTGAAGCCAATTTTTTTGACGCTGCTTACACGCATGCAAGCCAATAAGACTGACAAGTTTGTTTATCTTTTCACCCGCTTCATTCTATACACGTTGGCGATCAACAAAGAGGGCTTCACGCCAGATCACATCATTAGAGCTATTGAAGAGATCCAACCCGAGTGCGTCATACTTAGACTCGTCATTATCAATATTAAGCCTTTCCTTTTTTCTAGGCTTTGGTCAACGATCCTCAACAACTTCCTCATCCCTGAAGCTCCAAAGGTTCCTCCCAAAGATCGAAAGTTGGCTGCCATAGGCATAACACGGATGATATGCGAGAGCACATTCATGCTGCAAGAGCCGTGGGTGCGCTCGTGGTACATAAATTTGACCTTTATTCACCACTAAGACGCCTGACGCACAACTTCCATTTAATCCAGGTCTGCGACTTATACTTCCCTTGGAAAACTGTTTAGCGAACGCCAGCATTTGGAAACCAAAAAGGAAGAGACCACGGATGAAGCGATCACTGCTATTGATTTTGAGGAGCAAAGTGTGGGCTACCAGGCTGCGTATTCGCGTCTGGCGGCTTCTGAGAGTGCCGAGGAGGATCCAGTGGCATATGTGCAAAATCCTTTGCTGTTTTTGCAGCAAGGGCTGGACAGACTGACCGGTAAGTATGGACAGCAAATACAGATGCTCATTTCTGCGGCAAAAGGCGGTCAGATTGCTTGAGAAGAGAAGAAGGGGATTGGTTTTGGAAATTCGTCAAAATTGCTAATGTTGTATACAAGAAGAATAAAACGGGAATGTGTTGATGTTCATAACACTAGAGTCTTTCTGATTATTTATGCCTCCCTTTCAACTCCCTGTGGTCTTGTCATTTCTGACCAACTTGAACGCTTTGACCTTGACCTTGTAATACACAGTGTTCTAGCCTCCCAACGAGAAATCTTCGTTGTTCCATGCTATTCAGACAGACCCCAAGTCGGAAAGCTGGCGTTAGCACCCTTTCCATGCATTGTGGAAGGAAATGAGATGCATTTGGGTCAAGTTCCCATCACCTGCCTTTGCCACTGGGAGATACCCTTTTGCGGAACTATCGATCTGCTTCATATGGTTCGAGACGACGACGCGTTTATCAAGGAGGACTTCGCCAAGCTTGTTCTCCCATTTTCAACACTCTGGCGCGACTTGCATCGTTTGCTTCCTCCAGGCGAAGCTGCAGAGTACAGGCGATGTCTCATCTCTCAAGTTATCTCGGCCTCTTGCAAAATTTTACATTTGAAAGAAAGCGTGCGTTCGATGGAAAGTAAACACGCTATTCGACTCCTCTAGGTTCTTGATGACCGACACGATCGTTGCATTGGCCATGTGTCTACGTACCTACCCCTTCAAGCGCCCACACGCCTTCCCCGAATATGGGTGCATCTCTATGTCGAAAAAAAGCATTCAGTCTTTGAAAACAGGTTGACTGCCAACAGCCTACTATCAAATCCTAGCTTGAACTACATCTTCCTTCTGCTAACGCATCGCATAACAATTGTTTCAACTACAAACCAACAGCTCCTCTAATCTCAGTAAGCAGCACCTTAGTAGAGGCGCTATTCCTCGGTTCAAAGTAGTTCAGAACCGAATATATCCAACCATCTGTGACATCAGCTTTTTTTGCTAATTATAAAACACCATATTGTACAAAATCCGAATTGATAACCACTTTATACAATACTTACTGAATGCCGTGTCGGGTCAGTAATAGAAAAATCCGTCTCGAAGAGTTCTGTAAATTCCACAGTACAAATTGTACTGCTCTCCGACGTAAGGCGACCAGCGCCACTTTCGTCTCCGCCGGAGGCAGTTTTCTCAGACATGTTACTAGACACCGCCACTCTCCCCCTCTCTCCTGCGCCTGAGGCAGCATTATTAGACCCGTTAATAGGTTCTGACCCGGAGTTCACTTGATTACTGGGGTCTGGACCGACCAGTACGAATGATTTAGCACTTTCAGTGACCGTGGGGTGTTCAAGTTGTGTGCGCAAAAACCGGTAGAAAGACATCACGACAATGAGTAGGTTGCACACTAGGAGACAGCTGGATCCCTTGTATGTTTTTAAGTTGTTTTAGAGTTAGTGCTGGAGTCATGAAAATTGCAAGAGGAGGAACTCACGGTTAAATGCGAAAGCACAAAGGCCAGATATTCGGTCCTAGCTATAGTTTCTAGATATTTTGATTCCTGAGACCTAAAGAGGAGGACCATGGTGGTTATGGCAGTTGAAATTGTTATAAGGCTGGCTGTGAAGCAGATTTTGATTAGACAACGGGTTAGCAGTGGGAGGCTGAGGCGGACTGGGGATGTTGGGTAGTTGTTATTTGGATGGTTGGGTGCAGGATTTGGGACAGGTGGAGTGATGGAAAAGGAAAGGGGCCAAAAAAATGCGCGGAATGGGATTAGAGTCAAACATATATCTATAACGATTTGACCTGGTTACAAAAATAAAAATAAAAATGAGCGTTTGTTTGATAGAAATTCCAAATAGTCACCCAAAGAAAAAGAGAAGCACAACTGATAACCATCTCAGCCATTCCCAAAAACGAAGAAAAAAAGAAGGACAAGGAAAAAAAAGAGGGTAGAAACTTACAACTTAATCGAACGATACCAGCTGCAGCCGTCACGCCACACCCAAACGGCGAAACATGAGTCCAAATTTCATCAACCCTGGAACAGGATATACAAGTCTGAATGAGGATTCCGATGCATATGAAGGCTGACAGGTAGATTACGATGATAGTCGCTGAATGTGTACGATAAAAAGGGGGGATGAATCGGGCTAGTGATAGTGCTAGACTTATTTTCGCTGACCTACAAATTGTGGTCAGATTCTACTCGGTAGTTAAACAGCAAAGGCTTGGTCCTCTGTAATGCATAAAGACCAAGGTCATGTAGGGAGCTCACCAAGTCAACAGAGGATAAGCGATCTGCACGATCCAACCAATCACAGTCTGCGCGATGTGAGTCTGCATTGGTAATGGTAATATGCTTGCTCCTGGCACCAGAGCGGTATGCCCTTTCCTAAGCCAAAGGGTAGGAAAGAAAAACAAGTCGCAAATAAGAGCCGAAGTAGCAGCATAATCGTCCAAGCCCCATTGATGGGTTTTGTATCTTCTGGAGATGCGGTAGATGGATGCAAGGAATGCGAGGGAGTGGATGGGTGTCAGAGAAACTGGATCAATAAGTATGGATATCTCTGGAGTGTGGTTAGTGGGTGCACTTACTTCTCCAGGTTAGACTTTGTTGAGCCCACTCGGACTGGTCAAGTGTAGTTCCTGTGTTCATATTTTATTTATTTTTTCGGAAGCTTTTGAGATTTGACCATGTATCGGAGTACTCTGCGGGTCGATGGTAAGGGTAAGACCAATACTTGTAAGCAACGCGTCCCTGTCAGATAGAAAGAGAACACTGGAGCGTCGGTATTTGGCTGGCACTTGAAGGAAGATTTGGTCAATGATGGGAGAAAGAAAATTTTCTCCTCGATTCCCAATTTTCTTTATTTGTCACTCCTGTCAAAGTGATAAGCCACCCAGGTAAGCATAAGCTTAGGAAAAGGGCCCCATTGATATGAAGGATATATGTATTTGAGAAAGACACAATTGAACTCGGATAAAAAGAGAATTATATTTCAAGTTGAATTCAACTTGAAATGACAGTGATAGAAGGTAATTAGCGAGTGGCGTTCAAGGGTGTTCATGCATCGGATTGCTCCATTTGAACCTTGGACCGGGATACATATCAGAAGACCAGATGTTTACCAGTGGCTGGATGGAGGAACAATGGCTAAGGTTCGGTCCGATGATGTATGTAGTGCAAGGCACTCGGCGGCAGGTTGGTGACTTTTGGCTCCGGAAAGAAAGCCGAAAGCCGGAATAGTTTACAGAGATTCGGAGCTGGCAACTCGGAGAGGCGTCAATAGAGATCAAATTGCTGGATGTTAGTGTTGAGCAAGGGTTACTGTGATGAAGAGCAGACAGACCTTCCGTTGTGGGTATGACTTTGATGGTTTCAGTGATTTCTTGCTTGCCCAAGATATTTGAATTCATCTAAACCTGCATCCGCGCATGGAGTTTCATCAGGGGGGTGTCGGAATTAAAAATATGGACCTAGGGTCGAATTTTTTGGAAACGGGGCACTGGGCTGAACCAACCAGCCAACGTAATCAGGCACATGTCTATATTAGGAAATAATTATGTAATATGGTGTCACCGTTGAGCTGCCTATCATCCTTCCTCAGAGTAGTCACTGCTGGAAGGGGACTATTCTGCGGTGTGCAGAATCACAGTAGAATGTATTGCAAAACCATTAAAATCTATGCATAGCAGAATAATTAATTCTTATTTAATTCTGCCAAAGTGCAAAAGATAATTAGAATCTGGCGAGATTTATATGTTCTGCCTCAATTTTGCATTTAGTAGATTATTACCTTTTATATCAATTTCGAGACAATTAGAATCTGTACTGAATGTAAGATTCTACCTAAATTTAACCCAATATGTAATGTATCCTTCTGCGTATCATTCTGGATTAATTCTCA
>Ga0193743_1000992_pt1 | contig 21636 bp, 23 predicted proteins | sample L2c2metaG_FD_143038 | JGI IMG/M metagenome (GOLD analysis project Ga0193743, IMG submission 143038) | Soil microbial communities from a riparian zone of the East river system, Colorado, United States - L2c2 | ecosystem: Environmental > Terrestrial > Soil > Riparian zone | place: USA: East River... | reverse complement strand
GGCTGCGGTTCTCCCGCTAAGCTCATGGCCCGTCACCGCGTTTGGTGCGCAAATCACCGTGGCGACCATCATGGTCTTGCCCGTTCTGATCTACTGGTTCCTGCTCGACGCCGCCCTTGGAACGGCGATCGTTGGCGCTGCAGTTTTGTTACTTTCAGCCGCCGGGATGATCGTGAATCATGCGAGTACTGCCGGTATGTGGTTGATCTCGGCCGTGTTGATTGTCATCGGCTTGGGCTTGCAAGTTGTCGGACACCAGTTGTTCGAACGTCGACAGCCGGCGCTAATGGACAACCCCAGTCACTTGCTGCTTGGACCAATGTTTGTAATGGCGAAGTTGTTCATTGCGCTTGGCTTTCGGCACGATCTCGCCGTCGTTATCCAACAAGTTCCGCAACGAACGGCTTCGCTTTACCCCGAGGAACGTCAGAACGGACCGCATCCACATTCATGACACAGGTACTCGTCACCGGCGGCAGCGGCTTCATCGGACAGCACCTGGTATCGGTGCTCGTCGCGCGGGGTCGTCAGGTGCGAGTTCTCGATCTCCAACCTCCGCCCCCTGCCTTGCCGAAAGTGCAGTATGTTGAGGGTTCGGTGCTTGACCGGGACTTGGTGGATAGGGCCCTGAGCGGCGTCGATGAGGTTTATCACCTTGCCGGCCTGCCCGGTATGTGGATGCCGCACAAAAATGATTTTCATGCCGTCAACTGCGGCGGCACGGAGGTCGTCATTGCGGCCGCGCGCAAGCGCGGTATTGCACGGTTCCTGCACTGCTCGACCGAATCGATTCTTTTCCGCTCGTCGCCATCGGAAGCTGCCGTTGCAGAAGATATCTCACCGTCGGCCGACAGCATGCCGGGTCCATACACTCGCTCGAAAATGCTCGCGGAACAGCTCGCAATGCAAGCTGCGGCATCCGGTTTTCCGGTGGTAATTGGCTGTCCGACAATGCCAATCGGACCTCATGATCGCAACCTTACGCCGCCGGCGGCGATGCTCCGACACTTCCTTGGCGGACGTCTTCGCTTCTATCTTGATTTCATCGTCAACCTCGTCGACGTGCGCGATGCCGCGGCGGGCCTGGTTCTTGCCATGGAACGTGGACGGGTTGGACATCGCTACATTATCGGCGGCGAAAGTATCCCGCTGAAGAAGGTTCTTCGGCTTCTGGCGGCGGTCAGCGGCCGCCGTAGTCTGCTCATACCGGTTCCTGGTCGAGTCGCGGAAATGGCCACTGTGATGTTGGAGTTCATCGCCGATCACGTGACGCGCGTTCCCCCCTCCGGCACCGCCGAGGGTGTCCGGATCGCGTCGCGGGCGGCGGCGCTATCGATCGAAAAAGCGCAGCGTGAGCTCGGCTATGCGCCCCGGCCCGTTGAGCCCGCGTTGCGGGAGACCATTGCTTACCTGCTTGGCGCCAGTGGCAATCACGGGGAATTTGGTCCAGCCTCGAGCTCGGCCTATTCGGCCGTCTCACCCAAATCGGCGGCATAGCCCTCGATGCAATTTGGCAATATGGTCTGAGACATGTTTCATGATCCGAGCCAATTGTTCGCTTTCGTCTGGAGCGGATGGACCGTCACTTGGCCCACCCAATTGTTGGCGCTCATCTGGATTGCATGGCTTATCAGCTGGGTCGGGGCGTCGTTCTGGTCCGGTCGAACGCAAAAACATGTCATGACTTGGGATTCGCGAACCTACCGCATTCCTATTCTTGCGGGAGCCATTCTGTTTACGCCCTGGACTTCACAGGTGTTGGGAGAAAAGCCGCTCTGGCATCTTGGCAACGGCGGTACCTATTTGTTTGCCGGCCTTACCTTGGTGGGGATCTCATTCACGTGGTGGGCGCGAATTCATCTCGGACGTTTTTGGTCTAACGCGATCACGCGCAAGGAAGGCCATCGGGTGATTGATACTGGTCCGTACGGGTTTGTGCGCCACCCGATCTATACCGGGCTCATCGCAGCGATACTGGCGACGGGGTTGGCTGTCGGAACCGTGACCGCGATACTCGGCGCCGTGTTGATCGGCCTTGGCATGTGGCAGAAGGCGCGCATGGAGGAAGGCTTTCTGACGGCTGAGCTCGGCGCGGACGCATACGGGCCTTACTGCCGGCGCGTTCCGATGCTGGTTCCGTTTCTGCCGCCCCGCTAGAGCCGCGTTTCGATAGAATCGAAACGGGCGTGGACTCATTAGCACGCAGCCAAATTCGGATCGATGCTAGTCTGACGTACGCCAGATAGTTGGCTGCGAGCTTGTCATATCGGGTCGCGACACGGCGACATTGCTTGAACGCGCCGGTCGTCAACACGGGGAATGCCACGCGGCTTGTTCGGAAGGAACGGCCTGATGGTAGCCCATTCAACGTCCGTGAGTTCATGCCGCATGATTCGATGCCTCGGTTTGGTTGTTTGAATCAAGCCGATGCCTTCAATCGGCAAAACCGGACAGCCGGCATTTCCGAGGTTACCCAAACCGGATATGACGCCGACATGTCAAAATCCACGCGTTTAACCTCATCAAGCCGTTCGATTGATTACTCAGAAATCATGAGAGCAGTCGTTCACAGACAGCGATTTCAAACGGACGTTTCGGTCGGTTCTGACATCGTCACCCGGTTCTTTACGCTGGGACGCTCCTGCATCCTTGCGTACCAAGCCTGAAGAGCCTCGCACTCCGCTGGCACCGGCAGCTCCACGAGCCCCGCAAAGATCAAACCGCCTATGACCGTGATGTCGGCCATCGAGAAGACCTCACCGGTGACGAACGGCTGTCTTTTCAAAATGCCATCGAAGTAGTGCATACCCCTTAGGGCTTTGTCGCGCTGACGGAACCCCCATTCGGCGTTCTGATAAATCTCGACGTGGGGCCCAAGCCCCGGCGTAGCGTGGTGGAAATAAACACTAATAGCGTCGAGCAACTCCAACTCGGCGCGCTTGCTCATCATGTGGATCAAGCCCTTCTCGCGCGGTGACCTGCCGGTGAGTGCGGGAGCGCCATCAAGCGCGTCGAGGTATTCGGTAATGGCCGTGCACTCGGCAATGAGGGTCCCGTCGTCGAGTTCGAGCACCGGCAGCGTGCCTGAGTAGTTCTTGGCGAGGAACTCGGGCTTCTTGTGCTCGCCTTTCCAGAGATCGACCGACACGAACTGGACATGCGATTGCAGCTTCTTCTCGGCCAAAGCGATACGGACGCGAGCCGGATATGGGCCGGTGGGCCAATCGTAAATCTTCATCGTCACGTCCTTCACTTTACCCTACCTAGCACTTGGTAGGTAAATAACGGCTATAATTTGCGCTGTCAATGCCTATCTGTCACTTGGTAGGTAGTTGCGACGAAGCGGTGAGGCGGTGAGTTGAGGGCAGTGAAATGAGTTCAAGCTCCAAGGAAGCCATCCTGGCGGCCGCCAGACGGACCGCGCAGGCGCATGGCTACAGCGGCTTGAATTTCCGCGATCTCGCGGACGAAGTGGGCATCAAGGCCGCGAGCATCTACCATCATTTCCCGAGCAAGGCCGATCTCGGCGCAGCGGTAGCGAGGCGCTATTGGGAGGACACAGCGGCTGATCTCGAGTCTATGTTGGCCGAAACCTCGGATCCGGTCCGCTGCCTGCGTCGATATCCCGATGTGTTTCGCAAGGCGCTCGAGAATGATAATCGCATGTGCCTCTGCAGCTTCATGGCTGCCGAATATGATGACCTGCCGGAACCGGTGAAGCAGGAGGTCCAAACCTTTGCCGACGTCAATGTGGCGTGGCTGAGCAGGGTTCTATCCGCTGCGGCCGTGGTCAGTTCCGAGAAGAGCGAAGGGCGGGCTCGCGCCATCTTTGCCGCCGTCGCCGGCGCTCAGCTGATTGCGAGGAGCCGCTCGGATATGTCGCTCTATGACGCGTTGATCGATAGCTATCGCGTGGCGGGCCTCCTACCAGCGTAGACGGTGCAATCTTCCATAGCCGACGCGCGCGGTCAGCGCCTGGAGGGCGACTGCCTGGCGACCGCGGCGAGCGGCACGAGATGGCGCGGAACGATGACGCGTTGGCCGGGCACCAGCGGTGCACCGTCTGACCCCGGATTGATCTGTGTGAGTGACCAGAGCGGCACGCGGTGAAGTGCTGCGAGCTTCTGCAACGTATCGCCCGGACGGGCCAATATCGGCATGCCGCTGTCCCAAAGCTCGATCGCGGCATCGGGGGGAACGACATAATGAAGGGGCACCGCCTCGCCTGCGGCGGCTTTCCCCGGCAGCGTTGCGAGCTGCACAATCTTGGTGATTATTTGTTCGTGGATAGAATCCATCTTGTCGATATTGATGTGCGAAACCTCCTCGTGCTCCGAGAGATCGAAGCTTGCGTAATGGCCTTGATAGCCTTGTTTCGGCACGACGTCGCCGCCACCCAAAACGCTCTTCGACAGGAAGACGTTGATATAACGCTCGACATTGAGCGGCACGCTGGGGCTGGCTTGAGCTGGATCGACCGTGACAATCAGGCTTACTGAAATGTCTTCGGCCTGGAGTATTTCCGCGAGCGTCAGCGCACAAAGCCCGCCCATTGAATGTCCGATGAGGATGATCGGAGCGGGATCCTGGCGGTACTCGCGAATCGCTTTCGCGGCGATGAAGCGGCAAATCGTGAACTCGTAGACACTTGCCGCGAAACCGGCCTGTTCGATCCGTTCGGTCAGATGGTCCATCCCGCGCGAGAAGATTGGACCGAGGGCGCCGCGGAAAAGGTAGACGCGTCCGCGCGGCTCTATCGCGGGCTGCCCGGCAGCCGGAGGGGTTGCGGCTGGCGCGGCCGTTTCAGCGAAGATTGCAGGTGCGGCTGTGGCAGGAGTAGCCGACCTCATGTGCGGCATCGATGCGGCGGTATCGCTCGACGTCGCGATCGCGCCTGCCGCTGCGAGATCGAAACCGCCAAAGGCGCAGGCGGAAAGCATGGCCCCGATCAGGAGGGTTGCAGCGTGCGTCGGACCGGTCATGCGCTTCCTGCTCGTACCTTCGACGTACAGGCACGCGATTGATCTTAGACGCCAGTGGATGAATCCAACAGATGGAATTCTTTGCCCTTGCGCTTGGCTTCACGAACTCATTGCTTGTCTGATTTTTCGGCACCACACAGCAGCCGATGTCAGCACAGACAGGTGCGCTATCCGCCGTACGAAGGCGCATCATTGCCGACGATTTGGTAGAATTTGAGGCGCGCTTTGCGCCCAGACGCACAGCCGGTCAGCGGAGCTAATCGCGTGTGGTCGCAGCAGCGCTCGCTGCACCGGCTCTCGGCTGCCGCTTCTGCGTCACAGACGGCCCTGTCGGGCGGCTAAAGACCACGGCGTCGATGGCGCTTATCACCCTCTGCTGCATGATCTGGTTCTTGTCGATTGTGAGGTGCCCGACACCAGGTATTTTCTGCACGTCGACGTTCTCCAGCGCGCCGCGGAATTGCTTGGTCTTCTCGACAACCGTGCCGGCGCCATTGGCGACGTAGAAATTTATATAGCGCCCAACGCGTCCTGCCAGGCTCGTGTGAAAGACCGAATCCAGGCCGATTGCCAATTTGACGGGGACGCCATGCTGGTCCAGGCGCGCCACCATATCGGGCAGCGCCGTCGCTCCAGAGGAGTGCCCGACCAGAACGATGGTCCGCACCCGTCCGCTCTTGTATTCCGCCGCGGCTTCGTCTGCGAGTGATGCCCAGGAGAGGTAGTTGGCTACGGTGACGGTGATGCCCTGCTGCTGCAGCTTGGCCGCGATCTCATCCAGGCCCAGGGAGAAGATATTGAGCACGCCGCGGAGCAGATAAACGTGAGCACCCGATGCAGGAGCCGTCGCCGCGTTCGCCGAACTGGCGCCGATCGGAAGTGCCAGCAGCAGCGTGATCGCGATCGCTTGCAGCGGACGCAACCACGGTCGACACAGCAACGAAAGCCCGTCGACAATTCCCGTGTAGACTGGCTTCATTGGGCCCCCCTGGGCGTATCGATTGTTGCGCTGGCTAAAGCGTAGTCCTTGCATGCTCGCACCTGCAACAGGGGGCGGTAAGGCGAGTAATTTTGTCCACGCCGCGTGTCTCTGCGGCAACATCATCGTCAATTTCGAAGTTCCTTGTTCTTCGTGAATACGAGGGCAGGGTGACATACAATTGTACGCTGGGACGTGTCCACAAACAGATTCTTTACCCGAAATTGTTTTGGCGACGAAGGGGAAGACGATGGAAGTCACCATCTTTGTTTTCGCGCTCGCGAGCGCGCCGACATTGATGAGCTGCGCGGCTTCCTGTGTTCGCTTGGTGTGACCATCGTTCGCGCGCCGCGCGAGGATCAATGGGCGCCAGGATATTATTCGCTGCTGTTCGAAGATCCCGACGGAATAAGGCTCGAACTCAACCATGTTCCGGGAAAGGGACTTCTGGCTTGAGCCGGATGCAGAATCGAGCGCGCCAGCGATCATTCCGTTTTGCGGAAAATGCGCGGAATGCAAGATGACCGCATGACGGCCGCGTCTGGCTGCGGCTTGCCGCTGCGCACCGCTTACGGCATGATTGCGGCAACAGAATTTGAGGTCGCTGGCAATGCGGCACGTTGGTAGGGAGGCTTCCATGAAACGAGTTGTTTGCGGCGTTCTCGCATCGGTGCTGGCCTTCGCTGCTACTGCCGCATTCGCGCAAAGCAAGCCCCCGCTAAAACTCGGCGCCATCCTCGATATGTCCGGGCTTTACGCCGACATTACCGGGCCGGGCAGCGAGACGGCCGCGAAAATGGCGGCGGAAGATTTCGGCGGCGAGGTACTGGGCCGCAAGATCGAGATCATCGCGGCGGACCATCTCAACAAGGCCGATCTTGCCGCGAATATCGCCCGCGACATGATCGACAATCAGGGCGTCGAGGCCATTATCGATGTCGCGGCATCCGCCACCGCGCTGGCCGCCCTGGAGATCGCGAAGGCGCGCAACAAGATCACGATGTTCAACGGTCCCGGATCGATCCGCCTCAGCAACGAAGCCTGCGGCCCCTATACCGTGCACTATGTCTTCGACACATTTGCCCAAGCGAACGTTACCGGGCTTGCCGCCGTCAAGCAGGGCCTCGACACCTGGTACTTCCTCACTGCCGACTACGCTTTCGGACAGGATCTGGAAAAGGACACCACCAATGTCGTGCTGAAGTCCGGCGGCAAGGTGCTGGGCGGCGTCAGGCACCCGCTCAACACGTCGGATTTTTCGTCATACCTGCTGCAGGCGCAAAGCTCGAAGGCCAAGGTGATCGGGCTCGCCAATGCCGGCGGCGACACCATCAATGCGATCAAGCAGGCGGCGGAATTTGGCCTGATGAAGAGCGGCCAAAAGCTGTCGCCGCTACTTGCCTTCATCACCGATATCGACAGCGTCGGTCTTGAAACTGCGCAGGGGCTGTTGCTGGCCGAAGCGTTTTATTGGGATCTCAACGACGACACCCGCGCCTTTTCCAAGCGCTTCATGGAGCGCACCAAGCGGGTACCGTCCTCGGCACAGGCCGGCCTTTATTCGTCGGTTACGCATTACCTCAAGGCCGTGAAGGCCGCAGGGACCGCCGACTCGGCTGCCGTCATCAAGATCATGAAGGATACCCCGATCAACGACATGTTCGCCAAGAACGGCAGGATTCGCGAAGACGGCCGCATGGTGCACGACATGTATCTGTTCGAGGTCAAGAAACCGTCCGAGTCCAAGGGCCGCTGGGACGACTACAAGCTACTGGCGACAATCCCCGGCAATGAAGCGTTCCAGTCGCTCGACCTGTCGCGCTGCCCGCTGGTGAAGAAATAAGGACGATGGACCATCTTTCGTCATTGCGAGGAGCGTAGCGACGAAGCAATCCACTCTCCTGCGTGGCCTATGGATTGCTTCGCTGCGCTCGCAATGACGATTCGGAAACACAACGAACAACGACAATAAGGCGACACCTCATGAACAACGAAATCGTCCTCCAAAAACTCGATTCCGGCCTGCTCACGATCACCATGAACCGTCCCGATCGGCGCAATGCGCTCAATCCGGAGATGACACGGGGTCTGGTCGAGGCGGCGCGGCGCGCGGCCGAGGACCATGAGGTTCGTGCCGTTCTGCTGAGAGGCGCCGGCGGTACGTTCTGTGTCGGCGGCGACGTCAAGTCGATGGCGGAAGGGCGGGCGCCGCTGCCGTTCGAAGCCAAGATGTCCAACCTTCGGCGCGGCATGGAAGTCTCCCGCATTCTGCACGAGATGCCCAAGCCGGTGGTGGCGCAGGTCGATGGTGCGGCCGCGGGCGCCGGGCTTTCGATCGCGCTGGCCTGCGATCTCCGAGTCGCCAGCGCGTCCGTCAAGATCACCACCGCCTTCGCCAAGGTCGGATTGTCAGGCGATTACGGCGGCACTTATTTCCTGACCCATCTGCTCGGCAGCGCCAAGGCGCGTGAGCTTTATCTCACTTCGCCGGTGCTGACGGCGCAGGAAGCGTTCGCGCTCGGCATCGTGACGCGCGTCGTTCCCGATGCCGAGGTCGAAGCGGCGGCGCATGAACTGGCGATGTCGCTGGCGCAGGGACCGTCGGTGACGCTGGGCTATATCAAGCGGAACATCAACAACGCCGAGCACCTGTCGCTGGAAGCCTGTTTCGACGCCGAGGCGATCCATCACTCGCGCTCGGGCGAGACCGCGGACCACAAGGAAGCCGCGAAGGCATTCGTCGAAAAGCGCAAACCCGTGTTCCAGGGCCATTGAGATGGCCGGCTATATCAGGCTGCGGCAAATCTGCCTGGTAGCGCCGCATCTCGAACCTGTCGTCTCTGATATCGCCGGTATCATGGGCCTCAACGTTTGCTATCGGGACGGCAACGTCGCCAAATATGGCCTGGAGAATGCGCTGCTGCCGGTCGATACCATCCTGCTGGAAGTGGTGGCGCCGTTTCAGCCCGGCACCGCGGCTGGGCGCTTTCTCGACAAGAGCGGCGGCCGTGGCGGCTATATGGCGATTTTCTGCTGCGACGATCCTGACGAACGCGGAAACCACGCCAAGCAGATGGGCGTGCGCGTCGCCAACGTCATCGATCACGCGCCCTATCATGGCGTGCAACTGCATCCGCGCGATTGTCGCGCGGCGTTCATCGAATTCAATCACACCGACGGCAGCGACGATATCCTCGGTCCCTATCCGCCGGCCGGGCCGGACTGGCAGAAATCAATCCGCAAGGATGTGACGCAGGCTTTGATCGGCGTGGAGATGCAAAGTCCGGAACCCGAGGTCTTGGCGGAGCATTGGGGCAAGATCATCGGAATTCGCGTGAGCAAGAGCAAAGCCGGCGAGCCCGAACTGGCTCTGGTCAATGGCAACTTCCGCTTCGTCAAAGGCGCGAGCGACATCATGAGCGGCCTCACATTCAGGGTCCGCGATATCGCAGCCGTACGCGATGCCGCCAAGGCAAAAGGCCACGCGGTATCGGGCGATACGTTTGTGCTCGGCGGCGTCACGTTTCGACTGGTGGCGTGAGCGCGAAAAGCGTAGCCCGGATGGAGCTCCGCGAAATCCGGGGACTGTCTGGCCCCGCGGATGGACTGATCCCGGATTTCGCTTCGCTCCATCCGGGCTACGTGCTCTCTGGAGGCTCCGCGCGCCGCTTCATCCGCGAAAAAATAAGGACCATCCTGAAATGCCGCATCCGCTGGATTCATTCTTCTCGCCCGACAGCATCGCCCTGATCGGCGCCTCGCGCGACCTGGAGAAGATCCCGGGCCGGCTGTTGTCGATGCTGCGCAAGAATGGTTTTCCAGGCAAGATTTATCCGATCAATCCCAATTACGGCGATATTGACGGGCTGAAATGCTACCCGTCGATCGCCGATGTCGGGCAACCGATCGATCTCGCCATCGTCATCATTCCGGCGCGCGCGGTTCTAGGCGCGCTCGAGCAATGCGCCGCCGTCGGCGTCAAGAACGCGGTGATCATCTCGTCGGGCTTCGCGGAAGAGGGCGGCGACAGCACGGCCATGCAGGACGCCATCGCTGCGCTGGCGAAGAAGACCGGCATGCGGATTTCCGGCCCCAACGCGGAAGGATTCTACAGCGAGGTCCAGCGCGTTGCCGCCACCTTCAGCCCGACCGTCGATGGCAAGCCGGACGCGCCGCGGCTGATCGCGACCAGACGGCGGATCGGCATCGTCGCGCAAAGCGGCGGCATCGGCTTTGCGATCTACCACCGCGCCAAGGCGCTCGGGATAGCGCTCAGTTATGTCGTCAGCGCCGGCAACGAATCCGACCTCGGCGCCGGCGAATTCCTCGACTACATGGTGCAGGATGTCTCGACCGACGTGATCCTGCTGTTCATCGAGGGCATTCGCGATGTCGACAAATTCCTCGCCGCCGCCCGGCGCGCCGCGGAGGCCGGCAAGCCCGTCATCGTTACCAAGGTCGGCCGCTCCGGCGCGGGTGAGCGCGCGGCGGCGTCGCACACCGCCAGCATGGCTGGCTGGTCCGCGGCCTACGACGCGGTATTCGCCAAATATGGTTTTATCGTTTCCAACGATCTCGATGAGGCCGTCACTATCGCAGCCGTGCTGACGACCAACCCGATGCCCACGGGGGATCGCGTTGCTGTGCTGACCGTGTCGGGCGGCGCCGGCATCTGGGGCGCGGACACGGTCTCGATGCAGGGCTTGCAGGTGCCGGAATTGTCGGACACGATTCAGGCCGAAATCCGCGCACTGCTTCCCTCCTATGGCTCGGCGCGCAATCCGATCGATGTGACCGCGCAAGGGGTGCACAGCGGCGGCTTGCAGAAGAGCATCGATCTGCTCGATGTGTCGGACGAGGTCGACGCCATTCTGGTGGTGCTGTCGCTGTCGAGCGACACAAGGATGCCGTTCAAGCAGGCTGAGTTGAAGCCAGTGCTTGACGCGCAGAATAAGCCGATCGTGTTTTATTCCTACACCCTGCCTTCGCACCGAACTCGCGGCCTCGGGCGCCGTGGTGCTGTCGGGGTTGACGCATGCCGGCGTTGCCATGCGTCAGATGGTTCAGCGCGCCAAATTCAGGCTGGAGCCGCCGGCCGATGCTGCGGCGTCGTCGTTGCGCGATATCTCCGCGCATCTGAAAACGACGACGCTTTCGGAGTCCGACAGCAAAGCGCTGCTGCGCGACGCCGGCATTGCGTTGCCCGACGAAGTCCTGGTGACGGAGAAAAGCGCGCTGGACGGCGCAATCGCCCGCGTCGGCTTTCCGCTGGTCATGAAAATTCAGTCGCGCGATATCCCGCACAAGAGCGAAGTCGGCGGCGTGCGCGTCAATATTGCCACCAAAGGCGAGGCGTTTTTGGTTTACGAGGCGCTGGTGCAAAGCGCGCGTCGTCATCGGCCGGATGCGGCGATCCAGGGTGTTCTGGTCAGCCCGATGGCAAAAAAGGGCGTGGAGATCATTGTCGGCACCATGCTGGATGCAACCTTCGGTCCGATGATCATGGTCGGCCTCGGTGGCATCACCACGGAATTGTTCCGGGATGTGGTTTATCGTCCCGCGCCGGTGAGTGCGGCGGAAGCGGCCACGATGCTGGCCGAACTCAAGGCCGCGCCCCTGCTCAACGGCTTCAGGGGCGCGGCGACTGCGGATATTCCGGCGCTGTCGCAGTTGATCTCGCAGGTCTCCGTTCTTGCGGCGCAGTTTCGCGCAGAGATTTCCGAAATCGAGATCAATCCCGTGCTGGTGCACCCGGAAGGGCAGGGCGTCACCATCGTCGATGCGCTGGTGGTGCGGAAGCAAGCGTAGCCCGGATGGAGCGAAGCGAAATCCGGGACTGTCGCGCAAGCTGGTGGACTTACCCGGATTGCGCTTCGCTCCATCCGGGCTACCAAGTCTTCGTCATTCCGGGCCTGCGTCAAGAGGCGCATCCACGATGTGCAATTGCACATCGTGGAATGACGATGGAAAGATATGTGCTCGATCGCCGCGGCGCGAAACTCACCTCCCCCTAAAATTTGCGACACGGCGCTCGGCGGTGGCCTTGACGCCTTCCTTGAAGTCCTCGGTCGCGCGCAGGCGTGACTGTTCGGCGAGTTCGTGATTGGTCGCAGCCAGCACGCGATCGGCGAGGCCGGCGCGCATGGTGGCTCGGGTCGAGAGCAGGCCGAGCGGCGAACACTCGGCAATCTCCTGCGCCAGCTTCATGGCCTCAGTGCGCACTTGATCCTGCGGCACGCAGACATTGGCGAGGCCCATCCGGGTGGCTTCCTCGCCGGTGACCCGGCGGCTGGTGTAAAAAATCAGCTCGGCGTTATTCTTGCCCACCAGCTCGGGCAGCGTCGTCGTCAGTCCGAAGCCGGGATGAAATCCGAGTTTGGTAAAGTTGGCGGAAAAGCGCGCCTCGGGACAGGTGACGCGGAAATCCGCCGCCACTGCGAGGCCCAAGCCGCCGCCGATGGCGGCGCCGTGAACGGCCGCGACGATCGGCTTCTTGGCGCGGAAGATGCGCACGGCGTGCAGGTAAAGACTGTTGATCGAGCCGAGGCCGTCGGCAGGATCGCCCTTGGCCTCGCGCGCCTCCTGCGCCTGGCGCGCCGGATCATTGAAATTGGCGCCGGCGCAAAACGCCTTGCCTTGCGCGGCGAGAACCGACGAACGGATTTCGATATCCTTGTCGAACTCCTCCAGTGCGTCGGCGATCTGGTTGATCAGCGAGATATCGAAGAAGTTCAGCGGCGGCCGCTGGATTTCGATGGTGCCGACGTGCCCGACTTTTTCGACGCCGATGTCCGTGAATTTGCTCATGGTGATCCTCGATTGAAATGGGTTAGCGCAGTCCGAGCCCGCGCGCGATGATGCCGCGCAGCACTTCCGTCGTGCCGCCCTGAATGGTCAGCTTGGGCGCGGTCTTGATGGCGAATGACAATTGATCTTCCAGCGTTGCATGGTTCGACGCGTCGGCATCGATGAATGCCGCCAGGTCGCGCACCCGGTGCGGCAATTGCTGCTCCCAGACCGTGCCGATGTCCTTGACGATGGAGGCTTCGACCACCGGTTCCTTTCCGGCCTGCAGCATGCCGGCGACCGATACCGACATCCGCCGCATGGTGTGAAGCTGCGCCACCAGCCGGCCGATGCCTTCGGCGCTGCGGGTGTCGGGATCTTTCCCGACGGCGCGCACCAGTTCGGTCAGCACGTAATAGGTTTCCAGAAAGCGTTCCGGTCCGCTGCGTTCATAGGCCAGCTCGCTGGTCGCCTGCTTCCAGGCGCCGTCGATTTCGCCGAGCACATGATCGTCGGGCATGAAGGCGTCGGTGAACACCACCTCGTTGAATTCGAACTGCCCGGTGATCTGGCCGATCGGGTTGACCTTGATGCCCGGCGTTTTCATGTCGACCAGAAACTGGGTCAGGCCGTGACGACGGTTCTCTTTGGTTGATGGCGAGGTGCGGAAAATCGCGATCATGTAGTCGGCGATATGCGCCGACGAGGTCCAGATCTTGGTGCCGTTGATCAGCCAGCCGCCGTCGGTCTTGGTCGCCTTGGTTTTGGCCGCGAACAGATCCGAACCCGAGTTGGGCTCGCTCATGCCGATCGCAAAACAGACCTCGCCGCGGCAGATGCGCGGCAGGATGTCCATCTTGATGTGCTCGGGCGCGTATTTCAGCAAGACCGGGCCGCTCTGCCGGTCGGCGACGAAAAAGCGCCGTGTCGGCGCATTGGCGACGCGCATCTCCTCCGTCACCACATAGCGCTCGAGGAAGCTGCGCTCGTGGCCGCCATATTTCTTCGGCCAGGTCATGCCGAGCCAGCCGCGTTCGCCGACCCGGCGGGAAAATTCCGGCGCGTCGGTGTCTTCACGATTGGGCTTGTGCGGATCGAAAGTACCTGCGGCGATTTCGTCGGCGAGGAACGCGCGCACTTCCTTGCGCAGCTTCTCGCATTCGGGCGGCAGGCGGATCGGATCGAAACGAAGGGCTGCGGTCATTCTTTAAGTCTCGACTTTCGTGCAGGCGGATATCTTTGATGTCAGCGCGACGCCACCAGCGGCCATAATTCGTCGGCGCCGCGTGTGGCGACCAGCTTGCCGAGCTCCACGGCCCAGTAACTCTCATTGCCGAAATCGTCGCGCCATGCCAGTGCGCGAAGGGTATAGCGATGCAGGATGTGCTCGATGGTAAAGCCGATCGCACCGTGCACCTGATGCGCGATCGCAGCGCCCTTTTCGGCGGCTTCCGAGCAGCGGATTTTCGCGGATGCTGCTTCGAGAAACACCGCATCATCGAATGATTTGCTGTTGGCGATCGCATCCGCGGCCGAGCTTGCGGCTGCGAGGGCGGCTGCGGCCTCGCCGGCGAGCTTTGCAAGATTGTGCTGCACCGCCTGGAATTTCGAGATCTTCTTTTCGAATGCGACGCGCTCGTTGGAGTAACGCACGCTGACGTCGAGCATCGATTCAAGCGCGCCGGCAATTTGCAGGCTGCGCGCTACCCCGCCCATCAGCATCAGCGCTGTCTGATCGAAGCCTTTCGGCGCCGGTTTGATCGCGATGGGCCGGACATTATTGAAGGTTACACTATCGCTGGCGTCGCTGGCGAGATTGAGCCCTTCCTCGATCCGGCACGCGCTCGCATCGACCAATGCGATCGAAAGGCCGCGGGTGCCGCTTGCCAGCACCGCGATATGTTTGGCGGCCCTGGCGAAGGGAACGCCGCGCGCGCGACCGGATAAAGTACCGTCGGCGTTGAGCGTGATGCGGTCCCGCGGGCTTGCGGGCGCTACCGTCATCTCACCCAAGGGCGAGGCAATTTTGGCTTGCGCCAGCAGCCATCCCGCCAGCATCGTCTCGGCAAGCGGCACCGCAATGGCAAAGCGCCCGGCCGAACTCAACACGCTGAAGCCCTCGGCCATGCTGGCGCCGGAGCCGTCGCAATCTTCCGGCACCCATGACAGCGGCAAGCCGGCCTCGGTCAGCGCCTGCCAGAGCGGCGCTTTCCACACACCCTTGTTGTCGCTGTTGATGGTTTGGGCGTCGGCGAGATCTGCGAATATCCGCTCCGCGGTCTCGGCGACAATGTTCTCACTCTCCACCACAGCGTTCCCCGTTTGAATCAGCACACATCCCGCGCGGCCGTTCGGCCCAAGCATCGGATGCCGTCTTTTCTTGCACTGCATGATGAGGAAAAGCCACTGCCATGACAAGCGCTGATGTCCGCAGGGCAGCCTGCAATGGCGACATGCAGCGAAGGACGACCGCAGAATTAATTCCGCTTAACGGACATTCGCCGATTTGCAGGCATTTCGCCGCACGATATGGTAGATCGCCGCTAGATCAGGTCAGCAGAAAATCAATCAGAGGAAATGCGGATGTCGAAGGATGGTTTGTGCGCGATCGTAACGGGTTCGGCCTCCGGCCTGGGGGCTGCGACCGCGGCCATTCTGGCCAAAGGCGGCGCGCGCATCGTTGTCAATTGCAAGAAGATCGTCGCGGCAGCAGCACCTTGGGGACGGCTCGATGCATTGATCAACAATGCCGGCATCACCAAGCACATGGCGCACGATAATCTGGACGGCCTGTCGGCGGAGGATTTTCAGCGGCTGTTTGGCGTGAACACCATCGGCCCGTTCCAGATGATCAGAGCGGCGAGAAGTTTGCTGGAGACAGGTGCGAAGGCGGCGGGCCGGGCGTCCGCGGTTGTCAACGTGTCGTCGGTCGCAGGCGTCAGCGGCGTCGGCTCTTCGATCGCCTATGCCGCAAGCAAGGGTGCGCTCAATACCATCACCTATTCGCTGGCGCGCGCGCTGGCGCCGCTGATCCGCGTCAACACCATATGTCCCGGCTATATCGATACGCCATGGTTCACCAAAGGCCGCGGCGAGGCCGGCGCCAAGCAGGTGCGCGATATGGTGGTAGCGAAAGTGCCGCTCAAGGTCGCTTCAACAGCGGACGAGATCGCGGCGCTGGTGTGTTTTCTGGCCACGCCGCAATCGAGCAACATGACCGGCGAACTGGTGCGGATGGACGCCGGCCTGCATCTCATCACGTGAAAAATCGTAGCCCCGATGAGCGAGGCGGGCTACGAGTCTCGCAATGACGAGAAGCAGAAACGTAGGGTGGGCAAAGGCGCTCTTGCGCCGTGCCCACCACATCTCGGTCGAATGTAACGTCAGCTTTGTCGGTGGGCACGCTTTACACTTTGCCCACCCTACGGCTTAAGGCGAAGCGCAGGCTTTACCTATTCCCCGGATCGGAAATCGCGCCGCGGGCCACCAGCCTGTTCCAGATAAACAGCACCACCAGCGCGCCGATCGTCGCGGTGATAAAGCCGGCGCCCTGATCCGGACTGTAATGGCCGATGGCCTGGCCGATGAAAGTCGCGAGAAACGCGCCGGCGATGCCGAGCACGGTGGTCAGGATGAATCCGCCGGGATTGTTCGGGCCCGGCGAAAGCAGCCGGGCTATAATTCCCGCGACAAAGCCGACGAAGATGATCCAGAGAATGCCGCTCATGGCTGTCGTCCTTTTCTTTAAAAAAGCAAAGTATCAAAAGCGGTCCGATACCGCGCGCCGCTGATAGCACCGCGGTATCGGTCGAATTCAGATTCGGTGCGATAGTTCGCTTTCGGTCGGCAGCCGGCCGTCAGGCGTCAATTGATCGATGACGTTGGGCAAATGCTGGCTCAGACCCGCGAGCAGTTCGTCGCGCGACAGGCCGCTTTGCGATGCCAGCGTAGTGATCTGATCGGCGCCCAAAGCGTTGGCGAGATCATTGGGCGCAATCTGCTTGTTTGGACCCGGACTCACCCATGAACTGGCGGTATCGCCCTGGCCGTTCTGCTGGAATTGCTTGAGCAGGTCGCCGAGCCCTCCGCTGATCACGCTTCCCGCAGCGCCGCCTGCGAGCAGGCCGCCGAGTCCGCCCTTGAGAAGATCGCCAAGACCTCCACCCATACTGCCTCCACCCATACCGCCGCCGCCGGGCAGGCCGGCATTCACGATATTGCCTGACGATGGCGATGGCGCCGGCGCCGGACTTTCACCGGGCTGGCTGCCGCCGAGATGTTTGACCGCCTTGTAGGCGAGCAGTGCAAGGATCGCCATGGTGATCGGCGACATCCCTTCGCTGCTTTGCGCGCTGGGACTGCTCGGGCCGCGCGGGCCGTTCTGCATCCCGTTGAGTACGTCGAGTAAACCCATTGTTCTCTCCTGCTGCGTGCCAACCCCGCGCAAAACATAACGGCGCGCTATGACGGTTACAAGGCACGGCCACGCCGACTGCAGCGCCGGCCCTCCGATAGGCACCGGACACTGAGTCTGCTATCGAACCCCTGACGACGTGATGGAATGGCGGGATGATTTCAAACAGACCGATTGGCGTGGCCGGGGCCGGCAGCATCGGCTGCTTTGTCGGCGGCATGTGTGCGGCCGCCGGCCGCCGCGTCGCGCTGCTGGCGCGCCCGCGCGTGATCCAGGAAATCGAAGGCAATGGACTGAGGTTGACGAGCTTCGAGGGCTTCGACCGGCAGATCAAACCGAGCCAGCTGACGCTGTCCGAAAATCCTTCGATTTTTAACGATGCCGGGACCGTGCTGATCACCGTGAAAAGCGCGGATACCGCTGGGATGGCGGATATCATTGCAAAGCACGCTCCGGCTGACGCCGTCGTCGTCAGCCTGCAGAACGGCGTCGGCAATGTCTCCGTGCTGCGCCAGCGATTGCCGGGGCGGCGCGTACTGGCCGGAATGGTGCCCTTCAATGTGATCGCACTTGGCGAGGGGAGATTTCATCGCGCCACGTCAGGCGATATCGTCATCGAACAAGACAACGCCGGCACCGCAGATCAGCTTTCGGTGCAGGGCCTGAAAATGCGTCCCACCGGCAACATCGACGGCGTGCAATGGGGCAAGCTGCTGGTCAATCTCAACAACGCGCTCAACGCGCTGGCCGGTCTGCCGCTGCGCCAGCAATTGGCGCAGCGATCGTGGCGCATGCTGTTCGCGGACCAGATGGCGGAGGGGTTAGCTGCGATCAAGGCGGAGCGCATCAGGCCGGTGTCGTCGACGCCGATCCCGGCGGGCTGGACGCCGCATTTGCTGCGGCTGCCCGATGCCGTGTTCGGGATCCTGCTCGGGCGGACCATGAAAATCGATCCCGAGGCGCGCTCGTCGATGTGGGAAGACCTGCAGCGCGGCCGGCGCACCGAAATCGATTATCTGCAAGGCGTCATCACCGAAATCGCCGACCGGCGCGGGCTACAGGTCCCATTGTCGCGCCACGTCGTTGCGCTGATCAAGCGCGCCGAGGCCGGTGGCAAAGGCTCCCCTGGGCTGACGCCCGAACAGATCCGACCGTAAGGTGGTTGATTGCGCGCTCTTGCCTTGAAATGGCGACGATGAGGAGCGAATTGGATCAAGCGGCGATGCGCGCATCCGCCGCGACCGCGCCGGGAGGAACGATATGAAACGGTTTTATGTAAGCTCAGCCATCGCTGCAGTTGTGGCTCTCTGCGGCTGGGCTTCGCTTGCGCCGGCAAATGCCGCGCCGCCGACCGTCACGCCGTCGCCGGGATATGACGCGAGATTGCAGGAGCAAAGATCCGCGCGGACAATTTATGAACCGGTTTATGAACCGGTCGTGCGCACGCCCAAGCCGGTTTCGCCGCGCCGCGCGAAGCGGATTCGCGACGGCGCTCGTTGAAAAACTGTTCATGCCGCCGCAATCCCCGATGAGGCTGTTACTCCTTGCGCTCTCGTTTAGTCTGAGCTTCGCCGTTACGGCTGCGGCGGCCGATTATGCCAGCGCGATCAGCGCCTATCGCCGTGCGCACGGGTTGTCAGCGGTGCGGCTGGACAGCCGTCTCAGCGCGGTCGCGCTAAAGCAGGCGCGCACGATGGCCGCAAACGGCACCGTTAGCCACAGTGCCGGAGGCAACTTCGTGATGCGCGTGGCGAGCCTGCGTAAATCCAGGGCCGCCGAAAATATCGGCGCGGGATATTTAAGCTTCTCCGAAATGCTGAAGCAGTGGCAAGCCAGCACCGGCCACCGCGAGAATCTTCTAATGACCGGTGCCCGCCGCGTCGGCGTCGCCTCGGTGGGTAATCCGAAGTCGCCTTATCGGAAATTCTGGGCGATGGTGATCACGGATTGACGCAACAGCGTCATTCCGGGATGCGCCGCCAGGCGCAGACCCGGAATCCCGAGATGAGCAGCGCGAGATTCCGGGTTCGAGGCTTCGCCTCGCCCCGGAATGACGATCCTTATCTCAGCTGCGTTTGGCCTTGGTGGTCGAGGCAGAAGAGCCGAACAGCGCCTTCTTCAGATTCTCGATACTGTCCGAAAGCCGCGGCCACTCGCAGGAGAATGCATCCTTCGCGCAACTCGCAGCTTTCGTGCGCGATCTCAAATCGTTCGTCGCAGCCTGTATCTTGTTGGGATGCTCCCGCGGCAGCGGCGTCTTTTGAATTTGAATTTGAATTTCGGGTTTTTGGTAGGAGGCCTGCTGCAGCTGCTGCTGTTTTGCTGTGAAAGCTGCTGCGATGATGCTTCGCCGCTGACGATCGAGATAGGCGGTATACTGTTCGTCGATTTGCTTCTGTTCTGCCGGCGTCGGGTTCGGGCCCGCGATATCGAAATGCCGGTTCTGCATGAAATCGAAATAGGTGTAGCCGCCGCCGGGCTTGCGGCGCCCCGCGAATTTCGAATGGCATTCGGAGAACGCCTTCGTCCTGGCTTCCTTGCTCGCCGCCTTCTCCGCGGCGTCGGCGCATTCCTCGAAATCGGCGGGCGCACGCGCGCTCCATCCGCTCCACCACTGCGCGTGCGCGCGCGCCGCTGTCAGCACAACGCAGCCGGCGAGTGCGGCGCCCAACAATGCGGATGTGCGTGATACGATCACGGACGATTTTCCTAAAACAAGACAAAATTCTTACGACACAAATTTTGCCGATTGTCGCCATTATTGAGACGCTTGTCATCCCCTAACCTGGGGTTCTTCCCGCATGAGTTGCGAGCTTTCTCACCTCCCGTGACGGCCGGAACCGCTCCGGCCATAGAGGCGCGTCAAGGCTTTGCTTTGACAATTGGCACCGGCAGATAGTTAATCGCAGGGTTAGGAGGGCGTTGGCCTTCGCACAGAGTCGAAAAGGTCCGATCTCGCCGATACCCATCCTCGCCTACGGGATGTTGGCCTCATGACCCTGCATCGTGTGGGCGGACGAGCGCGAGGATTTCTTTGATGATTTGGCAACGAATCAAACAAGCCTGGGAACCAAGCGATCAAACCTGGAAACGAATCGATCAATCGCCCATACCCTTGAGCCTTGGACGTATTTGGCTGGCAGACAAGGATGGCAACGTCACCCGCGCCATGGCTTGGACCTGGCGAATCCTGAAACGCCGCGAGCCGCGCAAATATCGCTGGTGGATGACCCGTGCACATCATGCGAGAGAACCCCTGCCTGAGGCGCTTGAGGCTCTTAAGGGCCTGAAACAAGCTTCCGACGACTAAAATGTCGGCCGGCGTTGACCTCCGCTCAGTGCGGGAAAGTCACTGCGCTGTCCGCGTTTCGGGCCGTGGGTAAAGGCGCGTCAAGACTTTGCTTTGACAATTGGCACCGGCAGATACTTAATCGCAAGGCTGGGAGGGCGTTGGCTTTCGCACAGAGCCGAGAAGGTCGCCAATACCCATCCTCGGCCACGGATGTCGATCTCATGACCCTGCACCAGGCAAGGATTTGCATAGGGTGCTGGCAGCAGATGCACCTGCCTGTGCCGCTGCGCGGGGTGCTCTCGGCACCATTTCGCGCGTTCGGCATTCGCCCGAGCAAGATGAACCCCAATACCTGCACCATCTGCGAACTGATGTTCACAAAGGTGATGCGGGCCCGAAAGATTAACATCGACGCGACCGTCCTGTTTGCCGACCTGCGAGGCTACACCAGCCTGTCTCAGTCTCTATCGCCGGATGCCATTTCAGGATTGCTCGACACCTTCTACGACGAATGTGCGGGTGCCATTTGGGAGTATGATGGACTTCTCAACAAGACCATTGGCGATGCGGTCATGGCGGTCTTCAATTTTCCTATTAGAAGTGAGGATCATACGAGGCGTGCAGTACGCGCTGCGCGAGAAATCCAGAGGCGCTGGCGCGTCGAGCGCGAGAAGCTGGTCGAACAATTAGGTCTCGCTGGCTGCGATCTAGGGGTAGGCATCGGCATTCATTCAGGAGAACTCAGCTTCGGGGAGTTCGGGCGGTCGCATCGCGACTTAACGGCGATTGGAACCGTTGTTAACACCGCTTCCCGGGCCCAATCCGCCGCTGGCGCCGACCAGATTCTTGTCACTGAAGCAGTCTATCAGCGCGCCCAATCAGACTTGGCGGGCAGCCAGCCAAAGGCGTACCAACTCAAGGGTTTCGAGGCACCGGTCGAGCTTTATGCGGCTTAACCGCTTGCCAGTCATCAATGCGTCCGTTTGTTCGCTGGCGATTTTCCAATCGAATGCAAACCGGTGGGACCGCAACAAGCCGTGGAGAAAAGTCTCCGCCGCCGGACACATGCCACATTCGAATCCCCCGGGGTGGCGATTACGCCGCCGCTCTGGTATGGAGCTTCCAAGCGCCCGCGTCCGCCCGCGGGTCTTCGGTCCCGTAGCTCAGCCGGATAGAGCGACGG
>Ga0193743_1000991_pt1 | contig 21655 bp, 17 predicted proteins | sample L2c2metaG_FD_143038 | JGI IMG/M metagenome (GOLD analysis project Ga0193743, IMG submission 143038) | Soil microbial communities from a riparian zone of the East river system, Colorado, United States - L2c2 | ecosystem: Environmental > Terrestrial > Soil > Riparian zone | place: USA: East River... | reverse complement strand
ACGGCCAGCAGCGCCTGAGCAACGCGCTGCCGTGGTCGCGCCGCCTTGCCCCCCATGCCAACCACCCGCCTTCGCCGCCCAGGCTAGTGCGGCCGGCCCGAACCCGCGGAACGTGGCGGAACGCCGCCGAACCTCAAATGTTGCCCTGTGGAAGCTCAAGCTCCGATCAATGAGCTGGCCTGGCGGCTGCTGGCTGCCCACACTCCCGAAGTACGGCTCTGCCGGTCGAGTGGGACAGGCGGGAAGGGGACGTACCGATGAGTACATACACCTGGGGAATCAGTGGCCCGGCCTTCCTCCAGCTCTATCTACTGCTCGCCGGCGCCCTGCTGGTCGGGGCCCTGCGCAGCCGGCACCGCCGCAGGCACCCCCTCGTACCCGCCGGTTCACCCGCGCTGGATGCCGGGTCCGATCCCTACCTGATCGCCTACCTGGCCGGCGGCCCGAACCGCGCGCTGCTGGCCGCGCTGGGCTCGCTGCGCGCGGACGGCCTGGTGCGCGGGTACAACCGGCGGTGTACCCGGGTGGCCATCCCGCCCTCGGAGTGGCGGCCAGCCCTGGAGCGCGCCGTGCTGAGCGAGGCGGTGGTCCCGCTGACCCGTGCCGAGCTGGTCGGCCGCCATTCCGTGGGCTCGGCGCTCGACGAGCTGCGGGACGATCTGGTCCGCCGAGGCCTGCTGCAGGACGAGTCGGCCGGCCGGCGCCGGCCCTGGGAGTTCGCCATGGCGGCGCTGTTCCTGCTGGGCGTGGCACGCCTGGTCGCCGGGCTGTCCGGGGACAAGCCGGTGGGTTTCCTGGTGCTGGCCATGCTGCTGGTCGCCGGGCTGACGGTGCTGCTCTTCCGGCTCGCGGCGTCCGCCCGGACCGCGCACGGTGACGCCGAGCTCGCCGAGCTGCGCGCGGCACACCCGCACCTGTCTCCGAACATGAAGCCGGACTGGACCGCCAACGGGCCCACCGCGGCCGCACTCGCCGTCGGCCTGTTCGGCGCCGGCGCGCTGTGGGCCGCCGATCCGGCCTTCGCCGGCGAGATGATCATGGAGAAGGCGTTCAGCGGCGTCGCCGGGTCGGGCGGATCCGGTGTCTGGGCGAGCTCGGGCTGCGCCGGCGCGACCGGCGGCGGTGGTGGCGGCGGCGGGTGTGGCGGCGGTGGGGGGTGTGGGGGGTGACTTGGCGCGAATCGGGTGGCCGACTCCGGACGACCTCGGACGGCGCCGCCCCGGACGACTCGTACCTGGACGACCCGTACCTGGCCGCCCAGCTGAACGGCGGCCCGAACCTGGCCGTGCTGGCCGGCCTGAGCGCGCTGCGCGCGGCCGGGTTGGTGCAAGCGCGGAACGGCCGGTGCGAGCAGGCGGCGCTTTTGCCGAGCGAACCCCTTCCGCCACTGGTGCAGGCGATCCACGCGCGGATCGCCACGCCAGTCACGCTGACCGAGCTGGCCGGGGCGCCGGAGGTCCGCGCCCAGCTCGGCGCGCTGCGGGCCGAGCTGCTCCGGCGGGGGCTGGTGGCCGACGACAGCGCCGCCCGAGAGTTGAAGGCCAGGCTGCTTGCCCTGCTCGCGGCGCCGGTACTGGGTGTGCTGACCCTGCTCTCGGGCATGCCCGGCGTCCTCGCATTTGCCATCACCGCGGCGGGCACAGTGACCGCGATTGTCCGGCTTATGCGCATCCTGACCCGCCCCCACACCCGGTCGGCGGCGCGTGAGTTGTCCCGGCTTCGTAGCCGATATCAGTACCTGTCGCCCGCGATGCGCCCGGACTGGACGGCGAACGGCCCGTCGGCCGCCGCACTGGCCGTCGGAGTATTCGGTCCCGGCGCACTGTGGACCGCGGACCCGACGTTCGCCCACCAGATCGGGCAGTTCCGCTCGGCCAGGCGGCGATCCAGCGGCTGGGGCGGGGTCAACACATCCGCCTATCACTGCGGCTCGAGCGGTGACGCCGGATCCGGCTGTGGCGGCGGATCCAGCTGCGGCGGCGGATCCAGCTGCGGTGGCGGGTCCAGTTGTAGTAGCGGCGGAGGAGGGTGAGCCCGGATGGCAGTGAATCCGTTGGCCGGGTTGGGTCTCGGCATAGGCTGGCGCCCGGAGATCGCCGGTCTGGTGACCGACCTACCGGGTGTCCGGTTCACCGAGGTGGTGGCCGAGTCGCTGCGCCACCAGGGCCAGCTGCCCCTGCCGCTGGCGGAGCTGCGGGCGCGAGGGGTGACCGTCGTGCCGCACGGCACCCGGTTGTCCCTGGGCGGCGTCGAGCCGCTCGACCCGCACCGGGTGCGGCAGTTCGTCGCCGCGGCGGCCACCCTGGACGCGCCGCTGGTCAGCGAGCATGTGGCGTTTGTCAGGGCGGGTGGACTGGAGGCCGGTCACCTGCTGCCGGTGCCGCGCAGCCGCGAGGCGCTGCGGGTGCTGGCCCGCAATGTCCGGACGCTGCGCGCGGAGTTGGACGCGCCGCTCGCGCTGGAACCGATCGCCGCGCTGTTCGAGTGGCCGGATGACGAGTTCACCGAGGCGGAGTTCCTCACCGAGCTGCTCGATCGGACCGGCGCCTGGCTGCTGCTGGACATCGCCAACGTGTACGCCAACGCCCGCAACCGGGGCGCCGACCCGGTCGACCTGCTGGACCGGCTGCCGCTCAAGCGGGTCGCCTACCTGCACGTGGCCGGCGGCGCCGAGCATGACGGGCTCTACCACGACACGCACACCGCACCCACCCCCGAGCCGGTACTCGCGCTGCTGCGGCAGCTCAGCGCCCGGTTCACCGCCGCGCGGCTGGCCCCGGCGATGCTGCTGGAGCGGGACGGCGGCTACCCGCCGGCGGCCCAGCTGCGCGCCGAGCTGGACGCCGTCGCGGACGCCGCCGGGCTGGCTCGGATCACCCCGCCCGACGCGCCGCCGGATGGACAGGTGAGCAACACCACGCTGGCCGGTTCGCGGTGAGCAAACCCACATTGAGAGCCCGGCAGGCCGCGTTGGTCGCCGCGTTGGTGGCCGGCGCGCCGGTGCCGGCGGGGTTCGACGAGCGGCTGGTTGACGCCGCCGCAAGATCCTTGCGGCACAAGCGGGCGGGTGAGGTGGCCGCCGTGTGGCCGCTGCTCGCGGCGGGGCTCGGTGAGCAGTGGGATGGACGATTCCGCAGGTGGGCGCAGGGTCGGCCGCCCCAGGGCGCGCTGCGCGACGGCTGGGACCTGGCTCGCGGGTTGGCCTTCGTCGGCGAGTTGCCGGCGCTGGCCGAGGCCGAGTTGGCCATGCGTGAGGTCGGCGCCCCCTACGACGGTCGGCGCGCCCCCCGGCCACGTCGAGGGTTCGTCGCGCGCCGGGTGCACGGCGGCGTCGCCGTGGGTCTCCTCGGTCGGGTCCACCTCATCTGCTGGCGTGAGAACCTCCGCATAGACTCGGCCGATCGTGGAAACGGCTTGACTAATGCATGGAGGCACCGTGGCCGCCGAGGCGACCCGACAGTTGCGGAAAGTGCTGATCGCTAACCGGGGCGAGATCGCGGTCCGGGTGATCCGGGCCTGCCGCGACGCCGGCCTGGACAGCGTCGCGGTGTACGCCGACCCGGATCGGGACGCCCCGTTCGTCCGGCTCGCCGACGAGGCCTTCGCGCTGGGCGGCAACACCGCCGCCGAGTCGTACCTGGACTTCGACAAGGTCCTCGGCGCGGCCAAGCAGGCCGGCGCGGACGGCATCCACCCCGGCTACGGCTTCCTCTCCGAGAACGCCGAGTTCGCCCAGGCGGTGATCGACGCGGACATCACCTGGATCGGGCCGACCCCGCAGGCCATCCGGGACCTGGGCGACAAGGTCACCGCCCGGCACATCGCGACGCGCGCCGGCGCCCCGCTCGTCCCCGGCACAAACGACCCGGTGTCCGGCGCCGACGAGGTCATCGAGTTCGCCAAGGAGCACGGGCTGCCGGTGGCCATCAAGGCCGCGTTCGGCGGCGGTGGCCGGGGCATGAAGGTGGCCCGCGAGGAGAAGGAGATCGCCGAGCTGTTCGAGTCGGCGGTCCGGGAGGCCACCGCCGCGTTCGGCCGGGGCGAGTGCTTCGTGGAGCGCTACCTGGACAAGCCCCGCCACGTGGAAGCCCAGGTGCTGGCGGACACGCACGGCAACGTGATCGTGGTCGGCACCCGGGACTGCTCCCTGCAGCGCCGGTTCCAGAAGCTGGTCGAGGAGGCACCCGCGCCGTTCCTGACGGCCGAGCAGCGCGGCACCATCCATGAGTCGGCCAAGGCGATCTGCAAGGAGGCCGGCTATCACGGCGCCGGCACCGTCGAGTTCCTGGTCGGCCAGGACGGGCTGATCTCGTTCCTCGAGGTGAACACCCGGTTGCAGGTGGAGCACCCGGTGTCCGAGGAAACGTCCGGGCTGGACCTGGTGCGCGAGCAGTTCCGCATCGCCGAGGGCGAGAAGCTGAACCTGGTCGAGGACCCGGAGCCACGCGGCCACTCCATCGAGTTCCGGATCAACGGCGAGGACGCTGGGCGCAACTTCCTGCCCGCCCCCGGCACGGTGACCTCGATCAACTTCCCGGCCGGCCCAGGCGTGCGGGTGGACGCCGGGGTGGAGTCCGGCTCGGTGATCGGCGGCCAGTTCGACTCGCTGTTGGCCAAGCTGATCGTGACCGGGTCGGACCGGGCGCAGGCGCTGGAGCGCTCCCGCCGGGCGCTGGCCGAGTTCACGGTTGAGGGCATGGCCACGGTGCTGGACTTCCACCGGGCGGTGGTCAGCGATCCGGCGTTCGCCTCGGACACCGAGGACGGGTTCACCGTGCACACCCGGTGGATCGAGACCGAGTGGGACAACCCGGTCCAACCGTTCACCGGCGGTGCCGGCGCGGACTCCGAGGACGACGCCGCGGCCAGGCAGACCGTGGTGGTCGAGGTCGGCGGCCGCCGGCTGGAGGTGTCGCTGCCCGGCGACCTGGCCCTGGCCGGCGGTGGGGGCGGAGCCGGAGCGCGCAAGGCGCCGCGCAAGCGGACCGGCAAGGCCGGCGGCGGAGCGGTGTCCGGCGACGCGGTGACCGCGCCGATGCAGGGCACCATCATCAAGGTGGCGGTTTCCGACGGGGACACCGTCACGGCCGGCGACCTGGTCGTGGTTCTCGAGGCGATGAAGATGGAGAACCCGGTCACCGCGCACAAGGACGGCACCATCACCGGGCTGTCCGCCGAAGCCGGCAGCTCGGTGTCGCAGGGCACGGTGATCTGCGAGATCAAGGACGCCTGAGCCTGGGCGTTAGCGATCGCGAACCGTTCCGGCCGATTCGCCGCGTTGGCGCGGCGACGCTCCTACCGTGATCGCATGGCCAACAACCCGAGCGGCTCGGGCCAGGGCGACCTGAAGCTCGAGCCGCACATGATCCCCAAGCTGCGCGAGGCGTTCCAGAGCGCGCTCGAGCAGCTCAGGCCGCTGAGCCAGGGCGGCCAGGACGGGTTCCGGATGACCAGCCCGGCCATGGCGGACGCGGCCAGCAACGACTTCCAGGTCGCGTTCAACACGGCCGCATCGGACGGTCCGGAGTCCGCCGCGGCCGCCCTGACGGACTACCGGCAGCGGCTGGAGGGCGTGCTGAAGCAGCTTGGTGAGATCGAGCGGGCCTATGCCAACAACGAGCACCAGGCCGCCGCGGAGCTGAGCCGCCAGCTGGGGTCGTGACCCGGCGATGACCGACCAGCGCCTGGCCGGCCTGTCCCACCAAGAGCTGTGGAACCTGGCTCACGGTGGCAACCCCGCCGCCGCCTCCACCAGTCAAGCCGCCCTCGCCAGGGCCGCCCGGGTGCTGGAGAACATCTCCAGGACGCTCAGCGCGCCGCTGAACGAGTTCGGGCTGGGCTGGCGGGGGCAGGCGGCGAACGCCGCGCGGGCCGGGATCGGTCAGCACGCCGGGTGGGCCGAAGCGGCCGCCGCTCGGGCCAGCAACGCCGCCAACCAGGCCGGACAGCAGGCCGCCAGTGCGCGCAGGGTGATCGCGGAAATGCCGCCGCCGACGCCCGCCCCGCCCGCCGGCGCCGCGAACTGGGCCAAGGCGGAGGAGGCTTCGGCCAACGCCCGGCTGCGGGCGGTCGAGCTGATGCAGGGGCACGCCACCGAGTGCGCCCAGACCAGGCCCTCGGCGGCATTCGGCCGACCACCGGCGGCGGGCAGCCCGGGCACCATCGGCGCCACCACCGGCACGGTCACGGGGGCGGGGGCTGGCGCGCGCACCGCGGGTCGCGGGGCACCGAACGTGCCGGCCACCAACCCGGCCGCCGCCGAGCGGGTCGCGCCCTCGGGCGGCGGAGCCAGCCGAGCGGTCCGGTGGGCTGGGCTGGCGGAGCCGGCGATCGGCGTCGCGGCGGGGCCCGCGGCGGGCGGCATCGGCACCCGCCCGGCGGCGGTTCAGCCGGCCCGGTCCGGCCCGAGCGGCCCGGTGCCGGGCTTCATTCCCACCGGCGTCGTCGAGGCCGAACCGGGTCGAGCCGCCAGGTTCCCGGTGCCGTCCTTCGGGGAGACGTGGCCAGGCGTCCAGGCCGGTGCGCTGGGCGCCGCCCCCGGCCGGCAGGCAGCCCCGCCGCACGCCCTGCTGCCCCGCCCCGAGGCCGCGCGAGACGGCCTGGCCACCCGTGGCCAGCGGGGCGCGGACGGAGCAGGGCCGCTGGCGCCCAGGGGCGGCCCGGAGCTCATCGTTCCCGGCCCGCTCGGCCCCGAGCCGGCCGGATCGCGCGGCCACACCCACCCCAGCACCGGGCCGGCCCATGCCGGCGTCGACCCGTCGATGCTCCCGCTCCTGCCAGGTGGACTCGGTGTCGCCGAGTCGGAGCGGGATGGGCACCGGCGGCTGGGCTACCTGCTGGATGAGGACGACGTGTTCGGCGAGAACGAATGGGTGACGCCACCGGTGATTGGATCATGACTACCGCGCCTGATCTGGACCGCCGCTCCCCAGGGCCAGCGCGCCGGGTGCTCACCGCGGTCGAGTTCGACGTGCTCTGGGAGTGGCTGGGCCTGGGGGCAACCCCGGTGGTGCTGCGCTTGGACTCACCGGGCCACACCCACAGCGAGCGCCGGGGCATCGTGGCCACCGGCTGGCAGGGCTTGCGCCAGCGCGGCCTGGCCGACCTGAGCGGCCCGGACCCGGAGATCGTCCGGCTGATGCACCTGCTCGCGGTACCCACCCGCCAGGTGGAGCTGCGGATGCGGCTCGGCAGGGAGCTACGGGTGGCGGCCGCCACCCGGCCCGGGACCACCGCGCTGGCGCTGCGGCAGGACGAGACGGTGACGTTGAGCAGCGCGGCCGGGCCGGTCAGTGCAACGCTCGGCGCCCTGCCGGCCGCCCCGGCGGGGCCAGGGCGCTCAGTGACCCTGCCCAGCGCGGACCTGGAAGCCGCGACCACCGAAGCCGCCGGGCAGGCGCCGATGGCCGAGAGGTTGACCCGGCGCGGCGTGGACCGGGAGGACGCCGAGCGCCTCGAGGCGATGCTGCGCGGTGTCACCCGGCGGGGCCAGCTCAGCGTGCTGGCCGCCGACCAGTGGGGTGTGCTGCACCGGCTGCCCAAGGTGGTCGGTGTGCTGGACACCCGGCGCGGCCGCTACCTGATGCAACGGGACACCGCCGCCGACGGGGTGGAGTGGACCACGCTCGCGCCCACCGACCCGGCCCGGTTGCACCACCGGATGGACGCGTTGCTCGCCGAGGCCGAGGCGCGCACCCGCCGGATCTGAGTGAGCGAGCGGCGCTGAGCTCAACCGCCCTGCCGTGCACCGGTGAGCTGGTCGAACCCGGCCAGGACCTGGGGCAGTGCGCGCAGCTCCGAGGTGGCGTGGTCCACCGGGCCCACGTCGATCAGCGCCGCGTCACCTCCGGCGGCCCGCACCCGCCGCTGGCAGAAACCGGAGTTGGCGATCGGCACGTCCCGGTCACCACCGGCGGCGAACAACCGGACCGGCACGTCCGGCCGCCAATCGCAGCTGCCGTCGGCCACCGCCAGCGCATCGGCCAGCGCACCGGACGGGTTGGCCAGCCGGTGCAGGAACTCGGGCGTGAACAGCTCCTCGGGCGTCGCCGGCAGCGCCGCCAGCACCTCACGGCCGCCGTGGTGACCGTCCAGCAGTTCGGTCACCGATGCGGCGTAGGGCGGCCGGAACGCCTGGGCCGGGCTGTCGTAGAGGTGGTGCAGGCGGTTCCACGCCACGGTGAAGTACGCCAGGTAGGCCGACGCGTTCTCGATACCGGTGGTGGCCGCCGTGCGCAGGGTGCCGCTGACGTCGTACGGGCCGGCGATCGGGGCCACCGTGGCCAGCCGGAACTCCGGGGCGGCGCCGCGCCGCAGCTCCCGGCCCACCGCCATGGCGGCCTGCCCGCCCTGCGAGTGGCCACTGACCAGTACCTGACCATCCAGCCGCGGTCCGTCCCGCTCGGCGAGTGCCCTGGTGGCCCGCAGCGAGTCCACCGAGGCGGTGACGGTGCTGGGAAGGTCCAGGTACGGGTGGTATCCGGCGCCGGTGCCCAGGCCGAGATAGTCCGGCGCGGAAACCACGTAGCCGGCGGCCGCGAACATCACCGCGGCCGCCCGGTCGGAGCCGTCCTCGGTCATCGACGCCACCTCGTCGCGGCCGGCGGTGGTGCCGTGCTGCCAGGACACCAGCGACCTGGCCGGCTTGACCGGGGCGGTTCCGGGCGTCCTGGGCGTCCTGGGCGTGGCGACCAGCGCGCTGGCGGTCGTCTGCCGGCCCTCGGGGTCCACGGTGGCGTAGCTGATCCGGCTGGTGTCCACCCCGAAACGCACCCGCGAGGCGTCCACCCGCTGGCCGGACAGGTAGCCACGCACCTGTTCGGTGTCCAGGCCACGCAGCGGCTCGACGGACAGCAGGGCGCCCCGGGCGTGCACCGGCCCGATCTGCCCGGGACTGGCCGGCGCGGCCGGCGCACAGCCGGTCAGCGGCGCCAGCAGGACCAGCAGGGCCGGGACGACGGCGGCCGCGGCGCGGGACGGTGAGGTAACCATGCGCTCACCGTGCCGGCCACGCCCGAGCGAAGCACTCCGACCAGCACCCCGGTTCAGGGTAGGGCCAGCCGCGGGGTGCGGACCTCGCCGATCCGCCTCCCTAGCGCGCGGCCGCCGGGCTCACGTGCTCGATCAGCCCCGGCCGGGCCTCCGGCGCGGCCACCCGCACCGCGTCGGCGGCCGCGTCGTCGGACTGCGTCTGCGACTTGCGCTCGGCGTCCACCCGCTTGGTGTAGATGTCCACCTCGCGGTCGACCGTGTCCGCGTCCCAGCCGAGTACCTCGCCCATCAGGTCGGCCACCTGCTTCGCGGAGGCCACTCCTCGGTGCGGGTACTCGATGGAGATCCGGGTCCGCCGGGTGAGCACGTCGTCCAGGTGCAGGGCGCCCTCGTGGGTAGCCGCGTAGACCACTTCCACCTGCAGGTAGTCCGGCGAGCCGGGGATCGGGGCGAGCAGCTCCTTGCGCCCGTCGGCCAGTGCCAGCACGTGGTGCAGCAGCGAGCCGTAGCGGTTGAGCAAGTGGGTGACCCGGTGCGGGTGCAGCCCGTACCGCGCGCCGATCTGCTCTGCCTGGTTGACCAGCGCGAAGTAGCCGTCCGCGCCGAGCAGCGGGACCTGGTCGGTGATCGACGGCGCGACCCTGCGGGGGATGTCCACCGCGGCGGCGTCCACCGCGTCGGCCGCCATCACCCGGTAGGTCGTGTACTTGCCGCCCGCGATGGCCACCAGGCCGGGCGCCACCCTGGCCACCGCGTGCTCCCGGGACAGCTTCGAGGTCTGCTCGCTCTCCCCGGCCAGCAGCGGGCGCAGCCCGGCGTAGACGCCCTCGATGTCGTCATGGGTGAGCGGGGTGACCAGCACCCCGTTGACGTGCTCCAGGATGTAGTCGATGTCGCTCTTGGTGGCCGCCGGGTGCGCCAGATCCAGGTTCCAGTCGGTGTCCGTGGTGCCCACCAGCCAGTGGCTGCGCCACGGAATGACGAACAGCACCGACTTCTCGGTGCGCAGGATGAGGCCGGTGTCGGAGACGATCCGGTCCCGGGGCACCACGATGTGCACGCCCTTGGACGCGCGCACCCGGAACCGGCCCCGGCCACCGGCCAGCTGCTGCAGCTCGTCGGTCCACACCCCAGTGCAGTTGACCACCACGTCGGCGAAGACGTCGGTCTCCGCGTCGTTCTCGGTGTCCTTGACCCGCACGCCGGAGATCCGGTCAGCCTCCCGCAGGAAACCGACCACCTGCGTGGAGGTGCGCACCACCGCGCCGTAGTGCGCCGCCGTGCGGGCCACCGTCATGGTGTGCCGGGCGTCGTCGGCCTGCGCGTCGTAGTAGCGCACCGCGCCGATCAGGGCGTCCGAACGCAGCGCGGGCGCCATCCGCAGCGCGCCGGAGCGGGTCAGGTGCTTCTGTCGGGGCACCGTGCGGCCCAGCCCGGCCATCGCGTCGTAGAGGGTCAGACCAGCGGTCACATAGGGCCGTTCCCAGAACCGGCCGTGCAGCGGGTAGAGGAAGCTGACCGGCTTGACCAGGTGCGGCGCGAGCCGGGTGAGCATCAGCTCGCGCTCGTGCAGCGCCTCCCGGACCAGCCCGAACTCCAGCTGCTCCAGGTAGCGCAGGCCACCGTGGAACAGCTTGGAAGATCGGGAGGAGGTGCCGGCGGCCAGGTCGCGCGCCTCCACCAGGGCGACCCGCAGGCCGCGGGTGGCCGCGTCCAGCGCGGTCCCCGAGCCCACCACTCCGCCGCCGATCACCACCATGTCGAAGTGCTGGCCGGCGAGCTCCCGCCAGCTGCTCTCCCGCCGCTCCGGTCCCAGCTGACCAAGGTCGGGTGTCGCTGCTAGCGCCATATCGAGACCTCCACTTCATCACGTCCGCTGTCAGACGCTACTCAGCCGACCGGCTTCGGACCCCGTTCGCCGTTCGAGAATTTGCGCGGATAGCCCGTCCGATACTGATTGCGACCGGGCGGCTACCCAGCGGCGGCTAATCGAGGTCGTCGTGCCGCATGAGTTGTCGGCTGGCCTCGGTGATCGAGCCGGACAGCGAGGGGTAGACGGAGAACGTGTAGGCCAGCCCGTTCACCGTCAGGTTGTTCTGCACCGCCATCGCGATCGGCAGGATCAGCTCGCTGGCCACCGGGGCCACCACTACGCCGCCGATCACCACCCCGGTGGCCGGCCGGCAGAACAGCTTCACAAAGCCGCGGCGCAGACCCTGCATCTTGGCCCGTGGGTTGGTGCCCAGCGGCAGCATGATGGTCCGCGCGGGCACCTCGCCGGAGTCGATGGTGGCCTGGCTGATGCCCACGGTGGCAATCTCCGGGCGGGTGAACACCGCCGACGCCACGGTTTTCAGCTTGATCGGCGCGACTCCTTCGCCGAGCGCGTGCCACATCGCGATGCGGCCCTGCATGGCGGCCACCGAGGCGAGCATCAGCACGCCGGTGCAGTCCCCGGCGGCGTAGACACCCGGTGCGGTGGTCCGGGACACCCGGTCCACCGGGATGAAGCCACCCCGATCGAGCTTGACGCAAACCCGGTCCAGGCCGAGGTCGGCGGTGTTGGGCACCGAGCCGACGGTCATCAGCGCATGCGAGCCGGTCAGCGTGGCGCCGTCGGCGAGGGTGACCACCACCTCGTCCCCGTCGCGGTGCACCGAGTCGGCCCTGGTGCGGGAGAGAATCGTCACTCCTCGGTCGGCGAACACGTCCTCCAGCACGCTGGCCGCGTCGGCGTCCTCGCCCGGCAGCACCCGATCCCGGCTGGACACCAGGGTGACCTTCACGCCGAGCTCCGTGTAGGCCGAGACGAACTCCGCCCCGGTCACCCCCGAGCCGATCACAATCAGGTGTTCGGGCAGGTCGTTGAGGTTGTACAACTGCCGCCAGGTGAGGATCCGCTCACCGTCCGGCACCGCGCCCGGCAGTACCCGGGGGGTGGCGCCGGTGGCCACCAACACCACGTCGGCGGGTACCTCGTCGATCTGATCGCCGACCTGCTCGGCGGATTGGGCGGCGGCCTGATCGCCGGATTGGGCGGCGGCTTGGGCGGCGCCGACCCGGTTCCAGCCGTTGGCGTGGCCGCCGGTGTGCACCCGCACCGCGTGTGGGGCGTTGTCCGGGGGCCGCTCGGCGAACGAGCCGACGCCGGCCACCAGCCGCACCCCCTCCCGCTCCAACCGGGCTCGCACGTCGGCGGACTGTGCCCTGGCCAGCGCCTCGACCCTGGCGTTGATCTGGGACAGCTCGACCTTGGCCGCCTTGGCGTCCGCCTCGATGCCCAGCTCCGGTGCGCGCCGCAGCTCCACCCGGACCGCGGCGGAGGAGATGAAGGTCTTGGACGGCACGCAGTCGTCCAGCACGCACGCGCCGCCCATTCCCTCCCGCTCGACGACCGTCACCTCAGCGCCGTGCTGGGCGGCGACCAGGGCGGCCTCATATCCCGCCGGGCCACCCCCCATGATCACAATCCGGCTCATCCGCCAGTTCCCCTCGGCTTCTGCTCAAGATGCCCTCGGCGCAACGATCGCCCCTGACCCTAGAGCGTGCTGGTGATCCATGCCGGCGCAGCGCTCGGCGGACCGCGTGCCGGGCAACAACTCGGAACACCGCTGGCCTAGGCTGTCCGCGTGTCGCTCTACGCCGCCTACGGGTCCAACATGGACCCAGCACAGATGAAAGAGCGCTGCCCGCATTCACCGATGGCGGGCACCGGCTGGCTGATGGGCTGGCGCCTGACGTTCGGTGGCGAGGACTACGGCCCCGAAGGGGCGCTGTCCACCGTGGTCGAGGACCCGACCTCCCAGGTGTTTGTGGTGCTCTACGACGTGACCGACGCGGACGCGGCCAAGCTGGACCGCTGGGAGGGCGGCGAGCTCGGGCTGCACAAGAAACTGCGGCTGCGGGTGCACACCATGCAGGGCACCGAGCTGGTCTGGCTGTACGTGCTGGACGCCTACGAGGGTGGTCTCCCCTCGGCCCGCTACCTGGGTGTCATGGCCGACGCCGCCGAACTGGCCGGCGCCCCCGACGACTACGTCCAAGCCCTCCGCACCCGCCCCAGCCGCAAAGTAGGCCCCTAACCCCACCGTCGAAAGCTCACACCGCCGGGCCTCCCACCCCAACGGCCCGCGAGTCGGGGCTCTCAGCACACTGTGTCGCGCGTCTCAGCACACTCTGCGCTGGTAGCCGCGCTGCGCGAACGCCTCCCGCAACGCCTGCTCGAGCGCGCGGTTGTCCTTGAGGTCGTCGACCGTCACCGCAACGACGATCCACCCCCGCCGGCGCAGATCCTCGGCACGCCGCCCGTCCTCGCGCTCCCGCCCGCTGTGCACCGCGTACCCGTCGTACTCCAGGGCGATGCGTTGGTCCGGCCAGGCCAGATCGAGCCGGTACAGCTCTACCCCGTCCGGCGTGCGGATCGACCAATTGACCTCGGCGGGCGGGAAACCGAGGTCGGCGACTTCGAGCAGCAGCCAGCTCTCCGGCGCAGACTCGGCACGCCCGGTGGCCAGGCCGAGCAGCCGCGTGCCGCACCTGGTCCCCCGAGGATCGCGCCGGTTCTTCAGCCGGGCGGCCACCCGGGCCCGGAACTCCTCGCGCCGCTCGGGAGGCTGCGACGCGAGCAGTTGATCGGTCACCGCGATCGCGTCCCGGGGCCGAGCGGTGCAGAGCAGATCGCAGGCCACCCGCTCCGCGGATAGGACGCGCAGCCCGTCTCGCTCGATGACATCCGCCGCTGGGAGCGGCCCATTGTGGACCACCAGCCCGGCTCGGCTGCGCGACGGATGTCCATATGGCACCAATACATGGGTATCCGCTGAATCGATCGCGGTAGCGCCGTGCAGCCGCGCGGCAGTTGCGTCCGCAATTACCGACAATGGGCCATGGAGTAGTAGCGCGGCAGCGGCGCGCGTACGCACATCCAGTGCATGTTGAGAATCGATCAGAACGCGATGCCACAAACGTTGCAACGCCCCGCTGCGCAGCGCGGCACGAACCGGGTATCGGCCCACTTGCTCGATCAGGTCGCGTTGTAGGTAGGCCCCGTGGGTGCCGGATACGACGTCCATTCGTCCACGGTCGCGGACAACTAGGACGGCGGTGTGGCCCGCCGGCCGCCCTGTGGACAACCTCGGTCGATGTGGATAACTCCGGCGCTCGCGTGTGCTGAAACCCGCGACTCAGTGTGCTGAGAGCCCCGACTCGCGGGCCGTGGGTTAGGCGGCGAGGCTGGCTAGGGCGGCGTGGACCAGGACGCGGACGCCTACCGGTAGCGCGCGTTCGTCGAGGTCGAACGTGGGCTGGTGCAGGTCCTTCTGCGGGCCGTCGCCGGACCACACGCCGAGCCGGCCCATCGCGCCAGGGACGTCCTCCAGGTACCAGGCGAAGTCCTCGCCGCCGCTGGACTGCTCGGTGCTGGTCGCCCCGTCCGGGCCGACCGAGGCCACGGCGGCGTCGTGCAGCAGGCCGGTGCTCAGCGCCTCGTTGTGCACGGGCGGCACGCCGCGCCGGTGATCAAGCACGTAGCCCACGCCGAGCGGGGCGAGCAGGGCGGTGACCAGGGAGCGCACCAGCGGCTCCAGCTCGCTCCAGATCTTGTGGTCGCCGGTGCGCAGGGTGCCGCGCAGCAGGCCGCTCTGCGGTATGGCGTTGGCGGCCGCGCCGGCCTCCACCGCACCCCAGACCAGCACGGTGCCCGAGCGCGGGTCGACCCGGCGGGACAGCAACCCGGGCAGCTGGGTGATCAGTAGGCCCAGCGCGTACACCAGGTCGGCGGTGAGGTGCGGGCGGGAGGTGTGCCCGCCCGGCGAGGTCAGCCGGATCTCCAGCAGATCACATGCCGAGGTGATCGGGCCGACCTTGGTGCCCAGCTGACCGACCGGCAGCCGAGGGTCGCAGTGCAGCGCGAAGATCCGCTCGACGTCCTTCAGCACGCCGGCGGCCACCATGTCCAGCGCGCCGCCGGGCTGTGTCTCCTCGGCCGGCTGGAAGATCAGCCGTACCCGGCCCGGCAGCTTAGGGGCGGTAGCCAGCGCCAATCCCGCGCCGAGCAGCATCGCGGTGTGCGCGTCGTGGCCGCAGGCGTGCATGACGCCGTCGACCGTCGAGGCGAAGCTCAGCTCGGTCATCTCGCGCAGCGGCAACGCGTCCAGGTCGGCACGCAATGCGACGCAGTGGTCGCCGGAGCCGATGTCGCAGATCAGGCCGGTGCCCGGCATAACCTGGGGTTTGAGCCCGGCTTCGGTGAGCCGGGAGGCGACCAGCGCGGTGGTCAGCCGCTCCTGGCGGGCCAACTCCGGGCGCGCGTGAAGCGCGCGTCGCCACGACACCAGCTCGCGGTTGTGCGTCGCAAGCCAACTGTCCAGCCACGCGGGACCCTTGCCCTGGCCCATATCGGTCACCGGCTCAATCGGGCCGATCGCCTGCGCAGCCAGTACTTCGGTGCTCGCATCAAGCACAGACACCGGTACCACCACCGATTCAATCCGTTCGATGTCGACGTTGACCCAGGTGGCCGAATCATCGCCTTGTGAGCGTGAGCGGAACCCCGACCAACGTCGCTATCCGTACAATGGTGCATCACCCGGATGGCCTGAATCGGCACAATTGGCGACATATCGGCTTTCCCGCGCTCAAGTGTTACTGATCTGCTGCGGGCGGCTATGAAGGCCAGACAACCGGTCATCATGGAGCCGACGAACGGGCGGTGATATCGCTCACCGGTCAGGCTCAGCGAGCCCGGCACCCCGGCCAAGTCGATCAACGGTAGCCGGCCGCGACGGACGGCAAAGGCTAGAACGCGTCGTTCGGAACGTAAGCACCCCAGACCTCGCGCAGCGCGCCGCAGACCTCGCCCACCGTGGCGCGCGCGGCCAGCGCCCGGCGCATCGGGTAGAGCACGTTGTGCTCGGGACCGGGTCGACCGGCCGGCGCCGAGGCAACCCGGCGCAGCTCGTCCATAGCGCCGTTCACCTCGGTCGACGAACGCTCGGCGCGCAGCCGGTCCAGCCGCTGCGCCTGCTCGCGCTCCAGCTCCGGGTTGGGCCGCAGCGGTTCGTAGGGCTCCTCGGTGTCCAGCCGGTACCGGTTGACCCCGACCACCACCCGCTCGCCGGCCTCGATCTCCCGCGCGGTGCCGTACGCGGTTTTCTCGATCTCGGTCTTCTGGAAACCCTGCTCGATCGCCGCCACCGCGCCGCCGCGCTTCTCCACGGCCTCGATCAACTCCAGCGCGACCCGTTCCACCTCGTCGGTCATCGCTTCGACGGCGTAGGAGCCGGCGAACGGGTCGACCGCGGCGGTCAGATCCGTCTCATAGGCGAGCACCTGTTGGGTGCGCACCGCCAGCCGGGCGGCCTTCTCCGAGGGCAGCGCAATCGCCTCGTCGAAGGAGTTCGTGTGCAGCGACTGGGTGCCGCCGAGCACGGCGGCCAGCGCCTGGGTGGTTACCCGGATGATGTTGACCTCGGGCTGTTGGGCGGTCAGCTGCACCCCGGCGGTCTGGGTGTGGAACCGGAGCATCATCGACTTGGGGTTGCGCGCGCCGAACTCCTCGCGCATCAGCCGCGCCCAGATCCGCCGGGCGGCGCGGAACTTGGCCACCTCCTCCAGCAGCGTGGTGCGGGCGACGAAGAAGAAGGACAGCCGGGGTGCGAAGTCGTCCACGGCGAGCCCGGCGGCGAGCGCCGCCCGGACGTACTCCATGCCGTTGGCCAGCGTGAAACCGATCTCCTGCGCGGGGTTCGCACCGGCCTCCGCCATGTGGTAGCCGGAGATCGAGATGGTGTTGAAGCGGGGCAGCTCGGCGGCGCAGTAGCCGAAGATGTCGCTGGTCAGCCGTAGTGACTCAGCCGGCGGGTAAATGTAGGTGCCGCGCGCGATGTACTCCTTGAGCACGTCGTTCTGCACGGTCCCGGTGAGCTTCTCGCCCGGAACGCCCTGCCCGTCCGCGACCAGCTGGTAGAGCAGCAGAAGCACGCTGGCCGGCGCGTTGATGGTCATCGAGGTGGACACCTGGTCCAGCGGGATGCCGTCGAACAAGGTGCACATGTCGTCCACCGAGTCGATGGCCACGCCGACCTTGCCCACCTCGCCGGCGGCCACCGGGACGTCGGAGTCGAAACCCATCTGGGTGGGCAGGTCGAACGCCACGGACAGCCCGGTGGTGCCCGCCTCGATCAGCTGGTGGTAGCGCCGGTTGGACTCGGTAGCGGTGCCGAACCCGGCGTACTGGCGCATCGTCCAGGGCCGCTCGGTGTACATGGAGCGGTACACGCCTCGGGTGAACGGGTATTCGCCCGGCTCGCCCAGCCGCTCCTCGAGGCCGGGGGCCACGTCCCCGGGCCCGTACACGGTGGGGATGTCGAAGCCGGACTCGCCCCGCCGACTCGGTTCGGATCCTGCCCGTTGCGCCACGGTGCGCCACCTCTCGTGCCGTTACCCGCCCGAGCTGTCTTGGCAGCCGACCGTACTCGTCAGGTGCACGTCGGATCTATCCCGCGGCGGGCTGATGATCGCGCTGGTGTGAGGGAAAACGGTGACCGAGGCGCATGCGGTCGCGCCCTATCAGGAGAATGGCGGACATGTCGGAATCCGGGCCTACCCCCGAGGAGGCCACCCCGCGCCGGATCGCCGGGCGGTATCGACTCACCGCGCCGCTGGGTAGCGGCGCGATGGGCACGGTCTGGGCCGGATACGACGAAGTCCTGCACCGCTCGGTGGCGATCAAGGAGCTGCGGGTGCCGCCGGGTGTGCCAACCGGGGAGATCGCCTCGATGCGCGAGCGGATGATGCGGGAGGCGCGCACCCTCGGCGGCCTCTCCCATCCCAACGTGATCACCCTGTACGACGTGGTGGACGTGTCCGGTGACCCGTTCGTGGTGATGGAGCTGCTGCCCAGCCGGAACCTGTCGGAGGTGATCGGGGAGCAGGGCCGGCTGGGTGCCGGGCAGGCGGCGTCGGTGGGGCTGGCGATGTCCGCCGCGCTGCAGGCCTCGCATCGGGCCGGGATCACCCACCGGGACGTCAAGCCGGGCAACGTGCTGGTCGCGCACGACGGGCGGATCAAGCTCACCGACTTCGGCATCGCCCGCAAGACCAACGACGTGACCATGACGCAGACCGGGCTGGTGCTCGGTTCGCCGGCCTACATCGCGCCGGAGGTGGCGGCCGGCCAGCCGGTCACCCCGGCGGCGGACCTGTGGGGGCTGGGCGCCACCCTGTTCGCCGCCGTCGAGGCCCGCCCGCCCTACGACGTGGACGGCGACCCGGTGAAGACGGTCACCGCGGTGGTGCACGACCAGGTCCCTCGGGTGCAGGTGGGCGGGCCGATCGGCGACGTGATCTCCGCGCTGATGATGAAGGACCCGGAACGGCGGATGCCGCTGGTCGAGGTCCGGCGCAGGTTGCGGCCGCTGCTCGCCGACCCGGACGACCCGCTGTTCCCCGGCTCGGTGGACGCGTACTCGCCGCCGCCCAGCCCAGCCGCGGAGCAGATCGGCGAGGCCGCCGAGGCCGGTGGCGGTTCGTCCTCGGCCGGTGCTGGAACCGGACACGGGGCCGGCGCCGGACAGGGGGCGGGCCGGCCGAGCGGAGGCAGAAGGCCCGGGGACTCGGGCAGCCCCTCGGTGCCCCGCCCTCGACCCGGTCCGGCCCCGTCCGGGCAATGGTCCGGCTCCGGCACGCCGCTGGCATCAGACCCCGGGCCCATGCCCAGCCCGCCGGGCGCCGCCGAGTCGGGTCCGGCTCACCCGCCGATGGGCCACCCGGCACCGGCCAACCAGGCGATGCGCGGTCGGCCCAGCTGGCAGCCGGCCCCGCCGGTCATGCCGCCCCGACCGCCGGTAGCCCGTCCGGTGCCCCCGCCGCCGATACCGACCGCCGGGGTGTCCGGGCGCTGGGCGCTGCCCCTGGTGTTGGCCGGCGCGCTGGCGGTGGTGCTGGGCACCGCCAGCGGCTGGGCCGGCACCCGGGTGCTGGTCGGCCAGTCCCCGCTGACCACAGCGGTGGTCAGCCCAGCCGGCGGAACCAGTGGAATCACCCCGATGACCAACCACATCGACTCGGCGCAGCGCTACGGCGCCGGGGCGTTGAACTTCACCGCGTCGGTGCCCCAGGGCTGGGAGGAGTACCGGGTGCTGGAGACCGGTGACCTGCCGTCGGTGCGCTTCGTGAGCCCGGACGGCTCGCGGGAGGTGCGGGTGGACAAGCTGGTGGGCACCCGCGAGCTGCCGAAGCAGCCCAGCGACTTCAGCAACGCGTTGACCGCAACCGCGCTCGGCGTGGCCCAGGTCAACGTGCAGCAGATCCCGCCGAACCAGGTGCGCTACTGGACCGACCGGGTCGGCCCGCAAGGCACCTCCAGCCGGTTCAGCTACGCACAGATGACCCAGACCGGGTATGACGTGTGGGTGGTGCAGCTGACCGTGCCGGCGGACCGCGCCGGTACCGAAACCGAGCAGCTGTTCAGCACCGTCGCGCGGGCCTTCCGCCCGTGACCCGGCCCGCCGACCCCGAGGGAGCCGACACCTTGACCACCCACCCCGACGGCCTGACCAGCGACCCGGACGCCGTCGATGCGCGGGCATTGTCCGGCAACGCGCAGGGTGACCCGGCTGACCCGGTGGCGTCGGCCGAGGCGGCCGAGGCACTGGCTGTCGAGGCGGCGGCCGCGCTGGCCACCGGGACCGGGGTGGACCGGCACGACGTGGCGGTGGTTCTGGGCTCCGGTTGGCGGCCGGCGGCGGATGCGCTGGGCGGCCCGCGCGCGGAGCTGTCCATGGCCGAGCTGCCCGGGTTCGCGGTGCCCACCGCGATCGGGCACGGCGGCACCATCCGCTCGCTGTCCGTCGGGCCGCACCGGGTGCTGGTGCTGCTCGGCCGCACCCATCTCTACGAGGGGCGCGGCCCGGCGGCGGTGGCACACGCCGTGCGGACCGCCGCCGCGGCAGGGTGCCGGGTGGTGGTGCTGACCAACGCGGCCGGCGGTATCCGGCCCGGGTTGTCCGTCGGGCAGCCGGTGCTGATCAGCGACCACCTGAACCTGACCGCGCGGTCGCCACTGGTCGGCGCCCGGTTCACCGACCTCACCGACCTGTACTCGACGCGGCTGCGCGAGCTGGCCCGAACGATCGACGAGTCGCTGGTCGAGGGGGTGTACGCCGGGCTGCCCGGGCCGCACTTCGAGACCCCGGCGGAGATCCGGATGCTCGCCGCGATCGGCGCGGACCTGGTCGGCATGTCCACCGTGCTGGAGGCGATCGCGGCCCGCGCCGCCGGCCTGGAGGTGTTCGGGCTGTCCCTGGTGACCAACCTGGCGGCCGGGATGAGTGGCGAACCGCTGAGCCACCAGGAGGTGATCGAGGCGGGCGACGCGGCCGCCGGCCGGATGGGCGAGCTGCTGCGCGAGCTGGTTCGGCTGGCATGAGCCTCACTCCGGCGGTCCGCGACGCGGCGCTGCGGTGGATCGCCGACGACCCGGACCCGGCGACCCGCGACGAGCTGCAGCGGTTGCTCGCCGCCGCACTCGCCGGAGCCCCCTTTGCTCTGCGCACAGATACGCAACACCAGCCGCCGTTGCGTATTGGTGCGCAGAGCAAAGCGCCGGCCGAGGAGCTGGCCGAGCGGATGGAGGGGCCGCTGCGCTTCGGCACCGCCGGGTTGCGCGGGCCGGTGCGCGCCGGGCCATCCGGGATGAACGTGGCCGTGGTGCGCCGGACCACCGCCGGGCTGGCCGCCTGGCTGGCCGGGCAGGGCGGGGCGGGCGGGTTGGTGGTGGTCGGCCGGGACGCCCGGCACGGCTCGGCGGAGTTCGCCTCGGCCGCGGCGGAGGTCCTCGCCGGCGCCGGCTTCGAGGTGCGCGCGCTGGCCGATCCGCTGCCCACCCCGGTGCTGGCCTACTCGGTGCGCAGCTGGGGCGCGGTGGCCGGGGTGCAGATCACCGCCTCGCACAACCCGGCGGCGGACAATGGCTACAAGGTGTACCTGTCCGACGGTGCCCAGCTGGTCGAGCCGGCGGACGCGCGGATCGAGGCGGCCATCGCCGCCGCGCCGCCGGCCCGCTCGGTGCCCACCGCGCCGGTAGCCCCGACCGACCCCGCCGAGCTGCTGGACGGCTATCTGCACCGGGTGGCCGCGCTGCCCCGAGGCACCGCGCGGGGACTGCGCATCGCGCTGACCCCGATGCACGGGGTGGGCGGCGCGGTCGCGGTGCACGCGCTGCGCCGGGCCGGCTTCGACGACGTACACGTGGTGCGCACCCAGGCCGCCCCCGACCCGGACTTCCCCACGGTGGCTTTCCCGAACCCGGAGGAACCCGGCGCCACCGACGCGCTGCTCGCGCTGGCCGCCGAGGTGGGCGCCGACCTGGCCGTGGCGCTGGACCCGGACGCGGACCGCTGCGCACTGGGCGTACCGGACGCCGAAGGGCGGTGGCGGATGCTCACCGGCAACCAGACCGGGGTACTGCTCGGCGACCACGTGCTGGCCACCCTGGTCCGCGCCGCGCACCCGGATCCGCTGGTGGCCACCACGGTGGCCTCGTCCACCCAGCTGCGCGCGGTGGCCGCCGCCAGGGGCGCCCGGTACGCCGAGACGCTGACCGGGTTCAAGTGGATCGTGCGCGCCGGCGACAACGGTGCCGGGCTGGTGTACGGGTACGAGG
>Ga0193743_1000990_pt1 | contig 21658 bp, 21 predicted proteins | sample L2c2metaG_FD_143038 | JGI IMG/M metagenome (GOLD analysis project Ga0193743, IMG submission 143038) | Soil microbial communities from a riparian zone of the East river system, Colorado, United States - L2c2 | ecosystem: Environmental > Terrestrial > Soil > Riparian zone | place: USA: East River... | reverse complement strand
TCCCTGTAATACCTCTTAGATCGGGCGCGGTCAGTGAAAAAATCTCGCGCCATTGTCCTGTATTCTAGCAAATCCTGGTGCATAGGATAAGCCAGCAGCTGCCGCAGGTGATTTTCAGTATCGGGATCTTTCACAGATTCACAAACTGTAGATGCTGAAACATAAGCATCTTTGTGGTACGAATTGAGAGTAAAAATGGTGAGCATGCACTGGATGGCAGGGTCTAACGGCGCGATATCTGAAAGCTTCTTGAGTAGGAGGTTATCAAAGTACACCATATAGCATCTACAGAGGCATCCCTCGGTGTGGGACGTGGGACACTGCAAAACACAATGCAATTAGCGTTACCAAAATGGTGATGATAAATAATTGCCTAACCTGCTGTTGTATCCAGCGGATGAAATCAGATAATATGACCATGATTGCATTCCAGCTATTGCTTTGGTATCTTGATACCAAAAAAAGAAGAATTTGATCGAATTTAAGGGAACTTAACTGGTGAAGCAGCTCCTTGGTCGGATATGCGTTTACACATTCCGTCATCAAGTTATCGTAAGCTATATCAAGGTACGAGTTGTTCCAAATATCTGCAGATGTAAGTCAGTCCTGGAATGAAATTACGATCTGTAGTGCACACCCCCCAAACCCCGACCTCTTTCAAGGATCGGTATCATACACTGGATACAAATTCCGGCCATTCGAGCATGGGCATTTGGGGCGTCGATGAAATAAACACCCGAACGTGATTTGTCCAACAAATAGTCCCCAAGTGACGCATGAAATATCCGCAGCTTAGCTAGCGTGTGGTTCTGCGATGGGGATGGGACAGAGATGACAGAATGAAGGTCCGCCAATATAATTTGTAAATCTCCAGACTGGTAGCCGAGAAATTTTTCAACGACATAGGGTGTATGTATTTGCTCGTGACTATTAACATTTGCAAAGAGAAGAAGGAATGCGAAGACCTCGAGCACTGGCCCTATGTCTTCGGCAGACGAAAATATCAGCCAATATAGAGCATCCAGCTCGGCAAATGGAACTTGCTTTCCGGGTGTTTTCTGTCCAAAGACGACATCCAATCTGTCAGTGGGACGATGGCGAGGAGATTTCACAAATTTTATCACAGTTGATGCATATATGAACTGCCCGGAAGATTTTCGAACCAAATTGTCTACCTCTGAGACAGAAGGCCATGATGGGGTAAGGTGCGATGCAAGTGGATGGTTCGCCTTTATTTCCTTGAACTTTGATATGAGAAAATTGCGGATATCCTGATCGGGTTGGTAGTGGTCGTCCAACACGAGTCGAAGTGTGATCAAATTCATCCTTTCTTGATTGAAAATACTGCGGATATCTTGCTCCGGTCGACTGGTTATGAGAAAAATAAAAGGAACAGAAGGATGTTTTTGTTGAAGATAAAATGAAAGGGTTGACAAGATGGAACGGTGAGAATTTTGAGCGTTGTTGCATTCATCTAAACCGTCTATTATAATGAGTCTAGGAAGATCTTTCTGGGACGGTAATTTGGATAGGGGTTTAAGTATCAGACCTGAAAATTGAGCCTCGAGAGAGCGGTTGAAAATTAGAGGATCTCTCTCGATGGCCAAAGATATGTGATCGGCTATCTCTGGGATCGAGATCGTGAGTTGATAGGAAAGAGTTGGGATTAGGAGAGTGGGATTGTTACGACTAGGGGCTGTTCTCGAGAAAAAGAAACTGGCGGCGAGAAGACCAGCCTCATGACACAACTCTGCAATAGTTTGAGCAATGGCTGATTTTCCTGCCCCAGCTGGTCCGTACAACCACAAGAAAAAATGGTCTTTGTCGACCGTTTTTATCCAGTCCATGATCTCTCTGATAATGAGTTCTCGGGTTCCCGGATGACATTTCGGCGGGTCATATCTTTCGGAAGAGTTATGAAATGCTCCTGGAGCAACATGGTCATACAGTCGCTCGATTCCTACGTGAACACGATAATGTAGCAAGGTTTGCTGGTTTATTGTCATCCACTGCTAAGGCGTACCTTTACTACCATCCCTGGCAAGATTTTGATTGCCTTGTACCATTGTAATGTTTCCACCACTAATCGATATGTCCCTTACATCCGAAAAAATCGCAGTCATCGTAGGCCACAGACAAGGACAGTCTTGAATGTTCTGATGTAAGCGTTGGTCTGAGAGTCGTAGAGGAGTGCTTGCAGTCGTTGGTCAGAGTTTCGATAATTCCAGAACTCTGTCAGCCTGAACGGTTCAACGGTACCGTCCAGAAAGAAGAGAACAAGGAGAAGATTTCTCACGCACTCTCAATAATTCGTTTTAGCTAGTATGTATCTTCCGTACAATTTAAATTGACCAGGGTCTCCAGCCAGAATAAATACTTCCTTCCCTCTGAAGGTACTGACTAAGAAAATTCCATCCACAAGACGACCATCTTGATCATGTGGGCTGAGCTGAAGATCAACTCAAGCAAGTCGCAACACCTCTCATGACAAGTTAGGCTTTAGCAGACTTATCATGCACGCTCAAATGTTTACTCTGCTGTTGATAAGGCCTGATGTCACGGAGACAATATTAGTCTGGCCCTCTTAAATATTTCAAGATTGCTTTATAGAATGGTTTAAGCGCTGTTTAAGCCAATCATTATTTAAAACCTTAGTGGTTCCTGGAAAGATAAGTGACTGTGGCAGTGATATCCAGCGCAGGCAATGCAAGGCAATGCCGCAGTCATTCAGGAACGACACCGGACTTTTTATTCCGCTGGGAATAATAATGTAATCAGATACATATTCATCTTGTGAATCATGTCATTTTCGCATCACCAAAATAGCTAGCTAGTCTAAGTACATCTATTCGTACAGTTACAACACGTAATAATGCGACAATAAGTTGAAATAAAGCAGGGGTTAAGCGTCCGTATATCGCGTCAGAAGTGGGTATAAAGGGGTAGCTGGGTATGGAGTATAGACGACGACGAAGAGAGAAAATTGATAGGTAATTTGCGTCGTCACAGTGACACGCTCAGTAACCATATATGTGGACCCTCTGTCGTGCTTGATAGTCCCGTAAATACGGTGCGCTCCTCTAAAAAGTCCACACGTTTCAGGCCCTTGTTTTTCTCAAGCTGGCGTGTTTCCGAGTCATCGATTCGTTTGTATCGACGAATATAAGCGTTATTCACGCGATGTTTGGCCTCAGAGGGGAGGCACTGAAATTCGGCTTCAAGAGCCGTGAGGCGAAGACTGCGGTAGATACCGTCAAAAACATCGCGAACGGTAACATGTTTGGTGTTTGCTGGTAGGATTGTGATCGTCCAGGGTAGATGTGGACAGCGAATGACCATGGAAGGTACAGGAGGAGTTGTAGCCAGTTCGTTGAAAACGTGCTGTGGAATGGTTGACACATTGGGTTTAATGGTGAAGGGCGGATACGACACATCGTATTCAAGCATGGGAGATGGTTGGTTGATGCCTAGAACAGGATGGATTCTAGCGAGAATTAGGCTAGACCCCGCAGCAGATACTGGGGTTCGAGGACCTCCTGAGGAGCTGAGTGACATGGACGAGAAAGTTGGAGAAGGTGTGTCAGGGAAGGCATCGCTGGCAAAGTGAACGTGCTTTCCGGGCATTGTTTGGATAGTTTTGATTACTGGGTGAAAACAGGTGGTGGATGAGAACACGGTCTGTCTTGAGATCCTTGAGGTCCATGTTGGGGCTGTTATATGTGATTTTGCGCATCCCAGGATTCCGTATTGGACAGTGAGTCAATAAGACATACCGACGTAACTTTCGAAGAATTCAACAGAACTTTCATCGCCCCCGTAACGAGTCACAAGCTGCGCCTCAATTAGGTAAACATGATCAGCAGGTACAAATCGTGACTCGGTGCCGACATGCCGTAAAGCCATGGATTTAAGGTAACAGTCATAAGTACTAGTAAATCTTGAACTCATCTCTGCATACGTAGATCATTGATATGATATGGAATAGGTGTACGGTTTGCGATTTTTTTTGAACTGCAGGAGCAAATCCATTGAGAAATCACCAAGGAGTCAGGCTGAGTCAGTTGGGTAGTTTGTCCTCACGCTGTCTGAATCCCGTCGCTATCCGCGGTTCATGTCATTGTAACGCTATCTGTTGTTCAGCTTGACTGTGCCCGCACCAAAGCTTCGCTCACAGAACGATTTGTCACACACTAATCAAACCCTTTTTTGTGCTCTCCGGCCTCCCCGCTGGCTGTCCGCAGCTCCTTTCGTGACTGACAGCATTGAGTTTGGAGGCTGACGTGGCACAGTGGAGAGCCACTGCCGTATGCATTTTTAGGGAGCGCCTGTTAAACGCCCGTCGCTAGCGTTTAATCTGTACGCACTTGGCGGAGCATTGCCATACTGAGAGCTATGTAAGTATCCCCCTTCTAATGATGCAATGATCTACTATTCACCGCCTCTAGATCTGAGATCGTTCCCTTACACAGTTCCGGCTGAGTTAGAAGCGCAGCTACGGTGGAGCGTACCTGGCTCTGCCAGGACAAAGAGATAAGTCCCAGTTGTAGTACGCTTTCTGTATCATTTCTTGATAAAACTATCTCGGATAGAAATTGACGCGTCTCCGGCGCCAGAGATACCAAGCATTCCAGATTGATCATGTCCATCCCGCCTTCCTTCAAGTTGAAACCCAACCAATGTACTGTCAGACTCATAAGATACCTCCAGATTCACTTGGTGAGCCCTTGAGTCTTATACAATAAATTTAAAACTGATTTATTTCAAACTTTTATTTAAATATTTAGTTTGCTGAGGGACTCAGGTGAAGTGTAAAGGTCAACTTCAAGCATACAAGGCGGTCGCTTCTGTTAAGTTACAAGTAGGAGCCAAAGCCCTCGAAAACGTCGCCGCTGCACTCTGTATTAGGCTGTAACTCTTTGTGACATGATGTGACCCTATCACTCTTTCAAAACTTCACCTGGTATCGACAGTCGATATTACCACCATGTTCCAACGACTCGGATCCAAATGACGAGATACTAAACATCATGAGAACCCTTTTTTCCGCTTTGACGACTCCAATGGTACCGAGACTTATCAATGTACTTAGCTGACAGAGTCCGGCAAGTTTTACCTTTTATGTCAACTGTAAAAACTTGGTTCTCACGAGTTTTCTGGATGCCCTGAATTGAAATGACCTCAGTTGCTTTAACGATCCAAAAAAATCGATACATCAACCCTTGTGAAGAGTGAACATCTCCCGATTATTCTCCACCACTGGAAGCCCCTTAGAACGGACACATAACGAAGTTCGTATTATCTAAGCTAGGCGTGACAGACAGGTGTTGTCGACGGAAATGCACTAGACGTTGTAAAGTGAACGTCGCTGTGGGTTTCCAAACTCCCCTGTACCGCAGGGCTGTGGTGGGTCAGCCAAAAAACCTATTACCAATGAGTAATGAGTAACGAGCCGGGAATTTGCGATCAAGCCATCAATGCATCACTGGTCTGGTACTCATCTCACATGCGATTCATTATTGTACCACAGTTGTTTGTCACCCACCTACCTACGGCAGATTTTTGCGACCGCGAAGGTTTTCTTTCTGATCAATCACGCATTCATTATTATCTCCAGGGGACCAAGAGATCTATTCGAAAGGTATGGCCCTGGGGTCACTGGTTGTCATGTTTGGGTATGGCGATGACTGATTACTATCTAGACATGCTATCTTCTGAGGCAGTCTTAAGATTAGCCTGTCATTTTCATACTCCAGTAGTAACTGGCGCCTGTCCGGGTCGCGAACGGATCAAAACGCTCACGCCCCCTATCCATGTGCACGCCTTCATCATAATTCATACAGATCATGTCATCTTCCTACCTCTCTAGGACTGCGTGGCTTTGTTGCCTGTGGATTAGACGGCCGCAATCCACGTGTGAATGATCGATTATTGATCCTTTCCCAATTGTCCAGCTTTATTCCCCTGCGCAAATGTGATTCATCTAATTGATCGGATTCCGTGCTGTCGCGTTGCTTAGTGGCGTCGTCTTATCACCTAAACAGGAAACCCTTGTCTAGTGAGCAGTAGTTTGTGAGTCAAAACGCTGTGCTGTTCCATGAATTTGGTCCTGGCGTTGTCCTAATACGTCCTGAGCATTGCCTTTGACAGTCCGACTAAGATATATATATGGCTATTTTTGAGTGCCTCATAATGCTTCAAATGAAATTGCTGCACGGCTTGCCCCAACTTTGGTCTGCTGTTATGGATGCGCTTCAAGTTAACCCAGAGGTGATTTAAACGCTCCTCAGTACCATAGTCCCCCTTTCTTTCATTTGCTTTTCCTTCGTCCCTGCACTCAGGTGAGGTCGGTTTTTACGGAGGTCTGCTCTTGACTGATGTATTTATGTTTTCAAGATAAGGCCGGCCGACTCCACTGTACTTTTTTTCATGTCGCCTTCGTCCTCCTCGTCTACTTCGACGTCTGCCTCAGGCACTCGCAGAAAAATCACGTTCAAGGATACGGATGTTGTCATTTCCTTACCCCATACTCCAACTGAAATCTCAGAACCAGAAAGACCTGATATAGCATCATCTACTGCACCTCAATCACATTCCCCTACTTCCACAACTTCGCTTTCGGGTCCCTACACCCCGGCCTCGGTTTCCAATGGTGATACACCAATCGAGGGTCAAGATAGTGTTACAACCAATTCCGTTAGTCTCACACCACCTCCCTCCGACGCCGTCGCCCTGCTGGAAGAAAAGGCGCTTGATGCACCCCAAGGTGTTATCCTCCATACATGCCTAACTATTTCTAATCCGATCTACTGGAACATGCTCATCAATCCTGAAATTCCTCCTCGACCACACGAGCTTGACCAATTCGGGCATGATTTCATGACAAATAATGCATTTCCTCATTCAATTTCTACGATTCGAATCAACTGCGATATATTGCCATGGCCAATTACCATCGACATCGAACAGGAGGAGGGTCTCGACCGCTCACCTCGAATAGAAGATATCGCCAAGTCGATCTATGTTTCCCTTTGGAAGCTGGCTAGTTTTGTGGACCTCAACGATCAGACCACGGAACGACAAAGCCGAATACAGAAAGCATACAGACGTCGATGTCGTCAATTATCCATACCTGAAGAAACGGACGGTCTGAGAAGAATTGATTTCTTAGAGGGTCAGACGATGTTCCGTGGTCTGTCTCCTGGAAATCATGACGATGAATGGCACCTTCATTTTGGGTAGGAGTACCAGTTTTTCGCCGGGCGAATGATGCTTTTATGTAAGAAAATATCATTATACTCTCGTGTTTATACAATCATGTCTCCTCGATACTCGTTTTTTTTTCCTATCTGGCTGCATTATATTACATGGTTTATAGTAGGATTGTCGTACGGTGGCGAATAAATTAATACTATATAATAATCAGGGTGAACCATTCATTTACTTAAAAAACGTATAAGAAACGGAGTTCAACATCCCAGCGTTTCGGAGCACACAAGATCCATTTTTCTCGGAACCGAAGGAAAATGGGTATGAATTTTTCCCCTGATTCGCGATCTAAATCGTATCAAACGCCCAACGAACCCTCTCTGGTTCGCGATCGTTGGTCGCGTGGTGGCTGTGCTATAGGCTTGATTCTGTAGTCCGCGAGTCTTCGTCTTCTCGTGGGAATGAAGTCTATAGGAGAAATCACTGAGTGAAGTGCAGGTTTACAATACATCATAGTACTTGTACTTTACACAGACGGTTTTTGCAAGCGGGAATAAGCGGAAAAATAGAATAAAATACAAATGCAAGCCATGTCACAGTGGCACTGGCATAACTGTGAACTTGAAAGCCAAAGTTTATCAAGGGGCGAATTAAGGGTTAAAATATTAAAGACCTTTCTTAACTATATAGTTGGAATCGGAAAATCGGAAACGAGCGGGAAAGTAAAAAGTCAACTTACTACCGGCTGATCATTGGCTGATCAGATACTAAGCTTACACTCTGTGTGAGTGATACTTGTCCACGCTGGCGGGGGCTGTTTCACCGCTCTTGTCTGCTCAGTCATGGTGGACGATCACGAGACCACTGATTGCAAAGAATATGCTTGTTTTTGCCGTTCCAATACATCATGTGAGGGCTCTATGAATACCCTACTAGTTACTTGGATTTGACTCGGATCTCCGCCATGGGCATGTGTATTTATATTGTGGGTTAAGCTATTTCTAACCCAATGCCTCGTGTTCTCTGATTTGAATCCACATTGCATATCATACCTTGAGGGTAAGATGTGAGAAACGGAAATCTTGATACTCGACCCATAAGTTAACATCTCTAATTTTTCCCATGGCACTGCAGGCTCGCTAAGTTGGTATCGACAGGTGAATTTGCACTGATTTTAATTCGAAGACGAAGAATGGAGTTATTGAGTAATGACCTTCACAAAATGATACAAGTCGGAACTGACACGTAGATATATTGGGATAGCCTGAACGTTCAGATTTGGCGCCAGCCGAACTTCAAGCACTTTCCAGATACCACTGCTTACATCTATGGAATATGCTTTGGATGAGCTCCAGATCAGCGCGATGCCCTGGCCCGACGGCGCGTTGGTGGAATCGCTCTGACAATGTGCTTCCTCCATAAGGGCGTTCACTACTTTCGAGGGAGAATCATGGCCAATTCTAGTTCTGGTTTCTAGTTCCTGCTTTTTTTCAGCATTAGAATGTAGAAAATACTTATTACTTTTAGTAAATTTTGGCATTTTCGCCGATTGCGTTACATAAGCAAGTACTGGCATTGGCAAGTCACGTTGCCATGCTTATGTTATGCGCATCCCAAATTGAGAAAAACGAACTTGATCTTCAACTGGTCAACGCCTCGAGGATAAACGCCATCACGATAACGCCCAATGTCTTTCTCTTACTACCACCCATCGAATATCAAATTTACTATCTTTGGTTCATTATCCTCTTGTTTTGATTTTTCTTTCGTTATCGACCCGTCTCTCTTGTGCTGCAGATCGAACTCCACGTTAATCGCCGACCGGTCTGGGCCCAAAGCAGAAACTCGAAACCAGAACTAATAGACCATTTGATGTTCGCGTCTCAAGGCGTTTAGGGCGTCATGATTAAGGTGATTGTACAGCAAGTGATATTTTCTTTTAATCGATACAACACAGTCTGATGACCCCAAATATAGTCGATTGTTTATCAAACTGCCAGGCGTAAAATGGTCGTGATGATCTTTCAGTGGGGTCATGGTGGAAATTCCTGGTGTTGACAAATCATTGTATCATTGGAAACATGACCGTCAGATTTTGGCGACCTTGTCGGTATTGTTGTCGGTTGGCATAGCATTTTTACCGCAGGCCATTGCTGACACTATCGTGACCATTTGACAGTAATCCTCTGTTCGACCGCACCTTATCCTCTTCCGTATGTTAAAACAGTTCTTTCTCTGCGTTCCTACTGAAAAGATATTTGTTCTCCAGTGCTGTGCCTTTCAACTTCACAGCCTTGACGGCGGACTAGTAGAGGTTGTTGGATCCATCTCGTGACGGTTGGTGGAAATTTCAGCGCGATAACTCCATTTGGCGAAAACATTTTCTCGCAGGCCTAATGACTTATTACCATATATACATTAACCCTCTACCCCTGCGTTCTGTTCTCACTATCACCACCACCTTCACCATGTCGAGGCGTGTACGCTTCGCGTCTACCAACGTCGTCTACGCACCGTCGTCCCCCGTCCCGTCTCCCTCTTTGTCTGAAACATCGCTTTCGTCAGTGTCGCCAGACCTGCTTACCCCACCACCCAATAAGGCCGATTTGGAACCAGATATTTACTGTTCCTCGCAGTTACCAGAACAACCCGAACTCGAGCAAGTCGAGTATTCTCCAAAAGAGATCGACATCCATTACCTCCTAGCCTTCACTCCATACACCGACCCAGTCATTTCTTATGACCTTTCCGAACAGCCGCAACTCAGTAGCGCATCGGACGGTTGTTCCCAGCCTGCGACATCCCCACCATTGCAACGTCTCACGATTGTCCATCCATTATTCATGTGGAACGTGGAAGTTTTTCCTTCTTCCTCTACTCCAGGGGCATTTGTCACAGTGAACGACGTTTTGTCCACATTGTATTCTGAATTAACTCCAGGAGTGGATCCCGCCCACTACGCCAATCTACCGCCCGAAGAAAGGCAATGTGTCGATAATGCCTACTTCTACCGATGTTCACACATCCGCGATGTGAATAAGAGGAAATATGCGGAGGCGAGAGGGGTTATCAAGCTGGATTTCCTCGCTGGCCAGACTCGCTTCAAAGGTCTTTCTGGTACAACCAGTGGTCCAGACATATGGGAGCTCAACGTCTCATACACACAGACGTTTCCCGGTCAGCACTAAAGTCATGCGCCCCTCGCAAAAACGACAGCGGCTTTCGGAGAACGGTGGTCGCAGTTGTGTGTTATCCCTGTTCTAGTCGGGATCTGTCCCCCGCTCGCTACCCGGGGTAGGCGGGGATGATGAATGGGTATCTTATCATCACTTATTTCGGTATTGTTAGCTATTTTCACTACTTTCTCATTCGATTATTCGTCATTTATAGAGACTCTCATGGTTTGCATTTTATAACCCACTATCACCACGTCCTAGGTTCGTTCTAGCAGATGAACCCCATGCCCTATTTTCTTTTTAGCTCTACTCTGGGATGCAGTAAAATCGGCCTGGGAACCCAACTTCCTGGTGAACCGGTAGAAAAGGTTAAACACTGTATGTACATAATATAATCTGCTGTATCGGTTGTATGATATAATTCGTGAATCGCGGTATGTGTCACTGTCAGTACTGCACAGGTTGCATCCGCAGCCATAGAGACTGGGGATTTTCTCTGCGTGCCAAGATCAAGCAGTTTGAGCACTTACTATAGAGCTGGCATGCCTGAGCCCGACTCTGACCCTTATCTGGCTCGTCATAAGTGTACATGATTTTAAATTTCTCTTCCTCTCATTTTCACATACGGTCATATTAAGATCTATTGCTATCTCATCCCCGTATACGCAAAATCGTCTATCAATCAAACCGCCCTTTCAGGTCCAGGTATCAATATATCACACCCAATTTGAATCTATCGAAAACTCCCCAATCGCCGCCCGGTTTGATTAACGTGCAAAGATTAAGTTTTCATGATGTCGTAATCGTTACATGGTCTAATCTTGAGTGTACTCGGGTGTATAAATAAAAGAACTGACACTTTAGTACATAAGTGACGTGGGTGTGACGAGGTGGCAAGCGAAGGGATCGCTCAAACTATAGGGCGAAGGGTCGTTGGGATGTTGAGGGCTAACCCCCAAAACCCAACACTACAAAGTACCAGGAGAAGGTTGGGTGGGTAAATGGATGTGAAGGAGAGCTGGTGAGTGTTCAACGTTCAACGTTCAACGTTCAAGGCTTCAAGCTTGCTAGACACAAGACACATAACTCGTAAACTGGTTGTGTAATTTCAATGAATAGCCTTGGAAGCGCGCCGATTTCTCTTCAATCTATCGCCGTTATACATGTCCAACCTGTTGTCTTTCCACGCCATGTCCGAGTCCAATGCTTTATAAAAGGTCCGTGATTGCTTCGGAACTGACTACCTCTGTGTATTTATTTATAGCCAAGTATTTTGACCCATATGGAGTTCACCCTACGCGAGTCGAGTCATTTATGAAATTGACTCCAGGACTGATTCGCGACCGAGAATCAGAATATGGAACTTCTTTGGAATGCCATTTTTTTTTGCAATTGGCCAAGAGGGGCTTGGAGTCAATTTAAAGCTGCGGACCATGTGCGCAATAACATTGGACACGAGGTTATGATGAAGGCAAGGGAAATGTTTGAAACCTGTGCTAGTGATTGGGGTCGGAGGCGATGACTATTGTATATGATGTGTTCTTAGCCATTCTATCTTGTATTTTTGGATAGCCTTTTTACCTTGTTCCACTTGTCACGTATATGCATATTGGAATTGTGGGGAGAGTCCGCTCGCCTTCATAACTGGCATTCCCGCCTTTTTTCCAGGCGGCACACATATATTTCTTCCGAAATCAAAGGGATGGCAAATGGCGACCATCCATTCAGTCGCCTTTGGATGTACTAGTAACGATTTTATCAATATCTTGATGACAGACCCTTCTGTCATCAATGTGGCGAAAAGGGAGGTCTGTAATTACTTCATCTTCTTTCACGTCGGTTCTAAAGCTCCAGGTTGCTGGTACGTCGTTGGACAAGCCAATGCGTGTTATGAGATATGACAACTTGCGGAGCTTTAACTTGAATTTCCGCAAAATTTCCGGCATCAACATCAAGTCAACCTCTGTTCCGTAACCACTATTCCATGTCAGTTCTCGGGATTCAGGCGGAGATTCGGAATTACCTCGAGTTATTCTTGGGTTCGGCCTTCTTTGGTTATGGTTTAGGACCTCTGAATGCGGGCTTGCCCCGCTGGGGCTTTGCTTGAGCTTGGAAACCACAAGGCGGTACCTGGCGGTACCTTGGTGAGAAAAACGATCGTCGAGTGATGGCATTCCAAGGTTAAAAGAGCCACAAAATTTGGTGTGTCCATTTCAACAACCCCCTCATCTCTATCTTCATTACCTAAAAATTTCTCTGCAACACCCTGACTCTTTGCCTCAATACAATGCCTACTTTCGGAAAACAAAAGCAAGTTCGATTTGCGTACAAGAACACCTTCCATTCACCTCGTACTCCTGCGCTCACTTTTGCGTCGTCCATTCCGTCCTCTGCAGGACTGATAACTCCACCCTCCATCAGTCACGGTCACGGTCTCCCAGGACCATCTCCTTACACGATCGCTTATGTTCCCCAATTCTCAGTAAAACCTTCACATCACGTAGGCCCTGTTCGCCCACACCCATTGCTGGAGACAACAGCGGTTAAATGGGATTTGATGGAAAATCCTTCCGTTATTACCCTGGACAACTATTTGCTTTCGAGTCGATCACTCAATGAACAGGCTACCACCCCACCTCTCCCGGCCCTTTCCATCATCTCAATACACCTCCCGTGGAACATCAGTGTTCACGCATCCAATGGCTCCTATGTGACCCTCGGAGACGTTTTCGACTCCGTCTACCGTTCGTTGCGCACCAACATCTCCACCAATGAATTCAATTTGTTTCCTCACGAGAAGGATCAAAAAAGAGCTACTCGTGCATATGAGCAGCGCTATAGGCGATTCCGAAACACCTCTGCTCACGATGCGGAGAAGCGAGGTGGAATGAAGCGGATCGATTTCCTCATGGGTCATACCAGGTTCCATGGTCTCTCCAACACTGGTCGTCGTTCAGATGAATGGCGGCTCAATGTCTCCTGATCACCACTACCTTTGCTCGAACGTCACGTTTAACACCGACGCCCGTCGCCAGCCTTTTTCATCTCTCAAGGCTTCTCACATGCTTCGCTCCAAAGATTCTCTATCTGTTCCTCAGCATGCTCGTTCCATTTATGGATAACTGGGTGATTATCACCGACTTCATTTCGTTCTCGCGATTCTTGGTTCCTATCACGTATACGTCCGGAATATTTCTTACTTCTCCGAGATTGCGGCCAGACTCCCAACGATACTCTGGGTTACCTTTGTAACTTTTTATCTGGAGGGCGACCTTTTGCCTCCACTACTCTGATATGTTGTAAATTACTTATTCCTCTCTTGCTTTCGCGCCATCCAGCAGCAACGTCGTATAAGACATCATCTCACTTAACTTCCGACTGTGCAGTGCATATACCACGTACTATGTATGTATTCGGGTCTTTTTCTACATTTACAATTTTCAAGTGATTTGTGATGTCTAGTCCGTTTACCTTGCTGTCTCTGTCCAACTCTCCGACTCCTTGCTCATGCATCCATTAATTGCCAATGACCTTCATTCGCCTGAACCTGCACCTCCACTCAGAAAGCTGGATAGAGAAGACTGAGAATGCGCAAGAAGTGGATGGACCTGAGCTTGAGGCATTGCGCGAAGCGAACACGTACATTCGAGAGAGTGGTGTTAGTGGCGAGTATCACACTCGGCGTGAATATGCTGGCTGGGACAATTTTCAGTTCTCGAGTTCTGCAGGGGCTTCTGGACCTCCACCTCCGGTGAATGTGGGGTATGGGCGTTGTGAGATATGTCCCGCCCCCTTTCCTCTTTTTTTTTTCTGTTTTCGTTACAACGTTTGGCTCACCGCTCTTCTTTTTGAAGTGTTCGTAGATCGGGCCCAGCCCTCCCGATCTCTAACTGCGCTGGTACCAGTAACTGCAACGGATGTATTGACTCTGCCCATGCCTACTTCTTTTGAGCCAAAGGTGGTTTTGCGTTGATGACTACATCCTCGTCCATGTCAAACTTGTCCCATCTCTCCATCCCCGTCCACCTCATCCGTCACGCCAACATTTTGTGCTGGTATTCTCGCTGGTGCATCTGCAGTCGTCCATCGTTTCTCTTCGTATTCGCACCTACTTCATTTTCCTCACTTTTAGCGGCATCTCTGGTTAGGTTCAGTTAGTTTGTATATCAGCGGCAAATTGGATAGCACTCTTACCATCGGGGCCAGTACTCTAGGAGTCGACGTGTATTCGGATGACAGCCGAGTGGAACTGGGACACCGGCTGGCTTTGGCTTGTACGCCATGTCAGCCGTGCTCCAGCAGCCTGTTCAGATAGAGTTTCTGTGGCGCCTTTAATTTCTGGTTGTGCAGGCACACCTTTAAGATTCCTGGTGCTGTTTAATTTGCAATGACACTAATGGCGCTTGATACCAGTTGACCCGGGTCTTGCTCATGCGGTATTGTGCTCATCATGAAGTTATAGTTGACCCCTGTCCGCCGCATAACTTTGCCGGATTTCAACTTTAGTAGCTCTATCAAATATCGACTAAACGAATCGGAATATGCGCGTGCATATTTGTTGTTTCACGAAAACAAACCTGCTTCTGCATAAGTACTATTAAGTATTGACTGGAAGGTGAGAGATGATGCGAGAACCTGGTGAGTTCGTCTTGGGCGGTGACGAGTGAAACATACTACCAAAGGGGTAAGATGATTGTGGCGAAGTATACTGGGCTCATCTGTTCCCGGTGACTTTGTCCAGTGTAACCTGGGGTGAAAACGAATAAAATAAAATAAAAAACATTCGGAACAAAGTCTCTGGACCATATTTTGAAAAATATATTCTTCATAATATTGACTTATAATTATTTGCGACCGCCACACTCGAGTAACATTCAAACTAGAATCTTAAGATGCTCGCCTTCTGTAATAGAGAGATTATCTGCATAAAGTGCCATAACAGAGCCAAAGGCGAGGGTCTATATTTTCCGATTTTTAGCTGCTAGCTCAGTTATAATGAGTACCATAAACTACCGCCGTTCACGCCTCTCCCACTCTACATAAGCACCATTTCCTCCATTCTGGCAGGCGCCCTTTACCTGACCGAAAAATCGAGCACGGTGCCCACTGGAACGCTAGGATGCACCACGCGGATAAAGCACTGGTTTCGATGTCCAGTCAGATTCGCTGACTTCAATCCTAATACGCCAAGTTGGGAGGGAAAACCACGTCCACCCATCCCCTCTGAAACTGCTGCCTCTCCTCATCCTCCAGTTTCCGTTGAAGAACACTTGTTCCATACGTCGTCCCCAGGTACCTCTCGTCACACTCCATCGCGGCACCACCTGTAGCAGCCCAGCTAACCCATCCTAATATTGTCATCCTACGATCCCGTTTCCAATTCGTCTTCAAGCTTTCTCAACCCATTTGGAGCTCATGTGTCTGGCTTTTATTTTGGGTCACTCGGCGCGTGTATATATGTCTCTGCCCTGTAGCAAATAGCCATTTTCTCGAAAATTTCGGCCAAGAACGCGTCAATTTGGTTTGAGGGTATGCGGTTAAACAGATTTTATACAAGCCTTCGTAATGGTAGCATTGGCAACACGTCTCCACTGGGCTGGCGACTGAGGAAGCGTCCTAAAGGGCTTATCCTTGCGGATTTGGAGGTGCGGCGAGTTCGTTTCTCGACAGTACTAGGTACTCTCTTCTCATCCTCTTTGTACTTTTGAAAGAATTGTGCTTCAGGCCGTGGTTACGCAAGAACTTCCCACCCACCTACATGCCCCCCGAAAAGGGTGCAAGTTCCGTCACAAGCTAGCAGGGGAGTCGGTAGGAGCATCCCATCACGGCGAGGATGGCGGGCCACGGAATATCAAGGAGGGCTAGCTGTTTCGATGGACGGTCGAAGTAGTTGTCAGCCGGCCGGAGCATCATTGACTAGAGGAGCATCTGATGTAAAAGTTCGACTTCGATCATGATGTATTCGCCACTTTTCTTCATCCCAATCTCTTATTTCCTTGTTTATAGGTTGACCGCCTGTTCTTTTTCCCACCAAAACCCGTCTTTACCAACCGGAAAGCTATTTACGCTGCTTCGCAAGCTTTCCGAATCCACCACTTTTCCTGAACGTCGAACCCTTACACGGGCTCAGTTATCATGTTTTCTCTTCTTCCTCGACGACCACCATCCGTTGGCATAATGATTCATCGCTCGATCAGTAGTCTTACCTTCCAAGCAAGGGATACAACTAGGAGTTATTTCCAGCATCGAATCGAATATTTTATTTGGTTATCGAGGTTTCATTTACGCAACGATGTTATCTGTGGTGGACTCAACGATACTTCAAAAATGTGCCACAGGTCTCCCTTTCTTTGAAGGTCGGAGCTTTTCTGCCACTAGCTAGCACCACCGCTTCTCGCCTTACGACAATGTCATCTCGCCATTGGTGGAGAGATGGCTTGGACCAGCTGTACATGTTGTTTTCGTCACCGGTGTTGGATGACCACTGTCCGATTCGTCCGATTGCCTCATTTGTTTCACCACATCTTGGTACTGGAACCTTCAGAAAGTCTTATCACATCCGAAATGGAGTCTACAGAACGCAGCTGATAAGAGAATGAAATCGTACTAAGATATGTCTAGATTTTGGTGGATGTTTGGACTGGGTATCCAATCCATTCGGTTTTGTTGTTATGATAAAGGTACGTTTCTTCTAGTCAGTTCTTTTGTATTTCTCTCGGTCTAATTATGTGCATTTCATTTTGTAGTTATGAGTACGCAATCCAACATAACACTACACTCATCTGCGTTGCTTGATCCTCCAGTCATCTTGTCGTCGACATTGTCTCCGACCACACATGTACGTCAACCCCTGGTCGTGAATACAGGTCTAGTTCGCCGGCGTTGCCTACGCTGGTGTTCCTTATCGATCAACTGGAAATCTCTTGGCCAGTAGGGGTTGATATATATGGTACTCTGACTTTTGGAACCCGTGGGTCTGTCTATTTTCATGTTCGGGGGAACCATGTATGTATTATCTGGAGCTACTTTGGCATGGTTCGTTAGGTTACAATGTTTAATTCTTATAAGTGACCGAAAGTTTGTGTTCTCATGTACGCTGGGATCAAAGTCTAATCCCCTGCATCACGATATGAACACAACATCTAAAAATATAGACGGTGGCAACTCGAACAACCTTTATAATTAGGGCCGTGGAAACATTTGCGAGAGGGATATTCTGAAGTTCAGTCCTGACACAAGCCTCTATCTCTGCTTTAACTTAGGTTTGAACGTGAACGCGTGAACGTTTGAACATTGGCAGTCAGAATCTACAAGGTCCGTGCGTGTGATCAAGGCCGACGAGCGCCAACCTTCAATCTGTTCATGCTTGAACCATCATGTCGTCTTCGACATCCTCCGCAAAAAAGCCACCTAAGGACCAATATCAACATTGCATACCGAGATTCATACTACGAGAGTTTCAGATCGACCCCAAGAGGTGAGAATTTCAATTGAGGGAGTTGAATCATGAATTATCTATGTTTTCCAAAAGGACCAGTGTTGAAAGAAAACGCATATTCAAAAAGACTGGCTTCGTCGACGAGAAGATCTGGTTCTATGATATAAAGAACGGCACACTCGATCCTCGGCCCATCGCAGGCGTCTTCGGGGTCGTAAACCTCTACCGAGATGTTCGTAATACCCAAAACGTGGATGAAATCGAGAAGAAATTTTCCGACTTGGAGAACACAGTAGCACGCATAATACATGACCTGCATGATACACTTGACAAACCTCAAGAACAGGGTCTACCAGCAACCTTCTCCATCGTTCGAAAGAATCTGGATCAGCTCCGAAAGTTTCTGTTTCTCATGCACTATAGGAATGCGAGTTTATCTCTCACCTACTTCCAAGCAGACCACCCCGATAACGAGCCCTGCCGTTCAAGGATCGAGAAACTGGGGTCGAAATTGGGTTTGGACACTCCCAGAGAGATGTGGCTCCACTTCATGCGTTATTACCTTGACACTCCGCATTCCGAAATTGGATTACAATCCATGGCGAAGAACTTACCCGGCGCCGACCCGAATGTGGACTCGGATAATTTTGAGGCTATGACGTACCAATTGCAGGCCGGCATGTACTACCTTGGGGTCGTTCGAGCTGCTCCTGGCGAGGAGTTTATCTTGGGACATAATACTTTTGGTCTTTGGGAAGGTTGTGTCGCTGGTACCCCCGATCTCCATCGGCTATATGTCATCAGCCCTCAGATTGCGCTGTTGCTGCGTCTCAACTATTTGCGCCGAGATTCTCCAAGTTTTGCAAAGTTATACCCTCTGTGCTTTAGCAATCTCATCGACATTCCCATTGAAGGCGCTCGTTCCTCGGCTCCCTTGGTCATTTCAGGCCCTGAAAAAATCCAAATGTACAAAGCGTCAAGTCAAGCAAGTGGCGATAAGTTCGAATTCCAAATTGTCAGGCTCTCAAAGCAGCAAACATACGCTATCAATTCAGTCGTTCTTCTGAACACAAAGGTCGATGGTTCCCTTACGTTCCTCAGCGGAGAGTGCATGCGCTCTACAGTGCGAAGGTTCTGGGAAGATAGAAATCCATTCGCACGTGAGAAGCGCGTGAAGTACAAGGCACTCATTCGCCAATTGTCGTCTTCATCTGCGGCTATCACTGGCGAGATAACCCCGCCAGCTTGTAAACCCATTGCGATGCCTGCTCCGCCCCAGTCAGCTAAGTTCGAGATCGCTAAAACCACCACACCGCCTTTCCCTCCTTCCACGTCCTCCAAGGGTTCCAAGGCTGCTGCATCGAAAAAGCCAGCCACCCAATCTCAGGCGATTATACCCTCAGGTTCGGCCTCAGATATATCGGGATCATCGTATTTGCCAATCCCAGGCCCCTCCCAAGGTTCAATCCACTCTACTAGCCTCAACGACCTCGATGGTTACATCCTCGCCCAGGTCGTCCGTCTACGCGGTGCGCCAACCCCTCCGAAGAAGCATTACGAACAGATGCATCGTTTGTGGAAGCTTTGCTGCATCGACTCGGACGAGATCAAGTCACATCCTTTTGTTTGCGAATATCAGCGAATGTTACGTGAAATGATCCAGCGGTCCACTACGCTCCTAGAGAATCCCCCTCCATCTCTTCGAGCTCACCCACAGGCTGAATTGGTCAATACCATGGACTCGGGTGATGTGGAAGCGATGATGATTATTATGGATAAGTTTGTCAATATGATGGGTTTCAACTTTGACAACGCCGATCCAGTTCCTCTGGAGAACATTGACCACAAAAATACCGAGGTGAAAGTGGCCTGGATGGCTTGGAGGATATTTCTGGAGGATGTTGTGATTTTAGGCTTTCTATCATGGCTGGCGAAAAACAGACATGACGTCTTGGATAAGATGTTTGGTGGAAAGCTTTGTATTTACAGGACCCCGGTCAATGGCTGGATCCCTGATCTGAACAAAAATACGTCCGAAAAAAACCCCTTTTTGAAGCGCAATTTTTTTTTCCTCCTTTTTTTTTTTCTTTTTTTTTCTTTTTTTGTTTGTTTGGTGGAGCGTTAAGATAGTTTGGAACTAAGTCGCCTGTTGGCATACGACATAGTCGACACTTCCAGGCCCCCTGGTTGTTCAAGGGGTTTGTTGACCCCTCTGGTTAGTAGTGGTTCTTTGGGCTCATTCGTATCATCGTATCATCGATGACGCTAGATGATGGGCAAACTGGGAGGTTGGCAATGGGGGTTGTATCATACTAGTAATCACGCCGGCATACCAGCAACAACCCTTTTCAACTTGAAGACCTCGCGTCTGCAAAATCTCTGTCTTTTCCTGCAAATTGTGATTGTGGTTGAGAGCGTAGATTGAAGCGAGGGAAAGACTACTCGATCGTGAATAGTTGTTGCGACTGGACACTGAAAAGGGGGGGATAATATTCATACTTTACTAGATGTATTAGACCAAAAAGATGATGTTATAATTGCTATTAAAATAGATAAAATAGATTAGATCTATAAAAAAATAATAAAACGACATGCTTTGTGATATACGTTACTGACCTTTTTGCAGATGTGAAAGAACGAGCTTTACTTCGTAAAAAGTTGTAACAGGATTGTGTCGTGTATTTTTACCCCGTGTAGTGTACGCCTAGGGGTTTAACCGAGTTGGGCCCTTGAGCCAGTTGTGCAACATCATGCAGCAGAACCTGTATCGTTCGACCCAACCTTCGCATAGATGCCAGCGTCGTTTCTATACTTGAAGCCCACAGTCCTCGAGAGAGAAAAATTGCCTTCAAAAATATCATATACAGAGGCTTGTTCACGAGACTACTGCGTAAAAGTGCTACTTCAATGTAACAGGAAAAATCTATTTAGATGTTTCCGGTATGAGTCAAGATATCAATCACGATTTCCTTCATCTTCTGAAATCCCTCCTGTGACAACAAGTCTAAGTCCCACCCCCCGGCTAGGAACGATGGCGAAAGGACGCGCGACGAAGGCTCTGGGCGAGGGATAGCCTGAGGGGTTACGTCGTATGATGCTTTATCGCCGCAATAGACGCGCACGGAAGTGCCGAGAACACAAAGACCCCAGAGACGGGGTGTCGGGCAATCATCAAGCATCAAACCGTACCGATCGCGCATCTGCTTGTCCGCACGATAACGTAGTTCAGCTTTGTGAGCCCAACTGTCATCCTTGACTTCGACGATAAGTACAGGTTTGTCGTCGCTGTTGAACACAACAAGGAAAACAATGAAGTCGACGGTGTCACGACTATCGCTCGACGGAGGGTTCTGAGGAGCGATGTAGAAGGTGAAGTCGCTTCCGAAACAATAGTTCAAAAGTTTGTCGTAGGGTCCATAGTAACGATTTTCAAACGTCGAGTGCTTGTCACGGCCGTGCTCGAAGATGGTGAGCAGTCCAGCAGGCCAAGCGTTGTCCGTTTGGAATGGCATGACCCCTAGCAGAACCATGAGTACGATGCAGGAAAGGAGGATGGATACGGCATACCTGATGGAGTGGCAAAGAGAATCAGGACAAGAAGTATCTTGGGTTTCAAATTAGTCCTGCTCAGTTTGCAACACGTGACCAAAGCTTTTATTCTCAATTTGAATGGTGCGTTTCTTTGTGGCGTACCCGGTCTGTGACAGAAACGTATCACTAGTGACTGAGTTAAGCGACGAGTGGGAGTTTTTGGCACACAGAGGAACTCGCAAGACGGTTAAACGTTTTGGAATTCACTGAGTAGCTACATACACCCGGCGCTCGTATTTATACCAGA
>Ga0193743_1000989_pt1 | contig 21720 bp, 17 predicted proteins | sample L2c2metaG_FD_143038 | JGI IMG/M metagenome (GOLD analysis project Ga0193743, IMG submission 143038) | Soil microbial communities from a riparian zone of the East river system, Colorado, United States - L2c2 | ecosystem: Environmental > Terrestrial > Soil > Riparian zone | place: USA: East River... | reverse complement strand
TAAGAAGACAGCCCAACTCGGAGTCCTCAACGAAGGCATTGGCGGCAACCGCGTCCTGCACGACAACACCGGCCCCAACTCCCTCGCCCGCTTCGACCGCGATGTCCTTGCCCAGGCCGGCGTCAAGTACCTCATCCTCCTCGAGAGCATCAACGACATCGGCCACGCGCAGGACCCCGTCAAGCCTTACGATGTCGTCACCGCCGAGGACCTCATCGTCGGCCTCGGTCAGATGGCCGCGCGCGCTCACGCCCACGGCATCAAGGTCTACGGCGCAACGCTGACGCCCTACGTCGGCGCCAAATACTCCTCACCCGCTGGCGAAAAGATGCGTCAGGCCGTCAACCAGTGCCAGCTCGACGGCTTCATCGACTTCGACAAAGCCGCGCAGGACCCCGCCAACCCGGCCGTCTTCTCCTCCACCGCCGACTCCGGTGACCACCTGCACCCTGCAGATGCCGGATACAAGGCCATGGGTGAGTCCATCGACCTGAAGCTATTCACTAAATAGAAACACCCGCCACAGAAAACAAAACGGCAGGAGCAATCGCCCCTGCCGTTCGTTATTTGCGGTTACAAAGGGTTATTTAAGCTCAATTCCGGCGAAAAAGTATCCAATCTCAAACGCAGCCGTATCCTCGGCGTCGGAGCCGTGGATCGCATTCTCGCCAATGGACGCCGCAAACTTCTTGCGGATCGTTCCCTCGTCAGCCTGAGCAGGGTTCGTCGCGCCCATCAGTGTGCGCAGATCGGCGATCGCGTCCTCCTTCTCCAAAATCATCGGGAAGATCGGTCCGGAGCTCATAAACTCAGTCAGCTCGCCGAAGAACGGCCGCGCTGCATGAACATGGTAAAAGCCCTCGGCCTGCGCCTTGGAGATGGAGAGCCGCTTGATGGAGACAATCTTGAATCCCGCCTTTTCAATCTCGGCGAGAATGGCAGCCGTGTAGCCCTTGCGGACCGCGTCCGGCTTGATGATGCTGAATGTGCGCTGTGACAACGTCGTTCTCCCTTGCTATTTGCTTGCTCCATCAGTGTAAAGCACCGTGATTACCAGCGGTTGAATCTCAATTAGTACCGCCAGCTCGTCACATCCGCCCCAGCTGGAGCCGTCTTCGCAATCCGGTCCATAATCTTCGGCAGATACATCGTGTTGTAGTGCAGCCGCGAGAGAGCATTCGGCAAGGTCGGATCACCGTTCCAGCAGTGCTCCGCCCGCTCGCCATACTTCACCTCGCCCTCGTACGGTACGCTTCCCGGCGTCGTCCCCGTGGTCTTCAGGAAGTCCTCCATCAGATAGACGGCGTTGTTCAGAAAGTAAGTGTCCGCGCTGCCCACATAGATGTTCAGCTTGCCCTGCAGCTTCGGCCCCAGCGTGGACCACTCCCGCTGCAGCTTGGCGTTCAGGTCGTAGTTCTCCTTCCAGTAATCCGCCACCGCATGGTCGATCACGCCGCTCTCTTTATCGAAGATCGGCTTGGGATACCCATCCTCACCCACCGGCCCATACACCGCCTGCCAGATATCGAACTGCTCTCCCGAGCGCCCATGATCTCCCAGCGCCGCCTCATATCTCGCATTGTCGCGGAAGTTCGCCAGCGTCTGCCCCAGGTAGTTCCGCATGGAGGGCTGATCGACCTCCTTATGCGCTCCTTCCATGAAGAATGCATTCTTGCGGTCATACAGGTCGACCGTCATATGCGCGTGAAAGTCTATAGGATCGGGGCAAGCCGCAAACGCTCCGTTGTAGTGATCCGGGTAGAAGATCTGCGACGCCAGAGACTCCCAGCCGCCCGTCGATCCCCCATACAGAAACCGTGCCCACCCTTGTCCAAGCCCGCGAAACTGCTTCTCGATCGCCGGCATCAGCTCCGTCTCGATCGCGCCGGCATCAGCTCCGTCTCGATCGCATCGCCATACGGTCCTAGGTTCGCCGAGTTCACCGCATACGAGTCGTCGTAGTACGGATTCGCATGCTGCAACTTCACCATGAGAAACCGTGGAAACCCCGGACTGGTCCACCGTTGATAGTTCTTGTACCCCTCTTCCTGCTGAATACGGTTGTACCCCGCCATATGAAAGCGCTCTGAGTAATCCGGCTTCAGGTTCGGGTCCGGCGGCGTCGTCCTGAAATCATTCAACTCCGACACAAAGTGGTCATGGAAGACCATCACTGGAAAGTGAGCATTCGGGTGCTCATCGAATCCCCACGGCACCAGTACCATCGCACTCAGAAACATCGGCCTGCCCCAGAACTTCGTCAGCAGCGCGCTCTGTATCCGGATGTGCCGGATATATTTTGTATCCGCCACAGGAGCAATTGGTGGAATCACCTTATCCAGATTGATCGCAACCGCCGCGCCACCTGGCCCGACGTGAATCTTCTTCGGCGTACTGTAAAGATTTCCCGGCGCGATGTACCAGTGTTGCCCTTCGCCACGATCCGGAGCCAGCTTCACGGTCTTACCATCCGCGCGATAAAACGTCTCGTACACATTCAGCACAGCCTGTACGGTATAGTCACCCGCCGGCACATCCTTCAGGCTGCGAATCGGGTATCCCGTCGCCTTGTCGTCCACCACTGCAGTTTGTCCCGGCTTCAGCCCATCCACCGTCAGCCCGAAGACCATCTGTGACCGTGGCGAGTCATCGATCTGCATCCGTGGCTCCGCAGAGCCATCGGTCGATAACAGCAGCAGTACCCGCCCATCCAGCGGCTTGGCCGACTGTGATGCAGGAAAGCTGACAGAGAATGTTGGAGCGTTCTGGCCTTGTAGCTCAAGAGAACCAGACGCAACACACACACTTGCGGCAGACACCAGAAGGAAGAGATGGCGCATGCAACAGTGTATACATTCTCCTGGATACGCTTGCTACATCTTAAAGCGCTCCTGCATCCAACAGATATGCGCAAGACAGCCTGGATATGGTTCGCGGGCTTCGCAGCGTGGGTGGTCGATGGCATCATAAGCCTTCGCCTCCACTCATTCCTGCATGCCAAACTCGCCTTCTTCATCGCGATGGTCTTCTTCGCCGCCGGCCTCTTCTATTGGCAGCAGCGGCGATGAAGTACTCACGCGAGCCTAAGCCTTACCCAGCACCCGGGCCATCGCCTCGCCAATCTCTGCCGGAGACTTCACCACAGTGATGCCGGCTTCCGTCATCGCCTTCATCTTCTCCGCGGCTGTTCCCTCACCACCAGAGATGATGGCTCCAGCATGTCCCATCCGTCGTCCCGGAGGAGCCGTCTGCCCGGCAATAAATCCAACCACCGGCTTCTTCACATACTGTTTGATAAACTTCGCCGCAGCCTCTTCCGCCGAGCCACCGATCTCGCCGATCATGATGATCGCCTCGGTCTCAGGATCGTCGTTCAGCAGTCGTAGCGCGTCGATATGGGTCGTCCCGATAATCGGATCGCCCCCAATCCCAATCGCCGTAGACTGTCCGATCCCACGCGTGGTCAGCTGATACACGGCCTCATAAGTCAACGTTCCCGACTTCGAAACGATGCCGACATTGCCTTCCTTATGAATCCGTCCCGGCATAATGCCGATCTTCGCCTTACCCGGCGAGATCACGCCCGGGCAGTTCGGCCCGATCAGCCGCGACTTCGAGTTCTTCACAATCTCCCACGTCTTCACCATGTCGAGCACCGGAATGCCCTCCGTGATGCAGATGACCAGAGGAAGCCCCGCAGCAACAGCCTCGAGAATTCCATCCGCGGCAAACGGCGGCGGCACAAAGATCACCGTCGCATTCGCACCGGTCTCCTTCAAAGCCTCTTCCACGGTATTGAAGACCGGCCAGCCCTCATGGATCGTTCCGCCCTTACCCGGCGTCACACCACCAACAACCTTCGTCCCATACTCCGCGCAACCCTTGGCGTGGAACGTACCTTCGCGTCCCGTAATTCCCTGCACGATCAGCCGCGTATTCTTATCAACCAGTACTGCCATTACTTCACCCCTTTCGCAGCGGCCACGGCCAAGTCCGCAGCTTCCTTCATCGTTGCGCCCACCTCAAACTTCAATCCCGACTCTTTGAGAATCCTGCGGCCCTCTTCAACATTCGTGCCTTCTAACCGAAGAATGATTGGGAGCTGCACTTTCAGCTTCGTCGCAGCCGCCACAACCGCCGTCGCCAACACATCCACGCGCAGGATCCCGCCGAAGATATTGATGAAGATCGCCTTCACATTCGGATCGCTTAGCAGAATCCCGAACGCATTCTCGATCTGCTCCTGATTCGCCCCGCCGCCCACATCCAGGAAGTTCGCCGCTGACCCACCCGCATACTGGATGATGTCCATCGTCGCCATCGCCAGCCCGGCGCCATTCACCATGCAGGCGATATTCCCATCCAGCTTGATGTAGTTCAGCGCAAACTTGCTGGCCTCGACCTCCAGCGGATCCTCCTCCGCCAAATCGCGGAGCTCCTTCAGATCCTTATGCCGGAACATCGCGTTGTCGTCGAAGTTGATCTTGCAGTCCAGCGCCACCAGCTTGTCGTCCTTCGTCGTGATGAAGGGGTTGATCTCCATCAGCGTCGAGTCCGTCTCGACAAAGGCCTTGTACAGCCCCGTCATGAACTTCACGGCATCGTTGATCTGCGTCGGCTTCAGTCCCAGCTTGAACGCCAGCTTCCGAGCCTGATACGGCTGAAATCCCACCGCCGGCTCGATGTACTCCTTGTAGATCAACTCCGGCGTCGCATGCGCAACCTCTTCAATCTCCATGCCACCCGACTGCGAGGCCATGAACACTACCTTCGCCGAAGCCCGATCCAGCACCAGTCCCAGGTAGAGCTCACGCTCAATCGCCGATCCCTCTTCGATCAACAACCGTTGCACCTTCTGCCCCTGCGGCCCGGTCTGATGCGTCACCAGCTGCATCCCCAGAATCGCCTTCGAAGCCGCGTTCGCATCCACAAGCGACTTCACCACCTTCACGCCGCCGCCCTTGCCGCGTCCGCCCGCATGGATCTGCGCCTTCACTACAACCACGGCGTTTCCAGCCGCGAACAGCGTCTTGGCCGCGGTGTCAGCCTCTTCCAGTGTGGTCGCCATCTCGCCGCCCGGAACCGGCACGTTGTACTTCCGCAGAATCTCTTTAGCCTGATACTCGTGAATTTTCATAGGTTTTTCGGAATTTCGCCCGCCCGTGAAGTGTATCGAACGCCCACAACCACCCGCAATCGCAAACGCGAACAACGGTGCGGTTATCGTCCACCCCAATCGACACGATTGCTATGTATGATGTCAGACATACTGCCCGGCTTGAAGATTCGCGACCTGGGATCACCCAAGTCGTAACGATTACCCGTATTGGGAAGACGCTCTCTCAATCCACCGTACTCGCACGAGGAAAGGTCGGTTTTGGTGAGTGTTCATCTCGTAAATCCCAGCGACAACTCTTTTGGGACGGCCGTCATCACGCCACGATGGCTCTTTGTACTCGCAGCCGCAACACCTTCAGCAGCCGGCGACCCTATCCTCGTTGATGAGTCGCTGGAGCAGATCGTTCCCGAAAGCATCATGCCCGGCGACATCGTCGGCATCAGCGTTCATACCGGGAATGCCCTCCGTGGCTATCAGGTCGGACGGATAGCGCGCAGCCGTGGCGCATGGGTGGTCTACGGTGGCATTCACGCAACCCTGTTTCCCGAAGAGGCCTTCGACCGCGGTGAAGCTCACGCCGTTGTAAAGGGCGATGGAGACATCGCCTGGGGCAAGGTCGTCACCGACTGTCTCGCCGGCACCCCCGGCAAGATCTATGACGGCGGACGAATCGATGGAAGTCAGTTTTTAGCCGCGCGATGGGACCTGATGCCGCGCGACAAGTACATGTGGGCCTCCGTCCAGACCATTCGCGGATGCCCGAAGCACTGCTCCTTCTGCAGCGTCTGGCGTACCGACGGCCAGCAGCCCCGGCAGCGGAAGTTCCAAAGCGTCATCGACGAGATTGTTAATCTTCGGCAAATCGGCTTCCGCTTCATCGCCCTGGCCGACGACAACTTCTATCCGGTGACATTGACCGACCTTCGCCTCGCCCGCGAGCAGAACAACGTCGCCAAACTTGAAGAGTTGACGGCGATCCGCTCCGAGCGCTTCCAACTCATGGCAGAGTTAGCCAAGCTGCCGAAGGACATGGTCTTCTTCACCCAGATCACCATGGAAGCCGGAGAAGACGGCGAGTATCTCGACGCCATGCGCAAGGCCAACATCAAAGGAGCTCTGGTCGGGGTCGAGGCGGTAACGCCCGAGGGACTCAAAGCGGTCTTCAAAGACTTCAACTACTCTGGCGAGGCCCTCGCCAAACAGCTGCAGACCTTCAAGAAGCACGGCGTTCACGTCCTGGGCTCGTTCATCTTCGGCCTCCCCACCGACAAGCCCGCGACCTTCGACGCAACCGTGGAGATGGCTCTCAAGGCCGGCGTCACCTTCGCCCAGTTCGTCATGATGACGCCCTTCCCCGGCACCATCGACTTCGGACGCTGGGAGAAGGAGCAGGCGAAGGCCCCCACGCTGGTGGGCGACGTGCCGATCACTCGCTACTGGCTCATTCCGACCGAGGTTCGCCCCAAGATGTTCACCCCTCACCCGTCCATGAGCTCGGGAGAGATCAGCGAGCGCACCCAGAAGGTCTGGGACAGGTTCTACAACTGGGGTGCCATCTGGCAGCGCTCGGCCTGCACTCCAACGCTGCGGGCGAGGGTCGCCTTCATGTTCCTCTCCAAGCTCTACCGGCAGATGTATGCAGGAACCGGAATCTCGACCGACAGCGCCCGCAGGAAGAAGTCCAAGACATGGGCTCGATGGACGGCCAAACAATGCCGCAAGCTCTTCCAGGCGAAGCCGATGCCGGAGCTGCGATCCCCAGCCTGGGATCTCGCCTTCAGCTCCAACAATCTCCGCCGCCCTGCCTTCCTCTCGGCCCCCAGGAGTCTCCCTCACCCTTCAACGTCATCACCAAACCCTGAGAAATCCCAGTCGCATAAATTGAACCGAATTTTCCTGGTCGATCTGCAGGCATCCGCAGATCGACCTTGTCGTTTGGAGAGTACAACTGTAATCCGCCTCAGTCGCATGCCTCGACCCACTTCCAGCCAAGCCAGAATTGAAAGAAGCCGAGGGAGGTCTGGGCTTCGGGCAGCGCAGGGTCGGAGCGGACGGCCTGGTTCGACGCTTCCTGTGCCTGGGGCAGAATGATACCTGGAGAAGCCTGTTCCGCAATCGCGATGCTGAGATCGCGCTGGAAGGCGAGGAGGCTGCTGGGCCTCCAATAATCAGTCGGTAGGCACTGATAAGCACACGATGTGCGTGACCCACATCTCTGTAGGGGAGATGTGGGTCAACCTGTCTTTGGAATACTGACCTTTCGCTTGATCAGCCGCGCCAGGAAGAGTTACGAATCACACTGCAGAAGTTGCCACGGCGAAAGCCGGGATCTTTGTCTGCCAGTACGTCCGCTTTCACGTTTCCGAACGTAGTCTCAGGCTTGTGTTTGATGCCGTCATAGAAGGCCCGCAGGATATCCTCTTTGAAATGGGCTGTACGCGGGAACGCCTGCACGACTGCGTTGCGGTCAGAATCTGTGAAGCTGGCGTAGTCGATTCCGAGCACATCCATTTCGACGCCTGCCGTTACGAGGGCAACAACCGGATGCATGTACTGAGGGATGCCGGGAGTCGTGTGTAGTGCAATCGCCGTCCATACGTGGTCGATATCCTGTTCGGAGATGTGGTGACGGTGCAGGAAGTCGCGCGCGGCATTTGCTCCATCAACTTCAAAGCGGTCTGCGGCGCTACTGTAAGCCGGTACGAGACCGATGTCGTGGAACATAGCGCCTGCGTAGAGAAGTTCCGCGTCAAATTTGAAGCCACGGCGCTGACCTGCAAGGGCACCGAAGTAGTAGACGCGGCTGGAATGGTTGAAGAGAAGAGTCGATTCTGTGTCGTGGATGAACTCCGTGATTTCGTTGGCGAGTTTACTGTCGGGAATGCTGACACCCGAGATAAGTGCGGCTTGCGAAACCTTAGTTGATGCGCTCATGGACGCCCTCCTGCGTGATTTGCTTACATAGCCACGCTAGAACTTGCGGTGTCTGAACGCCACGACATGATTACTGCAATTTAGGACATTGCCATTTACAAGACTGACGCACGCCCCAGTGTGCTCTTGAAGCGACTGGCGTATTCGGCTGCGGTAACGCCGAGAACACGGAGGAAGGTGCGACCCATCGCATCTGCAGATTTGAAGCCACAGGCGTCAGCTACCTCTTTGAGGCCGCGTGAGGAGCTATCGATGATTTGTTGCGCCGCTTCGACGCGCATACGATCAACGAACTGACCAGGGTTCATTCCGGTCTCGCGAAGGCAGACGCGCGTGAAATTGCGGGCGCTCATACCAATGCGCTCGGCCAGCGATTCGACAGTGAGGCCTTCACGAAGGTGTTGGAGCATCCATACCTGGAGCTCGCGCAATGGCTGCGAGGCGATGGCTTGATGCGAGAGCATGTGGCTGTATTGCGCTTGTCCGCCCGGACGCACGAGGAACATGACGAGGAAGCGCGCGATCCTGAGAGCTGTTTCGTGTCCGTGATCTTCCTCGACCAAGGCGAGCGAGAGGTCAATGCCGGCTGTGATACCTGCCGATGTGTAGATAGAGCCGTCGCGTAGATAGATCGGCTCGGGCCGCACAACGACTTCTGGGTATTCCCTGGCAAGACGGTCGCAGAAGTTCCAGTGCGTAACGGCTTGCTTTCCATTGAGGAGACCTGCCTCTGCGAGAAGGAATGCGCCGGTACAGATGGATGCGACGCGACGTGACTGCCCTGCGGCTTTCGCGATCCAGGCAATGAAGTTGGGGTCGTATCTGCCGCTCTCTGCGCCGGGACCTCCGGCGATCACAAGCGTATCAATGGGACCGTAGACGTCGGCGATGGGAGTTGCGTCGGCGAGCACGAGGCTGCGATTAGTCTGGAGCGTTCGTTCGAGGCCGGGGTTCGCAAGTTGAATTTCGTAATCAGGCGCATTGGAAAACACCTCTAACGGGCCAGTTACGTCGAGAACCTGAACGGGAGGCGGTCCGATGATGACTACTTTCCGCATATGGGTAGTTTAGCGGAGCGGCCTACAAAGGTTTCAGCCATAAGTACCACTGCACAGTATCCTCTGTGGCGTTGTTGGCGGCGTCAATTTGCCGAATGGTATGGAAGCGGTCAACAGCAGATTACTCCGGTGAAAGCCGCAAGCTTTTACGAAGAGAGTGTGACTTGGTATGCGCCAGCGGTCGCGTTCGAGGCCGGGCTCTCTCTTTCCCCCATTGTGTTCGCTATTCCGTTCCCTCGCGGGCGCCCTTCCAAAGATCAATTCCGCCCTCCTGCGCGTAGCGATCAATGGCATCCAGTTCTGTAGTCGTGAACTCAAGGTTCTTGATCGCATCAAGCGAGTTGTCGAGCTGTTCGACGGTACGGGCTCCGATGAGCGCCGAGGTAACCCGCTTGTCGCGCAGCACCCACGCAATCGCCATTTGTGCCAGCGTCTGCCCGCGTCCACGCGCCATTTCATTCAACGCCCGCACGTGATGGAGGTTCTCCTCGGTCAGGAAGGAGCTCAGGAACGAACCCTCCGCCTTCGCACGCGAGTTCTCCGGCACGCCATTCAGATATTTGTCCGTAAGCAGTCCCTGAGCCAGCGGAGAGAACGCAATGCAGCCGACGCCTAGTTCTTCCAGCGTACCCAGCAACTCCGTTTCGATCCACCGGTTCAGCATAGAGTACGACGGCTGATGAATCAGCAGCGGCACACCTTCGCTCCGCAGAATCTGTGCTGCCTCTCGCGTCCGCTCCGGGCTATAAGATGAGATCCCTACATACAACGCCTTACCCTGCCGCACTGCGTGCGCAAGCGCTCCCATCGTCTCTTCGAGCGGTACATGCATGCTCGGCCGGTGCGAGTAGAAGATATCGACGTACTCCAACCCAATGCGTTGCAGGCTCTCATCAAGCGACGCTAGCAGGTATTTGCGCGATCCGCCGATGCCGTAGGGCCCCGGCCACATATCCCATCCTGCCTTCGACGAGATCACCAGTTCATTCCGGTATGGGCGAAGATCCTTCCGCAGAATATGCCCGAAGTTCTCCTCGGCCGATCCATATGGTGGCCCATAGTTATTAGCCAGGTCAAAGTGCGTCACGCCCCGGTCGAAGGCCCGCCGGACGATTGCCCTGCCGGTCTCGAAGACATCGGCGCCACCGAAGTTCTGCCACAGCCCCAGCGATACCGGCGGCAATACGATTCCGGATCGCCCACACCGCCGGAACGGCGCACCGTCATACCGCTTCGCATCCGCTACATAAGTCATCCGTCCCAGCTCCTTGACAGCATCTGGCGCCACGTTGAGCGCTGGCCCCTGTCAGAAATGATACCTGCCTGTGGATTGCGCTTCGCCAAGAGCGATACCAGTGCCTTCTGCCTGAGTGTACCGGAGCGTCGGCATGAAACCTCCGGACACACGGCGGCCTTCTATTGAAAACAACATCTCATCGGCCAAAGCTCTCACAAAAGCAGATAGCCTCATTCAATTAATTACATCAAGATGTCGACTAAAACCACCTTTGGGCGGAGGAATGGAAAGGAGATACGCTGATTGCAGGATTAGATCATTTGGTTTCGTTGTGGGAGTTGCCTTGCTTGTCTGACACGGGAAAGACCACTTCTTCGGTAGACGTTGTGGTAGTTCCGAACCTCGGATTAAGGTAGTGCTCGATGAAGGCCAGTTGCTTCTGCCACGCGTCGAGGCGATGGGCGGGTTGTGCGAAGCCGTGAAGCTCGCCAGGGTAGGTGAAATAAAAATAGGTCTTGTGGCGCTCGCGGAGCGCCTTGGCGAAGGCAGCAGACTCAGCGGGTGGAACCTGGGGATCGTCTTCGCCGTGCATGATCAGGACCGGTGTTTTGATCTTGTCAACGATCTTCATCATCCAGCGGACCGAGGAGGGTGCATTGGTGCGATAGACAAACAGCTCGCGGTCAACCACACCGAAGAGTTCCAAAGCGGCGGCGAAGAGCTCGGGATAGCGAGTGACAGCATAGGCGACCATGGTGCCCCCGTGACTACCGCCGCCGATTGCGATGCGGGCTGGATCTACCAGGCCACGGGCTACAAGATACTGGCGGCGGCGACGTCATCGACTTCGCCCCCATTCGAGTCCTCGACGTTGAGATTACGGAAGACCTCGCCATACCCGCTGCTGCCTCGATAGTTGGGTTCGAGGACAGCATAGCCGGACTGAGCGAGATATTGCGCCCAGCCATCCGAGCGGAAGACATCCTGACCTTCGGGACCGCCGTGAATCCAGAGGACCGCCGGGACCCGTGTACCGGGTTTGATATTCCGCGGGGTATAGAGCAGTCCGGCGATCTCTTTGCCATCTTTACTCTTCCAGGTGACCCGCTCAGGAATCTGCGAGGTGGCGGTGAAGTTCTTCGGCGTGGTTTGGGTGAGATATTTCGGAGCAGACTGCGACTTCAGATCCTGCACGAGCAGATCTGAGCTCTCAAGCGGCGACTGATGGTTCCGGTAGGCGTCTGGGTGTAGATCTGGTTCGTGTCGATCTGGGCAGGACGATCTCTATACTCGCGGTTGATGTAACTCGCATCGAGGACAACCGCACCGGGCAACTGCGTACGATAGCCGATCAACCACTCCCGCACATAGCCTTGATGACGGCCCGGATCGAAGGTCTTGCCCGGCGTAAGTGTGCTGCTGCCCGGCGTGACGAAGCTAACCGTTTTTCCATCAATAAAATAGTTGTCCGTCGTCGTTACTGTGCTGGTGCCTGCCGAACCGATATAACTGGAGTTCGTGATGTCGGTGATCTTTGTCCAACTCGCACGAACCACATTTTTCTGGTTCCGCGTAAGAACATAGGCTGCTCCTACGCGTGGGGCGTAGTTCCAGGAGCGCTGTGTCGTCACCTTGAAGATCGCGTCCCTTCCAGAGATCCAGTCCGGACGAAGACCGGCGGTCACCGAAAGGCGGCTGACCGGGTGCCAGTGGTCCTGGATGTACCAGGCATAGTCGTTGGCGACGATGTAACTGCTCAGCAGACTGCTCTGGTTGACCGACTGTGTGTGGAATGCTGTATAGCCCTTGCTGGGATCGCTAGGGTTGTTGAGAACAACATCCTGCTGAATCAACACCCCGTTGTTGGCATAGAGAGTCGTGGCCTTGCTACGCTCGTTCGGCTCAAGATAGAAGCCTGCCTGAATCTCGTGCGTGCCCCAGGCCTTTGGAACGTAGTACGTGAGATCGCCCGTAATCGTTGCTTTACTTGCGGGGTTCAACGTGATCGACGAAAGATTGTTGAGCGTAGCCAGGGACGCCCCTTGACCGATCAATTTGCCCGCCGAGAGCGTGTTCGTGGCATAGACGTCGATCTCCGGCTTGCTCCCCACACCGCCGATAGCGCTCGCGCTGCTATTGCTTCCCTTGTTGTTATACGAAACGAGAAAGCGCGTGGTCAGCCGCGAACTCCATTGCGAGATCAAACGCACACCATAGGCTCCGCCGCCATACTGGTTATGCGCGATGTTGGCTGCGTACCATTGGTAGTTGGCGTCCTGCTTACGGCTGTCGTATTGGACAATCCCCATGAGCCTGTGGCGGTCGGACAGCTGCACCGAAGCGTTGCCCAAAAAGACAAAGCCGCGCGACTGGTTGGCGAACGGCTGAAAACCCGGCACCAGCGAGTTGAGATAGCCGATCTGTGTGCTTGTCTGGCTGATGCCATCATTGCGGTTGATATAGCGCCCCGAGACGAAGAACCATGCACGGTTTTTTTTGATAGGCCCGCCTAAAGAAAAATCCGGTTGTTGCGCGGAAGAAGCGGCACTATTGCCACCCGAGGCATTATTGCCATTCAGTCCGGCTGGACCAAACAGCCATAGAAAAGAACCGTGGTACTTGTCCCCTCCGGTGGGACTTGCCATGTTGATAACCATGCCCATCGCAGCAGGCGAGGAGGCATCAGGCCCTCCTAAAGAAAAATCCGGTTGTTGCGTGGAAGAAGCGGCACTATTGCCACCCGAGGCATTATTGCCATTCAGTCCGGCTGGACCGAACAGCCATAGAAAAGAACCGTGGTACTTGTCCCCTCCAGTGGGACTTGCCATGTTGATGACCATGCCCATCGCAGCAGGCGAGGAAGCATCGTTGGCTCCCGTCTTGATCTGGATATCACCGAGCGACTCATTGCTTATGCTGATTCCATTCGATGGCCAATTCTGTTGAAAGCTGCCGATGTCCATACCATCGAGCAGTGTTGCGTGGTTTTCGTTCTCCGAGCCACGCAGGAAGTACGTCTGTCCGCCCTGCGCGTCACTGGAGGCACTGACAATTCCCGGGGTGATCTGCAACGAGTCGGACCAATCATGGCGTCCGGTGATGGGAATATTGCGAAGCAACTCTCCACTGAGATTGACAGCCTGCTCTGCGCTCTGTGTGTCGATCAACGGAGCGTCTCCGGAGACCTCCACCGATTGCGTCTGCGATCCGACATGAAGAGCCACATCGACCGTAACGTTGAGCCCAGCGCGAACCACCAGTCCCACACGTACAAACTTTTCGAAGCCCGCGTTCTCGGCCTCCAGAGTATAGTCAGTTCCCGGCGGCAACTCGGTGAGGCGATAGTTGCCTTCGCTATCGCTGACGGCTTTGAAGATGCCGCCGACAGCAGGGCTGTGGGCAACGATGTTAACTCCCACGACTACGGCTCCCGAGTTATCAACGACACGACCATGAATCGTGCCGTCTGCGGACGTCTGGGCCAGACTGAAGCCAGCACTGAATGCCAGCGATCCCAGGACAGCTATGAAAACTGCCATCCTGCGAATTCCGGGATGTAGCAATGGAGTGCGTTTCGTCGTTGTTGCTCGATACGGATACAGACGCTGCATAAAGGGGCTCCTGAGAAGTTCAACAGTGAATGGTGCGAAGGGATCAAGGCGCACGGGTGCGTTCGCGAGATCAGCGGGATGGCTGCGCCGCGCACCGGTGTGTTGGATTGCGACTCTAGCGGCCGCTACAACAACGAAGCTGGAAGATTGTGGAGAGGCGGCTCATTCGCCTCCTTTGCGGTTGCTCACTTCGGCTGTCGATCGAGTAGAGCAGCGCGTTGTAGAAGATCTTGTAGGTGACCTCAGACTGCGCGCGGTACTGGGGCCGGAAGCCGAAGAGAATGACGCGCCCCTGGCCTTGCTTCAGCTCGACAAGAGCCGATGCTCCCTTGAGGTATTGTCCGCCGAGCAGCCATCCACTGAGAAGAGGATGGTCAGTGGTATAGGTTGCGATGGACTGGGCGGCGCCTGTGACTTTGAACACAGGGCTCTGCTCGAAGAAGACAGGAATCTCGGGCTTTGAACCGAAGCCAAGCGGGCTGGTGTTGTCGATGGCGACTTGCAGAATAGAACCGGGAATGTAGAAGTCTTTGGGTGCGACACCTGCGAGAACGTTAGTGACATCGGCAGAGTCCTTGCGTGCGTAGACCTCCGACGACTTATTGAGAGAGACGATGGTTCCACCATGCTCGGTGAACTCGGCGAGTTTGGCCGCTCCTTCATCTCCAATACCCCCTCGGAACTCAGGTGGAGGCTTCGGGCCGCCTGCACCTTCACCACCACCGCCGGAGCCGTGAAGAATACCGTTAGGCTGCTGATCGGGAAAGACAATAACGTCGAAACGGTTGTGAAGATCACCTTTGCGCAAATCGGCATCGACAAGGCGTGTATACGGGATGCCGTTTTGGTCGAAGATCCATCGGGTCCACCCCTCGTCCATCGACGGTGACCAGCTTTGATAGAGGGCAATGCGAGGAAGAGTGACTTGCAGAGCGGAGCCACTCAGCCCCTTGGGAGCCGGGTTAATCTCTACCGGGAATCTGGCGGCTACTACGGCCAGCTTAGCCTCGATACCGGGCTGCTGCGGAATGTAGATAGTTCCCTTCTCCGATGGTCCGCCGGTAAGACGATAGGCCAGGACATGATCTTTGAGAAGCGCAAAGAGAGCGTAGTAGTCACTGTTGGCGTTGTCTGCGAGAAGATAGCCGGTTGCCTTCGCAACCCGGTTGAAGTGGCCTGCAGCCTTTGCTTCAGTTACCGGGGCAGTTTGGGCAGCAAACTTGTCCTGAATCGCAGCAGCCTCTACCCCAAAGAGTAGCGGCAATGTCTGCGCCGTTACGTCGTAAGGGCGGCGGAGAGGTCCGCCAGGATACTGCTCGATGTTGGGGTAGTGCTGCACCTCAAGCAGCGTCTTGGCAAAGGGACCGTAGGGCTGCGCGAGCGGGATGATGTAGCTCCCGGCTGCGTAGTGATGGCCACCCGCGTCGAAGGCGACCGTAGCTTGCTGGATCTCGACCAGGCCGCGACGAAGGATGTTGATGAGGCGCGCAGTAGCGGCAGAGTCCGCCTGCTCAGCGGGGATGACGTAAGCATAGGGGCCGCCATACTTCTGCTCTACGGCATGCTTGTTGATCTGGTAGAAGTCGTTGAGATAGCGCTCACGGTTGTTGGCAGCATTGCGCGCAATGGAGAAGAAGGCATCGATCTGATAGGCAACGATATCGCCCAGGTGCCAGGTTCCTCCCTTCCAGGGATCGGGAAAGTTAGTGGCGGAGGCCTTCGCGTTGTAGCCAATACCATGGTCCAGTCTCTCAAAGGGAATCTCGATAGGACTAGCGATGTTTACGCTCGCCGATTCGGTCAGGACACGCAGCGTCCCGTGATAAGCCATGTAATGGCGTGCCGGCGACCAGAGATCGTAAATACCGTTCGTGAGAACTCCCTGCTTGCCGGTCTCGGCGATCTCCAGCGCAGTGTTCGTGCCGAGAGCATTCATGGAAGAGACGAGGAGAGGGTCGATGTTGGGATCGATGGGATCAACCCAGGGCGGCAGGTAGATCCGTGGACCGTTAGCGCCCATCTGGTGAATGTCGTACAAGATCTGCGGTCGCCAGGCGTTGATGACCTTGTCTACTGCCAGCTGAGTTTCTACCTGCGTAAAGGAGTACCAGTCACGGTTATCGTCGTGGCCAGTGTAGTGATGCCAGAGGACAACTGGGCTAGCTCCCTCGTACGGTGTGCCGAGATATTTTTTATACCAGTCGACAACAAGCTGTTCGCCGTCGGGATTGAGCGAAGGGACCAGAACGAGAATGACGTTGTGCAGGATCGACTGGATCTCTGGCGTGTTGCCAGCGGCGAGTCGGTAGGCGAACTCAGCCGCGCTCTGCGAGCTGGCAATCTCAGTGGAGTGGATGTTGCAGGTGACGACGAGGATGGTCTTACCTCGCGCGATAAGATCCTTGGCCGTAGCTTCGGAGGTGACCCTTGGATCAGCAAGGGCATACTGAATCTTGCGATACTCTTCGAGATGAGCGAGGTTTTCCGGCGTAGAGATGGTAAGTGCAACGAAGGGGCGTCCTTCAGTAGTCTTACCTAATTCCTCGTAACGGATGCGATCCGATTCTGCGCTGAGCTTCTGGAAGTATGAGGTCAATTCCTTCCAATCTGCCAGCTTGCGGTCTGCACCCGGCTTGAAGCCAAAGGCAGCTTCAGGCGAGGTAATGGGCTGTTGTGCCACAGCGGGAACGAATGGAATCAGCAGTAAGAATAGAGCGGCAAATTTCCTCATGAACTCCTCAAATACTCCCAAAAAGTAGTAGGTAACAACGACCGGATACGCGCGAAATTACAGCACTCCGAGACCGCATCACCATCAAGCTAAAGAAAACAAATCCTATAAAGTCTTCTGGTCAATGCCTTTCCCACAAGCGTGGGAAGAGAAGCAGAGCCTTGATCCACGCACGGAAGGTGGTTGGACGCAGCGCAGTCGAGCCTATGAGGCTAGAGGACTGAATTTAGATTGTCTGGATTTAAAAAGAGGTTAGCGACAACGCAAAGGACAACAACGGAGCGCCGGCATGGAGCGAACGACTGCGAATTGATGGCGGTTCCTCATGCTGGATGGAGTGTACACGATGAACAAGTTGGTTGAAAGTTTTTTTGCAACGAGAGTTACACGATGAAGGAAACAGAATTGAAACTGTCACAAGCACCAGAACAACTAACAAACGAGGCAGCATGCGCGAGTGCGGCCATCGGAATCGCGTTCATCCGATGCTGTAAGTATTAGGGCGGTCAAGGTTGCAACTGGGGCACCATCCAGAGCTTCCCGGCATCATAGTTAGTGCGACTGGGAGTACATCTCACTGGTCCATGGGAATGACCCAGCGCCTCCAAAGGGAGGCTGCGATGAAAATCTACAACCAGGTAGCTGTATTTATGCTGACACTTATCTCGATAGGTGCCTCAGGGCAATGTGCAAAACCAGAGATCAATCCGACTTGGGACGAAGGTAAAGGCCAGTTCAGATGCATCGATCCCGCCTCTGTTAACGGGCCCGCGCAGGATGATAGTCCTTCACCCACAGGGGATAAGGATTACTGCGGCACCATTCGCGATAAATTGGTGAAGGTCTGTCCCCCATCCGACGACGGTAAAGCCTGCAGGAGCAAAGCCAAATCCATCTTCAACGCGTGTTACAAAGGCTCGAAAGACGTTAATAACGATCGTAGCGGATCGACGGGTGCCCGTAACCAGACAAACAAAACGGACGCATCTACCTGCATGACCACTTTCAATCAGCAACAACAGGCATGTCAGTCGCGCAGATTGCCTCCCCCGTCCCCCGGACAGCGGTCCATTCCTGATACGTGCTTGCAAGACGCTCTCGCGGCGCAGCAGAAATGCCTCGCAAATAGCCGCTGAACAGCGGTAAGCCCGTGCGGTTCCCATCGGCCGTTGCCGCAGGAACTCTCACCTGCTCAATCGCGGATAAACGGGGGCTCGGACCTGCCAAAGAGATCCACCAAAGCGAAGGGCCGCGTGGTTACCCGGCCCTTCGCCGCTCCTTACGGAAGGGGTGCGGAGGACTACATGCCTCGCTTCGGCTTTGGACCTTTACGACGTGCAAGCTCCTGCTGAAACTCCTCATGCGTCATCTTGAGCTTTTCAGGATGAGCGTCAATCCACTTGGCCATGGCATCGTACTTTGCAGCAGTCCAGCCCCCTTCGAACTCCGCCCCGTTCTTGCCGGACGCATTGAGTTCAAAGTTGAAGGCGTCTTCGAGCTTGGTGAACTCCGCATTCATGATCGCTCCGGCGGCCAGGTAAGCGGGCACGAAGATGATGCCATCTGCCTTCGCAATTACCAGATCTCCGGGCAGTACTGTCGCCCGCCCAATGCGGATAGGCGCATTGATAGAGGTAAGGGTCATGTCCTTCCACGCCGATGGGTCGGCCTGACGATAGAAGCCGTTCATGTTGGGAACTTCTTTATTCTCTTCCACGTCACGTATGCCGGCATCGAAGACAAAGCCGGTCTGCGAGTGTGCTGCGATGCCGCTGCCCAGGTTCGATCCAATCAGGGTTCCTTCTACGATCTTGCCGAACCCGTCCGCAACGTAGACGTCGCCGCTCGTCAGCTCATTGATGGGCCACATGTTGTTTCCGCCCAGCCGGTTCTCCCGCTTGCCCTCAGCCGTAATCGCAGTCACCATGTCCGGTCGTGCCGGCATGTACTGCGCCGTCAGGGCACGGCCGGCCATGGGCTTGTCCATGTGCAGCGCCTGCCAGTTGCCGTCGTATTGGCAGTTATAGCCGTGCTCACGCAAATAACCCCACACATCTTCGATCGTGACCTGCTTCGCTCGCTCCAATAGCCCTTCTGCTATCTTCGGCCGGCCATCCGGGAAGCGCTCACCCTTCCACTCGGACGTGTAGAACATCATCTGTTCTTTCGTCATCTTTACCTGCGCTTCGGCTGCAACGGCTCCGACAGTCGCACAGACACACAGCGCACTTACTAGAATTCGCTTCACGACGATTGCCTCCTCGGGTTGATCCTGACGTTGGGCAGGGGCAGCGGCACATGCGAGCCGCCGCCCCCGCGAGGTTTGTTTCGTTAGCTGAAGATGTAGTCGTCGAACGACTGCTTCTCATCCCACATCGGTGTCGGCTCGAAGTATCCAGTCCCCGGCTTCAGATGCTTCTTGCACTCCTCATCGTTCAACGTCACACCCAGGCCCGGAGTATCTGGCACCGCGATGTAACCCTTGTTCACGATGGGCTTCTCGACACCATTGACGAGGTCCTGCCAGAAAGGAACATCCAGCGAATGGTTCTCCAGCGCAAGGAAATTCCTTGTCGCCGCCGCGCAGTGCACGTTCGCCATGCAGCTTACAGGGGTACCCGCAAAATGCATCGCCATAGGCACACCATAGCGGAACGCCATGTCCCCGATCTTATGCGTCCTCAAAATTCCACCAGACGTCGCAAGATCCGGATGAATCTTATCGACTGCATGCGTCTGGCAGAGCTTCTCGAAATCTGCTAACTCGTAGATATCTTCTCCGGTGATGGTTGGCGTTGTTGTTGAGTTGGTGATCTCCTTCCACAGGTCAGTGTAGTACCAGGGGATGAGGTCTTCCATCCACTCCAGGTTGTACTTCTCGAATGCCCGGCACAACCGTATCGCCGACTTCACGCCTACGTGCCCAAGGTGATCCATCGATAGTGGCATATCGTAGCCGATAGCTCCGCGTACGGCCTCCACATATTCGCTCATGCGGGCGATCCCTCTGTCCGTCACCTCGATCGCCGTGAACGGATGAGGCTGATTCCGCATCTCCCATTTGCTCATGTCAGAGGGCGCCATCACCATCCCTGGCTGATCCTTCAGCATTTCGATGCCGAGGTCCATCTTCATCCACGTAAGGCCCATCGCCTTCCGCTCCTTCGCGCGTTGCGCGTACACCTTCGGATCGTCGGATTCGGTGGTATCGGCGTAGATACGAATCTTGTCCCGCCACTTGCCGCCCAGCATCTGATACACCGGGCAGTTGTAGACCTTCCCCGCGATGTCCCATAGCGCCATCTCCACCGCGCACACGCCGCCGGCCTGCCGCGAGATGCCGCCGAACTGCGCAATCTTTTCGAACAGGGCATCGACATTCAGTGGATTCTCGCCGAGGATGCGGCTCTTCAGCACCATGGCGTACTGGTAATTTGCGATGTCGCGCACTTCGCCAAGACCGTACACGCCCTGATTCGTATCTATGCGTATGAGTACGCATGGGCTCGGCCCCGGCTTCACGATCACGGCGTAGCGCATATCGGTGATCTGCAGCTTCGACGGACTGGAGTTCAGGTTGACGTTCTTGATCGCGGGTTCTGCCTCCGCTTTGCGTGCGCTCGCTCCCACAAGCCCCCCCGCCATCAATGCAAGCGATGACTTCACAATGCAAGCGATGACTTCAGGACGCTGCGTCGGTTGAAACTTCTTGGAAACTGTTCGGCCATTCGATCTTTCCTCCAGAGTATTTCTGCTGCGTTAGTCTGAGCGATCGGGTGTTATCCCCACCATACCTCGCCGGGTGCCAGGTGTGCCTTGGCGACGTCCGGATTGATCTCGATGCCGAGCCCTGGCTTGTCCTCAATCACGAAGTACCCGTCCTTCCAGAACGGACCTTCGTGGGTCACAAGCGTAGGCCACCAATCGATCCACTTCGCAAGTTCGTGAATGCGGAAGTTACGCATCGCAGCAGCGGCGTGCGCAGACGCAATCGTTCCCACCGGGCTCGCAGGATTGTGCGCCGCAGTCCAGATATCGTACAGATCGGCGAAGTCGGAGATGCGCTTCGACTCCATCAGGCCGCCGGACTTCGGGATGTCGATGTGGACGCCGGCGCATGCCTGGCTCTCGATCAGCGTACGGAATCCGTGCAGCCCATAAAGATTCTCACCCGTACAAATCGGCGTGCGGGTCATCCGTGCGAGCCTCGCCATCGCCTCGGTATTTTCCGCCGGCAACGGGTCCTCCAGCCACATAGGCTCCACGTGCTCCAGGGCGTTCAGAAGCTTCACTGCGTCACCCATGCTGTACTTCCAGTGGCACTCGATCGCCATATCGACGTCGGACCCTATCACCTCGCGATTCGTCTCCATCAGGGCGACGATGCGGTGTACATCCTTGTTGGTCAGTTGCAGCGTATACGGATCGTGACCCGGCTCCTTGAAGTCAGGATCTGCCGTCGGGGGAACACTGTCGCCCTGGAACTTGAACGCAGTGAAACCATACTTGTTGTCTCCCACGGCCATCTCCGCCTGGTGCTTCCACGCTGCTGGGTCGGCCGCATTGCCCTGAGGTGTCGAGAGGGTGCGATAAAACCGCACACGATCGCGGAAGCGGCCGCCCAGCAGGTTACAGACGGGCGTCTGCAGGATGCGGCCTGCGAGATCCCATAATGCGATCTCGACGCCGCTCGCCGCTGTAATCGTCACTCCCCCAATGGCTCCGTAACCGCCGCTGCGAAGCAGCATCTTCTTGTAGAGCTTGTCTACGTTCAGCGGGTCTTCGCCAATCAGCAGTGCCTTGAACTGCTTCTCGATCATGTCGCGAACGCCCGGTCCCCAATACGCTTCGCCAATTCCGTACAAGCCCGAATCAGTCTCTATCTTGATCAGGTTCCAGTCCCATGTGCCGCGGATGATCATCACCTTGACATCGGTGATCTTCACCTTCTTTCTCAGGGACTCGGCCAGTGCCTGGTACGGCCGCGGAAAAAGGAGCGCGCCAGCTGTGAGGGCAGCGGCGTTTTTCAG